>DHCMJ07802__coassemble_1040_pt1 | contig 21583 bp, 19 predicted proteins | sample DHCMJ07802__metabat2_low_PE_015 | metagenome-assembled genome bin DHCMJ07802 | reverse complement strand
ACTGCCAATACCGGCGGCAAAGAGCATCGCGAACCATGCGGGCCCGGAGTGCTCAGGTTTTTCATCATCGGGCCCCAGCCTGACACCACCGAAACGGCTAATTGCCAAGTAGAGCAGGAAGATTAAAAACAGTGACACCCCGAGGATATAGAACCAGCCCAGGTTGGTATATAACCAGTCAGACGCGGCGCTGACCGCGGTGTCCATGGGTTGGGTAAAAACAACCGTCATGAACACAAAGACAATGATCACGGCGGCAGAACCGAAAAAGATGCTCGGCGATGTTCGAAGTCGCAACAAATCGTGCAGTCGGGTCAGCATGGCATCAGCTCCTCGAGTTCAAACGATCCCTGTCAGATAAGTAGACTTTTACACTATCGCACTGAGTCTGGTTCTGACGTGGTAATACGGCGACTTATGAGAATCCATGTCCTTCGGGCATAAAAATAGTCGGGATCCAAGGGGCTTCTTGGATCCCGACTATTTCGTCTATGGGCAGGTTTTAGCTGTCGCTACCTGCTTCGATGGCTTCACGCTCTGGTGCAGCCTCAATGGTGTCTGGTGCGTTGACGTACTCGAATGCCAGTTCGGCGTTCTTGCCCTCACCCTTCTTGGAAACCAGGATGTGTGTATGAGCTGGGATCTCACCAAACAGCAGTTTCTCGGAGAGTTTGTCTTCCAACATGTCCTGTACCGTACGGCGAAGCGGACGTGCACCCATGGAGGGGTCGTAGCCGCGTTCTGCCAACAGTTCCTTGGATGCCTGGTCCAGTTCGATGCTCAGGTTTTGTTCTTTCAAACGTTCCTGAAGGCTACCGATGAACAGGTCAACAATCTCAATGATTTCTGACAGGGACAGCTGTGGGAAGACGATGACGTCGTCCACACGGTTGAGGAACTCTGGGCGGAAGTGCTGACGCAACTCCTGCTGGACAGTTGCCTTCATCCGTTCATAACCGGTTTCGGTATCAGAGATTGACTGGAAACCAGTTTGGACGCCGCGAGCAATGTCGAACGTACCCAGGTTGGTTGTCATGATGATGACTGTGTTCTTGAAGTCGACGATGCGACCCTGTGAGTCGGTCAGCCGACCTTCTTCCAAAATCTGCAACAACGAGTTGAAGAGATCCTGGTGGGCTTTTTCAACTTCGTCAAACAAGACAACCGAGAATGGGCGACGGCGAACCTGTTCGGTCAACTGGCCGCCCTCTTCGTAGCCAACATAGCCGGGAGGGGCACCGAAGAGACGCGACACAGTGTGCTTCTCTTGGAACTCTGACATGTCCAGCGTGATCAGGGCGTCTTCATCCCCGAACAGGAACTCGGATAGTGTCTTTGCCAGCTCAGTCTTACCCACACCGGTTGGACCGGCGAAGATAAACGAGCCGGTTGGACGGTGTGGATCCTTGAGTCCGGCACGAGTGCGTCGGATCGCACGGGACAGGGACCTGACGGCTTCGTCCTGGCCGATGACCCGACGGTGCAGCTCGTCTTCCATATTGCGTAGACGCTCGGCTTCGGTTTCGGAGAGACGGAAGACGGGGATACCGGTCGATTTCGAAAGCACTTCGGCAATCAGGCTTTCATCTACTTCGGCGATACCATGAGCCGCTTCGTCACGCCATTCTTGTTCTTTTTGGTTGCGTTCGTCCTGCAGCGTCTGCTCTTTATCGCGCAGTGAGGCAGCGCCTTCGAAGTCTTGGCCGTCAATGGCGGCTTCCTTCTCTTTGCGGACTTCTTCGATACGCGTGTCGTATTCTTTGATCTCCGGCGGCGTCGACATGCGCTGAATACGCAGTCGAGCACCGGCCTCGTCGATCAGGTCGACGGCTTTATCCGGCAAGAAACGGTCAGAAATGTAGCGGTCGGCCATGGTAGCTGCCGCTTGCAACGCCTCATCGGTAATCGAAACGCGGTGGTGTGTTTCATAGCGATCGCGTAGACCGCGCAGAATGGCGACGGTGTCTTCAACTGATGGCTCATCGACCTGAATCGGCTGGAAACGACGTTCCAGGGCCGCATCTTTTTCGATGTGCTTGCGGTATTCGTCCAGGGTGGTTGCACCGATGGTCTGCAGTTCACCGCGTGCCAACATGGGTTTCAGAATCGAAGCTGCATCGATGGCGCCTTCTGCTGCACCGGCTCCGACCAACGTGTGGATCTCATCGATAAACAGGATGATGTCGCCGCGGGTGCGGATTTCTTTGAGGACCTTTTTGAGGCGCTCTTCGAAGTCACCGCGGTAGCGAGAACCTGCCACCAGTGAGCCCAGATCCAGCGTGTAGACCTGTTTATCTTTCAACGTCTCTGGCACGTCGTCTCGAACGATAGCCTGTGCCAGACCTTCGACCACGGCGGTTTTACCAACGCCTGGCTCACCAATCAGCACCGGGTTGTTCTTGGTACGGCGAGACAGTACCTGCATAACGCGTTCCATTTCATCGGAACGACCGATCACAGGATCAAGTTTCGACTCGCGTGAAGCTGCGGTCAGGTTGGTACCAAACTGGTCAAGCACAACCGAGCCGGCCTGCTGGCCCTGACTGCCACCGCTGGATGAAACTCCGGCGGTTTCTTTTCCTTCGCTTTCGCCTGAACCCTGGTAGCCCGAAAGTAACTGGATCACAGTCTGGCGTACCCGGTTGAGATCGGCACCCAACTGCACAAGTACCTGTGCTGCGACGCCTTCGCCCTCGCGGATCAGCCCCAGCAAGATGTGCTCGGTACCGATGTAGTTGTGGCCCAGCTGGAGTGCTTCACGCAGGGACAGCTCTAAGACCTTCTTGGCACGCGGGGTGAATGGGATGTGGCCGGATGGGGCTTGTTGGCCCTGACCAATAATTTCCCGCACCTGCTCGCGCACTGCGCCCAGGGACACATCTAGGGATTGGAGGGCTTTGGCGGCCACGCCGTCACCCTCATGGATTAAACCGAGCAGGATGTGCTCGGTGCCGATGTACGAGTGGTTGAGCATCCGCGCTTCTTCCTGCGCAAGTACCACTACTCGTCGGGCCCGATCGGTGAATCTTTCAAACATAGGCACACTCCTCGCTGACTATTGACTCTGATCGTACTGAGTTATAAATCGTATTGAGACTGCTGTTCACTGCTGGGCGAAGGAAATGCACCACTTTTACCTAAAGCTGAGTCAATTTGGCTCAAGGTAGAACTTGCACAACTCACGACGTTTTACCCAAAGGTAATTGTCTGGAGATAGGATAACCAGGTTTGAACCCGCATTATTCCTACAACTTAGAGCTTTTTAGCAGACCCGTTTTCTTCGACGCCATGTTGCTGGGCGGCACGCTGCTCAGCCCATGCCTGAGCTTCGCGCTCTTCAGCCTCACGGAGGGCATCGCGCTCACCCGAGTCACCGCGGAACAGGGAGCGCATGACCAACCAGAAAATGAAGAACAGCCCGATCGACGGGGCTAGGACCTCAAAGTAATCCCAAAACACGTCCATGGCGTCTCCTTACTCGTCACCCTCTGGTTTTAGCAGCGGGAACAGTATGGTTTCGCGAATACCGGTGCCGGTCAAGAGCATGACCAACCGGTCCACGCCCATACCGAGTCCACCGGTTGGGGGTGCACCATATTCTAGGGCGCGTAAGAAGTCGTGATCCAGCTGCATAGCTTCTTCATCGCCAGCAGCTGCAGCGTCCGATTGTGCGGTCAAGCGTTCGCGCTGGATGACCGGGTCAATCAGCTCGGAGAACGCGGTACCGATTTCATAACCATTGATAATCAAGTCCCAGGCTTCAACCATCCGTGGGTCTTCACGGTGCGGGCGGGCCAATGGCTGGGCGGCTTGTGGATAGTGATAAATAAAGGTCGGCTGAATGATGCGTGGTTCGACCAGTTCGTCAAACAGTTCCATCGCCAACTGCTGGACATCGAGGTTTTCATCGACGTCGAGCTGGTGTTTTTTGGCGATGGCCAGCAGGTCTTCAGCGGGCGTATCGGGAGTGATCTGGTCACCCACGGCTTCAGAAACGGCCGGGTAGAACTCTTTCCATTCCCATGGTTCATCAAGTACCACGGTATTGCCCTCGGGAGTCTGGAGTTCCTTGCCGACGCCGCAAGCTTCGGCGGCCGACAGAATGATCCCCCGGATCCGTTCAGCCATACCGTACATATCCGAGTAAGCTTCATAAGCTTCCAACATCGTAAATTCCGGTGAGTGAGTTGAGTCGACACCCTCGTTGCGGAAGACACGTCCGATTTCAAAAATCTTGTCTATGCCGCCGACCACCGCGCGTTTCAAATACAGTTCGGTGGCAATGCGCAACGTCATCGTCTGATCAAACGCATTCAAGTGTGTTTCGAACGGACGGGCTTGAGCGCCACCGTGAATGAGCTGCAAGATTGGGGTTTCAACTTCGATATAACCTTGGTCTTCCAGTGCACGGCGAACCGAACGTACGACGGCGGAACGCTTGTGCACCATTTCGGCGGCTTCTTGACGCACGATCAGATCGGCATAGCGCTGACGGACGCGGGTCTCGTCGGCGAGATCAGCGTGCAGCACGGGTAATGGACGCAGCGCTTTGGAAGCCATCGTCCAAGAATCTGCCATGATCGACAGTTCACCGCGCTTGGAAGCAATGACTTCACCGGTTACGGCAATATGGTCGCCCAGATCAGCCAAACGCTTATACGAATCGAGCCCTTCAGCTCCCACACGTGCCTGGGAAAGCATGACCTGCAACCGTGGGTGGTCCCCGGACTCGCCGCCTTCTTGCAGCGTGGCAAACGCCAGCTTTCCAGTATTGCGTTGGAACACAATGCGCCCGGCCACCGATACGATGTCACCGGTTTCTTCTCCTGCATCAAGATTCGGATATTTTTCACGAATCTGGGCAAGCGAATGGGTGCGCTCTATTTCAACGGGATAGGCTTGGATGCCCGCATCGAGGAGTTCTTGGCGTTTAGCATGCCGAACTTTTCGCTGATCACGGGTATTGGCGGCGCCGTCACCGGCGGTCTGCTTAGCATTAGCTGCGTTGGTCGTACTCACGCCCAACAGTCTAACTGCGGATCTTCAATTGGGCTGCGTTATGTCTGGTTCAAGCGATTTATTCGCCGCTGGCTCACTGCGGGCCGAGCCGGCTGGATCAAACGGTCCCGGCGTCAATTCCGGATATCGAGTTTGTGCGAACTCGGCCAGCTGTTCAGCTAGGGTTTGCACCTGCTCAAGTGCGTAGTGATCAGCACGCCAACCGGCATGTAACCACACCGACAGAATCCCAAAACCGGTCGAAATCTTTGCCGGCCGCAGACCAAAGTAGGCGTCTTCGGTGACAACGGCGACCCCGTTTCCTGTGGCAACGAGGGCTTGTGCAACCCGGCCGGAGTTTGTTTCGACAATCTGGGGCACGGTGAGGCCGGCAACATCCACCGCCCCGTCCAAAACTCTGCGCGACATAAAGTCCGTGGTGGCTACTACAACGCGCTCTTCCACAAGTTCCTCTAACGGGATGTATTCGCGATCTGCCCAGGGGTGATCGGGGGCAACATAGGCCCAGACCGGGAGTTCTACCAGGGCAATCGAGCCAAATTCTTGGGGCGGCTCGGAAGGCATGATGACTAGATCTGCACTATGGACTGCCTGCTGAAGTGATGCACCGAGTGGAGTTTCCATCACATGCGAGTGCAACTGAGAAGAGTCCAAGGTGGCAACGAACGGGATCACGATGTCGATCAGCGTGGTGCCCGGTGCGGCAAATGTAATTTCGGTAAACGTTCCGGTTGCCAACATGCGCGCAAACGCTTGGGCCTTATGCATTTCGTTGACGACCGTTTGTGCCATCGGAAGGAATTCTTCGCCTGCAGCGGTCAAACCCACTCCGGAATGATGTGACTGCAATAACTGCACTTTAAGGTGTCGTTGCAGTTTTTGCAGCTGCCGAGACAGGGCCGGCTGCGTAATATTTAATCTGCGTGCTGCCAGCGATACGTTGCGTGTTTCCGCTACCGTGAGAAACGCTGTGAGTAACCGTTCGTCCATGACCGTTAAGCATACCCACCATGAAGAGATTCTATTGGCGGAACATAAGCGATGTGGTTCATACTGATGGGTGAACACTTTTATCATCCTGCAACGTTAGGAATCCTCATGTCGCGTGAACCGCTCGATCAGTCTCGCAAACTCGTTACCGAGCTCCCCGGTCCTAAAGCCCGTGAGCTGCGCGAACGCCTTGACACCTATGTTCCTAAAGCCGTGAGTCCCTCGACGCCAGCATTTGTATCGCGCGCCGAAGGTGGCATCGTGGAAGACGTCGACGGCAACCGCTTGATCGATCTCGGTGCTGGCATCGCCGTCACCACCGTGGGCGCCTCGCACCCCAAAGTTGTCAAAGCCGTGCAGGACCAGGTCGCGGACTTCACCCACACCTGCTTCATGGTGACCCCGTATGAGTCCTATATTCAGCTGGCCCAGCGTCTCGATGAGCTGGCCCCGATTTCGGGCCAGACCCGCACGGTCCTGCTGAACTCCGGTGCCGAAGCCGTCGAGAACGCCGTCAAAGTTGCGCGTGCCTACACCGGCAAACAAGCTGTTGCGGCCTTCGATAACGCCTATCACGGTCGTACCACCCTGACCATGGGGCTCACCGCCAAAAACATGCCGTATAAGGAATCCTTTGGCCCGTTTGCTTCCGAGTTGTACCGTGTGCCAGGTTCCTACCCGTATCGCGATGGGCTCAGCGGCGAAGAGGCTGCAGCCCGCACCATTGAATCGCTAGAATCCCAGATCGGTGCCAATAATTTGGCGGCGGTCATCATGGAGCCAATCCAAGGTGAAGGCGGTTTCATTGTGCCCGCCGAAGGCTTCCTGGCCAAGGTCGTCGAGTGGTGTAAAGCCAACGACGTACTATTCATCGCTGACGAAGTCCAGACCGGTTTTGTTCGCACCGGTAGCTGGTTTGCTTCCGAAGCCGAAGGTATTGAGCCAGATCTGATCACCCTGGCAAAGGGTATCGCCGGTGGTATGCCGCTATCGGCTGTTACTGGTCGCGCCGAAGTGATGGATGCCGTCCACGCCGGTGGCTTGGGTGGAACCTACGGTGGTAACCCGGTCGCCGTTGCCGCCGGAATCGCCTCGCTTGAAGCCATGGAAGAAGAGGGCATGGCCGCTAAAGCCACCCGTATCGGTGAAATCATCACCGAGCACTTCACCCGGATTCAAAAAGACGATGCACGCATTGGTGACATCCGCGGCCGTGGCGCCATGATGGCGGTTGAGATGGTCGACCCAGCAACTAAAGAACCACTGCCAAAGCTGGTCAACGACATTGCCGTCGAAGCACGCAAGCAAGGCGTCATTACCCTGACTGCCGGAACCTACGGCAACGTGCTGCGCTTCTTGCCACCAGTCATTATCGATGAAGACCTCCTGCAAGAGGGCTTGAGCGTCATCACCGATATTTTGGCTGAAATGAAATAGCCGCCGAGCGTTCTCGTCACAACAACGCAATATGCTGTGGCCGCAACCAGAATCTGGTTGCGGCCACAGTTGTTTACGCTTGCGGTTCGTTAGCGCCCGAAAAGACCGGTGATGCGACCGCGACCAATGGCATGTTTGAACAGGTTGAATCCAACCTGGGCCGGGGTTGCATCGGCACCAAGTTCTAAAGTGGTGCCAACAGCGTGGACGACGAACATGTAGCGGTGTTCGATGTGGCCCTCGGGCGGGGCTGCACCGGTATAGCCGGCCACATTGCGGTCATTGGCTAAGAAAATCGGCCCTTCTCCCTCACCGGAGACGTTGAAGGCCGACCAGTCGATCTGGTCCCAGCGCACCGCACCGCCGGCAATCGAGGTGACGGTTGCCGGGATGTTGAAGGCCGACATATGCCAGAATCCGCTGGCCGTCGGCGCGTCCGGATCCAGGCATGTCAGCGCGAACGTTTCAGTGCCTGCTGGAATATTAGACCATGACAGCTGGGGCAGTTCATCGCGTCCGCCCAGTCCAAGACTTTCCATGACCGATCGGGTAGGCAGCTTGCCGCCGTCGACGAAGTCCTGGCTGGTCAGTACTAATTCAGGTAATGCTGGCAGGGGTTCGTAGGGATCAAAACTCATATCTGTATCCTTAGGTACTTACCAGATGGTTACGCGGTCTTCTGGCGCAAGCCACATGTCGTCACCCTGCTTGGTGCCGTATGCTTCGTGGAATGCATCAAGGTTTTTGACCACCTGGTTGGAGCGGAACTCGTTTGGCGAGTGCGGATCCGTTGAGACTCGAGTAACTGCAGCTTCGGGCCGAATGAGCTGACGCCATACGGCAGCCCACGATTCGAAGAACTGCCGGTCAATGGCTTTGCGATCTTCTGGATCGTTGGGGTCCATGCCCTGAGCTTTAACGGCTTCTGGGTTCTGGTCCAAGTACAGGTAGAGCGCTTTATGGCTGATGCCTAACCCGCCGAGGTCACCGATATTTTCGCCCAGCGTCAGTTCACCATTCACGGTGTGATCCGGGGCTTCTGCCGGTGCCAAGACTTTGTACTGATCAACAAGCGTTTCAGTGCGTTGCGTAAACGCGGCACGGTCTTCATCAGTCCACCAGTTGTTCAGTGCGCCGTCGCCGTCATACTGTGACCCTTGATCATCGAAGCCATGACCTATTTCGTGGCCGATGACCGCGCCGATACCACCAAAGTTTTGGGCCGGTGTGGCTTCGGGCGAAAAGAACGGTGGCTGCAGGATCGCTGCCGGGAAGACGATCGCGTTTTCTAGCGGGGAATAGTAGGCGTTGACCGTCTGAGGGCTCATATGCCATTCTTCAGGGTCAGGGCCGTCTTCGATTTTGGACAGGTTGTCTTCGAAATCGTGCGCGGAAATGCGATCCAGGGTCGCGACCAAATCGGTGGCGTCAACTTCGATATCCGAGTAGTCGTGCCATTTGACGGGGTAACCGACCATCGGATTGAATTTGGACAGTTTCTCCAAAGCACGCTTGCGGGTGTCTTCGCCCATCCACGGCAGTTGCGCGATAGAGGTGGCATAGGCCTGCTGCAGCGCATCAACGAGTTGGTCCATATCGTGGCGGTGTGATTCGGTGTAGTGCTTGGCCACATACAAGCGGCCAACGTCTTCACCCAGGCTTGAGTTGACCAGGCTGACAGCGCGTTTCCAACGGGGGCGCAGTTCTTCGGTGCCGGATAGCACCTTGCTGAATTCAAAGTTGGCTTGCACAAAGGCATCCGATAGATACGGTGCATGAGATGAAATCAGGTGTAGTTTCAACCAAATGCGCCAGGATTTGGTGGGTTCCGAAACTAACAGTTCTTCCAGTCCGGTCAAGAAGTCTGGCTGCCAGACAACGATTTCTGCCGAACGGTTCTCGCGTTTCTGGCCCGGGGCCATTTTCATCCCGCGCAGCCAGTGGATGCCCGATGGAAATTCTTCCAGCAGGGCTTCGCGAGTGTAGAGGTTATAGCGTTTGACTGCATCTCGGACCGAGACAATGTCCCAGTGCTGCTGGGCAATCTTGGTTTCTAAATCGATGACCCGCTTGGCCATCTTGCGAGCGCGCTTTTCAGTTGGTGCCAGCTCAGACAGCAAGAATAGCTGTTCGATATAGGTTCGGTAGGCCTCAACGATATCGGCGAATTTTTCGTCGCGATAATACGATTCGTCGGGCAGACCCAGCCCGCTTTGGATCATGTGTAGCAGCACACGATCGGGATTTCCGGCGTCTGGCATGGCACCTGTACCGATGGGGCCACCGACAATACCTTGGCGCTGCAGTTGACCCGTCATTTCCATGAATTCTGCGGGACTGTCAATGGCCGAAACTTTATCCAAGGTCTCCCATAGCGGGGTGACACCCTGAGATTCGATGGTGCTTTCATCCATCATGGCCGTGTAGAGCGCACCTATGCGTGCAGCAGCGCCGTCGTTGGTATGTTCTGCGGCGATGGGCTTCTTGAGCTGTTTCTTCGACAGCCCGCTGGCAGCATCTTGCAGAATGTTGTGGACGGCGATTTCGGACTGATCATGCAGTTCCATAAACGCACCATAGGTGCCGCGATCCGCGGGGATGGTGTTGTTCGCCATCCATTCACCATTAACATGTCGGTACAGGTCCTGGGTCGGTTGGGGTATGGCTGTCACGCGTCTCCTTGAGAAATGGTGCCGATATGCAATTGGTAGCCTACGGCGCTAGCAACATGTTGTCGATGAGCCGGACCGGGGGGACCCGGGCGGCTACCAGGGCGAGGGCATCTTGTGTCAGTGGACGGGCAAGAGCCTGCGCCGAAAGCGGTGTCAGGGTAGCCGGATCAACGATCTCCAAATAGTCTAGTTCGACGTGTTCGTGGGATCGAATGATGTCTCGTGCAGCGTGAATATCGACACGTTCACCGTTGCTGACCTGATCGGCCAAATAGTGCAGGGCTTGGGACAGACCCAGCGCTTTTTCCATACCGTGATCGTTGAGGCGAACATTGCGCGATGACAAGGCCAACCCCGAAGGGGCGCGGACCAAATCCACCGGACGAATCTCAACACCGATGTTAAGATCTGCGGCCAACCGTGTCACGATGGCCAGCTGTTGGGCGTCCTTTTGTCCAAAATAGCTGCGCAACCTAGCCGGCGCGGGTGGCATCAGGATGTTCCACAGTTTTGCAACGACTGTGCAAACACCGTCAAAGTGTCCGGGGCGTGATGCGCCCTCAAACACCCGGCCCATTTGCCCTGCTGACACGCGGATCTGTGGGGCATCCGGATACCCGGGATACATGTGCTGGGTGTCGGGGGCAAAAACGATCTCTCCCCCATAGCGGGTGACGAGTTCAAGGTCAGCGTCAAGATCGCGCGGATAGTGCGCGTAGTCCTCATCACGGTCAAATTGCAGTGGGTTGACGAACACCGAGGCGACCACGAGGTCGTTTTCGGCTCGGGCCTGTTCAAAGAGCGCGCCGTGTCCCTCGTGCAGGGCGCCCATGGTTGGTACGAGACCGACTGTTGGCGCTGGGTTGCCGGCGGCAATGAGTTCAGCGACTTTGTCAGCGATCTGGGTTTTAGCAGCGGTGGCCGTGGTGGCCAGTTGAGCTTGTTCAAGTGTCACGACACATAGTCTAATCCGAAGCCGTGTTCTAGGGTGCTCAGCAAGGCCTAGCCTTCAAGAACCTGGAGGAGTTCTTCAAGTTTGCTCGCGTTGATGAACCCTGCGCCATGAGCCCGGCGGGCGGTGGCGATTGCCATAGACCGGTAGGTTTCATAGAGGTCTGGGTCTTCGAGTTCTTGCAGTGTTGCAATATGCGTGGCCACGGTGCCAATGTCACCTCGGGACACTGGTCCGGTGAGCGCTTGATCCCCGTTGCTCAACGCGTTTTCGAGACTGGCGTTCATCAGGTTGCCCAGTAATTTCGGGGCCTGGGCTATCCCCGCTGACTCCAGCATTGCTTGAGCCTGTGCGGTCAATGTGACCAGATGGTTTGAAGCGTGAGCCATTGCGGCGTGATACGTTGGGCGTGCGTTTTCCGGGATGGTCACCGGGATACCGCCCATTTCGACTACCAAGGCCTCGGCGATGGGTGCAACAACCGCATCGGCGGTAATCCCAAAGGCCGTATTTTGGAGTCGGTCGGCATCTAGGCTCAGCCCGGAGAAGGTCATGGCCGGGTGGATGGCCACCGGGATGGCCCCGTATTCACGTACCGAGTGCAGCATCGAAGTACCGTAGCGTCCCGAGGTGTGAACCAGCAGGTGTCCGGTTTGAATGTGGCCGGCCGAAGCGAGCCCGGCAACCAGGGGTTCAAGCACGTCGTCGGGCACCGCAAAAATCACGGCTTCTGAACGGCGCAGAATATCTGGGATCTCAATGATTGGCACATCGGGTAGTAGGGTTTCGGCTCGAGTAATCGAGGCATCGGATACCGCATGGACCCCAGTAATCGTGTGGCCGGCACGCTGCAGTGCCAGGCCAAGGACGGCGCCGACGCGGCCTGCCCCAATAATGCCGATACCCAGCCGGTTGGCCTGTCCGATCGCTTCGGTGGTCAGGGGTTCGTCAACGCTCATAAGTACCTTCCTTAGAGTCCGGCGAGTCGAGCATAACCGCGAGCCGAGAGGTCATCTCGCAGCCGGGTGGCTTCTCTGGTGGGCAGACCTGATATTTTGGCGTTCGATCCGGCTGTGATGATGGACAGCTCAGCGAGGTCGAATTTCCGTTGCAGTGGCCCCTGTTTGACGACCACGAATTGGAGTCGCCCATACGGGACGGCAAGATACCGCCGGAAAACCGCTCCAGAGCGCACCAGCAGGTCTTCGTTTTGTTCCGCCCAGCCGTGAATACGTACTTGATACGGGATGATAAAGATCCGCACGACGTGGTGGATCAGTATCCAGGCGGCCGGTATATACAGCAGTAGTTGCCACCAACCGGGTTGCGATAGATATCCGGTCAGCACTGCTGCTCCACCGAAGATCACCATATTGATCACCAGGCTGATGGCATTATGGATCTGGCGGTAGGTCGTTAGTTCGCTCCGGACCGGACGAAACTGAATATGCTGCGGGAAATCTTTCACGCTCGATCACCTCCCGCGGCTTTTGCCTTGATGGCCGTTTTTTCGAAGTTCTCGAGTTCCTCATCGGCCATCCACTGGTTCTTATCTTTGATCCGGCGAGCGTGTGCTGCGATTTCGGCTTCGTAGAAGAACAATTGGATCAATGCTTCGGGTTCGTGGTTGCTAATATTCACACGAACCGGCCCCGGTGGTGTACTAAAGCTGGCCGATACCGTTCCACTGAGTTTATCGGACAGCGACTGGTGCACGGTTGACTGTTGAATACGCTCGTGCGGGATCATCGCTAATATGCGGCGCAGTTTGGCATATCGAATTAACAGCAGCGTTGGGGTTGTCATATACCCATGACGGCGACCTGCAACCGGTTGCCAGAACCGTGCTCGGGAGGGCACGTGGGTAAAGCCGTCGTCGTCGGAGGTATATTTCAGCGCATTATAGATGAGCTCATCGGCACCTTCGACGCCGGCGTCTGGAGCAAGTACCGACAACATCAGGAGTACGTCATTAAACTTGCCGACCGGTAGAACGGTGGTTGAGGAATCGGTCAGTCCATAGCCGGCCACGGTGACTTGAATTCGATACCACCCAAAAATCCGATATGCGATGGGTTGGTAAATCTGGATGGCCTGAATACGCCCGGGTGGGATGGTGTGCGACGACGTTGACAATAAGCCCGAAAGAACTCGCACACCGGAATCTGACATTTTGGCGGTGAAATTATAGTTCGAGTTGACCTGCGCAAACGCGGTGACGATGGTAATGAATACGACGATGACTAAAAACCCAATGCCGCCACCGATAAGAATGGGCAGCGCTTGGCTATCGTCGTTTTGCGCGCTGAGCCATAGGACGACACCGCCTACGATCAGCGCCCAGATGGCACTGGCGAATCCAGCGCCCAGGCCGGTGACCGCGCCTGCGCCGATAACCCGGGACAACGGAATCCTCAGCAGTTCGCGCGGTGGATTCTTGGGCCGTTTTGTCGCCGCGGTATGCCCTGGGATCACGCCCGGCGGTTGACTGACCGCCTCGGTGAGTCCACGTGGATTGTGCTGCAGATAGGCACCCAGGTACTCGGCGTAGGGGTAGTGCGGTGCGCTCGGATGCATCGTGTCGTTGCCGGCGGATACTGCTATCGGGGTTCCATCCGGTGAGCCAGCGGTGTCAGCTCCGGTGGCATCGGTGGTGGGATCAAGTTGCGGATCGTCTTGGGCTCCCGAAGCCAAATAGAGGATCTCGCGACGCAGCTGCTCGGCATCCGTTGCCTTGAGGTATTCCAGGGCGAGCGTAGCTTCAGACCCATCGGCGGCATGCAGCGACAACTTTGATAGACCAAAGAGTCGTGCAAACAGTGGTCGGTCGATGTCGACGGCTTGGAGCCGGTCTAAACGCATGTAGCGACGACGGCGGAAAATGACGCCCGCGTGCAGTTCCACGGCATCAGAGGTGATGCGGAATTGATAGAACCGCCAGGCAATCGTGTACAGTCCTGCCGCGATGAGGAGCGCAACGAAAACGACCCCGAGAAATATGAGGCTGGCTTGGCCGATCGACAGCTGAAAACTCTCAACGATATTGCGCAGGGTTTGAAACGAGAGGTTCGTCAAAATGTAGCCGAAGATCAGTAAGACCGACCACGATCGTACAAAGGGCGAGATCGGGTGAACGCGCCGCCATGGAATATCGGAACTGTGCTCTTGGGTGACCTGTTGACTCATGATTCCGCCAATTCTGCCAAACGAGCGTAACCCCGTTGTGTCAATTCATCGCGCAGTCGTTCCGCTTCGGCCATGGGTAAGCCTTCAAAGTTGGAGGCCGTACCGCCACCGGCCGTCGTGATAGAAATCTGTGTGACACTAAAGGCGCGCTGTAGCGGGCCCTGGTGGATATCAACGTATTGGATGCGCCCATATGGGACGGCGACTTGGTGACGGAACAAGATGCCGCGCCGCAGCACCAGATCATCCTGGTTCTCGAGGTACCCCATAGCTCGAACCTGGCGGGGAATAATGCAGGCCAGCACGATCCCCCAGACCAGCACGCCTGCTGGTAAGAGGTAGAGCAAATAGGCGGCGCCGTTGGTGAAAAACAGCGGGGCCGCGAAATGGACAACCAGCAAGGGTACTACCAGAAACAGGAAAAAGATGCCGAAGCCGATCGCGTTATTAATCTGTCGCAGCGGAATGAGGCGAGGCGAAACTCTCCGATACGGAAGGTTTTCGTGGTCCATGCCTGCAGTCTCATCTCTTGGGTTACCGTGGTGGCGACCAGCTCTGGGGATCTGCCCGTCGCGTCGTGGGTTGTACTCCGGAAGTGCCCGGTGGGTTCTGGTGGTTGCCGCCGTTACCGTCAGTATCCTCCGGTGGGATCCGGCACCATTGTTCCACAACAAAACCAATGATCACCAGGACCAACGCCGTAATCACTTGAACCGAGGCTTCAGTGACGACGTCAGAACCAAAACCAACCTGTGGCACACGATGTACCAGCATGCCGGCGTGCCATCCGCCGATCGCTGCTCCCGCATAAGTGCCGGCTTGGGCAAGGACCAGGGTGCGTGCAGCCGCAACCGGATTCAGCCGATCTGCGACGGGACGTTGACGGTCTTTCAGCACGCGAAGACCCAGGATGAGTTCTAACACGATAACGGCAGCCAGCGTGATAACAGCGGTGGTACCAAGCACCGGAGCAGGCCAACCGGATTCTGCAGCAAAAAACGCGCCCAACCATCCTAGGATGGCGGTGCTCAACACTATAACCACGATCCAGCTGACGCGAAGCGAACTCATTGGATGTCCTCTACCGGGTGCACGGTGGCAACGTCATCAGCTCGGGCAGCTAATTCGGCAACCGATTCACCGCTGAGTGTCGCAGTTTGATCTGCCCAGGACCACGGGGTCAGTACAAAAGCTCGTTCGTGGGCTCGGGGGTGCGGCAGCGTCAGCATCGGATGGCGCGAGGTGACATATTGCACATCAATGAGATCTACGTCGAGTGTGCGCGGTCCCCAGCGAATATCTCGTACCCGAGCGGCAGCCTGTTCTAGCTGTTGGGCAAACTCCAACAGCGCATAAGGGCTCAGTGTCGTCTGCAGGATCAGCACCTGGTTCAGGAAGTCGGGTTGTTTCGGGCCCCCAACGGGCGCGGTTTTGGCCCGTGGTGACACAGCGGTGACCTCAATGTTCGGTGCCTGACGGAACGCGTCGATGGCCTCGTCCAGAATGTTGGCTGAATCGCCCAGATTCGACCCCAGTGCCACGACCGCTCGTACCGGTTCAGCGGGCTGTGTCACCAGTTGCACATCGAGATCTTGCATCATGACCGTCCTGCAGCACTACGGTGACGAGCAACCGTGACGGCGACATTGGAAAAGTCTGCTGGGATGGGGGCCTGTGGCTTATTGATGGTGATTCGCACCGATGTGATCCGCGAAAAATCCGCCAGAATCGTATCGGCCATGGTCACCGCTAGAGTTTCAATCAGATTGACCGGTGGCCCCGTGATGATGTTCTCCACCACGGCGGCAACTTCGGCATAGTTCACGGTCGCCGCGACGTCGTCGGTAGCAGCCGCTTGGTCGATATCCAGGTCGATGTCTAGGTCCACGATAAACGTCTGGCCATTGGCCCGCTCATGGTCAAGTACCCCGTGATAACCGCGAGCTCGCAGCCCGGTCAGCCTGATGGTCCCCATGGCGATACTTAGTCCGCGGCCTGGCGTGCAGCCACAGTTTTGACAGCGTCCAAGTTGGACACCACGGAGTGCACACGCACACACCATGCGCCTTCTTGTGCCACGAGTGCGGTAAGCGCAGCTGTGGCATGATCGCGCTGGCGTGGTTCCATTGCCTCAGCATTGTGTTCTGCAAGCAGAGTCCCCAGGAAACGCTTTCGGGACGCACCCACCAGCACCGGGTACCCGAGTTTTGCAAATTCGGTCAGGTGCTTGAGCAACTTCCAGTTGTGTTCTGCGGTCTTGGAGAATCCAAGCCCCGGGTCCACGATGAGTTGTTCTTTATTCACCCCGGCAGCAAGGAACGTGTCAATCACCTGCTGGGTTTCGGCAATGACTTCGGATACCAAATCATCGTATTGTGCTAAACCATCCATGGTTTTGGAGTTGCCGCGGTTGTGCATCACAATATAGCGTGCACCAGTTTCAGCGATCAGTTGCGGCATGTCTGTCTCATGGTTGACCCCTGAGACATCGTTGATCAGTACTTCGCCGTATTCAAGTGCAGCCCGAGCGGTCTCGGTGTGGCGGGTATCCACCGACACATAGACCCCCGCTTTAACGAGTGCTTCGACTACCGGCAAGATGCGTGCCTGCTCATCGGCGACGCTAACTTCTTGGGTTCCTGGCGCGGTGGACTCGCCACCGATGTCGATAATATCGGCACCCGCATAGTGCATCCGCAGCCCGTGATCGATGGCTTTACCGACGTCGAAGTTCTCACCACCATCGGAGAACGAATTATCGGTCACGTTCAGGACGCCCATGACCAGGGTCCGATCGGTTGGCAGGTCCTCGAACGTTTTGCGCGTAGCTTTTCGCACTACCGACAGCGGGCCCGTGGCCGGACCGGTTCCTGGGACAGCTCCAATAGACATGGGAAATCCTTCCTGTTTGGTTATCTCCGCCGGCCTTAGTGTACCCCGGCGTTAAGAATCAGACTCATGGCCTCATTGCGTGTTGAGGGTTCACGGAGCTGGCCGCGGACCGCAGATGTGACGGTTTTGGCGTGCGGTTTTTGTACTCCGCGCATCGACATGCACATGTGTTCGGCCGACAGCACCACGATGGCACCAGCCGGATCCAAGTGTTCCATGATGGCTTCAACGATCTGGGTGTTGAGGCGTTCTTGCACCTGGGGACGGCGTGCATAGAGTTCTACCAACCGGGCAAGTTTGGACAGCCCGGTGACCTTGCCCTCTTCTGAGGGGATGTATCCGATATGTGCTTTGCCGTGGAATGGGACCAGGTGGTGCTCACACATCGAATAAAATTCGATGTCTTTGACCAGGACCAGTTCTTCATGCGAAATGTCGAAGGTGGTGCCAAGTATGTCGGCTGGGTCTTGGTGCAGTCCGGCAAAGAACTCGCCGTATGCTCGGGCAACTCGGGCAGGGGTATCGACCAGACCGTCACGGTCTGGGTCCTCCCCCACAGCCAACAGAATCTCACGAACCGCCGCTTCGATTCTGGGTTGGTCCATCATTTAGTTCTCCTGGTCGTCACCGCGTGAGTCACCGGGGACTTCGTCGGTGGTAGCTGATGAGGGCTCCGCGTGCGACGGTTTATCCGTGGCAGTACCTTCGGGCATACCCACGGGAGGAAGGTCCGAGACCGGACGGTCCTCGTGGAAGAGCCACGTGTCGCGCGGAGTGTACTTGTGCACGTTGGCAAAAATATCCGCCAACTCGTGGCGATTCAAGGTTTCCTGTTCTAGCAGTTTAGAAGCCAGCTCATCCAGGATGTGGCGGTTAGCGTTCAGAACCCAGTAGGCTTCGGCATGCGCGTCATCGAGTAGCTTGCGGACTTCTTCATCTACGACGAAGGCCAATTCATCTGAGTAATCGCGTCCCGAACCCATATCACGGCCCAGGAACGGTTCATCGTTCCCAGACCCCAGTTTGACGGTTCCAACACGCGAGGACATACCGTATTCGGTGACCATTTTCCGTGCGGTGTCGGTCGCCTTGGTGATGTCATTGGATGCACCGGTTGAGGGATCATGGAACACAATTTCTTCGGCCACACGGCCACCCAGCGCATAGGCCAGCTGGTCGAGCAATTCGTTGCGGGTCACCGAGTATTTGTCTTCGTCTGGGACAACCATCGTGTAGCCCAGTGCCCGACCGCGCGGCAGAATCGTGACCTTGGAAACCGGGGCCGAGTGGTTCAATCCAGCAGCGACCAGAGCGTGGCCGCCTTCGTGGTAGGCGGTGACTTTTCGTTCGTGGTCATTCATCAAACGAGTCTTCTTCTGCGGACCGGCCATCACTCGGTCAACGGCTTCATCCACGGCACGATTGTCGATCAGGTGCGCGTTCGAGCGCGCCGTCAACAGGGCAGCCTCATTGAGCACATTCGCCAGATCCGCACCCGAGAAACCGGGGGTGCGCTGGGCCAGTCCGTACAGATCAATATTTTCAACCAGCGGCTTGCCCTGAGCATGAACCTGCAGAATTTCCAAGCGCCCCTCAAGCGATGGAGCCTCGACCGGTACTTGACGGTCGAAACGGCCCGGACGCAGCAGGGCCGGATCCAGGACGTCGGGACGGTTGGTTGCAGCAATCAGAATGACGTTCGAGTTCTCATCGAAACCATCCATCTCGACCAACAGCTGGTTCAGTGTTTGTTCGCGTTCGTCATTTCCACCACCGACACCGGCGCCACGGTGACGACCAACGGCGTCGATCTCATCAACAAAAATGATCGCCGGAGCGTTCTTCTTGGCTTCGTTGAACAGGTCGCGAACACGTGAAGCACCGACACCAACGAACATTTCGACAAAGTCAGAACCTGAAATTGTGTAGAACGGCACGCTCGCCTCACCAGCTAATGCACGTGCGATAAGCGTCTTACCCGTACCGGGAGGGCCATACAGCAGCACACCGGTTGGGATCTTGGCGCCAACGGCCTTGAACTTCTCCGGTTCAGTCAGGAATTCTTTAATCTCATACAGTTCTTCAACGGCCTCATCAGAACCGGCCACATCTTTGAACGTCACCTGAGGGGTGTCTTTGGACATGAGTTTGGCCTGCGACTTACCAAACTTCATCATCTGGCTGCCGCCACCCTGCATGCGGGACAGCAAGAACCAGAACAAAAGGGCAATGAGAATAAACGGAATCAGGAAGCCGAGCATGGACAACAGCCAGTTCGACTGCACCGGCTCATCCGTATAGTCATCCAGATTCGAGTCCGCGATGTGCGTCGTGACGGTCTCAGCACGGTCCGTTGAGTAGAAGAAATGCACCTGGGTACCCAGGTTGCGGTCTTCGTGCTGGAAATCTTCGCGCAGTGTTAGGTCGACCCGATGATCATTGTCATCCAGCAGCGCTTGGCTTGCCTTGTCGTCCTCTAACAGTTCGATACCCACCGAGGTGTCCACTCGGTTTGTCGAGGAACCCGACAGCACCGGTACAACGATGAGCAACGCTAAAACTGCGAGGACGATCCAAATGACCGGTCCCTTAAAGATGTTCTTGGCTTTCACCCTTCTAAGCTACCTGGTCCAGCAGCCCAAAAAGACTACGTCTCATTTCCTTTCGCAATCGGTGGAAGCACAAGGCGGAATCGTTCATGCACACTACCGGTAGACATGTGGAGCCAGTGTCCCCAAAATATCCAGGTTGCGATATTTTTGGTTGAAGTCCAGGCCGTAGCCCACCACAAACTCATTGGGGATGTCGCGGCCGATGTACTTCACGTCAATATCCACGGCCAGCGCGTCTGGTTTACGCAACAGGGTGACAATTTCCACGGAAGCCGGACCGCGGGATTCCAGATTGGTCTTCAGCCAGGAAAGGGTCAGACCGGAGTCGACGATATCTTCAACGATCAGCACGTGGCGATCCATGAGATCTTCTTCGAGGTCCTTCAAAATCCGCACTACACCGGAAGATTTTGTACCGGAACCGTAGGAGGACACCGCCATAAAGTCGATGGTGACTTGCGATTTCATGGCCCTGGAGAGATCCGCCATGATCATCAGCGCACCCTTGAGCACGCCGACGAGCAAAACGTCTTTATCCTCGTAATCGCGGTCAATTCTGGCTGCCAGATCCTGGACGATGCCATCAATTTTTTTGCGGTCCAGTAGCACCGACTCTAAATCGCCTGAAACGTCTTCGGCCTTCATTGTCACTCCTCGTAGGGTCAGGTCACTCGCTCGTAGCCGAGCGAATAACTAATAGTTTTGCATATTCTTGGCTCATTTTTTCTCGATACACACTCACATGTCCTTCTAACTGGACCGGTCCGGCCGAGGAGGCCCGCCCCATCGGTGGGAACACCAGATTCTGGACGGCCGATAAGCGTTCTGCAGATGGTTGCGGGGCGTGGAACTGTTGTACAGCGTGTGCCACGACGCGCCGCAGAATTGCGGGTTTCAAATCTTGCATCTGACGAAGTGGGAAGTGGATTGTGGTCGCTGTAGTAACGGCGAGCTTGGCATAGGTCTGAGCGGCCAATTCCTCCAGCACGTCCAAGTCGTCAGCGGCAAGTGCGGCAGTTGTGACCAAACCGCCAAAAACTCCGGGCCCCAAGCCCGTTGCCGGATCGGTTAATGCAGGTAAGAGGTGCTGGCGCGCTCGAATTCGCAACAGCGATAGATCGTCGTTCATCGGATCCTGAAAATACTGGATGCCTGCCCAAGCACACACAGCTTCAGTATCGTCTCGTGTCAGGCTCAACAATGGCCGACCGATTTCCAGGGGTTCGTAGCCGGTCACGACATGCTGACGACTGTTTCTGATTCCGGCCAGTGAGCGCAAACCGGAGCCTCTTGCTAACCCCAACAGGACCTGTTCGGCCTGATCATTGGCCGTATGGGCGGTTAATACCCCCGCGGCACGGGCTCTTGCTGCCAGACGCACGAACGCGTCATAGCGGGCTTGTCTTGCAGCGGCCTCTAGGCCATCACCCTGCTCGGTGATTTCTAAGGTGTCTGTCAGCACCGGGGCTAACCCCAAGGTTCGACAAAGCTGTGCGGTTCGCTGTGCCACGGCAGCGGTGACCTGCTGTAGCTGATGGTCCAAGATGACAGCCCCGAACTGGAGTCCTGTGACACGTTGTGTTTCCGCAGCCACCACGGCTAAGGCCAGGGAATCTGCGCCACCGGATACTGCCACCAGGATCGGTGGCCCATGTGCCTCTAGTCCCCAACGCTGTGCCAGGGCTTTGAGCTTTCCAACACCCGTGTGTACGGCAGCGGGCCATGCTGCCGCAGGCGGCCAGGACTCGGGGCCCTGGGGCAGTTGGAGAGTAGAGTCTGCCGATTCCATAGGGTGGTAATCAGTCCTCGTTAGCCCAGCACAC
>DHCMJ07802__coassemble_1036_pt1 | contig 21706 bp, 21 predicted proteins | sample DHCMJ07802__metabat2_low_PE_015 | metagenome-assembled genome bin DHCMJ07802 | reverse complement strand
ATGGCTGGGTGGCACCGCCACGCCCAAAAGAAGATCCTAAACTAGGAACTGTAGAGGAGTGTCAAATCCGCGCTTGGTTCTCGATTTGTACCGCACCTGCGGCTGAGAAGAGCTTTTTGATGAGGTAGTTTTCCTCGTTATCAATGGTGGCACCGCCAAGCGACGCAATGCCCATGGTGCGATTGACCGGCGCACCTTCCTCATCATAATCTTCCCAGTGATTTTCGCGTGCTTCCAAGAAGCGATCCGCGATCATGTCCATGGCCTGTTCGAGCTCGATTTCCTCCCATTCGGTAGCTCGCGGCGCACGGTACAGCACGGTTTTCTGACGTGACGGTGTATTGACTAACTGCTCTGAAGCAGCACCCTTGGGGCACAACCGGCCACGTGAAATAGGAGAGTCTGGGTCACCTTCAATGTGGATGACTTCATTGTCTTTAACGTAAATACGTTGGCCGCAACCAACTGCACAGTACGGACAGACGCTTTGCACGACGTCGTCTGCATCCTCGGTACGGGGCCGCATATTCTCATATTTTGGCGACTCCACGCTGGGGCCGCGCCCATACTTATCTTTGGACTTGGTCTGGCGGAAGACCGGCCATCCGAGCATTGAGAACCGTGACATGGGTCCCACCTTAGCAGAGCAATTGCAAAGTAGGGAGGCTCAAACTTTCGGTATTTTGCGCCAGATTCCAGGGTGGCATAATGGCTGGAAAATGGCACAAGACGACCGTAGAAAGCACGGAGTACTATCGCATGTCTGATTACCAGAAAATTCAGGCGTATGCCACGCCTGTCGACGTTCAAATTCGTTGGTCGGATCAAGACGTTAACGGTCATGTTAATAACGCGCGAATCATGACCTTGATAGAGGAAGCCCGCGTCCGAGCAGTCCAGCAATGGACCGGTACGGTTCCTGATGGGGCAGGTTATCGGCGTGCCGTTCGTGCTTTGCACACGACGTTTGATGCTGAGGTGCACTATGGGCCTGAAACGACCATTTGGGTTTGGATTCCGCGTATTGGACGTACATCATATGTTGTCGGCCACCTGTTAGTTCAAGCTGACCAGCCGTGCGTCTACACAGAGATCACGATCGTGGTGGTAGATACCGCGACTGGTAAACCCAAACCACACGATAGGGCTTACCGCAACGAATTAGAAACGCACGTTGGTCCGGCATATTCGCCCGAGCTCACGTAGCTGCGTGCAGACGACACCTAGCCCACATGCACCGTTTAGACTGCGGGCGGCCAGGCGGTTCCCATCGCTTTGATGATCCGTTCCAGCCGCTGGGCTGATGTGCCCATATTCAATCGTGCATAGCCTTCACCTGCTGCGCCGAAGCGTGTGCCTGGATTGAGCGCCACGCGTGCTTCGCGTAAGAAATACTCGGAGGGTTCTTCGTCAAGAGCGGTATCTCGGAAGTCTAACCATGCCAAGAAACTGGCTTCGGGCGGGTGGAATGTGACCCCCGGGAGATGGTCGGCCAGCAACTGCGGCAGTCGCCGGGTTTGGCTGGCAAAGTGCGCTCGTACGGTATCTAGCCAATCTCGTGACTGGCTAAATGCCGCTTCTGTTGCCAAAATACCCCAGAACCCTGAATCGGTCAGTGAGGTTTTGGCGTCTAAGTCATCCGGCCACGGGCCGGTGGTCGAGCGTACCGCGATGCCGCATTTGAGGCCCGCGAAATTCCAGGATTTTGTTGCGGTGTGAATCGCAATACCGGTTTTGGCGGCAGCCTCAGAGACGGTAAGCCAAGGTGAGTAGGTCACTCCGTGATAGACCAGGGGAGCGTGGATTTCATCGGACAGTACGACGGCGTCATAGCGTTCAGCCAGGTCGGCTAACTCCGTGAGTTCTTGACGAGAAAAGACGCGGCCCAATGGATTGTGCGGGTTGCACAACAGGATCACCTTGGTGCCAGCTTTGAGGCCGGCTTCGATGCCGGCCAAATCAAAAAAGCCGCCGTTTGGCACGTCAGTTAGGGGAACTTCTACGGGGCGGACACCGCCCACGTCGAGCCAATCATAGAAACGGTTATAGACCGGGGGCATGATCATCACGGTGCGATCTTCGCCGGCGTAGTGTCGCATCAGTTTCGCCGCGGCGGTCGCAGCATCGACGTGGATGCTTACCTGATCCGGCTCGATTCGCCAATCCCAGCGGTCCTGTGCGAAATCGGAAAAAGCTTTCGTGACACCTTCTGCTGAGCCGGGGTAGCCGGCATCGTGGCGAGTGATCGCATTTTGCAAGGTCTCGGTGATGGCCGGGGCCAGGTAGACATCCATCTCGGCAACCCAGGCGGGTAAGACGTCAGTAGCTACGTTGGACCATTTGAGGCTTGCGCGTTCACGCAAACGGTCATCTGATATATCAAAGAGTTCGTCAGCTGTGGGATGGGGTGAATGCGTCATAGGCTCAACGATAGATGTGATGGTCTCAGAAGGCGAGGGTTTTTGGTAAGACTGTCGTCCATGCCTATGGCCGCGCGGGTTGGTATGGACATCAATGTCATGTCAGCTGCAGTTTGGCGCTGGGAAAATACTGTGATGCACCTTCATTGATCGAGTGCTCTGCGACATGTACTATCTATGTGCATAGATAGTTTTTGTGATGCGCGATACAGCAGAACGGAGAGCCGGTAGTGGACCTTCGAGAGAAAATCGACTCGACCACAATGGGCGGGTACCAGTGGCTCATCATTGGGATTTGTACGTTGCTAAATGCCCTGGATGGTTATGATGTGCTGGCCATATCCTTTGCCTCGAACCAAATCACCGAGGAATTTCAATTATCTGGCCTAGCGCTTGGTCTGCTCATGAGTTCAGCGCTGGTTGGTATGGCCATCGGAGCACTCTTTTTGGGGCCTGTTGCGGATCGCATTGGTCGACGCAAAATGACGATTATTGCAGTGGTCATGAATATCGCCGGACTCTTGCTATCGGCGACTGCCGGATCAGCTTTTCAATTGGGAGCTTGGCGTGTCCTCACCGGTCTTGGCATCGGGGGCATCCTGGTCGGCACAAACGTCATTAGTGCCGAATTCGCCTCGCGGAAACGCCGCGGTCTGGCCATCGGAATCTACGCCGCCGGCTATGGCATAGGTGCCTCGGTGGGTGGCACCGCGATGGTAGGGCTGATCAACGCCTTCGGTTGGCGGTCCGTTTTCCTGGCCGGGGGCATGGTGACAGCGCTTGCCCTAGTACTCGTGCTGCTGTTGCTACCGGAGTCTCCGTCGTTTCTGTATTCACGTCGTCCTGCCGGAGCGCAGCGGCGCATTGATACGATCGTCAAACGGCTTGGGTATCGTGAAAAATATGATCTGGACGAGGTTGTACAACCTACGAGCGCCGAGTCGAAAACCAGTATCATGGACCTCTTTAGCCCGGAGAATCGTCGGGTGACTTTCGTGATCTGGACGGCCTTCTTCGTCATTATGTTTGGGTTCTATTTTGTGAACTCCTGGACACCGCGACTCATGACGGCAACGGGGCTCAGCGAGACTTTGTCCATGTTCGTTACCGTTGCGCTGACTCTTGGTGGAGCCATCGGATCGGTGTCCTTCGGCCTTTTTACGGCACGCTGGTCTACTCGGACCGTTCTGACCTGGTTTACCGTTGTGGCTGCAGTGCTGATGATGATCTTTATTTTCACCGCCCAGTTCCTCGTCTTGGTGCTGTTGCTTGGTTTGCTGGTTGGGGTATTTATCAACGGCTGTATTGCAGGTCTCTACGTGCTGACGCCGCAGTCGTACTCGGCAGCGCTCCGCTCGACCGGAGCCGGATGGGCCATTGGGATCGGCCGGATCGGTGCCATTATCGCGCCGACGGCAACCGGTGCGTTGCAAGATAATGGCTGGTCGCCCGAAGCCATTTACATCCTGGTTGGGGTCATTATTCTGCTGGCCACCGCAGTCCTGTTTGGTATGCGCGGTGCCAATGTGGAAGCCAATTACCGGCCACAACGCGCAGACCGCGCGAAAACAGGCGCCTAATCGACTGATGCCTGCGAACCATATAGTTCGCAGGCATCGTCGTCGGCACGAGACAAAATCACTAGGGTCCCAAGAACAGGCTCAGTAGAGGTCGGCCACTAGATGCTTGGCAGCCGTGCGTGCCATCTTTGCACTGTTTTTTGATTGATCTAAGTGTGCCATGACATTCGCGCCGTCATACAGTTGGACCAGCTGACGCACCAAGTTTGAGGCATCCGGCACATCGGCATCACTCAGCAACTCCGCTAGCAGGCGTGGTAGCCAGCTGCGGTCGTAATTGATGACGTCCCAAATTCCATGGTGGTCCGGATACTCAGCTGCAGCGTTGACGAAGGGACAACCACGAAAATGTGGTTCTGAGGCGATCTCGTCTAGGACATCAAAAACGGCAAGGACGCGATCACCAACGGGCCGGTTGCTCCGCGCTTCAACTCCGGCCGTGACGCGAGTCCTTGTCATGTCGCTGCGTCTGCGCAGATACGCAACGATGAGTTCTTCTTTTGTCCGAAAGTGCACATACATGGTGGATTTTGCGACGCCACTTTCGGCGACGATGCGGTCTATTCCCACAGCATGTATACCGTGCTGGTAAAACAGCCGGTCAGCTGTATCGAGCAGGCGGTGCCGGGCGGTCGGTCGTTCAGTAAAAGTTTCCACACCTCCAGTATCGATCGAACAGAACAAGTGGACAAGTTGTGATCTATCTCATAAAGATTTAGTGTTAATCGTACAGATCTGTTCGATGTGGAGGGTGAGAAACCAGTATTGAGATGTCACCGGACCAGAGACATCGTTTGAGGAGCACAAATGGCCAGGAGATATTCGTCTGATGTGAACCCGACGGTGTCGCAGAGTAACAGGCAGGAGTTAGCCTCCCACTCAGAGGTGATGGCGTATAACACCAGCGACATGCAACAAGCGGGCACTAAATTTGGGTCCGCTCGGAGTCAACTGTGGCTGATTGCACTGGTACTCGTGCTGGCAATGGGGACGTGGTTTTCGGCTTCCGCGGTCACGCCAGCATTGATCCGAGAATGGCAAATTTCCGAGATGCAGGCTCTGTGGCTCACAGCGTCTGTTCAAGCTGGCTTTGTGGTGGGAGCAGTAGCGTCAGCGGTGCTCAATCTCTCAGATCGGATTGCACCGCAAATTGTCGCGGGATGGGCCTCTTTGGGTGCGGCATTTTCAACGCTGGCTATCGCCTTGTGGATCGATTCGTTCGTGCCGGCCATCGCGCTTCGAGCCTTGACTGGAGTTTTCTTAGCTGGCGTGTATCCGGTCGCGATGCAACTGATGGTGACCTGGTTTCGGCCGGCCCGTCGAGGTCTTGCTCTGGGCGTGCTTCTCGGGGCTCTGGCGTTGGGCTCTGCATTGCCCCATCTGATTCGTGGGTTTGATCAGCTGCCCTGGCAAGGTGTTCTGATGATAGCGGCCTTCTTCGCCGGGCTGGCTGCACTCGTGTCGTTTACTACTGTGCGCCCGGGTGGGCAAGCAAGTTCGGCTCGAGCTACTTTCCGACCGAAATACGCGCTCGAGATGTTTCAAGAGTCGGGGCCGAGGTTAGCGAATGTGGGCTATTTCGGTCACATGTGGGAAATGTATGCCCTGTGGACTTGGCTGCCCATGTTTTTGTTAGCCGCTAACACTGCTGATGAAGCGACCGTTGGCGTCATAGCGTTTATCACAATTGGTGTAGCCGGTGGCATTGGATGCTTGCTCGGTGGATGGGCATCGCAGTATTTAGGCAGAGGTCGTGCTGCGGGCTATGCGATGCTGGTCAGTGGAATGTGCTGTCTGCTGTCCCCGCTGCTGTTTACCGGCGCCTGGCCAATACTGGCGGTACTGTTAGGAATATGGGGTGCCACGGTCATCGCTGACTCACCGGTATTTTCAACAGCACTGAGCGAAGTAGCCGACTCTCGCTACACCGGAACAGCGCTTACGACTCAAACGGCCATCGGTTTTCTTCTCACGCTGATTACCATCAGTATCGTACCGATCGCCGCAAACATATTGGGATGGCAATACGCATTTGTCGTTCTCGCCCCGGGACCATTTTTGGGGGCCATCGCCATGTATAGATACCGGAAATATATAGAAGCTACGTGACTCCATGGCAGTCAGGACTCCGCGGACGATAGTGAACCACGAAGAAACCGCGCCACCGGTCAAGGCGATCAGATCGGTCCTCCTGATACGGGAACGCTGAGTGTGCGACGTCATTCGCTTTCTTGAGCATCACTTCATAGGAGCTGTTCGACGAGGCTCGAACCAGCTCATTCGGATCATAAATGTAGAACTCCGGGTGCCCTGACATATCGAACCGGTAGCCATAGCATACGAGCTGATGGTTTTGGCTTTGAGCCTTCAAACTCCTACTGGTGGTACGGATAAGTCCAAGCACGACCGGTTGCCCCTGATCAATCGACGCCACAACGTTATGGTGGCCGTTCGCTGACCGCTCCAGCGCAGATACCGCACTCCATCGCGTACCCCTCCCACCTTGGTGAGCATGCTGTGGAGCTGTCGAGAATAGATATAGTCTGCTAGCGGGTGACCGTCCGGCGGCACGACAGAAGATAAAAAATCGCCTGGTGTCACGGGCGGCACAGGCATTCGGAGGTGAAAAAATCCAGCGACGCGAACGCCATCCCACCGCACCTGCCGGCCGTCGAAATCTCATACCTGCGGCCCACACGAGGCGGAATGCGCCCGCTCCAGACGTGGTTGACGAACGCGTCTGGGAAGCGAAACGCATAGTGTTCTGGTGCGTAGTCTGTCATGACTGCATCTTCACGAGGTCTATGGGCTTTCTCATCGCCAGCAGCATTTGAATGCAACTTGTGCTCCATCCCTTGAGACGTATCGTAAGCCTACAGTTTCTTTTTCCAGTCTGGCATTTCCCCGTCATTGGTGCGCTCGACGACTTTCTTTGGGTTGCCGACCAGGTCCAGCATCAATGACGCGTCGGTTTGCCAGGAAGGTAGGGTCCGGGGCCTGGGCTGTCATCGCTTTCATGGTCGATGCCTGAAGTCTTGCTAGTGCAGTATCAGTATTGATACTATAAAGTCGTGGCCAAGATTGAGAAACTCTTAGCGCAGATGCGGAACAGCCCGAGCAGCGTTCGATTCGCTGACGTCGTCAAAGTGTGCGATCACTTTTTTGGGGAGCCACGGCAGCGAGGAACCTCGCATCGGGTATATCGAATGCCGTGGCAGGGTGATCCGCGCGTCAACATTCAAAATGATCACGGTAAGGCCAAGGCTTATCAGGTGCGACAAGTGTTAGCAGCGATCGACAAACTAGAAGGTGAACAATCATGATGATGGTAAACGCAGAACACTACACCTACCGTGTGCGTTGGTCGGCTGAGGACTCAGCATTCGTTGGTACCGTCGCAGAGCTCCCGTCTCTGTCGTGGGTCGCGGACAAGCAAGACGACGCGTTTTCGGGTATCCGGGAGCTCGTTGCCGATGTTCTTGACGACATGAAAGCGAATGGAGAAGCACTGCCCGAGGCGATTGCAGACCGTTCTTACTCCGGTAAATTCATGGTTCGGGTCACCCCTGAGGCGCATCGCCAACTCGCACTTGATGCGGCAGAACAGCAGGTTTCGCTCAACCGCCTGGCTGCCAACCGTCTCATCAGCTAACGGAGGCAGAGGTTCAGTCTTCCTCCGCATCCGTACAATCACCTGACCCAGACGCCTCCAGAGTCTTCCATCGGTGCAGTGCCGCGTCCCCCCGTACAACGCGGCAGGCCGTCGTCGTCGACCCCATCGGTTTCCAGCGTTTTCTCACCCTAGGATGGACCCGAACCCGCAACTGACATACCCTTCAATATTTTCGTCCTGCTTCGTTTAATACGAAACCCCTTTTTTATGTCGTTCCAAGTGCGAAAGCATCAAGCACAACGGCCCATGCAAACACGATGCTCGTGCAGGTTATGGAAAAGTAGGAAGGTTCCGTAGACGCAAACGGCCCCGACGCATGAACCATATTCAAGCATCGGGGCCGAGCCACTGTCACACGTGGTGAGTCAGCACCTTAGAGCTGGTTACCGAGTTTGAACTCGCCCTTTTTCCAGTCTGGCATTTCCTCGTCGTCGTCAGCCCGAGTGTAGGAGAAACCATCGGCGCCGATGGTGATTTCCATTTCACTGTCGTCGGTACGCTCGACAACTTCCTTCGGATTGCCATCCAGGTCCAGCACCAATGAAGCATCGGTGTACCAGGAAGGTACAACCGGGGTGCCCCACCAGTCACGGCGCTGGTTGTCGTGGACATCCCAGGAAACGACCGGGTTGTCTGGGTCCCCGGTCCAGTAGTCCTGGGTGTAGATCTCAACGCGGTGACCGTCTGGGTCACGCAGGTAGAGGTAGAACGCGTTGGACACACCGTGGCGTCCGGGGCCGCGTTCGATGGCATCCGATTGACGCAGTGCACCCAGGCGGTCACAAATCGCTAGGATGTTGTGCTTCTCATGGGTCGCGAAGGCGACGTGGTGCATGCGTGGGCCGTCACCACCGGTCATGGCGGTGTCGTGAACGGTTGGCTTGCGGCGCATCCATGCAGCGTAGACGGTCTCACCGTCGGCGATTTCTTCGGTGACGCGGAAGCCAAGATCTTGCATGTAGGCGGCAGCGCGTGGCACATCGGGAGTGACCTGGTTGAAGTGGTCCAGGCGGACCAGTGCACCTGGTACATGCAGGTCGTAGCGCCATGCAAGACGTTCAACGTGGTCGACGTCGTAGAAGAACTCGTATGGGAAGCCCAGTGGATCTTCAACACGGACCGAATCGCCGATGCCTTCAACAAAGCCATCTTTGCGACGTTCGGTACGGCAGCCGAGTTCTTTGTAGAATGCTTCGGCTTTGTCGACGTCTTCTGGGGAACGGACACGGTAAGAGAATGCTCCAACGGCAGCAACAGGGCCCTTTTTGAGCAACAGGTTGTGGTGGATGAACTCTTCCGATGAACGCAGATAGATTTCGTTGTCGTCTTCGTGGGACACGTGCAGTCCCAGGACGTCTACGTAGAACTTGCGTGAGGCGGCAAGGTCAGTGACCTGGAGTTCCATGTAGGCAACACGCAGTACATCCGGTGCTTCGGCTTTTGGCGTTGGGATGGGGTTGTCAGTGTTGACCGATGCGTGCTGTGACACGTAGAAGCCCGAGCTGGTCTTCGTGCGTTTGTTCTTATCGATTTTCATGATGATCCTTCGATTATGGTTCCAACCAGGTTTACTGTTGACCGAACACTGGGTTGTGTACTTCGCCCAGGTTGATGTGGACTGCCTGCTGATCGGTGTAGAAATCGATCGAGCGGTAGCCACCTTCCTGGCCAAGTCCGGATGCCTTGACACCACCGAATGGGGTGCGCAGGTCACGAACATTGTTGGAGTTGAGCCAGACCATACCGGCGTCAACGTTATGCGCGAAGTTATGGGAACGCTTCAGGTCGTTGGTCCACACGTATGCGGCCAGACCATACTGCGTGTTGTTTGCCAGTTCGAGAGCTTCTTCATCGGTGTCGAACGGTGTGATCGCCACAACGGGACCGAAGATTTCTTCCTGGAAGATGCGGGCATCTGGTGCAACATCGGCGAAGACGGTTGGCTGCAGGTTTCCTTCTGGGAATTCTTCCGGACGGTCACCGCCGGCGACCAGGCGTGCTTCTTCTTTACCGATCTGGACGTAGGACCAGACCTTGTCGAAGTGCTCTGGGTGAACCAGTGCACCGACTTCGGTTTTCGGATCGTTTGGTAGACCGACTTTGACGTTGGCAGCCTGGGCTGCGTAGCGCTCGACGAATTCGTCGTAGATGCTGCGCTGGACCAGGATGCGTGAGCCGGCGGTGCAACGTTCACCGTTTAGGGAGAATACCCCGAAGACTGTTGCATTGATTGCGGCGTCCAGGTCGGCGTCTTCAAAGACGATGGCTGGGGACTTGCCTCCCAGTTCCATCGACAGGCCCTTGAGGTATGGGGCAGCGTTGGCCGAGATGAGTTTGCCTGTGGAGGATTCACCGGTGAAGGAGATCAGTGGCACATCTGGGTGCTTGACCAGCGAGTCACCTGCAAAGCCTTCTTCGCCGTAACCATTGACCATGTTGAAGACACCGGCTGGCAGGCCAGCTTCTTCGAAAATGCCTGGCCACAGGGAAGCCGACAGCGGAGTGAATTCGGCTGGTTTCAACACCACGGTGTTACCGGTTGCCAGCGCTGGACCAAGTTTCCAGGATTCCAGCATGAACGGGGTGTTCCACGGGGTGATCAGACCGGCAACGCCCTTTGGCTTGCGGTTGACGTAGTTCGCCTGACGACCTGGGACTTTGAAGGCGTTATCGTGCTGGGCAACGATCAGGTCGGCGAAGAAACGGAAGTTCTCTGCGGCGCGACGAGCCTGGCCCAGGGTCTGGGAGATTGGTAGTCCGGAGTCCCAGGTTTCCATTTCGGCTAGTTCCTGCTGACGAGTCTCAACGACGTCGGCAATGTTGTGCAGGATGCGAGAGCGTTCGCGTGGCAGCATGTGTGGCCATGGGCCGTTGTCGAAAGCCTCTTTGGCAGCTTTGACGGCGGCGTCAATGTCGGCGACTTTACCGGATGAGGCTTTGATATATGCCTCGTTGGTTACCGGGTTGAGCACGTCGAAGGTATCGCCGTCGATCGAGTCAACCCATGCACCGTTGATGTAGTGACGGATTTGATCTGGCATATTTGCTGGTTTGCCGTTTGTCATGTCGTCCTTTCGAATGTTGCTAAAAATCTATGGTTGTGGATTTCGCGTGATGGTTCAGATAGGCGTTCAGGGTATTGAGCCGGTGGTTTCGAGCAGCTAATTCGATGACCGAAAACTCTGCGCCATCGGCGATGAGTGTCAGCAGGTGCTCATGTTCGGCAACCGAGCTGATGGCCCGCGACGGCACAAAGGAAAAGGTTGACGAACGAAGTGCCGCCAATCGATTCCAACCACGGTGCACGAGGTCCAGGATGTGCGGATTTTGGTGGTGTTCAAACAGTGCCGAATGAAATTGCTCGTTGAGCTCGGTGAACTTCTCGGGAGCGAAGTCCTGTGCAACGAGTGCCCTCATCTGCTCATTGATGCCGCGGGCTTTATCCAGGGTTTGCGGAGTAACCAGCGGTGCACACTGCGCGGTGGAGTAGCCTTCGGTCAACGCCAGGGTTTCCATGGTGTAGCGGTATTCGACCGGGTCGATACCAGTAACCGTGGCCCCGACGTTGCGTTCAAACTGCACCAGGTCATCGGTTTGCAGCCGTCGAATGGCCTCTCGCACCGGCACGACGGACATGCCAAGCTCATGAGCAATCGTCGACAGTACAAGCCGGTCGCCGGGCTTATAGTGCCCGGACGTGATGCCCCGCAGCACATGCTGATGAGCCTGATCGGCTTTGGAGAGGCCAGTGGGCTGCATTTACTTGCCTTGCTCCGCGCGGTATGCCTCGTACTTGGCTTTCCAATCACCCGTTGGTGGGAAGAGGCCATCAACGGCAGCACCGTTTTTGACCTGTTCGTAGACCCACTCGTCCTGCTGTTCCTGTTCGAAGGACTCGTCAATAATCTCGACGAGCATCTCCGGCGGAACGACCACGACGCCGTCGTCATCACCGATGATAATGTCACCGGGCTGTACGGTGGTACCGCCGCAAGCGATGGTGCCGTCCATTTCCCAAGGAACGTGGCGACGACCCAGAACTGCCGGGTGGTTGCCGTTGGAGTAGACCGGAATGTCGACATCAAGCACAGCAGCGGAATCGCGTACCCCGCCGTCGGTGATGATCGCGTTGGCGCCGCGGACTTTTGCGCGCATGGCCAGCACGTCACCCAGTGTTCCGGTACCTTTTTCGCCGCGTGCTTCCATCACGACGATATCGTCCGGTGCTACCGAATCCATGGCTTGTTTTTGCTTGTTGAAACCGCCACCGTGTTTCTTGAACAGGTCTTCGCGGTTGGGCACATAGCGCAAAGTTTTGGCGAAGCCGAGAATCTGACGACCCGGGTGCATCGGGGTTGGACCGTCGATCGTGCAGTTATTGATACCGCGTTTGCGCATGTTGGCAACAATGGTGGCAACGGCGGTCTGGGAGATTTTTTCACGGAGTTCATCGGTCAAGATGGCACGTGGATCTGCGATACCTGCTGCGGCCTTGGAACCCCAGGCTTCTTCGCGCTGCACGTCGTCAACTTTTGGACCGTGGCCGTAGTCGGCCAGGGAGAAGTTCGCTTCGGCAACGGTGGAGACCAGGCGACCGGTTGATGGTGCGCCCGGCGCGCTTGGTGCATCGACTTCTACTTCAACGACGTCGGACGGCTGGGCAACCGAAGAGCCCGCCGGGGTACCGGTCAAAATGACGTCGCCTGCTTCAAGGGTCATCAGCTGCGAAAGGTCGGCGATGAGCTGGCCGAATGGGAAGACCAGGTCATCGGTGGTGTCGTCTTGGACGACCTTGCCATTGACCCAGGTGCGAACCCGTAGCTGGGCTGGATCGATACCTTCGGCGTCGATCACCGCTGGGCCCAGGGGAGTGTAGTTGTCGCCGGATTTGTTTTTGACGTTGGAACCCTTGTCTGCGTGGCGCAGATCGTACAGGCCCCAGTCGTTTGCTGCGGTGATGCCAGAAACGTAGGACCAGCCGTCTTCTGGTGAAACGCGGCGGGCATCTTTACCGATAATCAGCGCGATTTCGCCTTCATAAGCGAGCAGCTCGGTGCCGGCCGGACGTTCAATGGTCGAACCAGTGGCTGCGATCGAAGAAGTGGCCTTCAGAAAGTAGCCTGGGAATTTTGGATTGCGTCCGCGCTGTTCGATGCGGGACGGGTAGTTCAGGTGAAGGGCAACAATTTTGCCCGGACGGTTTTGCTTTGCAGAGAAGTCAAAAGCAGTGACGTTCATCGAGACCAATACCTCCATGGGGTTGATGCGGTGATCAAAATCGCCTAGTACAGATCGTATACGATTTGTCGTTCGCTGTGAAGTCCACGGACAAAAGCCCGCTGGAGGAGACTATGCAGTCCCTCAAGCGCAGCTTAGGGTCCGACCCTGAACGGAAGGTGACTCTCAGGTTTGTCTGGGCTGTCCTATGGGGTCCAATAGGCTGCTACTTCCGCGGCCCATTCCTCTTCAGTCCCGCCATCTGCCAAGAAATTTAATTGATAGGAGATTTTTCCATCAGTTGTTTCGCGGATGAGATCAGCATGGCCTGCGTGGCGTGCGACTTCGGTAATCAAATGTAGCCACACCCAGCTGCCCGTGATCACCATGTCTTCTGGCATCCAAGGGTTATTGGGGCCGGGGATGACCCACATCAGGATCGATTGAAGTTTCTGCTTCATAGATGAAGTCGACCGCACGGTCGTAGATCTCAAGGATCTCGTGGAGCGACATGGTTTCGGGCGCTTCAGCGCCGGAGAACATTTCCGCTAGGCCAAGCCGAGCACTAATGTCGGCATACATTTCCACCGGAGTCGGTTCGGGAGCGCGCATCGCCGTGGTCAGCCAGCCATGGACTACTTGGGCATTGTGTAAAAGCAGACCACCGATCGAAAGATCGCTTGGGCTCGGTGTCAGGCGCGCCTGATCAGAGCTCAGCTGGTGTGCTGTGGTACGAAGCTGGGCGCACTGATGGCGAAGAAATGTGGCCAGCGCGTGCGTTTCGGATTGGGTTTGGGGTGCAAAGAACGGCATGACGTCTCCTTCGGCGTTGTCTTGCCCTCCCATCATCCACCCAATTGCGGTCACTTACTGTCCGGGATTGTGGGAGCATGAGGGTATGCACCCGAGAGTCCTAGAGGTACTGAACGCGCTGTCTACCGGTCGGGTTCTCCGCGCCTGCGATCTCGCTGTCCGATTCAATACGTCGGAACGCACTGTCCGCCGGGACATTGCAGATCTGCGCGAACAGGGATATCGCATCGATGCAGCGCCCGGGGTCGGGGGAGGGTATGTTGCCCCGATCGGAGCCGTTTTACCACCGTTGCAATTCAGTCCGCATGAAGCATTTACTATTGCGATGGCCTTACGCACACTTGCGGGGCAGGGGATACCTGATAGCGACAGTGAGGCAGCACCCCAGCCGGCGCATCATGTGGAATCTGCGATGTGTAAATTGGGCTCGGTGCTTCCTTCCGGGATCGTTGCCGAGCTGACCAGAGCATCACATGCCATCACCTCAGCGCGCGGGAACGAGCCAGCGGTCCCCTTGGATATTTTGGTGTCGATTGCTTCAGCGGTTGCCGGACATCGGCTGATTGATCTCAACTATCTAGGTGGCACGCAGGACGGCGAACGGCGAGTTGAACCATATCGAATCGTGGTGTTCGGGGCGCACTGGTATGTGTTCGCGTGGGATGTGAGACGACTGGATTGGAGGACCTTCCGTCTCGACCGGATCCAGCATGTGCACACCACCACGTTCGAGTTTCGACCCCGGCCGACGCCAGATCCCGTTGAATTTGTACGCGAGCGGGTGGTTCACTCGGTATATCAAACCACCGTCAAAGTTCGAGTCTATGCGTCCGCCGAGCAAGTGTCTGCGCGGGTACCAGCACGTGCGGCCACGGTCACACCGGTAAGCATAGGTGAGTGTGAACTGGTGATCGGTGGCGACGTGCCCGAGTGGCTCGTGGCGTTCCTGCTGCAGCTGGGACACCCATTCACAATTCTTGAGCCGGATAGTTTTCGTGCTGATGTCCGCCGCTTTCGCGACCGCCTCACTCATGGCCTGGAGTAACTGGTGTAGCTGCCAGACCTTTGTCTGACAGGCCGCGTGCACGTCTCGTCCTGTCCTGGTGTATTTCAGCCGGTTTAGGAACCGGCGTCAGATAGTTGGCCGACCTCGAATGGTTCAAGTCCGAGGGCCTCATTGAGTTCTGTGCCATCGACTGTAATGCTGACGTCTTCAAGACCGGCGGTTGAGGCTGCGGTGCCATACATTTGTGCCTGAATGCGGTAGGCCTCGCACTCACCTCGAGCCACGACCTCACCGGTAAGTTCAATATCAACTGTGTTGCGACCGACTTCGACCGAGGACAGTTCTAGGGTTTCGGAAAGCGTCAGGGAATTGGTAACGGCTGGATCGCCGTGATAATACTGCGAATCGTCGAGGAGAAATTGCACGGCGTCCGAAACGTGTTCGTCAGGGGATTCGGCTTCAATGGGTACGGTCCCGATAGTCACCAGGGTGTCTGAACATCCGAAGGTCATGCCGTCAACGCCATCGGGGAAATATGTTCCAGATGGAGCCACCATATTGACCTGCAGCGACTGGAAATCGTCTTCGGGATCCTGCGTCGGTGACTGAGCTTGATCCGGTTGAGCGTGGTCGTCAGATTCGCTAGAGCCGGAAGATGTTCCACAGCCTGCCAACAACAGCGTGGACGCGGCAAGGGTTGCCACCAGGGCGGGAATTCTTCTCAAGCGGTCTCCTACGGGCCATTTCACGGCAACGCGAATCAGTCGTCGCACGCAATTCTATCGCGGATTATTCGGTTCAACGGTTAAACATTCGGCACAGGGGTTCGGGTGGCTTAGAATAAAGAGTTCCGATTTGTTTTGACTTAGAGGTTTCCTTCATACCGATGAGACACAGTGCACCACACGGTGATATTTCCGGTTCCAACGCTCAGTGGAGTGACGGCGGCGTTGAGCAGTCGTTGACCGGGCGGGACCGGTTGACCGACCCACTTTTAGGCGGCGGGGTTGGCAAAGTTGCCGGCAGTGGCGTTGAAACCGGTTTGGGCTCGGCTCACGGTAAAGCAATTCTGTTGGGTGAGCACTCGGTGGTGTACGGTGCCCCGGCCATTGTGCTGCCACTGCTGGACTTGCAAGCCACCGCCTCAATTCGTCGCGCTCGCCGCGGCTACATCACCTCGGATCTCTATACCGGCCCATTGGCCAGCGCCCCGAGCCACATGGATCCGGTGCTGACCGCGCTGCGCGTTTCGGCGGAACAACTTGATGTGCGGCCCGACCGAGTGGAACTGATTTTGCGTTCCACGATTCCGTTTGAACGTGGACTGGGCTCCTCGGCGGCGACTTCGGCCGCAGTTGTCCGTGCGGTGGCGAATCTGGCAGGTGTACGGCTCAGTGACGCCCAAACCCACGGTCTGGTCCAGGAAGCAGAACACGTTGCCCACGGAACTTCATCGGGCCTGGACGCTCACGCGGTGCAATCTATGACGCCGCTGCGCTTCCAACAGGGTAAACCGACCACCGTCAAGGTCGCTGAAAAATGCACATTTGTTATCGCCGATACCGGGACCTCGGGTTCCACTGCTGCAGCCGTTGACGGCGTCTCAATGCTGCGCGACATCCAACCGCGTGTGGTGGATCGGGTGGTAGAAGATCTGGCGAATCTTACCGACGACGTCGTCTACTCCCTGGGTATTGGCGATCCAATTCGCGTTGGCCAATCGATGCACGAGGCCCATTCGTTGTTGGCCTACCTGGGAGTTTCGTCCCCGGCACTGGATGCCGTGGTTGCGGCAGCCCTGGAAGCCGGGGCATATGGTGCCAAACTCACCGGATCAGGCCTAGGTGGCTGTGTGTTGGCCGTTGTACCAGACCAAGAACAAGCCGGTGACGTCGCAGCTGCCATGACCGCGGTGGGCGCGACCCGCACCTGGACGACGTCGTTGATTCCCAATGATTTTGCCTTGATGACCGCACCAACCGCTCGTATTGGCGAGGAGGACCGCTAGTGGCATCCATTGCGCGAGCCCATCCCAACATCGCCCTGGTCAAATACTGGGGTAAAGCCGACGACGAGCTGATCATTCCGGTAGCCGGGTCGATGTCGATGACACTCGACCAGTTCGCGACCACTACCAGCGTCGAACTGACCACGGGCCACGACACTTTTGAGCTCAACGGCACCACCGCCGATGCCAAAGCCACACGCCGTACCACCACCTTTTTGGATCTGGTGCGCTCTTTGGCCGCCGAAGCCGGCCTAGACACCGCCGGTGCTCGCGCCAAAGTAGTTTCGACCAACGAGGGCCCAACAGCGGCCGGTATGGCGTCATCGGCATCGGGTTTTGCCGCACTGGCAACTGCCGCGGCACACGCCTACGGGCTGGACCTTGGAACCAAAGAGCTCTCCCGGTTAGCCCGCCGAGGATCGGGCTCGGCCTCGCGTTCTGTGATCGATCGGTTCGCCGTGTGGCATGCCGGGACCTCAGATGGGACCAGCTTTGCCGAAGCCATCACCGCCCCGGATATGGCAATGGTTGCAGTCACCGTCAACGCCCAGGCCAAGAAAGTTTCTTCGCGCCAGGGCATGGTGGCCACCCGTGAAACCAGTCCGTTCTATCAAGCCTGGATCGATACCACCGTGGCCACACTCGATGAGATGGTCGCAGCTTGTGCGGCTGAAGATTTCACCCGGATCGGTGAGATCACTGAAACCCACGCCCACCGCATGCACGCCGTCATCAACGCCACACATCCGCCCATCCGGTACCTGGCACCGATTTCCTGGCAGGTATTCGAAGAGGTCACAGCGATGCGAAACGACGGTATCGAAGCCTACGCAACCGCGGATGCCGGACCGAATGTAGTGATCATTTGCCGTCCTGCCCAGGCCGAGGCCGTAGCGCAGCGCGTTGCAGCATTCGGGCAAGTGAACACGTTTCGACCGGGTCCCGGAGCTCACCTGGTGGACGTTGCATGAGGCCACTGCCATTTCGGGTGGCCGCACCCGGAAAGCTGTATGTGGCCGGCGAATACGCTGTAGTGACCGCAGGACAGCCCGCCATTTTGATCGCGGTCGACCGGTATGTCTCCATTACCGTGACACCGGCAGAACCGGCGGCCACCGATGCCCCCACCGCGCAACTGCTGGCCCATGACCACGGCGTCGCTGCAGCAAAACGGCGGTCTTTGGGTTCCGACTACGCACTGGCCGCCTGGCTGGTCATGGACACGCTGCGCCAAGAACGCGGAATTCAACGCATTGCGGCTGACCTGCATTTTAGTTCCACCCTGCGCTCGGATACCGGAGAAAAATACGGGCTCGGTTCCTCCGGGGCGGTCACCATGGCCGTGGTCACCGCATTCAATGAGCTGTACGGTCTTGGACTATCCGTCGTTGAGAAAATCAAACTCGGTATCCTGGCGTCCATCGAAATTTCGCCAAAGTCCTCGGGCGGCGACCTGGCAGCGGGTGCTCTGGGCGGATGGGTGTACTACCAGGCACCGGATCGCGATAGCATGCCCAGGGTTCTCAGTGGCCACACCTCCGTGACCGATGCGATGACCGGCCCGGCCTGGCTTCCCATGCGCGCCCGACGCATCCCCACCCCCACCGATATCCAAGTCCTGATCGGCTGGACGGGTAGCCCAGCTGAAACCGATCAACTCGTCAGTCAAGCCACATCCAATGGGGGAGGGCTGAACTGGGACGACGCGTTTTTGCGGCCGTCAGCCGCCAACGTGAACAGCCTGATTCTGGCACTAGCCGACGAAAAGTTCCCACTGATCCACGCGGGCATCCGTACGGCCAGAGCATTGTTAACCCGCATGGCTGAACACACAGCAACGCTGATCGAAACACCCCAGCTGACCACGCTCATTGAATCCGCTGAGCTGTTCGAGGGAGTCTCAGCCAAAACATCGGGGGCCGGGGGCGGAGACTGCGGTATTGTATTGGCCGAACCCACCGTCGATCCGGCCACCATCTACACCACCTGGCAACAACACGGTATCCAACCGCTACATCTAAACGTGACCCAACTGGGTGTCGGGCTCAAGGAGTAACCATGGCACAATCGCGCAAAGACGATCACATTCGCCTGGCTGCAGCTCAGCAAGAACAACTCCAGGGCGTCAACAATGCTTTCGACGACGTCGATTTCATCCACCATGCCCTGGTCGGAGTCGATGCTGACGATGTCGATATCAGTACTCAGGTCGGGCCATGGACATTTGCAGCGCCGATCTACATTAACGGCATGACGGGCGGAACAGACACCGCGTTGCCGATTAATGCCGCGCTGGCCAAAGCCGCTGCCGCAACCGGTGTCCCCATGGCCTCCGGATCTGTCGGTGTAGCGCTGGATGACCCAGCCACCGCACCTTCGTTCACGGTGATCCGCGAACACAATCCCGATGGCATTGTCTGGGCCAACCTGGGCGCAGGACGTACGTTGGACCACGCCAAAGCCGCCGTTGATCTCTTGTCCGCCGACGGACTCCAACTGCACGTCAATCCCATCCAAGAAACGGTCATGCCCGAAGGCTCCCGCAACTTCTCGTCTTGGTTGCGCCTGATCGAAGACATCGTCGCAGGACTCAACGTCCCGGTGATTGTCAAAGAAGTCGGTTTCGGACTCAGTGCCAAAACGGTTGGGCAACTTTATAACATCGGTGTAGAGATCGTGGATGTGGCCGGTAGCGGGGGCACAAACTTTGCCCGCATCGAAAATGATCGTACCCCGCATCCGTCGTCGGTCATCGATGCCCACGCCAAATTCGACTGGCTCGAGCCCATGGGGTTGACCGCCGTCGACTGCCTATTGGATCTGGCGCAGAGTACTCAGGAAGTCACCGTGTTGGCCTCCGGTGGCGTGCGCAACCCCCTGGATGTGGTGCGCGCTCAAACACTGGGGGCCAAGGCGGTGGGGATGGCCGGGGTCATGCTGCGGGTCGCCATGTCCGAGGGTGCCGACGGCGCAATCGAAGTGCTCAACCTGTGGAAAACGCGCATCCGTCAGATTTATGCTTTGCTTGGTGCGCGTACCGGCCAGGGGCTGACCGCAACTGATGTAATGGTCACCGGCAGCAGCGCGCAACGGGCCCGGGCGCGCAATATTGATGTCACACGGTTCGCTGACCGTGTCAGAATTTGACCGCAGCACACCGCGAAGTCCACAGTAAAGAACACGTGAAGTGCAAAGGAATGCCGTGATCGATCCAACTGTCATTGAACCTTCTCAATCCACCTATCAGGACACCTTTACCACCGCTGTGCCCACCCGCTGGGTAGGACCATTGCGCATGAGCGGTGCGGCCTTCGACGGTGTAGAGGAAATCGATGTTCCGTTGGCCACCTACGAAACTCCCCTGTGGCCCTCTGTTGGACGCGGAGCCAAAATCTCGCGCATGCTCGCTTCCGGCATCACTGCCACGGTCCACGACGAGCGGATGACTCGCTCGGTACTGTTCAGCGCTACCGATGCCGCCGCCGCACAAACTGCAGCCGACACCATCCAGACGCGGTTTGATGAGCTGGCCGACGTCGTCCGCCAGGGGTCCAGATACGCCCAGCTGCTCGAAATCCACCCCGAAATCGTGGGCAACCTGCTGTTTCTACGCTTCGCCTACCTCACCGGCGATGCCTCGGGACACAACATGGCCACCGCGGCCTCCGACTCGCTGATGTCCACCATCTTGTCCTGGAACGTAGGACTGTCCTACGGCTCGATCTCCGGAAACTTCTGCACGGATAAGAAAGCCACCGCCGTCAACGGCATATTGGGGCGCGGCAAAAAGGTCACCGCAGAACTGATCATCCCGCATGACATTGTAAAGAACAACCTGCATACCACCGCGGCAAAAGTGGTCAAACTCGTGGTTGAAAAAAACTACGTTGGCTCCAATGTCGCCGGAGCCATCCGCTCGGCCAATGCCCACTTTGCCAATATGCTCTTAGCGTTCTATTTGGCAACCGGCCAGGATGCCGCAAATATTGTAGAGGGTTCCCAAGGATTCGTGTGGGCCGAGGAGCGCGAAGAAGGCTTATATTTTGCTGTGACCCTGCCACATTTGATCGTCGGCACCGTGGGTAACGGCAAACACCTGCCCTATATCGAAGACGCCATGGCGCGCATGGGGATCGGTCAAACTAGCGAAGCCGGTGCAGATTCGCGTAGACTGGCTAGCTTGATTGCAGCTAGTGTGTTGGCGGGCGAATTGTCGCTGCTGGCAGCCCAGACAAATCCGGGTGAACTGATGCAAGCCCACGTGGCCTACGAGCGCCCCGAAGCATAGGCAAAAGGAGAAAATCGGTGAAAATAGGCATCCACGATTTGGAAGTTGCCACCACCCATTACGTGCTGGACCTCGACACCCTGGCAGAACGCCACGGCATCGACCCAAATAAGTTCAGCCTCGGACTGGGACAGGACGCTTTCTCCATGCCAGCGGCTGACGAGGATATCGTCACCATGGCCGCCGAGGCCGCCGCACTACTGCTGTCACGCCACGATGTCTCGAAGATCCGTCAGGTATTGTTCGCCACAGAATCATCGGTGGACCAGTCCAAAGCGGCCGGCGTCTACCTCCACGAACTGCTCGGACTCCCCGCCAACGTGCGCTCCGTGGAGCTGAAACAAGCCTGCTATTCGGGTACTGCCGCGCTGCAAATGGCCGTCAACGCGATTGCGCGGACCCCGGAAGAACAGATTTTGGTGATTACCTCTGACGTCGCGCGTTACGCGTTGGACACAGGCGGAGAGCCGACTCAGGGCGCCGGTGCTGTCGCCATGTTGGTGACTGCGAATCCGAATCTGATCGAAATCGAACCCGGATCTGGGTTCCACACCTCGGATGTCAATGACTTCTGGCGCCCCAATGACTCGACCACTCCGTATGTGGATGGTCAACTGTCATTGGACGCATATCTGAACGCGACCACCGCAGCCTGGGATGACCTAGCCTCACGACGTGATCTACACATCGACGACGTCGAC
>DHCMJ07802__coassemble_1029_pt1 | contig 22236 bp, 22 predicted proteins | sample DHCMJ07802__metabat2_low_PE_015 | metagenome-assembled genome bin DHCMJ07802 | reverse complement strand
TTTCATCCACCAGTACAGTCGAGTTCGGGGTGATTCGCGATGAGCTGGGCGTATCAGATTCCGTCGCGAGTAAGCAGCTCAAGGTGCTAGTTGACTCTGGCTACGTCAAGCTGGAGTCCAAGGTGGCGAAATCTAGCCGTCGTCCGCGTATGTGGGCCTCACTCACTCCACTGGGTCGTGTAGCCTTCTCCGAATACGTGCAGAAAGTTCAGGAGATAATGACGGGCGGCATGAGCGATTAAACGTTAAATCGAAATTCGACGACGTCGCCATCTTGCATCAGGTAATCCTTACCTTCCAGACGAACTTTACCTTTTGCTTTGGCTTCTGCCATTGAACCAGCATCGAGCAAGTCCGCGAACGACACGATCTCGGCACGGATGAAGCCACGTTGGAAGTCCGTGTGAATAACACCGGCCGCTTCCGGAGCAGTATCACCCTTATTGATGGTCCACGCGCGTGCTTCTTTTGGACCTGCAGTCAGGTAGGTCTGCAGGCCGAGAGTTTCAAAGCCAACGCGGGCGAGCTGGTCCATACCGGATTCTTCACGGCCGGCCATCTCGAGCATTTCTTGGGCTTCTTCCTCTGACATTTCGACGAGTTCGGATTCGAACTGGGCGTCGAGGAAGACTGCACGTGCAGGCGCGACGAGATCAGCAAGCTCTTGCTGTTTAGCTTCGTCCGACAGGATGTCGTCGTCAGAGTTGAAGACGTAGATGAACGGCTTAGCGGTCAACAAGTTCAATTCTTGCAGATGTTCCATCTCCAGTTTGTCGGAATCGATGGAAGAGAAGATGGTGTCGCCGCGTTCCAGAACAGCCTGGGCTGCGATCATGGCATCCAGAACGGCTTTGTCGGCTTTCTTGCCCTTGACCTCTTTTTCAACGCGCGGGATAGCACGTTCTAAGGTCTGCATGTCGGCAAGGATCAGCTCGGTGTTGATAGTTTCCATATCCGAAGCCGGGTCGATTTCGCCGTCGACGTGGATGACGTCGGAATCTTCGAAAACGCGGACGACCTGGGCAATAGCCGAGGACTCACGAATATTTGCCAGGAACTGGTTTCCGAGGCCTTCACCTTCGGAAGCACCTTTGACAATGCCGGCGATGTCAACGAACGATACGGTCGCTGGCAAGATTTTTTGAGAGCCAAAGATCCCTGCGAGCTGGTCCAGGCGTTGGTCTTTGAGATCGACTATTCCTACGTTGGGGTCGATGGTCGCGAACGGGTAGTTCGCGGCGAGAACCGTCTGGCGGGTAAGGGCGTTAAAGAGCGTTGACTTGCCTACGTTGGGCAGTCCGACAAAACCTATTGATAAAGACACGGCTGCTACTCTACCTTGTCGAAATTGCCTCGAGTCCACGTATGCCTGTTTTTGAAATTGACAGCAGAATACCGGCTGTCCGGTGGTCTACTTTGGTAGCGCACCACCGGTCAGTTTGGGTGGTTTATTCGACGAGCTTGCCTTCGGCGCTCACTTCCCGGATCAGGGCACTAATGTCTTCTGGTACCGGTGCGTTTTCTTCTCGGGTGATGCCTTCAGTTGGTGACCACACCAGGTTAACCTGCAGGTCCGGGTGCATCTGCGGATAATCGCTGCGGTTGTGGCAGCCGCGCGTCTCTCGGCGCTCTAGTGCTGCTTCCAGAGTGGCACGCGCCGACAGTACCGAGGACTTGAGATCATACGCGTGCGCGAGGTCCTGGAATCCAGCGATGTCAGGGTGAATCCCGATGTTTGCCATGCGAGTTTCAATATCAGCGAGCTGTTGTAGACCAGCGATGAGCCCCTCTTCCGTTCGGACTACACCGGCGCATTGGGTCATCATGTCGCGTATTGCACGCTGCAGCGCACGAACATTTTCTGTGCCGTTGGCGGCAAGCAGACGGTCAACTTCCCCACGTGCTTTCGCCACAGCTTGGGCCGACCGGGTTTGTGCCGCGAGATGAGTTGAATATTTTGCAGCGGCCTGGCCGACGATGCGCCCAAATACCAGCAGTTCGATCAGCGAGTTACCGCCCAAACGATTCGCACCGTGCAGTCCACTGGAGGCTTCCCCTATGGCATATAGACCAGAGACATCTGTGGAATGGTCTTCGGGTCGCACCCAGACGCCGCCCATTGAATAGTGTGCGGTCGGTGCGATCTCGATAGGCTGGCGCGTCACATCCAGCATCTGGACTTCCATCATGGTTTGGTACACACGCGGCAGCTGTTCCAGGATCAGTTCTCTTGGTAGGTGGGATAGATCGAGCCAGACACCGCCATTTTCGGTGCCCCGGCCTTCTTGAATCTCGGTATAGGCTGCGAGCGCTACCCGGTCACGAGTCGACAGTTCCATTCGCTCTGGGTCGTAGCGTTCCATGAACCGTTCCCCCAGGGCATTGCGCAGAATGCCACCCTCGCCGCGGGCTGCTTCTGAGATGAGTGTGCCCGCCGCATTTTCTGGTTCGATGATTCCGGATGGGTGGAACTGGACGAGTTCTGGATCGCGGAGCCGAGCGCCTGCTTCGACCGCTAAGCGGAATGAGTCGCCCGTATTCTCATCGCGTCGAGAGGAGGTACGACGCCAAATGCGGTTGTGTCCTCCCGCTGCCAGAATGACAGCGTCGGCGTGGATGAGGTATCGCTTACCGTCGTTGACATCAAAACCGTAAGCTCCGAATACTGTATTACCTGAAGTGAGGATATCGGTAACGTAGATGGTGTCATGGATGGCGATATCCAGTTGCTCACTGCGTTTGACCAGGCTGCGCTGGATTTCCAGGCCTGTGTAGTCGCCTGCAAATGCGGTACGCCTGAAGCTATGGGCGCCGAAGAATCGCTGCGATATTCGACCGTCTTCTTCGCGTGCAAAGCCCATGCCGTAGCGTTCCAGATCTGCGATGCCTTGTTCTGCACCTTTGGCTACGATCTCCACTGTCTGTGGGTCCGCTAAATGGTAGCTCTCTTTGATCGTATCGGCTGCGTGCTGCTGCCAGGAGTCCTCTTCATCCATGGTTCCCAGTGCCGCGTTGATGCCGCCTGCAGCCAATGCGGTGTGCGCATCGTGACGTGGGCGCTTACCGACCGCTAGAACATCGACACCGAGTTCGGCGAGTTCGATTGCGGCACGCAGGCCTGACCCTCCGGTCCCGATCACTAAGACACTGGTGGAAATATGCTGTTCTTGGGTTTTGTTCTTCAACATGCTCCCACGGTAAGAACACCCACACGATCAGTCCAATGAATTATCTGGCTCGTTTCAATGCATATATGCTATTGCTATGAATCTTGAACAGCTGCGCAGTTTCCTCGCCGTGGCCGAAACCAGCCATTTCACCAACGCAGCAGCGGAATTACACGTTGCCCAACCGACCTTGAGCCGGCATATCTCCTCTTTGGAAACCGAACTTGGCTCCGAACTTTTTAACCGCGCTAGGGGCAACATCACATTGACAGCCGCCGGAGAAACTCTGCTGCCGGTAGCTTCTCGCATGCTGGCTGATGCTGAACATATCCGCTTCCAGATGCAAGAAATGGCTGGCTTACGTGGCGGCAGGGTCCGGCTCGGAGCGCCACCGAGCATGTGCGTTTCTGTGGTGGCTGAGGTCGTCGGGCCGTATCACCAGAAGTACCCGGGTGTGGACCTACACCTGCAAGAATCTGGATCGCATCATTTGCTAGATGAACTGGTCGGAGGAACATTAGATCTTGCGTTGATCGTTGCTTCGGAACATGATCCTGCCTCAGCGGAAAGTCTCGAACACACACCACTATTCGTCGAAGAACTCGTGGTCGTTTCAGCCGAATCATCCCATTTCGCAGACCACGAGGCAGAGCTTTCACTGAGTGAGCTGGCAGCTCTACCGCAAATCGTCTTTTCGGAAAGCTACGACCTTCGCGCCGCCACGATGGGCGCTTATCGTTCACACGACTTAGCACCCAATATCGTTCTTGAGGGCGCTGAAATGGATGCTGTGCTGCGTTTCGTTGAGCGCGGCCTTGGTATTGCCGTGGTTCCTGCAACCGTCCTGCTGGACCGACCTGGTTTAGCGTCGCGTCGGCTGATCGAGCCTTCACTAACCCGAACGATTGCCCTTGCACATCGCAAAGATGTGCAGCTCAGCCGAGCAGCTGGCGCAATGCACGACATGATTCTTGAAACAGTGGCCGAATTGGCAGCCACGAACCCAGCCATCCGACTAGTTGAAACTAAACTCTAGGACCTCGCCCTTATGCATCCTGGAGTACAGCCTGGGTGCTGGCTGCCGGATTGAGATCAATCCTGCGTAACAGCTGCGCGTTGAGTGCGACCACGATCGTGGACAGCGACATCAAGATCGCGCCGACTGACATCGGCAGCACAAATCCTATGGGCGCCAAAATACCCGCGGCTAACGGAACAGCCAAGATGTTGTATGCAGCAGCCCACCACAGGTTCTGTTTCATCTTTACGTATGCAGCTCGGGAGAGTTCGATGACTGAAATGACGGAGCGAGGATCCGAACTGGCCAGGATCACCCCTGCCGAAGCGATCGCTACGTCTGTACCTGCACCGATAGCGATACCAACGTCTGCTTGGGCAAGAGCCGGGGCGTCGTTGACACCGTCACCAACCATAGCCACACGTTTGCCTTCATCCTGCAGCTGGGAAACTTTTGCGGACTTATCTTCCGGACGTACGCCGGCAAAAATTCGGTCAATACCAAGTTCGCTTCCAACGGCACGAGCCACTGCTTCTGCATCCCCGGTGATCATCACAACTTCTGCACCGATTTGGTGCAGTGCATTGACTGCATCGTAGGACTCAGGACGAATTTCATCGGCAAGTTTCAGCCCACCGATCATGATGCCGTTGCGCAGCACGTGCAAGATGATGGCGCCTTCGGTACGCCAGCTATCTGCTGCCTGAATTTCAGGCTGTTGAGTTTCTTCCAGCAGTGCGGGTCCACCTACTCGCACTTCGTGCCCATCGACCGTGGCTGTCACTCCCACGGCCGGTGAGGAGGCGAATCCTGTGGCTGATGGCACCTTGAGACCTCGCTGGTTAGCCGCGCCAACAATAGCTTTTGCAAGCGGATGCTCACTATCTGCTTCTGCCGCTGCAGCCAGCACAAGCACGGTGCCTTCGTCAAAATCACCTGTGGTTTCGACCGCATTGACGACCGGGTCGCCTTTGGTCAAAGTGCCAGTTTTGTCAAACAGCACCGCGTCAACGTGGCGCATGGATTCCAACGCCAGGCGGTCTTTGATGAGCACTCCCCCGCGTGCTGCACGTTCGGTGGCGATGGAGACGACCAGTGGGATTGCAAGACCAAGTGCGTGTGGACAGGCGATGACTAGCACGGTGACGATACGAACGATCGCGGCATCTGGCTCACCGATCGCAAACCAGACGATGGCGGTCATGGCAGCAGCACCCAGTGCAAACCAGAAGAGCAGAGCTGCGGCACGGTCTGCAATCCGTTGCGCCCGAGATGAGGAACCCTGGGCATCAGCAACCAGACGATTGATGCCTGCCAGAGTAGTGTCATCACCGATCGCATTGATTCGTATTCTCAATCCAGAATCGGTAGCGACCGTCCCAGCAATCACGATTTCGCCTTCGCCCCGGGTGACCGAATGTGACTCGCCGGTGAGCATAGATTCATTCATGGCCGCACGACCATCAACAATCTCGCCATCGGCTGGCACACTACCCCCGGGACGAACCACCACAACATCGCCAACCTGTAACGCGGCTGGGTCAACCGTAACGATGTCTTGCCCTTCAACGCGCTCTGCTTCATCAGGAAGCAAGGCTGCAAGTGAGTCGAGAGCAGAGGTAGTCTGCTCCAGGGAACGCATTTCGATCCAATGCCCCAACAGCAAGATCACCACCAGCAGGGCCAGTTCCCACCAGAATTCAAGTTCCTGATCGATGATGCCAAGCGTTGCCGCCCATGAGGCGAAGAAGGCTACGGTGATGCCCAGGCTAATCAACAGCATCATGCCCGGTTGGCGGGCTTTGATCTCATCTTTTGCACCGGTTAGGAACGGCCAGCCGCCCCATGCATACATGACAGTACCTAGCAGCGGTGAAATCCACAGTGACCAACCTGGAACCGTATAGCCAAGCAGACTGGCGAACATCGGTGAGAACGCCACTACCGGGATAGCAATGATGAGGTTAATCCAGAACAGTCGACGGAATTGAGCTACATGATCACCGTGGTCATGATGCCCGCTGTGGTCATGCTGATCGTGTCCTTCAGGCTGATGTTCATCGGCGGTCGGTGCTCCATGGGGATGATGAGTATGGTGATCAGCCATCAACACTCCTTTGCTGCGACGTTGTCAACGGGATCCGTTAAACAGCAGTCTGGCATAGCTAGTGGTCTTGGCGCACCGCACGCTACGCTGCAAGGTAGTCTTCTGGCTCGATGTCATTGCCGATAACCCAACGGGTCTCGACCTCATCCTTGATGAGATAGCCCTGGTTCCAATCGATGATCTGGTCAAAGATTTCGTCAAGCGGCATAGGCCACGGATCTGTGCCAAAGACACGATCTTGGATCACCCCGGCAACCAGTACCTGTTGACCGACAAATCGGTTCACAAGCAATCGTCCCGGTACCGAGTTCCAGAGCTGCTGTACTTCCTGGGCAGCGGATTGCGTCACGGTCAGGTCAGTAGCCAGTCGAGCAAGTGTGGTTTCATGCATGAGTTCTTCGCCGAAGTAGCTGATGAATCCACGCAGCAGAGCAAGCGAATTTTCCGTGAGCTGTCCGAACCCATCACGTTTCATACGATCTGTAACGAAATAAGCGTAGTCCTCAAAGGTGATCACGCCGTGGTCCCGGCCGATTTTTTGGAACCGTTTTACATCTTGTCGCAGGATGGTTTTCTCACGTCGGGTAAAGGCTCTCGGGGTGAGGTTCAGCGGTTGTGGGGTGGTCATGGCAACTCCTGGTGTATCCGAGATTTGATTGGATACCACGAGTTTGCAAGACGCACAGGCCGCAGGTGGCCGTGTCAGCCCAATTGTGGATAACTCGATCCGTCATAAGCGGGGTTAGGTCTGCTCAGGTGTCAGCGTTCGGATCTGATCGATCACTTCACCGAGTTGGCGCCGGGTGGTGAGTCCCGATTTCGCAAAGACGTGTTTTCCGTTGCGGAACCCGATCAGTGTAGGGAGCGAACGCACCCCCATAATGGCGGCTAGTTCTTGTTCTTGATCGGTGTTGACAGTTGCAAAAACCACGTCGTCGAATTGTGCTGCGACATCCGAAAAGATCGGGCTGAACCGCATGCAGGTGGTGCACCATGGGGCCCAGAAGTCGACGATAACGGTAGCGTTGCTCTCCACTGTTCTCGCCAGGGTAGCAAGCGTGAGTTCCCGCATCGTCGTTCCTTTTCTCGTGGTTAAACACAGGTGGTCCAAGGCAAACGCCTTGGACCACACCCTAGTAGATTCCGTTAATCGACAAAGATGTCTTTTTCTAGCTCGCTGGGGTCGATGCCAGGTGAGTATTTGGCAAAGTCGGTCACGCCTGCATCTTCCAGCACGTCTTCGCAAAGCATGGTGCGACCAGCATATTTTGTCGGCTCTGCCGTCAGGACGGCATGTGCCGAGTCTGAATAGACCTCTGGGGTCCGCGAGCGCCCATACATTTCGCTACCACCCAAAGCATATTGCACCGCAGCGGTCTGGATGGTGGTTCTTGGCCACAGACAGATCGCTGGAATCTGGTGCTGTGCCCCGATACCCAAGGCCGCAAGGCTCATACTGTATTTGGCCATCATGTAGGCAGGTGCTGCCCCGAGCCACTTCTGGCTCACATTCAGCGGAGGGGACAGACTGAGAATGCGTGGGTCCGCAGATTTCTTCAAGTGTGGTAGGGCAGTTCGTGTCAGCAAGAATGTGCCGCGTACGTTGATATCGTGCATCAGATCGTAGCGTTTCATATCGATCTGGTCTGCTGGCTCTAGATTAATCGCGGAAGCGTTGTTGATGACGATGTCGATCCCACCAAATTCGTGCACCGTTGCATCTACGGCAGCCTGAACATCTGCTTCCTTACGTACGTCTCCAACAACAGGCAGTGCCTTGCCCCCGGCTGCGCGAATCTCTTCGGCTGCGGTGTAGACCGTTCCGGGCAGTTTTGGATGCGGTTCTGCCGTCTTGGCCAACAGCACGATGTTGGCGCCATCTTCTGCCAAACGTTTGGCAATTGCCAAGCCGATACCGCGGCTGCCGCCAGAAATCAGGACGGTTTTCTCATGCAGAGTCGTGTTGGACACCCTTACTCCATTCAGTCGTGAACGTGGTCTAGGCTACATTCTGCCAGATTTTCTCGATACTGTCCGTACCGAGTACTTCTTGGTCCGGTGTGGCGCCACTCGCTGCGCGCCAGGCTTATCCTGTCCATGGGGTGTGCCAGGGTTATGGGTATGGAGATTTCAACTGCAATTGTGTTGTGTATTCTGATAGCCGTCATCTGTTTTGGCGCCGGTATTTTTGTCGGGTCACGCTTAGCTGCCAACCGGACTACTTCAACCGATGATGCCGCTCTCCGAGAGCAGTTAGCCACCGCTCAGACTCGTGCCGAGCTGCTGGAACGGCAGCGCCACGAGGACCGCGGCCAGTTCCAATCACAGCAACAGATTGTTCAGATGCTAGGACCGCTCTCCAAACAGTTGGAGCACTTGGGCGGTCAGGTCTCCCAATTGGAACGCGATCGAGGTCAGCAGTATGGTCAACTTTCCCAGCAGCTACGTACGGCTCATGCCACAGATGCAGCATTGTTAGAGAATACACATAAATTAGTTGCCAGTCTGCGTTCTTCCTCGGCACGTGGTCACTGGGGTGAAGTGCAACTCCGGCGTATCGTGGAAGCTGCTGGCATGCTGCGTCATACAGACTTTGATGAGCAGGTGAATTTCTCAACCGATACGGCCGAGCGTGATGGCGAAGTCTTCCGGCCGGACATGTTGGTGCATCTTCCCGGTGAGAAGTCCCTAGTGGTCGATGCTAAGGCGCCGATGTCAGCAATCCTGCAGGCCGGTGAAGTACCGTCAGATGGTTCCGAAGAAGAACAACGTCGACGTGCGGAGTTAGAAGCTGCACACGCTCGTGCCGTGCGTACGCATATCAAAAGCCTGAGTACGAAAAAATACTGGGCCGCATTGGATAACACCCCGGATCTTGTGCTGTTATTCCTGCCTGCGGAATCTCACTTATCAGCCGCGCTAGAAGCTGATCCACAGTTACTCGACTACTCCTTCAGCCAGGGCGTAGCCCTGGTCTCCCCCGTCTCATTACTTGCCACATTGAAGTCCGTGGCCTACGCCTGGCAACAAGAAAACCTGGTCGATAACGCTAGGACCGTTTTTGCCTCGGCACGCGAGCTCTATGAGCGTCTCGGTTTGATGGGACGCCGTCTTGATTCGTTGGGAAAATCTATCAACACCACGGTCTCACGGTTCAATTCCATGATGGCAACGCTTGAGGGACGCGTCATGCCGTCGGCTCGCAGGCTCGAGGAACTTGATGCTTCACTGGAATCAATTAACCTGCCTGATGCGGTCCAGCAGACCACGCGTGATGTCACAGCACCGGAACTTCAGGCCAATATTGACACAACCGAACACACTACAGATGAAAGGTAGCAAACTTTGAATCGACAATCACCGAAATCGGTTCTGACGGGCTTCCAACAAGCCTGGAACGACCATGATGCTGATGCTATAGCCGAGCTATTTGTCGACGACGCACACTTCGTTAATGTCACGGGACTGTGGTGGTCCAATAAGGCACAAATACGAAAAGCACACGCGTTCGGTTTCGAGCGTATTTTTGGCCAATCCACGATGACCGTGGGTCGCACAGAAGTTCGGATGCTCGGTACGGATCACGCAGTGGTCCATGGTCGAGTCACCGTAACAGGTCAAACCACACCGGATGGCCAGCTGGCAGATGACCGACGCACAGTCTTCAGTTTTGTTGTGACCCGATTAGCCGATGATCACGGCACGCATTGGAAGGCTGTTGCAGCCCAAAACACCGATGTTGTCCCCGGTGGGCCCGAAACACATGTCAATTCTCCAAAAGGCCAGCAAGCGGTACGATACCGTTACTAATTCCGTGCTCGTTGACGGTTCGCTGAAATGAACCCGCCAAGAATTCCCAGCAGTGTGCAACCAAAACCAATGGCCATCAGCACAATCAGTTGTGGATCAGCCCACTCTTGGAACGCCCGTAGAAACGATCGCGCCAACGATAGTTGGGGTGTATTCTCCGCCGAGTCAAGCACCTCATTTTGCATCCATGCGAGCCCAAGTTTCAGTGCCACACCAGTGATAGCGGTCAGCAAACCGGAGATCAACCAGACGATCCATCGGCTTCCGTGTGAAGCAACCAGCAACGCCATCAACAACACAATGCCCGCAATGACCAACAGGACCGGCCATAACGTGATCAGCTCTTCTGCCAAGACCGTTTGTTCTGCCGTCAACATCGTTACCGGTGGAATCGCCACATCCACGCGCAGCTCTGGTTCAAGCCCAAGCCCACCGCTGACACCGGGTACCTGGGAGACGGCATCATCGATCATTGATATTCCGACCTCTGCAACCGGATCCAAACGCAACTGCAGTTGCGCCTCCGTTGAATTTTCAGCAATCGGTTCACCGGTCTCCATCCGCTCACGCAACGAGTCAATGCTTGCCGCCCAGTCGGCGCGCGTCTGTTCCAAGCTTTCCGACCACGCCTCGTCAAAGTTTTCGTGCGAAGTCAGTTCTCCAACTGCGCTCGACACCGCTGCACTGACAGCATCCCCAACAGCACCGTTCTCAATGGACTCCGATGCCATGTTTCCCAACGCATCTGGCACCGCAGATTTCAGCTGCTCTGCAGCTTCACCCGAACCAAACATTGCCTGGACCGATTCGGGTTCATGAATCACACCATCCAGCTTCCACGCGACCAACCCCACCGAAGCAGTGATTCCAGCAACCAAGGCAAGCACGACAGCCAAAAAGTTACGCATCCGTGAATCCTACTTTCTTCAAGATCGGGCAAGTTGTGAAATCATCAGGGTATTCAAGAACTATTTTAGGTGGAATTGATGACTGAACACATTCCTACTGGGAATGGACCCGATCAACCGCAACAAGCCGCGGACACCACACCAGACAATCCGTGGCCCCTGTCTCGGTTATCAGACAACCTCAAACACTACATTGAGCGTGTCTCCCCCACCTGGATCGAAGGTCAGCTCATCGAGCACCGTCTCTCTCGGGGTCACGCTTGGATGACTATGCGCGACCTTGACGTTGAAATGTCCCTGCCCGTTGTAGCTTGGTCACGCACCGCTAGAAACTTTGATGCAGCCATCACCGAAGGCGCACGTGTTGTGGCCTTAGTCAAGCCAAACTTCTATACCAAAACAGGGCGTCTGACCATGGTGGTCAATGAAATGCGCCCCGTTGGAATTGGCGAACTGTTGGCACGCGTCGAAAGACTACGCCGCGCACTCGCTGAGGAAGGGCTCTTTGCGCCCGAACGAAAGAAGCCGCTCCCCGTCCTGCCACAAAAAATTGGGTTGATCACCGGCCGGAACTCGGATGCGATGCACGACATCCAACGCAACGTCTGGCTTCGCTTACCTTCGGCCCAATTCGAAGTCATCCACGCAGCCATGCAGGGCCCCCAAGTAGGTACAGAGGTCACTGCCGCCCTACGTAGCTTGGATCAAGATCCCAGCGTAGATGTCATTGTGGTTGCACGTGGTGGTGGCGCACTTGAAGAAGTTGTGCTGCCTTTCTCCGAAGAAATCCTCATCCGAGCTGTTTCCGATATGACGACGCCGGTGGTCTCCGCGATTGGACACGAGCAAGACCGACCCGTGTTAGATGACGTAGCTGATTTCCGGGCCTCCACCCCCACCGATGCGGCAAAAACTATAGTGCCCGATGCCGCAGTGGAGCTTGCCGGTATCGCTGACGTCCGAGTTCGCATGGCTCAAGCAGTCCAGCGACTCGTCGACGTACAAGAACAACAGATTGCTCAGCTCCGCTCCAGACCAGTCATGGCCCAACCGACCACGATGATCACGACTCGTGCAGAAGAAATTCAACTGATCCTGGCGCGCACGCGCGCCACCTTCGCCCATCAATTGGACCGGGGAACCGATCACATCAGCCAACTCAAGGCCCGTGTTCGTGCACTGTCGCCACAAAAAACTTTGGACCGAGGCTACGCTGTGGTTCAACATGACAACACCGTTCTGCGCGACGCAGCCGCAGTATCGGTAGGCGATGAACTTGATATTTTGGTGTCAGCAGGACGCCTGAGCGCAACCACCACTTCGGTGACCGAAACTACACAGGAGCAACCCCATGACTGAGCACCCCTCCGAACAACCCGCCGTCAAAGGCTTCTCATCGGCTGATGTGTCTGATGTGCATTCCATGAGCTATGAACAAGCCCGCACAGAACTGATCCAAACCGTAGAACGTCTCGAAGCAGGCGGCGCTGGCTTAGAAGAATCCCTGGCTCTGTGGGAACGCGGTGAAGCGCTGGCTCGGCGCTGTGAGTCTTGGCTAGACGGTGCCCGGGCACGCCTCGAAGAAGTTCGTGCCCAGACCCAGCAGACCGACCAACCAGACGCCTAAACACCCGGCGCCTTGCCATTTAGGCGTGCCGGTAGCGGTAGTCAGCTAAGAACTCAGCGATACGTTCGATGCCAATGGTGAGCTCACGCACCGAAGGCAGAGTCACCATCCGGAAGTGATCGGTTCCCGAATAGTTAAACGCCCGACCGTGTGAGACCAGGATTTGCTGTTGTCGTAGCAATTCGATGACAAACGCTTCATCGTCGTCGATTGGATACATCTCTGGATCCAGTCTCGGGAATAAGTAGAGGGCACCCTTCGCTTCCTGCACAGACACCCCCGGGATTTCCCGTAAGAGTGAGGTTGCCGCATTACGCTGTTCCAGCAGGCGTCCACCCGGCAAAATTAAATCATCGATGGATTGATACCCACCCAGCGCCGTCTGAATCACATGTTGCGCCGGCACATTAGCGCACATCCGCATATTCGCCAGCAGTGTCAGCCCTTCCAGGAAGTCGGCGGCACGGTGTTTCGCTCCCGAAACCGCAACCCAGCCGGCGCGGTAACCAGCAACCCGATACGCCTTCGAGAGTCCGGAGAAGGTCAACACGAGTACGTCATCGGCGATGGAAGCGGCGTGGATGTGTTCCGAGTCTTCGTAGAGAATCTTTTCATAGATCTCATCCGACAACACGACCAGGCCGTTTTTCCGTGCCACTTCGAAAATCTTTTCCAGGGTTTCCCGTGAGTACACGGCCCCGGTCGGGTTATTCGGGTTAATAATGACGAGCGCTTTGGTCCGCTCGGTCACCTGTGATTCCAAGTGCTCAAGATCCGGCGCCCAACCCTCTTCTTCCACGCACCGGTAGTGCACCGCGCTGCCACCAGACAGTGTGGTCGCTCCGGTCCACAACGGGTAGTCCGGTGACGGGATCAGCACTTCGTCGCCGTCATCAAGCAGAGCTTGGAGGACCATGGAAATCATTTCGGAAACACCATTGCCGATGAAAATATCATCGCTGCGGATATCCATGATCCCTTCGGTTTCGTAGTACTGCGAAACCGCTCTGCGTGCAGAGGTAATCCCCTTGGAATCGGAATAGCCCTGGGCATCTGGCAGATTTGAGATCATATCCTTCAAGATCTCATCTGGGGCTTCGAAACCGAAGGGGGCAGGGTTGCCGATATTCAGGCGCATAATGCGCTGACCAGCGGCTTCAAGGCGTTGGGCTTCTTCAAGGATCGGGCCGCGCACATCGTAGCGGACGTTAAGGAGCTTGGATGATTGACGAATATCGCGGTAAGCGCGGGACACGGGTCCTCCTGAAACTGTCGAGTTTAGGTTGATTGTAGATTACTACTGCCCAGTGTCAGCCGAATTGTCAGTAACTGTGTCGCTATCTATCAAGTCCTGTCTGGCCAGCCAGTACCGAATCGCATGATCTTGCTCGTAATCCAAATCCGAAGTAGAGCGACGTGCATTATGAAAATTGCGCAACAGTTCAGTGGCTGATTCGCCATTAATTTCTTCCAGCACCGCGGTGATCTCCTGGGACAATCCTGGCTCACCAGTATCCGAGGACACTGCCACAACACTACTGTGTGGCCAGGTGTCTGTTGCAACATCAAGGGTAGCTAACCCCTGATCGCTAATCATCGGGTCAAGGCTAAAAAGCATAGCGACCACATCGGGTTGTGTTGCCAGTCTGGCGGTGAGCTCGTCATAGGCTTCGGCATCTACACCTGAAGCGGCCTCGAACTCCGGGGTGCAACTTTGCATTGCAAGCTCCGCATTGATGACCTCAACCTCATCAGCAGGTGTCTGGGCATGAATCCATGTCAGGTCGTCACAGGCGGCTAAGTGCTCAGACGCTTCGTCGTCCGCCGTGTTTTCCTGCAGATCACGGCGCAGCTGCTCCGAGGTCATCGTTGAGGCTGCGGCAACTAAACCCAGGTCGGCAGGCGCCTGAGCAATGACTTCAAGGTCATGAGGCAGTTGCAGCGCCTGATCTTCGCTATCGGGTTCCTGCTGTGCCGTGACAATACCTATCACAGCGTGGTCATCTGCTGTCTGTGTTGCCAAAGCGTCAAATACTGCACCGGAGTCGTTGTGGTCTTGAATCTCTACGGTAGTGCCCTGCCCCTGGAGGTATTCGGACACCGCCATTGAGCTGGCCTGATCAAGAATCGACGAGGTGGTGACAATCGTCAGATGTTCGACGTCGGCTTCCGGAGTGTCTGAACACCCCGCCAACAAGAACCCGGCAGCCGCGAGGGTGACACAGGTTTTCGTAGAGAACTTCACCGAAAGGTCACCATTTCCTAGGCTAAATCAATCGACGCGACCGGCATACTCAAAGCTTCTTCAACCCATCCAGACACACGGTGTCCCTTGGTTTTTGCGCGATTATGCAACTGGCTTATTGGAATCCATGCGGCGTCTGTAGATGACCCACCTACCTCTGGACGCAACGTTCCCGAGACGATATCGGCGGTATATAAGATGCGCAATATTTGGAGCGGAAGATGCTGTCCTGGCACACGTTTTTCGGTCGGAATCACGTGTGTGGAGGTAGACAAATAGCCTGTTAAAGCGACGTTGTAGCCGGTTTCTTCCCATACTTCACGAATGCATGCCGCTTGGGGCTGCTCCTGAAATTCGATACCCCCACCGGGTAACGTCCAGAACGAGCCAATCGAGCTCTCCCATAGACTTAGTAAAACTTCATCTTGTTTCGTAATTAGCGCATAAGACGCGGGCCGCCACTGAAATTCCATATTTTCTTAGTCTAGTGGTCGTCACCCGCCGTCGGGGATCACTAGACTATAAGTCATGGAATTCTCGACGTCGTCGGCTGAATTTGAAGGATCTGACAGCCACTCTGCTCTACCATCCATTCTCGAACCAAAATTGCGTTCGCTTCTCAGCAATGGACCTGTGACCCAAAGCTTTCAGCAGGAAACCGCGCATACGGCTCGTGGGTGGCTAGATCTAGCGCATGAGTCGGCCTATGCCGATGATCTCGACTGGGCGCTTGACTGCGCCAAACACGGTCTGGCAAGCGCCGGTACAAATCCCGACGTCAAGCTTGGGCTCTACCGTTTGCTCGCATCGGTGCATCACAAACTTGGTGATGAAACCGCTATGCAGCATGCAATTACCAAGCGCACCGAACTTTTGCGTTCCCTGGGCCAGACCCATCAGGCAGATATGGAAGATCAGCTGGGTTCAATTTTATTCGCTGAAGCCGACGCATTTGCGTCGACAGTCCTGGGCGGAGTCGCCGATCAAGAACGCGCACTCGACACCGAAGACTCGGTCCTGGCCGATGTGCTGATCGGGTTAGCGGTCCACCAGATGAGCCAGATGCGAGCAGAAGAAGCCCTGGGGCTCATCGAAGAGGCAGTGGCTATGCAGCGTCGTCGGAACGACGCAGGGCTACGGCTATCTGCCGGTTCGCTGGTCAATACGCAGATGTTTCTGGCACATCTCAAGTTCATGAACGAGCAAGTGGACGAAGCAGATACCCTTTCCACCCAAATTTTAGAGACCGGTTGTAACCGGGCCGTCCGTGCGGCGATGTGGATGATGCAGGCTGTGATCGCCCACCATCGCAACGAAATGTCCGAGGCTGCCAACTTCGGGATCCGCGCGTTAGAGCTCTACGCACGACTCCAAATCCGTCCAGGTGCCGCCTCAGCAGCCTCCCTGGTCGCGTCTGTAGCCCGCCGTGCTGATCAGCATCAACTCTCCGTACTCGCCTGGAAAGTCGCCGTCGATCAAGCTGAACAAGGCGAGGTTGAAGAGACCTCAGGCTTGGTCGCCGCACTGGGGCATCAGCTATTAGATGCCGGAGAAGTCACCGAAGCCGAAGAGGTCCTGACCGGGTTAGTCACCCGTGAAAAACTTACCGGCAACCACCAGGTTTTAGCCCATGCTCTTATTGATTTGGGCAATGCGGTATGCCGCCAAGAACGATTCAAGGAAGCTATCACCCACTGGCGGGATTCTATCGAAGCCTTCCTGAAAGTCGATGCGATACGCGAAGCCGCCCGCACCAGTCTGGGGGCCGGCATGAAACTTGCCGAAGCCCAGGACGAGTCAGTATTTTCTGAGGCTGAACAGCTCATGCGGCAAGCCGTAGAGATGGCGAAAACCTCAGAGGACCCAGCCGTTGAGACACAAGGCCTACGCGAATTGGCCAAGCTTTTATGTGATCAGTCGAAGCCCGAAGGTTTGGAACTTTACGATCGGGCAATCAAGCGGGCTGGTAAAGACGAGATCCGCTCTGTTGCCGCTGAACTGACCCGCCAGAAGGCGCGTGCGTATGCAGCGTTTGGCAAGACGAATAAAGCGGTTGCCACCGCGTTGACCGCAGCAGATATGTTCGAGGACGAAGCCGAGCTCTCCATGGGACACGGCTGCGAACTCTTAGCCGGAAAATTTCTGATTGAAAGTAGCAAGTGGTTAGAGGCCACAACACTGTTTTCTACGATCGCCGATGCCGAAGGCATCCAACCGTCCCTACGACGCGCCGCTCTGCTAGGACTCTCGACGGCGCTGCGTGGTCAGGGTGATCAACAAGAATCTGAACGAGCGAAACAACAAGCTGAACGTATTCAGGTTGAAACGCCCCTGGCGACTGAACACGAGTTCACCGCCGAGCATCTATTCGACGACTAAACCAGTTCGCATAATACCGTAACCGGATTATTTGGCCGCAAGATTGTCATTCACCCGTTCGAGATCTGCATCAATATCGCCGGAGTAGTTATCGGGTAACAACAGTGCGGTTTGGGTTCGGGAGGGTGAGCCTCCTTGGACCCACACTTCGCCGTTCGCAAAGTCCTGCGATGCCCCGCAAGAAGACGACACGGACCAGTGGTCTTTCTCATCGCGTGCAGCAAAGACGCTGAAATCCTCACCCCGGCCAACAAAAGTATGGTTTTGCAAGGACACTTCCTCACCCACATTGTTGACTCGCTCAGGGATTTCCTGCTCCTGGCTAGCATTCATGATCGCCAGCTCTGGTTCCTCTGATCCGGTGCACCCCGCCAGCACTACCGTTGCAATACCCAGTCCCACCAAAGATTTTTGTTTCTTCATATCTCCAGCATGACGACAACTCTTGCGGAAGACAACGCATCGGAGGTCAGAGCCGTGGTAGCGAAGACGCCATGGCCAGCAACGTTTCCGCAATATGGAGGTAGGCTCTACCCCGGAGGCGGGATGGCTCATCAGGTTGATGGCTCGGAATCAGACTCACCACCATCGCGGCCGACCGAACCGCCAGCGCGTACGGATTGGTATAGTGCGCCAACTGATTAAAGAATCGCATGGCAGTTTGCCAACCCCATTGCTGCTGCTCGTCATATCCAAGCACGGCAAGGTGACCGATCAAACAAGCATAGTCATCAACCCGGAAACCGGGGCCGGCACCGTCAACATCTAAGAGTTGCTGAATCCGGCCGGTGCCCTGATGCACCAAGATATGGGCTTCGTAGAGGTCACCGTGGGTGGGTACCAGCGGCCCCAGCTCCAGGCCTTGGTGAGCGTGCTCGAGCTGATACCCCAGGTGTGCAACTCGATCGTCTTCAGCGGGCATGGCCTGGCGGGCCGAATAAATAAATTCTTGGTGCCGGTCGGCCCAGGATGGTCGATGTGGGTAATCCATTACTTGGCGAGGAAAACGGTCGAGGATACCGATAAGTCTGCGCGGATCAAAATGATTGTGCACGCCTTCAATCCGGACTAGCTCGCCCAACGGTATGCCTTGTCCGCCGGCTAAGGCCAAGACATCGGCAACCGGTTCAGCGATGGGTGCAACAACGGGGACTCCGGCGGCTGACAATTTCAGGTGGATGTTATAGAGCGCCGCCGCGGTGTTTGGACGTAGAACTTTCAGATAGATGGTCTCGCCCAATCCTGCGGGCTGCTGTGGGGCCAGGTGCGCTTTGAACACCGCACGATTCATCGGCCGGTAGATGACGGTCTGTAACGAATTCAGTTCGCGGCCCTGTGCGAAATGCCGTTGCACCTGTGCTGGCGTGGCCGCTAACCCGAGTCCCGGAAGCATCGGATCCCAAGGGTGTTCCCAGACAAAGACGTGATACCCGCGGTGGTTGGTCGTTTGTCCCCGCGAGGTTGGTGGCACTTGCGCGGTGGTCATGCCGAAGTATGTTTGGCCCACTCCCCCTTCATGGTGGACCAGAGCCTCGGCGATGCCGTAATAGTGTCCAGCACGGAATTGTACGTCGTGAAGCGTGGCACTGGCGATGCGGTCTTGGGACCCTGTAATCCCGCCCGCGAGCAGTCCGGTGAGTTCTGTGTCCAGAAACGGACCGAAGCTACCGGCGCTCATGGTTGTACGACCTTACATGGCGCGGCGACGGTTGAGTACCTTGTCGAGATCCAAGCGAGTGTTGGCTTTTTGCTGGATCTTTTCCTGGTACTGGCTGGAGACGCCTTCGCTCAGTTGAACCTGACGCGATGGTGTTGGTTCCTGCGGAGTTTCCAGTGGTTCTGGCACTTCACGCTGAACCTCAGGGGTATCCAGGTACATGGGGCGCGGGACTGGTTGTCGGGCGGGCACCGGCGCTGGTGCCGCAGCAGTAGGTTCTTCTTGCGCTACTGGCTCGTCAAGAGGTTCTGCCTGCTGTCGCTCAGGTTCATCAGCGACGTCGAATATTTCATCGTTGGCGTTGACGTTGGTGTTCTGCTGGCTGGCCTGGGTGGTGTACTGTGCGATCGTTGCTTCCAGACCTTCGGAGCGGCTGAGTTTCTCGCGTTCGCGGGCACGTTTTTTAGAATCCATGATGGCCAGACCCCGTAGTGCACCATAGCTTGCAGCAGTGATCAGCACGCTGATACCAGCGGCAACCCACGTGGCTGCGCCAAAGAGACCGGAGACAAAGCAAATGACGGCGACAAGCAGTGCGATGGCACCGACGCCGAAGATGGCAAGCCGGCCCCAGCGAATTGAGAATCCAGTGCCACCGGAGGTGGTCGAAGAGGGGGAAGATTGCATGGCTTTCCTTCGTTGGCGGGATTCGCGACTCTTACGAGTCCGTTGTGTAACATCCGGTCGGCGTGCAAGGATTATTAAGCCGACTACGACAACGACAGCAACAACGATTGATGTTGCGATATCGATTTCGGGCAGGAATCCGAGCGTAGCGGCTAAGGTCTCTTCAAGCTCCCGGATACGGTTGTCCACGATCCTTACGATATACCGGGTCAACCCGAACTTGGCGGCTTTCTCTACGTGTGTTGCTAGGTTTCAGCCGGTACGTGCTCTAGGTAAGGCGTCGTAGGAGCCCACCGAATGGTATTTCCTGGACGGTGAGCGCGTATGATGCATGATCGCGCCATTGACCATTGATATGTATGTAGTCTTTCCTGATACCTTCGAGACGAAAGCCAAGTTTTTCAACGACACGTATCGATGGTGCGTTTTCGGGGACGATATTGATTTCAATCCGGTGGAGTCCCACGTGGCTGAGTAAGTAGTCGGAGGCCAGGGCGACAGCGGTTGGGACAATATTTTGGCCGGCGTGTGCTTGATCCACCCAGTACCCGAATGTCGTGGTGCGCATGGATCCCCACAGCACCGGGGCGGCAATCATCTGGCCGACAAGTTCGGGGCGGTTGGCTGTCGCGTCTTGGAAAAATATGGCCCATGGGAACGAGACTCCGGCAGCGCCATCACGGTTATGGGCCCTGACCATTGCGCCATATGTCATGCTGGGAGGGTTGCCCAAGGGATCAGTAGCTTCCCAGGGGGTAAGCCAGGCTGCGTTGCGGTTTCGTACTTCATACCATTGTCTGCGGTGTGTGTAGCGAAGTGGTGCGAGCATCACGCGTTGGTGTTCCAGCGTGACCGGCCAGCTAGTAGGCAGCGCAGAAAATTGGCTCATGAGGTCATTGTAGGCTGTTGGGCGCCTACCGTCTGTTTGCATGTTGTGTCCGCGGTGTCACAATAAGATTATGTCTACTGAAACCAAGGATCAGCTCCGTCGTCAGTTTTTTCGTCAGCGCAAGGAACTCGGTGCCAAAGAACGTCAGCGCCAATCAGAACAGCTGGCTGCATTGCTGGTGCAGTGGTATCGCGAGCTCGGTGCCGACCAGCGGTCCACCCAGAAGGTTGCGCTGACCGTTCAGTTCGGTTCAGAGCCAGATACCGATGCAGTGTTGCACGCGCTACATGCTGATGGTGTGGAGCTTTGGGTGCCAATTTCCAATGCTGATCGTTCGATGTCGTGGACGCAGTGGTATCCGGATGTTCCCATGGAGCAGTCGAAGCTGGGGCCCATTCAGGAGCCCACCGGTGAGCGCTTGGGACCGGAAGTGGTGGCTGATGCCGATGTGATCTTTGTACCGGCGTTGGCTGCCGACACCTCGGGGTATCGATTGGGTAAGGGCGGTGGCTATTATGATCGACTGCTAGAGCTCTTGCCGAAACTCGCCGATAACGTCCCGTTGTTGGTGACGCCGTTGTTTGACCACGAGTTTTTCGCAGCGAACGCTGATGCGTTCCCCATCGAGGACCACGATCTGCCGGTCCAGGCGATAGCGACCGCAGCAAACGGCATCGTGTGGGTTTAATAGTGCGGGGGCCGCTGTTCTAACAACCAGCGTTCCCGTTCCGTGAGTTGACGCTCCTTCGACGACTTGGGCGAAGTTTTGGGCGTTGCTTCCAACGATTCGATGCGCGGTTCGGGCCCGATTGCGGCGTTGTGCCCGGTGCCGGCAACGGTGACCCTTCGACTCCTGCGCCGTTTCGTTCCGTGGTCCTGGTACTGGCCACTCGTCTTAGGATCGGAACGCTTGGCATGTTTACCCATGAGAATTAGGCTTCTGGATCAGTGAGCGCATCGGTGCTCGCTTCAGCTGGTGTAGACCCGGTGGAGGTTGCACGTGCATCGAGTTGTAACTTGTCCACGAAGGTATCGGTAATACTGATCGGGTCGGTGAACACATCAATGGCCCACAGCGTTTCGTTCTGCCAGCCCAAACGCTCAAGTTGTGCCGGGATGGTGCGGGTGCGGCTGCGCACAGATGCCTGATCGTGTCGGGGTGACCCATCGTAAGCGACGGCGATCGGCCGGTAGGTCTCCGAATGGAATGCTGGCCGGTGCTTGCTCGGTGTGTACAGCAGCAGATCAGTAAATTCGTGCGTGTCAAAGTTGTAGGCCGCGCCGCGTTCGGCAAGGTGCTGCACGAAATCATCGGTGAGATGGTCCAGCGCTTCCCCGGCCGCGGGATCCCCGGGCTGTTCGGGGTCGGCTGGCAGCTTGATCAGCAGATCCCAGAGGTAATAAGCACCGGACATGAGATTATCAAAGTTCACCTCATGCGGGTGGATCGCAGTAAACACCTGAATGTGCTGACGCGCCCGGGTGAAACTGGTGGCATAGTATTCCACACCGTGTTGCTCGGAGAGCGGCCCGAAGTGGTGGATGACTTTGCCTTTTGCGGTGCGCCCATAGCCGAGGGTGAAGATCACGTGATCGGCTACGATACCGTGTGCACGCTCCATTGGCGCGACCACAAAGGCTTCGCCGCTGGGCGAGGTTGTGGCACTAAAGAACTTGGTTGCCCATCGATGATTTGGCAGATTGTATCGGATTGATTCGGCAATACGACGTGCATGAGCCCC
>DHCMJ07802__coassemble_1024_pt1 | contig 22477 bp, 22 predicted proteins | sample DHCMJ07802__metabat2_low_PE_015 | metagenome-assembled genome bin DHCMJ07802 | reverse complement strand
TCGCAGCCCTGCTTGGCCCAACGGCCACCGCCGCATTAGACCGCGACCAGCACCAGCCAGCACGCCGCGTCCTAGCCCAACCGCTAGCCCAGGGTAACCCGCTGGCGGGTCTCATCAGTTGTTTTCTGCTGGCGGATCCCATCGGTGTGCCGCTGGCCGAGACGATTTTTGCTCAGTTGACGTTGCAGGGTGCCCGCGATCTGAATATCGTCACTGCCACCGATGACGGTCAGGTCGCTGCGACCATCGACATCTCCACCTATGCCACGGATCAGCAGGGCGATATGTGGGTGGCCTCGGATCAAACAGCGTTACAACTTGGTCATTCGTTGCCCGAAGAGCATATTCTCGGTGTTGGTAAGGCCTCGATCACGCTTGCCGAAATTACGCCGCGATCCGATGTGAAGACCGCATTAGATCTTGGTACAGGTTGCGGCATTCAGGCCATGCATCTGCTGCATCATGCCGAGCATGTGACGATCACCGACATTTCGCAGCGCGCCCTAGACTTTGCGGTATTCAATATTCTGCTCAACGCTGGGCAACTGAACGTGGATCCGGAGCGCTTAGCGCAACGCGTCACCGTACGAGCCGGAAATATGCTGGAGCCGGTGGAAGGACAAACCTTTGATCTGGTAGCTACCAATCCACCGTTTGTGATTGCACCGACGCAAGCGACAACGAAACACACATACCGTGAAACCGGACAAACTGGCGATCAGGTAGTTAGAGAACTCATCTCCAAGATGGATCGCGTGCTCGCCCCCGGTGGACAAGCCGTCATGTTAGCTAATTGGGAAATGTTCGGACCCGGCCCATGGCACGACCGTTTAGAAACCTGGCCTGGGCAAGACCTGGATATCTGGGCAATTCAGCGCTCGAGCGCTGATCCAGCCCAGTATGCTGAAATCTGGTTGCAGGACTCCTCTGAGAATCTCAACCAAGCGTCCTACGACGACGCCTATGCTCGCTATCTCGATGATTTTGAAGCCCGGGGCGTCACCCAAATTGGTGTGGGATGGGTGTGGCTACGTAAGCGTCAGACCTCGTCCCCGTTGCGCATATTTGAGTATCTAACAGACCACGTTTATCAGCCGGTAGCTGCTGCGTGGATGGCGTCGGTAAAAAAATATGACTTCGTATATAGTGCACCAACACAGACTGGTGCAACAGCACAGGACTGGGCCTTAGCTAATATGCACCTGGTAACGCCGCAATGGGTAACCTATGAGCAGTTTCAGCGTTTTGGTGCCGAACATCCAGAGGTTCTCATGGCACGTTCCGGGGTGGGTTTTGGTCGCCATGTGCGACTAGATACTGCAACAGCTGCGGTGCTGGGCGCATCCGATGGCGAGTTGTCAGTCGGACAAATCGTTGCAGCCGTGGCAGGATTACTATCATTAGATGACACTCAGACCGCTGCACTTCGAGCTGAACTCACCGTGTTATACATTGACGGATTCCTTGAAGTGTACGAGCCTGAAACAACGACCAGCTAGATTAGTGTTGAAGCTGCTGCAACGAAAAGGAGCCACGTGAGCGCAAAAAGTTCTGCACCAACCAATGGTGATACCACCAAACTGGTGATCGTGGAGTCTCCGGCAAAGAGCCGTTCCATCGCCAAGTTTCTCGGTGACGGGTGGATTGTCGATTCATCGGTAGGCCACATTCGTGACCTGCCGCGACCTTCTGATCTTCCCACCGATATGAAAAAGGGCCCCTATGGCAAGTTCGCGGTTGATACCGACGATGGCTTCGAGCCCTATTATGTGGTTGCAGACGATAAGAAAAAGAAGGTCACCGAACTTCGCAAGGCGCTCAAAACGGCCGACGAACTCTATCTCGCAACAGATGCTGATCGAGAAGGCGAAGCAATCGCATGGCATCTGCTTGAGGTGCTGAATCCAAAAGTGCCGGTCTACCGCATGGCGTTTACTGAGATCACCGAAGAAGGTATCGAACGCGCGCTGGAAAATATTCGCGAACTCGATACCGACCTCGTCGATGCCCAAGAAACCCGCCGTATCTTGGACCGGTTATACGGCTATGAAATCTCGCCGGTGCTCTGGCGTAAAGTGGGTCCCGGTCTATCCGCGGGTCGAGTCCAGTCGGTAGCGACCCGTCTCGTTGTTGAAAGAGAACGTGAACGCATGGCCTTTGTGCCGGCTTCATACTGGGATATCACAGCTAACTTTTTCACCGATAATGATGAATCGTTTGCCGCCAAACTCTCTGCCATCGATGATGCCCGCGTCGCGACAGGCCGCGACTTTAACGATGACGGTCAGCTACAGCCCAAAGCCGAGGTGGTCCACCTCGATGAAGCCTCTGCCCAGTCCTTAGCAGGCGGATTGGAAAGTGCTGAGTTTGCGATCACCTCGCTTGAAGATAAGCCCTACCGTCGTCGTCCAGCCGCGCCATTTACGACCTCGACACTGCAGCAGGAAGCTTCGCGCCGACTACGCTTCACGTCTCGAGTCACCATGCAGGTGGCCCAGCGACTGTATGAAAACGGTTACATCACCTACATGCGTACCGACTCGGTCATCTTGTCTTCGCAAGCTATTTCGGCGGCACGGAACCAAGCGACCGAGCTCTACGGTGGTGATATGGTACCGGAGAAACCGCGCTACTATGCATCTCGAAATGCCGCCGTCCAGGAAGCGCACGAAGCCATACGACCATCGGGCGACTATTTCCGTACACCGTCTATGGTCAAAAACTCTTTGACCGCCGATGAGTTCCGACTCTATGAACTCATTTGGAAGCGCACTGTGGCATCTCAGATGGTCGATGCAACGGGGTATACGGCAACCGTAAAAATCGCTGGCACTTCAGCTGAAACAACGCCGCGTGTTGCCGAATTCTCAGCTTCGGGAACCGTCATTACCGTTTTGGGTTTCATGAAAGCCTATGAATCGGACCAGAAATCCGTACCCGGTGAAAAACAGACCCGTGACGACGCCCGGTTGCCTGATATGGCTGAATCACAGGTACTGGAAGCACGAGACGTCGAAGCTGAAGGGCATGAAACCACGCCTCCGTCACGATATACCGAAGCCTCGCTGGTCGCTGAACTTGAAAAACGCGAAATCGGTAGACCTTCCACTTATGCTCCAACGATCTCGACGATTGTTGATCGTGGCTATGTTCGCAAACGCGGTTCCGCCTTGGTCCCATCGTGGACGGCGTTCTCCGTGATCCGGTTACTGGAAGAACACTTCGGTCGCTACGTTGACTACAAGTTCACCGCCCGAATGGAAGACGATCTGGACCAGATTGCTGCCGGCCAGATGGATCGGCAAGACTGGTTAGCTGGCTTCTATTTCGGCGCTGAACAAACCGCCGAAGGCCTGAAGCACACCGTGGAAAACCTTGGCGATATTGATGCGCGGGCGATCAACTCGATACCGGTTGCTGAAGGCATCACCCTGCGGGTAGGACGCTATGGACCATATCTGGAACAAGCCCTGCCGGCCGATGCCGAAGAAGGTAGTGACCCGCAGCGCGCCAATGTGCCAGAAGAAATGGCCCCGGATGAACTCACCAGTGCGGTAGCCACCGAAATGATTGAAACCGCGGGCCCCTCAGAACGCCCGCTGGGCATAGACCCGGATACCGGTTATGAATTGGTCGCCAAGGACGGTCGTTACGGACCGTATGTTACCCAGATCATTCCGGATCTGACGGAAGAACAAATCCAGGCGCATAAAGACGCTCAGCCTGATGAGTACTACAAGAACGGCCGCAAAAAACCTAAGAAGGCCCCCAAGAAGCCAAAGCCAAAAACCGGTTCGCTGCTCAAAGGCATGGAAATCGCCACCATGACGCTCGACGATGCACGCAAAATCTTGTCGTTGCCACGTAGTCTTGGTGCAGCCGCAGACGGTGAAGAAATCACCGTTCAAAACGGTCGTTTCGGTCCGTATATGCGCAAAGGATCTGATTCACGATCACTTGAATCAGAGGAACAACTCTTTACGATCACGCTGGCTGAAGCCGAAGAAATTTATTCGAAGCCCAAACAGCGCCGCGGCCGGGGACAGGCCAAACCACCGATCGCCGAATTCGGCAACGATCCGTCATCGGGCAAAAAAGTTGTGATCAAAGACGGTCGGTTCGGCCCGTACATCACCGACGGTTCCACGAATGTCACGGTGCCACGTGGCACAGCTCCGGAACAGGTGACCGAAGGTCAAGCCTTTGAGATGCTTGCTGAAAAGAGAGCTAAAGGCCCCGCTACGAAAGCAAAGAAGAAGTAGGCCATGCGCCTAGGAGTATTGGACATTGGCTCAAACACAATCCACCTGCTTTTGGTGGATGCGTTTCCGGGGGCGCGACCAAACGCCTACGCAGACCATAAACGCCCCCTGTCGTTAGTCCGACACCTCGATGGTGACGGCGCAATTACTGAGCAGGGCCAAGCCAGCTTGGTTGAGTTCATCAACGGTGCGGTGGCCTTCGCGAAAGCGAACGGAGCGGCCGATATGATAAGTTTCTGCACCTCGGCGATTCGTGACGCTGCCAATGGCAAAGCAGTACTACAACGCATCGCTGAAGACACTGGCGTGCACCTGACGGTGCTGTCTGGTGATCAAGAAGCTGCGATGACGTACTTTGCAGTACGCCGTTGGCATGGTTGGCACGTTGAGAACCTGCTGAACTTCGATATCGGCGGAGGATCATTTGAAATGTCCTTCGGCACTGATGAACTCCCAGCTACGGCGGTCTCGGTACCCCTTGGCGCCCAACGGTTAACCAAGGACTATTTCGATCACTCCGACGCGCCAAGCAGCGAACAAGTTGCCAACCTCTATAAATACATCCGCGAAGTCCTTGAAGAATATCGCGGGCTTTTTCCCGCCGAGCTGCCACAGAACACCGTAGTGACAGGCACCTCCAAAACGTTCCGCTCACTCGCTCGATTAGCCGGAGCAGCCCCCTCAACGGATGGGCTTTTCGTACCACGCAAACTGCGGACCAAAGACCTAGGAACCTGGATCCGAACGATGGCGGTCATGTCCGAAGCACAGCGCGCCCAGTTACCGGGCGTCTCAGATATGCGCGCCCGCCAGGTGCTAGCCGGCGGCATGGTGGCACAAGTAGCCATGGAAGTCTTCGACATCAAGAAGCTTAGAATTTGTCCATGGGCACTGCGGGAGGGCCTGATCTTGGGTCGACTCGACGCGCTGCGCATACAAGGACGTGTGGTGGAAGCCAGTGAAAGCGCCTGGGTCGAAGGCGTGGACCTGACCTCCGATGATCAACGACCCGGATTTTCACTAGGAGTTGGCGGTGGCTAAACCAGAAATCCCGGTGACTTTATCGTCGTCGTCTATCTTTTCGCTAGCACCCCAGCACGTGTTTTCGATGGCTGAGGATCTGGGCTATGACGGCGTAGAAATCATGGTCACCCAAAATCGGTGGACCCACAATCCCACAAAACTCGATGAACTATCCCAACGCCACTCCATGCCCATTCACTCCGTGCACGCACCCACGCTGCTGTTCACACAACAAGTGTGGGGTTCGGCTTGGAACAAAGTCGCTCGTGCGGCAGATCTGGCACGTGAGCTTGGTGCCGAAATCGTCGTGGTGCATCCACCGTTTCGTTGGCAAGGATCTTATGCCTTCGAATTTACTACCGGCATTCGAGACATCATGGAAGCCACCGGAGTAACGATCGCAGTGGAAAACATGTACCCGTGGCGCGTTTCGGGTAGTGAGATAAAAATGTATCTCCCGCATCACGACCCCATCCCGCAGAATTACGATCATGTCACCTGGGACTTTTCCCACGCCGCGACTTCCAAGATAGATTCCTTGGCAGCAATCAAATTGCTAGGCTCCCGACTTTCGCATGTGCACCTCACCGACGGATCGGGGCAAGGCACGGCAGATGAACACCTGCTACCAGGTTATGGTCACCAGCGGGTGGTTGAGTCACTGCACCACATCGCCGCCAGCGACTATGACGGCGCAGTGTGTGTAGAAGTCTCAACCCGCGGACAAAAATATCCGGGGCACCGTGAAGAAATGCTAGCCGAGTCGCTTGCTTTTGCCCGCAAACATCTGGCACGAACCCCCGCAACATAAGGAGAACACTCAGTGCGCATCAGTTTTATCGGTTTGGGACACCTGAACTCAGCGATTCTCGCCGGTCTGCTGGCCGGTGGTTTTGATACGAGCAACATTACCGCTACGACGTATTCCCAAACATCAGCTACGCAGCGCAACCAAGAATTTGGCATCGACGTCATCGCCACGGAAGCTAACGCCGAAGCCAATAGCAATGCCGTTGCCAACGCTGACATTGTGGTGTTGGGAGTGAAGCCACCGCAGATGGTAGCAACCGCACAAGGATTTGCTGCAGCCCTGACCCCCAACGCCACTGTGGTTTCGGTGGCCGCCGGCACCACGCTGGAAACCCTGGCGCAGGCACTCCCGCAGGGTCAACCGCTCATGAGAACCATGCCCAATGTTGCTTTAACCGTGGGTAAAGGCGTTGTAGGAATGGCCCGTGGCGCTACCGTCACCGATGCACAGGTTGAACAAGTCGACGCGGTCTTTGCCGGCTCGGGCACGGTATTTCATGTCGCTGAAAAGGATCTCAATCTTGTGGCCGCCATGGCGGGGTCGGGGCCAGGCTACGTGTTCCGATTCACAAATGCCCTGGCTCACGCAGGTACAGAATTGGGGCTGGATGCCTCCACAGCTCGACAGCTGGCACGGTTGACCGTTGTGGGAGCCGGCACCATGTTGGATGGTCCCGACGCCGATCCAATCGCGCTAGAGAACTCCATCGCCACGCCGGGCGGGGTCACTGAGGCAGCACTCCAGTCCATGGATGGCGCCGGATTCGACCAGGTGATAGTGGACGCGCTCAAAGCCAATGTCACACGCTCTGGTGAGCTCGGAGCATAGTACCGCGCATGCAGGTGGCCGCTAGATGCGTTTGGCGAAGTTATCAACACGTTCGGTTGGACCAGCAACGATCATATTTTGCCCCTCGCGCAGTTCAGTCTCCTGGTCGACACTTTGGAATTCGTCGTCGTGTTCCAACGCGACGATGGTGACGCCGTAGCGATCTTTGCTGCGCAAGGCCCGTAACGACTTACCGTCCAGAGCCTGCGGGGTGCTGATGTTGGCCAAAGCATAGCCGGGTGAAAATTCGGTGAAGTTGCGCATGGTGCCAGCTAAGAGATGGGCGGTCCGTTCGCCCGCCTCCTGCTCCGGGAAAATGACGTTCGCCGCCCCAATACGGGTGAGAATCTCACCGTGGACCCGGGTAATGGCTTTGGCCCAAATTGTTTCGACTCCCAAGTCCACCAGATTGGCCACGGTGAGGACAGAGTTTTCAATCGATGTGCCAATGCCCACCACAGCGGTGCTGAACTGTGCTGCGCCCAATTGCTCCAGTGCCGCGATATCGGTGGCATCTGCTTGCACGACAGATGTGAATTCACCCATGTAGCGTTGCACGGTGGCTCGGTCTGCTTCCACGGCCATGAGGTCTTGGCCAGATTCGGTGAGTTCCTCTGCCAGGGCCGAACCAAAGCGGCCCAAACCAATGACCAGTACCGGTGAGTCGGAGTATTTAACCAATGATTGGCCTTTCAGTTGGATAACGATAACGAGTTGGCCGGTTTCGGGTAGCCAACCCCGCAGCGAAACTGATCGTCCCGAGGCGACCAATGAACATTAAGGCGATCAGAATCCACTTCCCTGGCTCGGGAGCGCTAGCGGTGAGCCCGTTACTCAAGCCCACGGTCCCGAACGCTGACAGCGCTTCAAATACGGTGGTTTGCAAGTCTTGGCCGGTGACCACGGTTAGCACGATCACCGAAGTTAAGACCAACAGTGCCCCACCGGCTACAACTGCAACAGCGACACGCACCGTGTTATCTGAAATTTCACGGTGATGAATACGTACGTGTTCGTCACCACGGATCTCCGTGAGAATGGCTAAGAGCAATACCGCTAGCGTCGTGACTTTAATACCGCCGGCAGTCGAACCGGATCCGCCACCGATAAACATCAAAATATTTGTGATCAACAGCGATTGATCAGTCTGATCGGTGACTTCATAAATATCGAACCCACCCGAACGCGTCATCCCTGAAGCAAATAACGCACTGTGGAGTTTTTCCGAGGTCCCCATTGAACCCAACGTGTCGGGGTTATTCCATTCAAACACGGCCATGAGTACGGCACCGCCGATCAACAGTATGATGGTGACTTCAAGCGTCAACCGCGTGTGGAGGTTCATCCGAGCCTTACGAAAGAGCATCCGATACAGCATGTAGACCACGGGAAAACCCAATGCCCCGGCAAAGACGCCCACATTAATGGTCGTCATAATCACCGGGTCATCTAAGGTGGCGGAGCTCAACGTAAACCCGGCGTTGGAAAACGATGAAACCGCATAAAATATCGCGTGAAATAGTCCCGGGCCACCGCCCAGCTGTCCGATGAACACCGGCAACATGACGGCCGCCAGGATCGCTTCAATGCTCAGCGTGAAGATCAGCACTGTGATGAGCAATGCTGGGATTTCACCCAGCCCCGATACCCCCATTGACTCGACCGACAGGATCTTGGAACGCAGTGACAATCGGCGCGACACCAGCATGGTTAACACCGCACCTAGTGTGACAATGCCCAGACCACCAAGTTGGATAGCCGCCAGGATCAACAGCTGACCAGTTAGTGAGAAATGCTCGGCAGTGGGTACTGAGGTCAATCCTGTCACGGTGACTGCAGAGGTTGCGGTGACGGCAGCGTCAACCAGGGCGGTGGGTTGACCGGTAGCCGATGAAAATGGCATTGCTAAGAGTGCGGTAAAGATCGCGATGACCAGAACGAACATGACGGCAGCAATACGGGCCGGTGCCGAAGTCAGCAGGCCAGAAAGTCTGCGCACTAAACCGACCCCACCGTTGTTGTGGAGCCGCGCGCCTGGACTATACCGTGACTGTTTCACTGGTCCCATCTTCGTCCTTTAACCGGGATCCGACCAGTCTTGCCCGGTCGTGTCGAAACGGCAAAATGTCATAAAGGTAGCTTTGCGTCGTCCCGCGGGCAGAACAACATACGCTAGTCGGTGATGGAAAACACAGCTGGACCCCGTAGTGCGTTGGTGTGGGATGACGCGTTTCTGAATTACCGATTCTCAGATACCCATCCCATGAATCCGGTGCGTTTGAAACTGACCCATCGTTTGGCAAAAATGTTGGGTGTGTTAGACCGGGAAAAACTTCTGCAGGTCAAGCCGCCGGTCGCCACAGACGCCGAGTTAGCTACGGTTCATTCGATAGATTACATCGCGCAGGTGCGGGCAGCGTCATCTGATGCCAATTCGGCAGATCCTGCGACCATCGCCAATATCTCAAATGTTTATGAAGCGGTAGGACTCGGGACCGAGGATTGTCCAGTTTTTGGTGACCTACACGATTCCTCGGCACGTATAGCCGGCGGGTCGTTAGCCGCTGCCAGTGCCATCTGGTCGGGTCAAGTAGACCGGGTCGTGAACTTTGCCGGCGGTATGCATCATGCACAACGGTCCATGGCTTCTGGTTTTTGTATTTACAACGACGCCGCACTGGCCATTCAATACATGCTGGATCAGGGTGCTGAGCGTATCGCCTATGTCGATCTCGACGCGCATCACGGCGATGGCGTCGAGCAAGCATTTGTGAATGACCCCCGAGTGCTCACCATCTCGGTCCACGAAACCGGTCTGCTGTTGTTTCCGGGCACAGGTTTTGCCAACGATATCGGTGGTCCACAAGCAGAAGGCTACGCCGTCAACGTTGCGGTTCCAGCTTCGGTTGGAGACGCGGGGTATCTGCGTGCGGTCCACGCGGTTGTGCCACAGCTGTTGCGCAGTTTCAACCCCGAGGTTCTCGTAACGCAACACGGGGCAGACGGTCACCGGCATGATCCGCTAGCGGATCTGAATCTGTCGGTGGATGGCCAACGCCAGCTGATGATTGATGCATCAGATTGGGCCGAAGATTTCGCTGGCGGAAAATGGTTGGCCCTTGGCGGCGGCGGTTATAGTCCCGTGAAAGTGGTGCCGCGTGCTTGGGCTCATTTGATCGGCATCGCTGCCGACACGCCGATACCGTTAAAAACAGAAATTCCTATGGAATGGCGCAAGCTTGTCGGCCAAGAAATTGGTCTGGCTGCTGAAGATGTCGTGTCCTCGATGTCGGACGGCACAGACGTCTGGTGGCGCTCGTGGGAGGTCGGATACGACCCCGCGGATGCTACGGATCAGTCGATCATGGCGACCCGAAAAGCTGTCTTTCCGATGCACGGATTGGACCCGTGGTTTGACTAACGAAACCTTGTATTTGAATACGTAAGCTATTATTAATGTAATGGTGGTTGCCGCCTACATTCTGAACTTCCCCTCAGGCGTAGAACCCCGACCTCAGTGGGAACGTTAAAGGAGTAACAAACGTGGCGGAGAATTTCGCAAAAGCCAAATTCATGACGGTGACCGAAGTCGCAGGCATGATGCGAGTCTCTCGGATGACGGTATACCGGATGATCCATTCGGGTGACTTACCGGCTGTGCGATTCGGACGCTCATATCGTGTGCCCTTAGAAGCAGTGGAATCTATCGTTTCCGATACAGATGCGGCTACCGGTACCGACGAATAACCCAACGCTCAGGATTGCAGAACCGCCTTACCGGGCGGTTTTGTTTTTGGTAACCGGAGTTAGTTGCAAGGAAAATTATGAATCTCAAACTGCTCACCAAACCCCAATGCCATCTGTGTGCCGCTGCTCGCGACACCATGAACGAAATCACCGGCGAATACGACGTCGCGTGGGAAGAAATTTCCACCACGGACCATCCTGAGCTGGCTGAACAGTTCGCAGAAGAGATCCCCGTCTTATTTGTGGATGACCGTCAACGCGATTTCTGGGTGATTGATCCAGACAGGCTCCGCCGAATGATTGCGGCTGGTCTGGACGCATGACCCAGCAACCCACGGCGAAGAAACTGTCTGCCCCCACGCTGTCACGCTTACCGCAATACCTGCGGTATCTGGAGGCCCTGCATGCCGAAGGCACCGGCCACGTCACCTCCGCAGAGCTGGCCGAAGTACTCGGTGTTTCTGATGCTCTGACTAGGAAAGACGTTAGCGCACTAGGCCACAGTGGCCGGGCGGGCAGAGGCTATTCTGTTGAAGCCCTGCGCTACACGATCGCCCGGATTCTCGGCGTCACAAGTGGTCGGCGGGTATTACTGGTGGGCGCCGGCAACCTCGGCGCCGCGCTGATGTCCTATCAAGGATTCGGCGATCGGGGAATGAATATCACGGCCGTGGCCGATAACGACCCTGAAAAGATCGGTCAACTCCATGGTGGACACAAAGTCTTAGATATTCAGGACATCGGCACCGACCACGATATGGAACTTGCCATCGTCGCGGTGCCGGGCGACGTTGCTCAACGGGTCACGGATACCCTGGTTGCTGCAGGTATTACCGGGATCCTCAATTTCGCCCCGCGGCGTCTTCATGTACCGGACCAGGTGATCGTGCGTACCGTCGATCTATCCGCAGAGCTTCAGATACTTGCTTTTCATCGGGATGGAGCGTCAGGGTAAACCTTTTTCGCCGCTTTCTGCCATGCCTTCTGTCGATAGTATTCAGTGGAGGCGGGAAGCCAAGCATAGACGATCCCCACAATGCCTAAGACAACGGCAAGTGCGGTGAGTACTCCCACCAGTGGTGTGACAAATGACAAGTTGAACAGGGAGAGCGCTGCAAAAATTGTCCCCAGAATCCGCATTGATCGCCAGCCGTTGCGAATACCAAGGCCCACAAGCAGGTACGCCACCGCGAGAATGACTGCCTGACCGATCATGGCAGCGGTCATCATCGACGAGTTCAAGTAGGCTTCCATACTGTCAAATGGAACCTGATCACCCATTGAGCCCATCATGGAATCCAACATCTCAATGTCTTGATCACTCATCCCGCGGTTTGGCAGTGCAACAACCATTAACTGGGCGATGAGATATGAGACGCCCGCGGCCACGATTGCCCAAAAGGAGATCTCAAGGATTCTTGGACGTTTTGGTGGGCGTGCCATTTCCGGTGTGAGCTGCGGCCCACCCACTGGTGGGCCAGGGTACTGAAGACCAGGCTGTTGAAAACCAGGTTGCTGGTAGCCGGGAGCTGGCTGCGGTGTTTGGAACCCACCCTGCTGTGGGCCGTATTCGGAACTTAGCTGGTGACCTTGCTGTCCCTGAGGGCCGTACTCGGCACCCGATGGTCCAGGGTTTTGCTGATACTTTTGTTGATGTTCGGCAAGTTCGTCGCCGGTTAAACGCACGCCGTAATCCGGAGATTCGTTGCGCTTTTTGTCGTTCATCACGAGCCTTTCGTTGAGATCATTTCCTCTATCCTAACGAGTCAAAGGCACTGGGATTGTCACCGCCAGACACAAAATTCTTACCCGGTAGCTTAAGCATGCGGCGGGACAGTACCCGGGGTCATCACCCGGATGAACTCTGTGTCAAAATGTGGTTTATGACAGTTAGCGTTCACTTGGTTCGCCATGGCGAAGTATTCAATCCCGACAAGGTGCTCTACGGTCGATTGCCCGGGTTCGGGCTTTCTTCACTGGGGCTCCAAATGGCACAGGAACTCGCTGATAGCTGGCAGTCAGCCCCAGGGATCTTGGTTTCATCGCCGCTACAGCGAGCACAAGAAACGATCGCGCCGTTGGCCAAAAAGTTTGGGCTCGATGTTCGAACCGAACAACGCGTCATTGAAGCCGGGAATAAGTTTCAGGGACTGTCCGATATGCGTCGTCAATTGCGCAATCCTAAACTCTGGCCGCTGGTTCTCAATCCCTGGCGTCCATCGTGGGGTGAACCATATGTCCAGCAAGCCGCACGCATGGCTGGTGCCATCCAGGATCTACGCGATGAACTTATGCTCACTCATGGCCCGGGCGCATCTGCTGTAGTCGTGTCCCATCAATTGCCGATCTGGGTCACCAGACTTTCTGCCGAAGCAAAACCACTGGCACATGATCCAAGGTACCGAGAATGCTCGTTGGCCTCGGTCACCAGTTTTGAATTTTCGCCCGGTCAACGTGTGCCAACCGTTCGCTACCGCGAACCGGTCGAACATTTGAGTAAACAAGCAGCCGCCCTTCCAGGCGCCTAAACACTCAGGATCTACTCAGTTACCGCAACTAGACTCTAGCGCGGTATTTGAAAGGGAGAACTCGTGAGGAACAAGACGTCACGCGCACTGATCGGCCTAGCCATAGTGGGGGCCGGACTGCTGACAGCGTGTTCGGGAGATGATCCGTTAGCCGCGCAGGCAGGTAACTCCGAAGGCAAGAATTACATCGCCGGGGACGGTTCCGTGATGGAGATCGCAGAGAACGAACGTGGCGAACCGGTGGAATTTTCGGGCGAAACCTTTGAGGGTCAAACCATAAACGCAGACACCCTCGATGGACCAACGCTTGTCAATTTCTGGTACGCATCATGCGCGCCGTGTCGAGTTGAAGCACCCCACCTGGCCGAGCTCAGCACCGAGTTCCAAGACGAGGTCTCCTTCATGGGTGTAAATGTGCGCGACGGTGCAGAGACCGCAGCAGCCTTTGAACGTAGCTTTGATATCGAATACCCCTCCATTGAAGGCAAGGACGGCCAAGTACTGCTCGAGTTCGCAGATTATGTCCCACCACAGGCTGTGCCAACCACCCTGGTCCTGGACGACCAAGGTCGGGTTGCAGCACGCATACTTGGAGCGGTTGAGCAATCGACACTGAAATCATTGCTCACCGGTGTGGTGAATGAATGAATAATCCGTTCGCCGAGATCGCCCTAGACGGGTCAATGTGGTTGGCGCTGCCCATTGCAGCATTAGCCGGACTCGTCTCTTTTTTGTCTCCGTGTGTGCTCCCACTGGCCCCCGGCTACCTCGGGTACGTTTCAGGACTCTCCGGCGCCAGTGTAGAAGATACCAAGCGCGGTCGGATGCTTCTTGGGACCTCCCTGTTTGTTTTGGGATTTACCGCCGTCTTTGTCACCGCCGGATTACTTCTGAGTCGCGCGTTTATTTGGCTCAAGGGCGACGGGCAGTGGCTCACCCAGGTGTTGGGCGGTGTCGTGATCATCATGGGTATCGTCTTTATGGGCGGGCTGTCGTTCTTCCAGCGTGACAGAAAAATTAGCTATCAACCCACAGCCGGATTGTGGGGCGCGCCCGTGCTGGGAATGATTTTTGGGCTTGGCTGGGCGCCCTGTATAGGCCCGACGATGGCGGCAGTGATCGCCATGTCTACAGCCGGCTCCGATAACTTGTGGCGTGGTGGCATTTTGGCCGTGGTCTACTCGTTAGGCTTAGGTCTACCATTTATTTTGCTGGCCTTAGGTTTCTCTCGCGGAATGAAACGGTTAGCATTTTTCCGCAAGCACCGTGTGTTTATCATGCGTGCCGGTGGCATCCTGCTGATACTGCTTGGCCTAGCCATGGCTACCGGCTTGTGGACTGACTGGACAAACCAGCTGCAGGGCTGGTTCGCCAACGAGGTGACACTACCAATTTGAGTAAAACACAGCCCAATCTGCCGGCTCTAGGATTCCGCGGTACTATGCGGTTCTTCTGGAGACAGCTAACCAGTATGCGCACCGCCTTGATGCTACTGCTCTTATTGGCCGTAGCCGCCGTGCCAGGCTCGCTATTTCCACAGCGCCGCGCCGGTGCTGACATTGTTGAAACCTGGATCGACGACAATCCAACCATTGGACCGATCCTGGATTTCCTAGGGATGTTCGACGTCTACTCGTCGGTGTGGTTCTCAGCGATTTACCTGCTGCTCTTTGTCTCTCTGGTCGGCTGTCTTTGGCCGCGTGGTAAGCAGCACCTCAAAACTCTACGTCAACCACCGGCTCGTACCCCGCGTAACCTCAAACGCCTTCCCGAGTACGGTCAACTGATCCTCGAGTCCAATGGGCCTACACCTGACCAAGCCCTGGTCGATGCGCAGAAGCTGTTAAAAAAATCCGGGTACCGAACAGAACTCCGGGATGGTTCTGTCGGCGCCGAACGCGGCTACGTCCGGGAAATCGGGAATATTCTATTTCACTTCGGACTCCTTGGTGTCCTCGTGTTCATGGGAATTGGCGGCCTCTACAAGTATGAAGGTCAGAAGATTATCGTCGAAGGCCAAGGCTTCACCAACAACCTGGTCTCATACGATTCTTTTACCCCCGGCACCGCATTCTCCGAAGATCGCCTCGCGCCATTTGGCATCCAACTGGAAGATTTCGACGTGGTCTTCGATCGTGAATCCGAATCCCACTTCGGCCAGGCTCTGGACTACACGGCAACCATGCAGGTGACTCCGGGACCCGGTCAGGAAACTTACCAAGACACCATCAAAGTCAATGACCCGCTGACCGTTGACGGCGTCCGCGTCTTTTTGGTGGGTAACGGCTACGCCCCCAATATCACGGTGACCGACGGTGAAGGTGAAGTTGCCTACTCGGGCCCGGTCATCGCTCAGATTCAAGACCCCAACACCAACAGTTCGCTGGTGGTCCTGAAAGTTCCAGACGCCCAGCCAGAACAGCTGGGCTTTGTCGGAATGTTCTTACCGACTTCCCATACCGGCGATGACGGTGTCGCAGTGTCAATTGATCCGGATGCTTACAATCCTGAGCTGATTCTCAACTCCTACCACGGCGATTTGGGCTTGGACGACGGTACACCACAAAACGTGTACGTGCTGGACACCGAGAGCATGACTGAAATGAACTCTCGCAACAACGAGAACGGTGGCATTACCCTTGGCGTGGGGGACAGCTACGACCTGCCTGATGGCATGGGGTCTATTAGCTTTGACGGCTGGGACCGCTATGTTGGCCTCGATCTGCACTATGACCCATCAAAATGGGGAGTAGGCCTGTTCTCAACCATCGCTTTGATTTCCTTGGTGATTTCACTGTATGTTCGCCGACGTCGTGCCTGGGTTAAAGCTACTGAAAAAGATGGTCACACCGTTATTGAATACGGGTTGCTCGCTCGCGGTGAGACCGTCGGCCTGCGCGAGGAAAATATTAAGCTTCGCCAATCGTTTGATCACATCTGGCCGGTTATTCCGCCAGACACTTCGGAGGACAAATGACACCCATCAATGAAACGCTGGCCCAGTACAGTGAATTATTCATGCTCATTGCAGCATTGATCTACTTGGTTTCATTCTTCTTTTTCTCCTGGGATATGGCATCCGCATCCCGGTCCATCAGAAAATTGGAGAACGAACTCGAAACCGTTCAAACCAAGGAACTTGTCGGAGCCTCAGGCGCCTCGGTCACCGAACCCGTTGAGCGGAAACAACTGGTTTCTGACGATATGGAATACACCGACAGCGTTAAACGTCCAGCAGCCAATATTGGTGTGGCCATTCTGGTCGTTGCCACACTGGCACACGCTTTTGCTGTCGTTGCTCGTGCAGTGGCAGCATCACGGGCTCCGTGGGGCAACCTGTATGAATTCATGACTTCTGGGGCACTCGTGATCACCGTGGTCTACTTGCTGTTCCTGTTGCGCAAAGACCTGCGCTTCGTGGGCACCTTCGTGACCGGTGTCGTCCTGCTCATGATGATGGGTGCAACTATCGGTTTCCCAACACCCGTTGGCAACGTCCAGCCAGCGCTGCAGTCCTGGTGGCTGATCACCCACGTTTCCGTGGCCGTTGTAGCATCCGGGATTTTTGCGCTGACCTTTTCTATGTCGGTGCTGCAGCTGTTCAAGCAACGCGCGGAGAAACAGGGCCCCGTCAATGGTTTCATGCGCTTAGTGCCATCCTCCTCGGCACTGGAAAATTGGTCCTACCGGCTCAACGCTGTCGCCTTTGTCATGTGGACCTTCACGCTGATCGCTGGCGCAATCTGGGCAGAACAGGCTTGGGGCCGCTACTGGAACTGGGATGCTAAAGAAGTGTGGACCTTTGTCATCTGGGTGATCTATGCCGGCTACCTGCACGCACGTGCCACGCGAGGTTGGACAGGCACCCGTTCGGCGTGGTTGAACATCACAGGATTCCTCGCGCTGGTGTTCAACTACACGATCGTCAACCTGTACTTCCCATCGCTCCATTCTTACGCGGGATTCTGATCCTCATCTGAATCGTCGTCGAGCTCTTGTTCACGACGACGCAGTTCACGCTCGCGGCGCTCGAGCTCTTCTGCACGGCGTTTCTGGTTGCGTTGAATATCCAATGAACGTAAGAATTCTTCATCATCGTCGGGAGTCCGTGGGCGTGGAGGCCCAGATGTTTTCTTGAAGCCCTGCACGGTCGAAGCGAGGTATGAGTTTTCGTTACCAAATAATAGCCACAGCACACCACCAACGAGTGGAACGAGAATAATGACCACAATCCAGATGCCCTTGGGCATGATGCGGGTGCGATCAGACGGCGTGGAAATCGCTTCAATGAGCGCATAAATCATGACGCCGAGAGAAACGATGATCAGGGGAATTAACAATCGTGGCATACCTTCCATCTTACGAACTTGCTAGCTATAACGCACACATTGCCAGAACGGAGACAACATGAAATTTTGGCTCTATACCGCGCTGCGGTTCATCCTCTTTGGTCTTGGATTTTTCGTTACCCTTTTCTTCACCCAATCCCTGATTTTCGCGGTCTTGGTCGGGCTCGTGACCGGTTTTGCTCTCACGTACATCTTCACACCAAAACTGCGCAAAGACGCTTCTGAAGACCTTGTGAGAGCCCTGGATTCACGCAAACGCAATAAAGTTGCAGTCGACGACGCCGACGCCGAGGACGCCTACACCGAAGGCCGTTTTGCCGATGCCCAAGACCTACAGCAAGAGTCCAAGGGTGAAGAAAACGGCGTAGAGGACACCAAATAAGCCGGTCATTTTCAGCACCGGAATCAGCTCACCGCGTTCTTTTGCTTCCAGCATGAGCATCGACGGGCGTATCGATACAACGAGCAACACAAGTAGCAGCCACATCCATGGATGCTGCGGTACGAACAATAGTGGCGCTGCAACGGCAACGGTCAGCATGATCGGATAAGACCAGCGAGCCACCGTATCGCCGAGCCGCACGGCCAACGTCAATTTCCCGGCTTCGATATCGGTGGGGATGTCCCGTACATTATTGGCCATGAGCAAAGCCGTTGAGACAAGCCCGGAGCCCACCGCACCAGCCCAGGCCGGTCCTGAAACTTCACCGGCTTGCGTATACGTGGTGCCTAATACGGCAACGAGCCCGAAGAAAACGAACACAAACACTTCACCCAGCCCCAGATAACCATAGGGTTTTGAGCCACCCGTATAGAACCACGCGGCGATAATGGCGGCAATCCCGATGACGACGAGCCACCAGAGTTGCGACCAAACGATCAGCCCGAGACCGGCCACCGCTGCGATACCGAAAAATGCGAACGCCATGTTGCGAACAGTTGTCGGGGTTGAGGCTCCCGATCCGGTGATTCTGAAGGGCCCGACGCGGTCGTCATCGGTGCCACGGATCCCATCTGAGTAATCATTAGAATAGTTGACACCAATTTGTAGTGCCAAGGCAACGATAAGAGCGAGAGAGGCTTTTCCAAGATGGAAACTCTCTAGCTGGGCTGCAGCTGCCGAACCGACAACCACGGGCGCAATTGCCATGGGCAGTGTACGTAGGCGGGCGGCTGCCACCCACTGTGAAAACGATGCCAATCTTATTCCTTTGCTAACAAATGAGTGAGTGTCAGACGATCCGGTTTGCCGTTTTCTAGCATCGGCAAGGCATTGAGTCTTAACCAGGTTTTCGGAACCGCCGGTGCGCCGAGCTCTTGGCGCACCGCATCAGCCAAAACATGTTGCGCGGTTGTGCCTGTGACGACTGCACAAACGCGTTGTCCCCAGTGACCGTCGTTGACCCCGGTTACGAACGCTTCCGGCACCCAGCGCTGCAGGACTTGCTGTATTTTTGCTGCCGAAACCTTGACGCCTCCTGTATTAATGACGTCGTCGAGGCGACCATGAATACGGACGATCTCGTTAACGGTCCCGTAATCGTCTGTCAGGTACGACCCGTTATGAAAATGTGTGGCAGTTAACTCGGGGTCATCGAAGTACCCTGCGGCAACCATCGGGCCGGTGAGGCGGATACGTTCGACCCCGTTGTGTTCGACCGTATCCACGGTGACTCCTGGCAGGGGAGCGCCATCATAAACACAACCCCCACAGGTTTCTGACATGCCATAGGTGGTGTAGAGCTTCAGGTCATAGCGTTGCTTAGCGTGTGTGATGATCTCAGGAATTGCCGAACCCCCCACCAGAATGGCCGAATAGGATTGCAAAGCAGCAATCGCCCTCTTGTTGTCCAATAGCCGGGTCAACTGTGTGGGCACTAGCGAGACCGCCGTAAAATTGTGTTCCAACCGATGAGTTGCGGCAATAAAATCTTCGGGGCTAAAACCGGGATCAATGACCTCAGGTAGCGTTTCGGCTTGTACCGAGCGAGAAACGACCGCGAGACCCGCCACATATTGGGTACCCACGGCCAATAGCCACTGGCCTTGCCCACCAATACGTTCGGCCGTGGCCTGCGCCGAGGCCGTCAGCGCCGATGCGGTGAGAAGTGTTTGTTTTGGGGTCCCGGTAGAACCAGAGGTCCGTACCACTGCAACTGCATCGGGGTGTCCGCGGTCCGGGTCGGTAATTTCGGGGCGCTGGAGCACGCCCTGAGTGGTCGGCTCGAACGGTGTGCCGGACGCGAGAGCTTCGTAGACGTCCATTAGAAGTAGTACGGGTAGCTTGACCAGTCTGGATCGCGTTTTTCGAGGAAAGCGTCGCGACCTTCAACAGCTTCGTCGGTCATGTAGCCCATGCGTGTGGCTTCACCAGCGAAAACTTGCTGGCCGGCCATACCGTCGTCAGCAAGGTTGAAGGCATATTTCAGCATGCGAATAGCCTGTGGCGACTGTGCGTTGATATCGGCAGCGTATTCTAGGGCAACGTTTTCGAGGTTTTCGTGTTCGACAGCTTCGTTGATCGCGCCCATTTCCAGCATCTGATCCGCTGAGTATTCCCGCGCGGTGAAAAAGATTTCGCGGGCACGCTTCTGGCCAACGTGGCGTGCCAGCAGGGCTGAACCGTAGCCGGCGTCAAATGAACCAACGGTTGCATCAGTCTGTTTGAATTTTCCGTGTTGTTTGGAAGCTAACGTCAGATCAGCAACCACGTGGAGCGAGTGGCCCCCACCAGCCGCCCATCCGTTGACCACTGCAACCACAACCTTCGGGCTGGTGCGCATCAGACGCTGGACTTCTAGGATGTGGAGGCGGCCGGCGCGTGCTGGATCAACCGACTCGGCGGTCTCACCTTCCGCATACTGATAACCATCGCGGCCCCGGATCCGCTGGTCACCGCCCGAACAGAAGGAATGCCCGCCGTCTTTAGCAGACGGTCCGTTGCCGGTGAGTAGAACAGTTCCGACATCGGAGGTCATCCGAGCATGATCGAGGGCTCGAAAGAGCTCGTCCACGGTGCCCGGCCGGAACGCATTGCGTACTTCTGGGCGGTCAAAAGCGATACGCACGGTGCCGAGGTCGCGCACCCAGTTGCCATCGGCATCGCGCTCTACGTGGCGGTGATACGTAATGTCTTGGAATTCGAAGCCTTGGACTTCTCGCCAGACGCTTGGGTCGAAGATATCGGAAACTTTTTCTGGAACAGGATAGGTACTCACATCGCCTAGTCTATACAACATGGTCTCTTCAACAGTGCAGTATCTTCATCCAGCAAATTGGTCCGGGGCTCGCAATGCATGGCAGGTCAGACAAGACTTGTGGCGGATGGGCCGATTCGAATGGGTTGACGCGAATGGTTGGCAACAAATGGTCGATGACGGTGTTGCCACGGTTATTGATGTGCGGACGCCTCCAGAAGTAAAACGTCGACAACAGGATCCCGTAGCTGAAATGCCAGGGAAGATTCGCCGAATTCATTGGCCGGTCGAAGATATTGATCATGAGTCGTTTTGGCAACGTCATGCTCCCTACCCCATGCATCCGGATGCGTATCAGGACACGATGGATACCTTCGGGGATCGGGTTGCCACCGCCATTTCCACGGTGCTTGAGGCATGGCGGCAGGGTGGGACCGTTCTGCACTGCACCGCGGGTCGAGACCGGACAGGTCTCGTGTTCGGGTTACTGCTCCAGTTGCCCTACATCCCCGGCGGGCCTGCTGATTGGCAAGAACAACAACGCGTCTATGCTTCTGGAGCACACGGCATTAACGAACACCATCGGACCAGTCCGGTACCGCATCCATACGAGTCATATTTGGAACCGGAAGCATTCCAGCGTGAGCTGTCTGATCGTTTGGCCAGCTACCGCAAGTTCTTGCGACAATGGCCAGGCGATCGAGTGCTGGAACTGTTGGATCGAAACGCGGCACGCTAAATGCCTTGCCGTTGCCCAGGGCTGAGCTAGTCGTGTTGTTCGGGGTCGTAGTCTTCACGCGCACCGGCTTCACGTGAGGACTGTTCCAACACTGTGTAGGCTTCGCGTGCAATCGCTGTCCACAACCGGATCGCTAGCTGAGGGTTCGATTTCTCGATCGCAGCGATTTTTCGTGCGGACAGGACCAACACTTCAACATCGTCAACGGCACGAATAGTGGTCAACTGTCGGCCGGTGTAGCTCAACGCAAACTCACCGAACGTTGTACCGGGGGAGAGATAGACGTGACGATAACGTGCATCCCCGCGACCTTCAGCGGCCAATTCCACACGGCCTGATCGAACGAAATAGATACCACCGAAGGGTTGGCCAACTCGGCGAATAACGGTGTTGGCGGTATAACTGCGCAGTTCCATATACCCGGCCAGTACATCCACATCGCGATCATCAAGAAAGTCGAAGACCGGAGCGGTATCTGGGTCACGGGGAGCATCGTCGGTTTGTAAGATCTGACGAGCATAACGTTGTGCCAAGCGCAGTTCAGCCCATTCTAGAGCAGCAGAACGGTTATCGAATAACCGGAACTCACCGGAAATGTCCTGTTCTATCGATTCAGCATCCCAGGGTAGATCAATTTGGCCTGCCGATGCTGCCTTCGCCTTCTCACGAGGATCAGGTAAATACAGGTCATCTCGAACGCTCAAATAGTCCAGAATGCTCTCGACTAGCGACTCGCCCCAGTCGATGAAGATAATATCTTTACCGCTTTCTCGCCAGGTTGAAGTCAATGAGGCTAACATCAAAATAGCGGCGCGACCGTAGTCATCTACCCCCTGGAAATCGATGATGACCATTGAGACGTCGTCATCCATTTCCACAATGGTCCGGGCCAGCGTTTCAGTCTCGGCAAATCCCAGATCCCCCGAGACTTCTAAGATCTGACAACGGTCCCCAAATTGCGACGTAATTCGGGATAACTCTGTTGACCGCACA
>DHCMJ07802__coassemble_1022_pt1 | contig 22606 bp, 18 predicted proteins | sample DHCMJ07802__metabat2_low_PE_015 | metagenome-assembled genome bin DHCMJ07802 | reverse complement strand
CTCAGTTTTGCGGGCTGCAGAGATGGTTCGAGAGTCCGATCTGCCACTGATGGCAGTCAATCTTGGACACGTCGGTTTTCTTGCTGAAGCAGAGCAAGCCGATCTTGAACGTGCTGTCACGTCTATCGTGAATAAAGACTATAAAGTCGAAGAGCGTATGGCTATCGACGTTAAGGTCTTGGTGGGTAAACATCTGGTTGCTCACACCTGGGCGCTTAACGAAGCGTCAGTCGAGAAATCAAATCGCGAGCGGATGCTGGAAGTTGTGATGGGGGTCGATGATCGTCCGATTTCCTCGTTTGGCTGTGACGGAGTGGTGATGGCTACACCAACAGGCTCAACGGCATACGCATTTTCGGGCGGTGGCCCGATTGTGTGGCCCGAGGTTCAAGCCATGCTGATGGTTCCCCTTTCAGCGCACGCCCTTTTCGCTCGTCCTCTTGTAGTTTCACCAGAATCAGTGATCTCTGTTGATGTATTGCAGCGGACTAATGAAGCCGGAGTCTTGTGGTGCGACGGTCGGCGAACTGTGGATCTTCCTGCCGGTGCGCGTATCGAAGTGACCCGTTCATCGAGCCCGGTGAAGCTTGCGCGATTGGCCTTAACACCGTTTTCTGAACGTTTGGTGCGAAAATTTGATTTGCCAACGCACGGTTGGCGCGGCAGTATCCCAGAAAAGGATCGCTCTGCAATGGAAAATCGTAAGCAGGCCCGTGGTGACCAGGAAAATTGGCATGAAACGCTTGCAGATTCTCACGGGATACGCATAGTGGAACCCCATCACATGGCCCCTAGGCCGGGGGTCGTGCCACCGGTGACCACGCCGATCCCTGTGATCACGAAGGCAGATGAACAAGAGATAGTCGAGCTTTCGTCCAAACCACCGTCTGATGACCACGATGACGAACCGAGGAACGCCTAAATGATAGAGCATCTGTCGATCAACTCGCTGGGCGTCATTGAGGAAACCACAGTTGAACTTGATCCAGGCCTTACTGTCGTGACTGGTGAAACTGGTGCGGGCAAAACCATGGTGGTCACTGCATTAAACCTCTTGCTGGGCGCTCGTGCTGATGCAGGAGCGGTCCGAGCGGGCGATGGAAAAGCTAGCGTCGAGGCGGGATTTATTCTTCCGCCTGATCACAAATCCACTGTCGCAGCTGTAGAAGCGGGTGCAGTTCTAGATGAAGATGCAGATCACCAGCATCTAGTCGTTACTCGATCAATTACTGCGTCTGGGTCGGGCACCCGGTCGCGAGCAACAGCTGGAGGCCGAGGGGTTCCTGTGGCACTGCTGGGGGAGATCGGTGAGCACGCAGTTGCCATCCATGGACAGTCAGACCAGTTGCGTTTGAAATCTCCTGCTGCTCAACGACGTGCCCTAGATGCCTACGGCGGTAAAATACTGGCAACGGCACTGACACGGTACCGAAAAACGTACGATAATTTACAAAGTGTCTCTGGTGAACTGCAAGAACTCCAGCAGCAGGCTCAGGAACGTGCACTGGAGGCGCAGAATCTTCAGCGCAGTCTGGAAGAGATCGATGATGCGAATATAGAAGATCACGAAGATACTGAACTCCAGGAACTGATCAAGCGATTGGAATCGGCCGAAGAGTTCCGTAGTGCGGCCCATGTTTCGACCACTGTCTTATCTGGCGATGACAACGACCTGGATGCACCAAGTGCTGAATCCCTCGTGGAATTAGCACGCCAGACGATCGATCAGACCCCGGGGGAACTCGAGGAATTAGAAGGGATTGGCAACAGGCTGGCAACGGTAGGTATTGAACTTGCCGATATTACTGCTGAAATTTCGCAGTTTGCTTCGAGCCTTACTGAAGATGGTCCGTATGCATTGAACCAAGCGCAGTCGAGACTCGCTGAACTCAATCGACTAAAGAAGCTCTATGGCCCTGATCTAGCCGACGTGTTAACCTGGGCCGAGGAACAACGCCCCAGGTTAGACGAACTGCACGGAGATACGGATCGAATCGAATATCTTACCCAAGAAGAGCAGCGGTTGACCGAAACCTTGACCGTGCAAGGGGCAGAACTGACTGCACTACGTCAAGAATGTGGGGTCAAGTTGGGAGCACACGTAACCGAAGAACTACATGGTCTACTGATGCCGACGGCACAGCTTTCTGTAGCGGTAGAACCTTTAGACATGCCGGGACCATATGGCTTTGACTCGATCGCACTCCTTTTACAACCTCATCCAGGTTCGGAACCACGGCCTCTGGGCAAAGGCGCTTCGGGGGGTGAACTCTCGCGCATCATGCTTGCTCTTGAAGTTGTCCTTGCAGATACCGATCCAGTCCCGACATTTATTTTCGATGAAATTGATGCGGGAGTTGGTGGCGAAGCAGCGGTACAAATAGGTAGACGACTCGCCAGACTGGCTACAAAAGTGCAAGTGATCGTGGTAACACACCTGCCACAAGTGGCGGCCTACGCCAATAAACACCTGCGGGTCAACAAAGATCCAAATGTGGAAGCCGGCTTCACAACCTCGGACGTCAGTGAACTCGTTGGGGAGGAGCGCATCTCAGAATTGGCACGAATGTTGGCGGGTCACGCAACCTCAAGTTCAGCCCGCGAGCATGCGCGTGAATTGCTGGAGGCCTCTCACGCATGAATGAACTACCGATACAGGACAACGATCGTCAGGTGACAGTTCAGGGGCATCAAACGGTATATCGCGGAGCAATATGGAACGTCAAGCGCGATACTTTTACCATCGAGTCAAAAGATACTCCAATGACGCGAGAATATATACAGCACCCGGGTGCAGTAGCCATTGTCGCAGTCGATACCCAGCAACGCATAGCGATGATCAAACAGTACCGGCATCCAGTGCGACAAGACTGTTGGGAAATTCCTGCGGGATTGCTCGATGTCGACTCAGAGAGCCTTGTTGCTACGGCACAGCGTGAGCTCGCTGAAGAAACTGATCTAATCGCGACGGACTGGTCAGTTCTGGTAGACCACTACCCATCTGGCGGTTCGTCCTCGGAAGCGATTAGAATTTTCTTGGCCCAGGACCTCAAGCCAGTCCCGAAAAGTCAGCTTCATACTCGTGAAGCGGAAGAACATCATCTTGTGTTCAGATGGGTGCATATCGACGACCTTCTCGACGCCGTTATGGCCGGCGACATTGGAAATACCAATGCGGTGGCCGGAATTTTAGCAGCTGACCTTGTTGTGCGTGGCGGACGTACAGCGCGTCACGTCGACGCACCCTTCAGATAATTCATGACTTCACCAGACGTTGACATCCCGACGCCATTGCAAGACCAGGTGCAGGCCTATCTTAATCACCTTACGATTGAGCGAGGTCTCTCCGAGAACACCATGGCTGCCTATAAACACGACCTCAAACGCTATTTGACTTACTTAACACAAGAAAAAGTCTGCGAAGTCTCGAACATAAGCACGCACCATGTCGCTGGTTTTGTCCAAGCACTCAGCTCGGGGAGCCATCATATGGGACAGCTTACCGAGACCTCGATCAACCGGATCCTTATTGCCGCTCGAGGCTGGCACCGCTTTATGTTTCTCGAGCAAACGACTGAAGAAAATCCAGCAGTTGATATAAAACCGTCAAACACCGGGTTATATTTGCCGGAAAGTCTATCGATAGAAGCAATGACGCAGCTACTCGAGGCTCCTTCTGCAGACACAGCACAAGGGTTGCGGGACCGTGCATTAATGGAACTGCTCTACGCGACTGGCGCTCGCATCACCGAAGCCATCGAACTTGACGTGGATGATGTCGTCAGTCTCCAGCACGGTGAGACCACTGTAGTTAGACTGTTCGGAAAAGGCTCCAAGGAACGCGTCGTGCCGCTGGGATCTTACGCCGTCGAGGCACTTCACGCTTATCTTATACGGGGGCGCCCTCAGTTGGTCTCCGGAGGGAAAGGGTCACCAGGCCTATTCTTGAACCGTTTCGGAGGCCGCATCTCCCGTCAGACGGGCTGGAATGCGATTAAACAGGCAGCTGAGGCTGCGGAGATTAACGTTGATATTTCTCCGCACACGTTACGTCACTCGTTTGCGACCCATTTATTGCAAGGCGGAGCGGATGTCAGAGTGGTGCAGGAACTCTTGGGGCATGCTTCGGTGACTACGACACAGATCTATACGCACGTGACGCCTGATACACTTCGAGAAGTATTTGCCTTGGCACACCCTCGTGCGAATAGTGCATAAGACCTTCAGGTTTGACTTTAAGCTTTAAGGCTCGCCGAGAAAATGTGGTATTTGTGCGTGTAAATAGAAAATGCCCCATAGACTGGAACTGAATTGATAAAAGTCTATTTTCTAACACACCAAGAGGATGCACCCCAATTTACGTAGCGGTCAGGAGTTTTAAGCATCGTGAATGACGCCAGCCAAGAACCACGTCCTGTGATGATGATTAACGGAGAACCCGTGATCGGTCCAACAGGGCGGCCAAAACACGAGTTTCCCGTCCCTCAGGCTTTGGACTCTCACGGACCCGCCCGCATTATCGCCTTGGTTAACCAAAAAGGTGGCGTCGGTAAGACTACTTCCTCGGTGAACATCGGAGCTGCCTTAGCTGATTACGGGCGCAAAGTCCTGATGGTTGATTTTGATCCGCAGGGCGCACTGTCTGCAGGCTTTGGCACGAACCCGCATGAAATGGATCTCACCATTTACAACGTTCTGATGGAACGCGACGTGCATGTCTCAGAAGCTATCCTGAACACCGACGATGCCAATATTGATCTTCTGCCAGCGAATATTGATTTATCTGCCGCGGAAGTACAACTGGTGAATGAAGTCGCCCGTGAGCAAGTTCTGGCACGTGCGCTGCGACCAGTCATCAATGACTACGACGTCATCATCATCGACTGCCAGCCGTCTCTGGGTCTACTTACAGTGAACGCCCTTGCTGCAGCGCACGGCGTCATCATTCCACTGACCGCTGAGTTTTTCGCATTACGCGCTGTCGCATTACTGGTTGAAACCATCGAGAAGGTTCAGGACCGCATTAACCCTGACCTAGTTATCGACGGTGTTCTTGCCACAATGGTTGACGCAAGAACGCTTCATTCTAAAGAAGTCATTGGCCGTCTCGTAGAGGCCTTTGGCGACCAAGTTTTTGAAACTGTTATTAATCGTTCGATCAAGTTTGCCGACGCCACGGTGGCGGCTGAACCGATTACCGCGTTTGCACCCCGACATGCCGGCGCTAAGAATTACCGTCAACTAGCGCGCGAGCTCATCAGTCGCGGCGGAGCGCCGTGAGTCAACCCTCAGCACCAGCACTTGAGGAAGACTATGCAGAAGGACATGCTGGCTTTGAATTAGCGCTGACAAACTTTTCAGGGCCATTTGACTTGTTGCTGTCGCTGATTGCACGACGTCGCATGGACGTCACTGAGATTGCGTTAGCCGAAGTTACGGACGAGTTTTTGGCGTATATCTCCACTCTTGATACAACTCAAGAGGTGTTAGAAAATTCAACATCGTTTATGGTGGTTGCTGCAACGTTGCTCGAGCTCAAGACTGCGCGACTGTTACCCACCGGGGTCCGGGACGTTCAAGAAGAGATGGCATTGTTGGAGGAACGGGATCTACTTTTTGCACGGTTGTTGCAATATCGTGCCTTTAAACAAGCAGCCGAAATGATCCGGGAACGCCTCGATACTCAAGGGACCATGGTGGCTCGACAGGCCGGTCCAGAGCCGCAGTATAGGAACCTACTGCCGACCCTTGTGTTTGATCTGACCGCAAGTGATTTTGCTAACTTGGCGCAGGACGTATTTGCGACATTCGCTGAAGAACCTGAACAAGTTGGAACTCAACATCTCCATGCTCCGCTGGTTTCTGTTAGTGAACAAGTGGCGCTCATGACGAGAAGGATTCAGGAAGCAGACACTCTGACCTTCACAGAACTGGTAGCGGATGCCTCCACCACGATGGTGGTAGTTGTTCGCTTACTAGGGCTGTTGACGATGTACCGTGACAGACTGATTGACTGGCATCAGCCCGCAACTCTGGGAGAAATCACCGTGTATTGGCAAGGGGCTTCGTGAATCAAGATTGGCACCACAACGAGCTTTTTGGTCAACTGGAGGCATTGCTTATGGTGACTGATGAACCCATCACACTGGACCAGTTGACTAAGGCTACCGGCGAGTCTCCGGGCTTACTTAAGTCGACACTACAGGCGATCCAACGGGATTATGATGGCGATGCATGCGGTGTTCAGCGTGGATTTCAACTTCGTCACGTAGCTGGGGGATGGCGACTGTATACTCGAGCTGAACATGCAGAAGCGATTACCGCGTTCATAATCCAGGGGGCAACACAGAAACTGAGCCAAGCAGGTTTGGAAGCATTAGCAGTGGTTGCGTACCTGCAGCCCACCACCAGGTCGCGTGTGGCTCAGATTCGTGGCGTCAACTCCGATTCCGTTGTCAAAACGCTACTCACCAGGGGACTGATCGCGGAAGATGGAACTGAAGAGCTCACAGGTGCCGTACGCTATAGTACAACGGACTATTTCCTCGAGCTCCTTGGACTAAACTCAATCGAGGAACTCCCAAAAATTTCCCCGTTACTTCCGGGGGTAGACGAAGCCACAAAAATGGCAGAAAGTCAGGAATAACTATGACATCCCGCAAGCCGAGAGGCTCCGGTAACCGCAGTCGCACACCAAAATCTGGTCGTCGCGGTGGCCCGTTTTCCGGTGCTGATTATGATCGTAATCTAGGACCTGTCGACCGCAGTCAGTACCGCAAGAAGGGGCAAGGCCAGGGCAAGAAGTCCCGTCAACATGTGCCACAAGGGGAGCGACTTCAGAAAGTCATCGCTGCCGCGGGTATTGCATCCCGGCGTGTTGCGGAGGACCTTATTAGCGAAGGTCGTGTCGAAGTTAACCACGACATTGTTACCGCATTAGGTACACGCGTCGACCCGGATAGTGACATCATTTTCGTTGACGGCATCCGTGTGAATACCAAACCCGAAGCCGTCTACTACGCATTCAACAAACCACGTGGCGTCATTTCGACAATGTCGGATCCTAAAGGTAGACCATCTATCGCAGATTTTGTCGATAGCACTGACACCCGCCTTTTTCATGTCGGACGGTTAGATAATGAAACCGAAGGCCTGCTGTTGTTGACCAATGACGGAGACCTCGCAAATCGGTTATCACATCCCCGTTACGAAGTGCCCAAAAAGTACTTAGTGCAAGTCAAGGGACCAATGCGTCGTGGCGTCGGCGAAGAACTTCGTGCCGGTATCGAGCTCGAAGAAGACGGCCTCGTATCGGTCGATTCCTTCCGTCTCGTGGACTCAACACCGGGTCATATTTTGTGTGAAGTTATCATTCATAGTGGCCAAAATCGTGTGGTTCGACGTCTCATGAAGGCCGTTGGTTATCCGGTTCAGCGGCTCGTAAGAATTGCACATGGTCCAATTACTCTGGGAGACCAGCGCCAAGGCTCTATTCGGCAGTTGAACTCGCAAGAAGTTGGTCACTTGATGGCAACGGTGGGACTATGACCACACCGCGTTTCTCACGCACCGAAATTGTTGATACTGCTTCCTTGGCGGCAGCTACCGAAACAGTCTCAAAACAGCATTCGATTCGCCAACCGACGCTCATTATTGGAACTGGTCTCTTGGGCGCCTCGATCGGTCTCGGTCTACGTAGTGTCGGAATAGAGGTGCTGCTCAGTGACCCATCGCCTTCCGCGCAAGCTGTTGCTGTAGACATCGGTGCCGGACGACCTCTCACTGATGCAGACCAACCGGCAACCGTCGTGGTAGCGGCACCCCCGGATGTCACAGGCGAAGAAGTTATCAAGGCACTACAGCGTTGGCCGCAGGCCGTGGTACTTGATATAGCGTCAGTCAAAGGAGCAATTGCGGCAGAGTTAGCCGCAGCTGTGACGGCGGGGCGTATTAGTGAAACGATCGCTCAACGTTATATCGGAACGCATCCTATGGCAGGCCGGGAACGTTCGGGTCCGGTTGCAGCGCGTGGAGAACTTTTTACAGCTGCCCCATGGGTGCTTTGCCCAAGAGAGGGCACACCGCAAACGGTCATCGATACAGCTTCGGACGTCGCTCGGTTGTTGGGTGCCACGATCTACCACATGACTGCAGAAGAGCACGATACTGCAGTGGCACAAATTAGTCATCTACCGCAAATCGCTGCTTCTCTGTTGGCATCCCGGCTGCAGGATACACCAGCCCATGCACTCCAGCTGGCCGGTAACGGTTTACGCGACACGACGCGCATTGCTGCTTCTGACGGGGGGTTGTGGGTGCAGATCTTGACGGCGAATGCTGGTCGAATCCTTCCGCAGCTGCATGGTATGAAAGAGGACCTAGATCGTTTGATTCAGACATTATCTCGACCCTTCGAGACCGGTTCACGACTTGATGTTGCTCAGCTCATGGAGGAAGGTAACCGCGGGCAAGCAAGAATACCTGGAAAACATGGTGGCCCCGCCGAGTCGTTTGCTTTGGTAACAGTCCTGGTCGATGACGCTCCGGGCGCAATTGTCGCAGCACTTCAAGCGGTAGCCGATGTTGGGGTCAACGTGGAAGACTTACGCATGGAGCATTCATCGGGCTACCAGGTCGGTATGCTGGAAATTGCTGTGGTTCCAGGCGAAAAAAGGCACTTGGTCGATTCATTGACCGATCTTGGATGGAAGGTACTCTAATGTCAGCACAACCTCGACTCGTCATCGCCATCGACGGACCCTCAGGCACCGGAAAATCCACGATCGCACGGTGGATTGCTCAGGACTTGAATCTTAGTTATTTGGATACGGGAGCAAACTATCGAGCCGCGACTCTTTGGTGCATGAAGAATGGCCTGGATCTGACGCAACCAGATTCGGTGGATACCCAACAAATTACTGATCTCATTACCACCATGCCATTGGCACAAGATCTCAACCCGCACAATTTCTCTTTGGCATTAGACGGCCAAGACGTCACTGACGCCATTCGTAGTGATGAAGTGACAGCAAATGTATCTGTACTGTCAACACGCCGCGAAGTTCGTGAACATCTCGTGGAGTTGCAACGTCAAGCGATCCAATCTCGGCCACGCATCGTGGTTGAAGGTCGAGACATCACAACGGTTGTTGCACCGGATGCTGAAGCTCGTATTTTGCTGACTGCTTCTCCAGAAATTCGAATGGCACGTCGTGGACAGCAACTGCGCGAAACCAACCAGGACCCAGGCAATGTGGAATCAGATGTCGTCGGACGCGACGAAAAAGATTCTGCACTTGTTGATTTCACGACACCCGTTGAAGGCGTTGCTGAAATTGACTCATCCAATCTGTCCCTTGAAGATACCGTGACGGTCGTATTAGCTGAAATTCAACGGCAAGTTAATGCGAACGGATCCTAAGAAAGCATTATGACTGAAGAAGAATACATTCCATCAAGTGCAGATACAGTTGATGAAGATCTCGCCCGCATGTCCGAGCAGGACCATGAAGCTCGTACAGAAGCCTATTTGGCCGGCCTGCAACAATATGATTTAGAAGACGACGACCATCTGGTTTTGGCAGGCTTCGACGATGCTGAACAGTACGAAGAACGCTCATTTATTCCTCCCGTCGTAGCTATCGTTGGCCGCCCAAACGTCGGCAAGTCCACATTGGTTAACCGCATTATTGGTCGTCGTCAGGCAGTGGTAGAAGACGTGCCTGGAGTTACTCGCGATCGCGTGTTCTATGAAGCCCAGTGGAATGGCAAACTCTTCACTGTCGCGGATACTGGTGGCTGGGAATACGGTGTCAAAGGCCTAGACGCAAAGGTTGCGGATCAAGCAGAGCGGGCAGTTGATTTAGCTGATTACGTGATCTTTGTCGTTGATGCAACGGTGGGGATTACTGCGACAGACGAAGCGATCGTTGCGATGCTACGTAAAGCCAGTAAACCTATTCTCTTGGCTGCAAATAAAGTTGACGGCCTATCGCAAGAAGCTGATGCCTCATTGCTTTGGGGGCTGGGCTTTGGGTACCCGTACCCAGTTTCTGGCTTACACGGCAGAGGTACAGCGGACTTGCTTGACGTATTGGTCGAGGAATTACCTGAGGAATCAGCCTATAAAGATGTTCTAACGGCACAGGGCCCACGTCGCGTTGCTATTGTCGGACGCCCGAATGTGGGCAAATCTTCACTGCTCAACACACTGGCTAATGAATCGCGTGCCGTTGTGGACGATATCGCTGGAACAACCCGCGACCCCGTTGACGAATTAGTCGAGTTGAACGGTGACGTTTGGGAATTTATTGACACGGCAGGTATTCGTCGACGCCAACACATGGCCTCGGGCTCGGACTATTATGCTTCCCTGCGTACGCGTGCCGCATTAGATCGTTCTGAAGTTGCGGTTGTCCTTTTGGAATCCTCTCAACCACTTAGTGAGCAAGATGTACGTATCATCCAAATGGTGCTGGACGCTGGACGTGCGATGGTACTGGCCTTCAATAAGTGGGATCTTATGAATGAAGATCGCCGAGACGACCTCGAGCGTGAGATTGACTTAGATTTGCAACATGTCTCATGGGCACCGCGGATCAACGTCTCGGCTAAGACGGGCTGGCATAAAAACCGGCTAGTTCCCGCACTAGAAACTGCCTTGGAATCTTGGGAAAGCCGTATCCCAACCGGAAAGCTTAATTCATTTATTGGGGAACTTGTGGCAGCTCACCCCCACCCTGTACGCGGTGGAAAGCAACCGCGAATTTTGTTTGCCACCCAATCGTCTACACGGCCGCCCAAATTCATCCTATTCACCACTGGCTTCTTGGATCCTGGCTATCGACGATTTATCATCAATCGTTTGCGCCAGTTTTTTGGCTTCGAAGGTAGTCCGATCGAGATTACGATGCGCGTTCGGGAGCGCCGACGTCGTTAAGATTCACATAATAGTGTGATGCCGTGGATTATAAGCAAAATAGGGCTTTAGTCTGCGGCATCATTGCTCTTCCCGCAAGCCCTTGAAGTTCCATCACAACGCCGACGCTCACGACTTTGGCGCCAGCCTGTTCCACCAACTCTGCGCCTGCCTTCAGCGTGCCGCCGGTCGCAAGAATGTCATCCAGTAAAAGTACGCGCATCCCTGCTTCAAGTTCTGGAGAAACTTCTAATACGTCTTGGCCGTATTCCTTCTCATACGCGACTTGGTGAGCTGGTTTTGGCAACTTACCCTGTTTGCGGATCGGGATCATTCCTGTTCCAGCTACTGCGGCAGCAGCACCAGCAAATATAAACCCACGAGCTTCGACGCCGGCTACGACATCAAATGAGACGCCAGCCTGTGCTACCAGGGCCTCGGCTACCGTCCGCATTGCTTGGCCATCGGCTAACAGGGGAGTGATATCACGAAAAGTGATCCCCTGCTGGGGATAGTCTTCGATGGTACGGATCAAAGAACGGGCATATGCGATGTGCTTAGTATCAGCAGGATAAGGAGCCATGAGTTGTAGTCTAGAACGTTTCGCACAAGTTGAAGACTTTCGATGAAATAATGAATTCGGACTTTCACTGGGCATCGTGTATAGTAACCCGAGTATCCTAGCGCTTGAACGCGAGCGATGGAACGGGCTGTGGCGCAGCTTGGTAGCGCACATCTCTGGGGGAGATGGGGTCGCAGGTTCAAATCCTGTCAGCCCGACCAGCACATCCTTGGACCAATAAGTGCCAAGGATGTTTTCTTTTGAACATGGCGCGCGACCTTGCAGCTATTGCGGTGAGAAGCAAAAAGTATGATTGGCGCACCGTAACCCGGAGAAAGATTTTACTTCAATCATATTGAAGTTGAAAATTCAAGGTGACAAGCTGATTCGTTGAGATTTAGTTTTCCCCAAGCCGTGAATTCAAGGCACCGATCAGCTAAACTATGTGAGTCAGGGCGACTCATGGACCCGAGTCGTCAGCAAATTTATGCACTGCAAGGAGCGCTCAAGCATGACAAAAGATAACCCCGTTCCTGGTAATTCAGAAGATCATTCTGATATTGAGCCAACAACCGTAGGGTTGCCAAAGCTTGAACCTCTTAAAGACCTTCACTTGCAGCCAGACGAGCGAGCCGCCGTAGAAGCACTGCCCCTGGGTTCCGCGCTACTTGTTGCGCATGAAGGTCCGAATAGAGGCGCACGTTTTTTGCTCGATCAGGACAAAGTCTCGGTTGGACGGCATCCTGATGCAGACATCTTCTTGGACGACGTCACGGTTTCCCGTCAACACGCGACATTCGAACGTCATGCAGGCGGGTTTAAAGTTGTAGACACTGGGTCTCTTAACGGCACATATATTAACAACGACCGGGTGGACTCGCTCGAACTGCATACAGGTATGGAACTTCAAATTGGAAAATTCCGGCTGTCCTATTATGCAGGAACACAGCAAACGAGCGCATAAGCTATCGGCCACTTTGTTGCCGCTTGAACCAGTGGCGACAAATTGAATGTAGTCCTAGTTGTTGTAAAGGTCTGAACCAATTGTCCGCTTCCCCAAAGCCACGTCCGGTCACCCCTGATATCGCTAATCGCTCCCAAGCGCTTTTGACGATCGGCGAAGTACTAGAGCATATTAACACCGAGTTCCCCGAGGTGAGGGCGTCGAAAGTACGTTTCCTGGAGGAACGGGGACTGCTCACACCTGCACGAACTGCGGCCGGGTATCGGAAATACACTGAGGTGGACGTTGATAGATTGCGGTTCATCCTGGCGCTTCAAAGAGATCAGTTTTTGCCGCTAAAAGTTATCAAAAATTATCTGGACGCTATTGACGCAGGAAAACGTCCAGATTCCTTGCCAGGTGGTTTGAGACTTGAACCCCGCTCTGTATCGCAACAGCTTGCTCAAGAGCTCACCGGGCATATTCGACCGATGTCTCGGGCTGAACTGCAAGGGATGTCGGGTGCCTCAGATGAGCTCATGCGAACGCTGGAAGCATACCGTCTTATATGGGCCGATGAGACAGGCCGTTACGATGATCACAGTCTCAAAGTCGCTCGGGCGGCAGTGACGTTGACTGGTTTCGGTTTCGAAGCACGCCATCTTCGACCATTCCGAATCGCTGCAGACCGTGAATTGGGAATGGTTGAACAAGCTACGTCAGGCATCGCACAAAATAACGGTGGGGTATCCAAGGAACGCGTCACGGAAGCTGCTCGCGAAATAACTCAAGCTTGCTTGAGCTTGCATGCTGGGGTAGTGAGTGCTGAAATTGCAGATATGGACGATTAGCCCCGTTTCGTTTCAGGCAGTATCAAGATAAGGAGCTTCGCCATGGCCGACATAGTAATGAAGGTCCTTGAAATCCGGATTGTCCTTCCCGGTAATCAGCCCATTTTGTTGCTTCTACACCAGGATTCCCAGAGGCTATTGCGACTTTGGATAGGTCCTTCAGAAGGTACTGCTATTGGCCTGGCCCAACAAGGCGTTGACACTCCTCGTCCAACGACACACCAGCTTCTTGTCGAGGCTCTCGAACAGGCAGGAGACCCAATTGATGCGGTGCGCATCGCAAAGGTTGATGACGAGGTCTTTTACGCTGAGCTCATGCTAGAGTCCGGCACGACGGTGGATGCGCGTGCATCAGATGCTGTTGCAGCCGCTCTTTTTGCAGGTGTCTCCGTCTACGCAAGCGAAGAAGTTCTCGATTCCGCAGGGATTGATCTGACGGAGGGTGATATCGCAGCAGAACTCAATATCGAAGCTCCTGAGATACAGCCTGAGGTACCCGAAGAAAGCATTGACGATTTCCGCGAGTTCTTGAAGGGCTTGAATCCAGCGGATTTTTTGGATTCAAGCGACGAACAAACACCGCCACTGTTTGAAGAAGACGACTCAGAAAACGGTACAGAAGACAACGATGATCCTGGCGCAACAGAAAAATAGTTCCGACACGAACTGATTATTCCTTTGTGGTCTTTGACCAGGACCAATTCGCAGAATAGCGTGGACCACTATAAGTTCCACAGTATATGTGAGACCATTATTTGGAAGCCGCGCACGATTCGGCCAAGGGTGATGTGCTTACAAAACTTCCCCGGGTGGAACAGATCAGCAGGAGGAACCCCTAGTGTCTCACACCAGTGATTCAGGGCAGAGCCAGAACATGGACTCTGGCAACCAGGGCGTACTGTTTAGCGACGACGCACCCTGGCTAAATAATGACCACGGCTACCGCGGCCCTACCGCTTCGAAAGCGGCTGGTATCACATATCGTCAGCTTGACTACTGGGCACGCACGGGCCTGGTCGTACCGTCATTACGTGGCGCTGAAGGGTCGGGCACACATCGGCTCTATTCGTTCCGTGACGTTCTCGTGTTGAAAGTAGTAAAGCGCCTGCTTGATACCGGCGTGTCCCTACAGCAGATCCGGACTGCAGTTGAACACCTGCGTGAGCGCGGGGTAGAAGATCTTGCACAAATCACCTTAATGTCTGATGGTGCATCAGTCTATGAGTGCACCTCAGCCGACGAGGTTATTGATCTTGTCCAGGGCGGTCAAGGTGTATACGGTATTGCTGTGGGACGCGTGTGGCGTGAAGTCGAAGGCACATTGTCTGAACTTCCAGCGGAGCGCTTGGCTGATGGACAGACAACGGAAGACGACTTCCCTGGCGATGAACTGGCGATGCGCCGCGATGTTCGTCGGAAGACTGCTTCCTAAAACGGAACTTAGTCCCACTACTGAGCAAGCATAGAAAACCCGGTTATGTATACATAACCGGGTTTATGTTATTCGCCACACATGAGCCGTTTGGGATTGTTAGCTTCGGCGAACCCTTCGCGGAGTCTGCTTAGCGTCGTAAAGGCTATCCAGTAGCTGATCGAATGTACGAGCAGCTGTGTATGCGGTGTCACCCGGCCACGCATGTACCGGCCATGCTGCGCCCTGCATCTGCTGCCAATTAGATGTTTCTGGTATTTGAGTTTCAAGCAGGCGATTGCCAAACATGCGCCGCATTTCAGTTAGGCGATATTTATGTTCGGTCGAAGCGGCGCGTACCCTGTTTACTACAACAGCCGAGGTCTCCAGCTTGGGTGCATATTCGCGCTGGAACAAATCTAATGCGCGGAATGTGCGTTCTGTTCCAGCAACCGAGAACAGGCTTGGTTCGGCCACTAATAGCACAGCGGTAGAAGCTGCCCATGCCATCCGTGTGATGCCATTTAGCGCCGGGGGACAGTCAATCAGCACGAGATCGTATTGATTTACAGTTTCTAGCAACGTCGAAAGTCGGTTCAACTCGCGGCGTCTCGTCGATACTTTCTCGAACATCGACGTCTTCGCAGAGCCGCGAGCCACGTGTAAAGTACCGGGCCGGGCGCCTTCTTGATGCGTTGCTGGAACCCATCCTGATGGTACGGCGTGCTCCGCAAGATTGTGATGTTTCGGCTTGCGCAACATTGTCCCAATGTCACGTCCGTTCTGGTCATGTTTGATCCCTAGACCAGTTGTCGTGTCAGCGTGCGGGTCAAGGTCGATGACCAACGTAGAAATTCCGGCTGCCCAGGCAGCTGATGCCAAACCTAGCGTTATAGAAGTCTTGCCAACGCCGCCCTTGAGGCTCGAAATAGAGATAACCTGCACTACGATTGCACCTTAGTTATGAAATAGAAGATTTGGTCGATAACACATTCTAACAAGTGAATGGGCTGCTTCCGGTGTTCGTCCCTGTGACGTACATAATTTTTGCATAGACCCTCGACGTGGGTAGTATCACATGTGTTCAATGTATACACGAACGATATCGTGGGACATACCTGAGCGTCTGTTGCCAATCGTGACAGCACCAATATCATGGAGGTACCTTGGCTGATACTCAAGCTAACTCGCCCGAAAGCAATGGTGGGGAACGAATGTTTAAGAAAGTTCTGGTTGCCAACCGAGGCGAGATCGCTGTCCGTGCATTCCGCGCGTGTCACGAACTCAGTGCAAAGACCGTAGCGGTCTTCCCTTATGAGGACCGTAACTCGATTCACCGGCAAAAAGCTGATGAAGCGTACCGGATTGGCGACGAAGGCCATCCAGTGCGGGCGTATCTGGATGTGGACAGCATCATAAATGTTGCTTTGGAATCGGGCGTTGACGCAATTTATCCTGGCTATGGCTTCCTCGCCGAAAACGCAGATCTGGCCCGGAAGGCTGAAGCGAACGGGTTGACCTTCGTGGGCCCGCCAGCAGATGTGCTGGAACAAACCGGTAATAAGGTTGCTTCGTTGCGTGCAGCTGAAGCAGCAGGGGTGCCGGTTCTCAAGTCTACAGAGCCATCGTCTGATGCCGATGAACTCATCGCACAAGGCGATGACATCGGGTTTCCTTTATTTGTAAAAGCCGTTGCCGGTGGTGGGGGCCGTGGTATGCGGCGTGTGGAGAATGCCCAAGACCTGCCTGAAGCTTTGAATGCAGCCATGCATGAAGCCGATACCGCCTTTGGTGACCCAACAGCTTTCCTTGAGCAAGCTGTACTGCGTCCTCGGCATATCGAGGTTCAGGTGTTGGCAGACAGTAACGGTGATGTCGTGCACCTGTTTGAGCGTGACTGCTCCATGCAAAGACGACACCAAAAAGTCATTGAGATTGCACCTGCCCCCAACATAGATGACGAGCTGCGTCAGCGTCTCTACAATGATGCTGTGAAATTCGCTAAGGCCATGAACTACCGCAATGCCGGTACCGTCGAATTTCTAGTCGATACCGAAGGTGCGCGCGCGGGCCAGCACGTGTTCATTGAAATGAACCCACGCATCCAGGTCGAACACACGATTACCGAAGAAATTACCGATGTTGATTTGGTAGGCGCGCAGCTTCGTATTGCCGCTGGGGCAACCTTTGAGGATCTCGAAATTCGTCAAGAGGACCTCTATGTCCGCGGTTCAGCTATTCAGTGCCGCATCACCACAGAAGACCCAGCCAATGATTTTCGTCCCGATACCGGAAAGATTACTGCATACCGATCTGCTGGTGGTTCTGGAATTCGTCTGGATGGTGGGACGATTTATACGGGCGCGGAAATTTCTCCGCACTTTGACTCTATGTTAGTGAAGATGTCAGCCCGTGGTCGAGATTTCTTAACGGCGCAGCGTCGAGCTCGCCGGGCGCTGGCTGAATTTAGAGTTCGGGGTGTTGCCACAAATATTCCATTTTTGCTGAACGTCTTTGATAACCAGCAATTTATTGATGGCGATGTTGCAACAGATTTTATTGATAGTAATCCTTATCTGACGCAAGTTAACCGGTCGCAGGACCGGGGTTCACGTGCCCTTTCGTACTTGGCTGATGTCACGGTCAACCGCCCGTATGGTCCGCGCATTGAAGGCATGGATCCGCGCAAGAAGTTGCCCCGTTTCCCGGGTGATAAGTCGGACGAACCCGATCGAAGTCCGTTTGATGGGCCGTCAAAAGTCGCTCCGCCGACTGGATGGCGCGATATTTTGCTGGAAAAGGGCCCGGAAGGTTTTGCCCAAGCTTTACGGGACTACGACGGGCTGGGTGTAACAGATACGACCTTCCGAGATGCGCACCAGTCGCTGTTGGCGACTCGTATCCGAACCCGAGATATGCTTGCAGCGGCCCCGGCGGTATCGCATTTATTGCCGAATCTTGTATCTGCTGAAGTTTGGGGCGGGGCTACCTATGACGTCGCACTGAGGTTCTTGTCTGAAGATCCGTGGGATCGTCTTGCTCGGTTCCGTGAAGAAATGCCAAACATCCCGTTGCAAATGCTGCTGAGGGGCCGTAACACCGTGGGGTACACACCATATCCTCAGCGCGTAACTGAAGCATTTGTTGAAGAAGCGGCGCAAACAGGTGTTGATATCTTCCGCATATTTGATGCGTTGAATGATGTCAATCAGACTATTCCGGCTATTACTGCGGTTCGGGAGAACACTTCATCGGTTGCAGAAGCCGCGCTGTGCTATACAGGCAACTTGCTGGACCCGAAAGAGCAACTGTACACACTCGACTATTACCTGGGCTTAGCAGATGAAATGGTCAAGGCTGGTGCCCACGTGCTAGCGATCAAAGATATGGCAGGACTGCTTCGTCCCGCTGCGGCAACGCAGCTTGTTACTGCACTTCGTGAAAACTTCGATCTGCCGGTTCATCTGCATACACACGACACCTCCGGTGGTCAGCTCGCAACATTGTTGGCTGCATCAGCAGCAGGCGTGGACGCTGTCGACACAGCCAGTGCAGCCATGGCGGGCACAACCTCGCAGGTTTCGATGTCGGCGTTGGTCGCCGCGACGGACAATACCGAACGCGAAACCGGTTTGGAGCTTGCTCATGTTGCTGAAATGGAACCTTACTGGGAATCGGTGCGCGAGATTTACTCGCCGTTCGAATCGGGACTTCCTGCACCAACCGGACGTATCTATGCTCATGAGATTCCAGGCGGGCAACTGTCCAACCTACGTCAACAGGCTATTGCTCTAGGACTGGGGGAGCGGTTTGAAGATATTGAAAACATGTACGAGGCAGCCAATGACATTCTCGGCGACATCGTAAAAGTCACTCCGTCCTCGAAGGTGGTGGGCGATCTTGCACTGGCATTGGTTTCTGCGGATGCAGACCCGGCTGATTTCGAAGAAAACCCGGGCAACTACGACATTCCAGACTCTGTGATTGCCTTCCTCTCTGGTCAACTTGGAGACCCTCCCGGCGGTTGGCCAGAGCCATTCCGTACCAAGGCGCTGGAAGGTCGGCAGGCTACCGGAATTGAAATTGAGGATATCTCGGAGGAGGATGCAGCCAAACTCGAGGAAGCCGGTGCCGTACGGCGCAGAACCCTCAACCACCTGTTGTTCCCGGGGCCCACAGCCGAGTATGAGGAGCATGTCCGGCAGTATGGCGATACATCGGTGCTTCATACCCGCGACTTCCTCTACGGCATGGTCGAAGGCCACGAGCATGTCATCTCGCTTGGGAAAGGAGTGCGGTTACTTACGACGCTTCAAGCGGTGTCTGAAGCTGACGATAAGGGCATGCGAACCGTCATGGTGACTCTCAACGGGCAACAGCGCCAGGTAGATGTGCGTGACCGTTCTGTGGAATCCAGCGTTCACGAAGCTGAAAAGGCAGATGCCTCAAAACAGGGGCACGTGCCTGCCCCGTTTTCGGGTACCGTCACCGTCACTGTCGAAGAAGGGGACACGGTAGCCGTCGGCGATACTGTAGCCACGATCGAAGCAATGAAAATGGAAGCCGGCATCACCTCGCCGGTAGATGGTACAGTGTCTCGGGTTGTGTTGTCGTCGCCGACGCCGGTCGCAGGAAACGACCTCATTGTGGTACTCGATCCAGCATAACGCTGGATGTGAACTAGTACGTCGTGACCGGATTCGGAGCCATTACACTGTTGGCATGAACATCGAAAAATACGATCTAGCCATCATTGGTTCCGGATCCGGTAACTCACTTATTACGCCTGATTGGGACGACAAAAAAGTCGCAATCATTGATTCTGGCGTTTTTGGCGGAACATGTTTAAACGTTGGTTGCATCCCAACTAAAATGTTTGCCTACCCATCACAGTTAGCGTCAACTCCCGCCGATGCTGCACGACTTGGCGTGGACATGGACTTCCAATCAGCAGATTGGCCGGCGATCCGGGATCGGATCTTCTCTCGAATCGACGCGATTTCCGACGGCGGAAAACATTATCGCGACGTCGAATTAGACCACACGACCCTGATTACTGAAGAAGTGCGCTTTTCAGGTCCGAAACAACTTACGACAACTTCTGGACGCGTTCTTGAAGCGGAGCACATTGTGATAGCTGCCGGTTCTCGCCCGAGCCTACCTGAGGTACCGGGAACAAGTCTTTCTGGCGTGCACACATCCGACACCGTCATGCGACTGGAGGAACTGCCGAAGCGCATCATTATCGTGGGCGGAAAATATATAGGCTCGGAATTTGCCGCAATCTTTGCCGGGTTAGGGTCGGAAGTCATTCAAGTCAATCGTTCTGGACAGTTACTCTCCAGTCATGACAAAACAGTTTCGGAACGTTTTACTCGCCACGCACAGAAACAGTGGCAACTTGCTTTGAATCGCACGCTTCACTCTATCGAGGCGAACGGTGACCAGTTGCGAATTAATGTCACGGCAACAGGACAGAACAGCGATGACGTCGTGGAGTCCTTCACTGGAGATGTTGTGCTGTTGGCTACGGGACGGTTTCCAAATACCGACCGACTAAATCTGGAAGCCGCTGACATCGATTTGGCCGGTGATGTGATTGCCAGAGATGAATATCTTCGTGTCTTATCTAATGGTCAACCGCTTGAAAACGTATGGGCTATCGGCGATATTTCAAATCCAGAGATGTTGAAACACGTAGCAAACCATGAGCAGCGCGTGGTTTCGCATAATCTAGCGAATCCAGCCAACATGAAACCAGACACGTTGGGGCCAATTCCTGCAGGGGTCTTTACTCGCCCTCAAATCGCCAGTACAGGACTAACCGAAGACGAAGCACGTGCTCAGTTCGGACAGGATGCAATTTCCGTCAAAGTGCAAGAGTACGGCGACACCGCCTATGGCTGGGCCATGGAGGACTCAGGTTCGTTCGTCAAGCTGATTGCCAATAAGTCAACTGGATTATTGCTTGGCGCACACATCATGGGACCGGAAGCTACGAACTTGCTCCAGCCGATTATTACGGCGATGTCATTTGGGATTACCGCTCATCAAATGGCTCGAGGACAGTACTGGATTCACCCCGCCATGGCTGAAGTCATAGAAAATGCTCTGTTGGGTCTGGAGGTCCAAGACTCTGGGCTGTTATAACAGACTGCTGTGCATATAAAAACGTTCCGGACTGCGGTAGAGCACGGTCCGGAACGTTTTATTGTACAAGCCTTACGATGCTGTTGGCTGGTAAATGTCGTCGATGAGGTCAGCGTAGTCGCGCATAATAGTTTCTCGTCGGATCTTTAGAGACGGAGTCATTTGTCCAGATTCTATGGTGAAGTCCTGATCGGTGATTCTGAATTCACGGATGGACTCTGCGCGAGACACAGATTCGTTGGCTTGATCGATTAGACCTTGAACATGTTCACGAACCACGGGATGCTGGGCCATTTCAGCCATCGTCATGGCTTCATCAAGCTGTCGTTGCTGAAGCCAGGACGGGGCTGTCTCGCTATCCAAGGTGATAATCGCAGCAACAAACTTTTGATTGTCTCCAACGACCATAACTTGGGAGATGAGTCCGTCAGCACGGATCTGATCTTCTAACTGTGCTGGGGCAATATTCTTCCCACTGGCAGTCACAAGAATTTCCTTTTTTCGCCCAGTAATGGATAGGAACCCATCGTCGTCTAGTTGGCCTATGTCACCAGTGTGAAACCAACCGTCAACGATCTCTTCAGCGGTCTTATCAGGAAGGTTGTGGTACCCCTTGAAGACTGAGATACCCTGCGCTAGGATTTCTCCGTCTTCGGCAATGCGAATGCTATTGCCCGGCACGGGGAGCCCAACGGTACCCACTCGAGTACGATCACCGGGTCGATTGACAGTCACTGGTGCGGTGGTTTCGGTCAGGCCGTAACCCTCTTTGATGTCGACGCCAACGCCTCGGAAGAAGTGGCTAAGATGTGCGCCGAGCGGTCCGCCTCCGGAGATCGCATCGGTGACATTGCCACCCATGGCTGCTCGGATTTTTGTATAGAGCAACTTATCAAAAACCCAGTGTTTCAGTCGGAGCCCTACTGGAATACTGCCTGCTTCTTTCGCCTTCGAGTACTCGATTGCGATGTTGGCACCGGTGTGGAAGATTTTTCCTTTCCCGCCTTGTTCTGCATTAAGCATGGCCGAGTTGTAAACTTTTTCAAAAACCCGGGGGACCGCCAGGATGAAGTCTGGCTGATACGACTTGAGGTCTGGAACTAGATCTTTCACATCAGGTGTATGGCCGACCTTGGCACCTGCAGCTATAGCTTGAAAGGAGATGAAGCGTGCAAAGATGTGTGCCAAGGGTATGAACATGATGGTCTTGCTTCCGCGGGGCAATATGGAGCCCATTTCCGACGCCAAGACGTTGAGCGAGAGATTCACCAGGTTGCCGTGCGTAATCATGCAGCCCTTGGGTCTGCCAGTTGTTCCGGAGGTATACACGATTGTGGCTACATCGTCTAAGTTGGCTGCGGAGCGACGCGTGTTCATTGCTTCAGCATCTGGACCAATTTCAGCTTGCGCACGGAGGTCGTCAAGACCGTTGTCCATGACCCAGATGCCCCGGAGCTCAGCTAGTCCTTCGCGTTGGATAGCTGTTTGGACCGCACGTTTATGTTCTTCGGTTTCTACGACAGCCGCTTGTACATCGGAGTCTTCTAAAATCCATGCGATCTGTGAAGGGGACGATGTTTCATAGATGGGTACGGTGACGGCGCCTGCATACAGAATTGCTAAGTCTAGAAGTGTCCACTCATACCGTGTAGGGCTCATAATGGCCACAGACTGACCGCGCTCGATCCCCATGGCAGCGAGGGCGCGTGCGAGTGTTTGGACGTCATTGCGAAATTCGCTGACGGAAATGTCTGTCCATTCACCAGGAGCT
>DHCMJ07802__coassemble_977_pt1 | contig 24250 bp, 29 predicted proteins | sample DHCMJ07802__metabat2_low_PE_015 | metagenome-assembled genome bin DHCMJ07802 | reverse complement strand
GGCGATCCACTCTACGTTCAGATGCCCGAAGTCTGGGGCGTGGAACTGACCGGCAAACTGCCCGACTGGGTATCCGCCAAGGACGTGATCTTGGAAATGCTGCGCCGCCACGGTGTCAAAGGTGGCGCCGGTCGAATCATCGAATACCACGGTGAGGGGCTCAAACATTTGACGGCGATGGACCGGCACGTGATCGCCAACATGGGCGCTGAACTCGGCGCAACCACCAGTGTCTTCCCCGCTGATGAAGCAACTCAAGAATTCCTCACAGCAGTAGGCCGTCCCGATGACTTCACGGAACTCCTAGCGGACGAGGGCTCCACGTACGACCTCGAAGAACACATCGACCTTTCTACCCTAGAACCGCTGATCGCCATGCCGTCGTCACCAGGAAACGTGGTTCCGGTGCGAGAAGCAGCCGGCGAAGAGGTGTTCCAGGTGGTTGTCGGCTCCTCGGCAAACCCCGGGCTGCGAGACTTTGCCGTCGTCGCCGAAATTCTCAAAGGTCAGCAGTCACACGACCAAGTATCGCTTGATATCAACCCCAGCTCGCGTGAGATTCTGATGGATCTCACCAAAGGCGGCTGGACGTTCGACCTGATTGGCTCCGGGGCACGGATTCACCAGTCCGGCTGTATGGGCTGTATCGGGATGGGCCAAGCTCCGGCGGTGGGACGCAATAGTTTGCGCACCATGCCGCGGAACTTCCCCGGCCGTTCGGGCACCGACGAAGATGCTGTTTGGCTGTGTTCACCAGAAACCGCAGCCGCTGCAGCACTGACCGGCAAGATCACCGACCCCCGCGATCTCGATATGGACTACCCGCAGGTCCAGCTGCCAGAAACCTATACCGTGAATACGGATATGCTCCTCCCACCCTTGCCGGAGCATGAGGCCCGCGAGGTCGAGCTCGTCAAGGGAACCAACATCAAATCCCTCCCCGAGTTTGACAAGCTCCCCAACGATATCAATGTGCCGGTGCTGCTGCGCGTGGGCGACGACGTCTCGACCGACGAAATTATGCCGGCCGGATCTCGCGTACTGCCATATCGCAGTAACATCCCGAAAATCGCAGAGTTCACCTACATCCAGGTGGATGAAACCTATGCCACACGAGCCCTGGACTTCCCTGGTGGTCACTCGATCGTGGGTGGCGACAACTACGGACAGGGTTCATCTCGTGAACACGCCGTGATTGCACCGCGGCATCTGGGCCTGCGCGTGGTCATCGCCAAATCGTTTGCACGAATCCACTGGCAGAACCTCGCGAACTTCGGCGTGCTACCGCTGGAATTTGCGCATCCCCAGGACTACGACCGCATCGGACGCGACGATGTAATCGAATTGTCTGGACTGCGGAATGCACTACAGCAGGGCAACACAGTCACCGCGAAATTGGAAGGCGAGCCGCTTGAGTTGCAGCATCGCTTATCGGACCGTCAGGTTGAGATGGTTCTGGCTGGGGGCCGTATTCCGCAACGTGCAGCACAGGGCACCGGGGCCGAATCTGATACTGCGGAACCGCGCGAAGAAATGAAACCTATCCAGCCTGAAGGCTAACGAAACGCCGCAGCAAAGCCGCTGTCAGGTTCGAACTGGTCGTCCTCCCCACCACGGGGAGGACGACCAATTGTTTCATCTTTTGGCCGCGGCTTGACCCCGTACAATGCCACACCCAGGGTGGGTATACGATTCAGCACATTCTCGCGCTTGACACATACCCCCTAGGGGTATAAAAGTAGAGGTAGTCAAACATATGAGAACTAGGTGGCAAGCATGACTGCAACGCAAGAAAATCCCGGCCCGCACGGCTACTCCTCAGCCAAAGAGGCCTATGTGAAACGCCTTGCGCGCATCGAGGGCCAGGTGCGCGGCATCAAACGAATGGTGGAAGAAGACACCTACTGTATCGATCTGCTCACACAGATTTCTGCGGTCAACAAAGCCATGCACTCACTGAGTCTTGGTTTGGTGACCGACCACATGAATCACTGCGTCACCGAGGCGGTCGCCTCAGGCGACGAAGAAGTGATCACCCAAAAAGTTCAAGAAGTGTCGACCACCATCGGTCGACTCCTACGTTAAGGAAGAGATATCCCCATGGCACAGACCACCCTGAAACTTGAAGGCCTCACCTGCCAAGGCTGCGTTGGCTCAGTCACGACTCAACTCCAGTCACTACCGGGCGTCACCGACGTCGATATTGACTTAGTCAACGACGGCGTCTCCACGGCGACCGTAACGTCCAACCCCACCCCCTCAGCACAGCAATTCGCCGACACCGTAGCCGCAGCCGGCTACACCGTCGTCGAATAACTGCCGCAATTATTCAAAGGACTGTCATGTCATCCGAAACGACCGATACCCGCGAAGTGGAACTGGATATCTCCGGGATGTCCTGTGCTTCCTGCGTGGGCCGAGTGGAACGCCAACTGGAAAAACTCGACGGCGTTGAAGCCTCGGTCAACCTCCCCCTCAACCAGGCGTACCTGAAGGTACCGGCTGGACTCGAAGATCAGATCCTGATCGACACCGTCTCAAAGGCCGGCTACGACGCCACACTCCACGGCGAGACTACTGACCAGCCCCAGGCTGATGACGTCGACGTTGAAGAACCCCAAATCGACGACGCTCCTGGCGTGGCCGAACTAAAACCACGGCTGATATGGTCGGCCATCCTGACCGTCCCGCTGTTCTTCATCTCGATGTTCACGGTCTTCCAGTTCCCGCACTGGGGCTGGGTAGCCATGGCCTTGTCGTTACCCATTACCTTCTGGGGCGGCTGGCCGTTCCACCGCGGGGCCGTTAAGGCAGCCCGGCACGGTGCCTCGACCATGGATACGCTGGTGTCGATCGGTGTGACCGCCGCATGGATATACTCCACCGTGGAATTGGTGCTCAACCCAACGATGACCCTGGCCGCCGGGAGCCACGACCACACCCTGTACTACGAAACCGCCGGTGTGGTAACCACCTTCCTGCTGCTTGGTCGCTACCTCGAAGCTCGGGCAAAAAACCGCGCAGGTGAGGCACTGCGCTCACTGTTGAACCTGGCCCCTGCGAAAGCAACCGTGCTGCGAGATGGTCAAGAAGTCACAATCAAGGCTGCAGAGCTTGTAGTCGGCGACGAGTTCGTGGTCCGTCCCGGTGAGAAAATCGCAACCGATGGGTTCGTCGTCTCCGGGCATTCGGCCATTGATACCTCGCTGATTACCGGTGAGTCCGTGCCCGCAGAGGTATCCAAGAACGACACCGTGACCGGTGCAACCATCAATACCTCGGGTCGGCTTGTTGTTCGGGCGACTCGCATCGGCGCAAACACCACGTTGGCCCAGATGGGTCAATTAGTCTCCCGGGCACAAGCCGAAAAGGCCCCGATCGCACGACTGGCCGATAGGATTTCAGCAGTCTTTGTACCAATCGTGTTGGTCATCGCGCTGATCACACTGGCCGTCTGGCTGTTGCTGGGCGATCCGGCCATGGCCTTCCGCGCTGCCGTCACCGTACTGATCATTGCGTGCCCGTGCGCCCTGGGATTGGCCACCCCGATTGGTCTACTAGCCGGTACCGGACGCGCTTCGCAGCTGGGCATTTTGATCAGTGGCCCACAGGTATTAGAAGATTCCCGCGGCGTTGACACCGTCGTGTTAGACAAAACCGGGACCGTCACCGAAGGGCAGATGGCCGTATCCGACGTCACGGCTTTCCAACAACGCTCCGCCAACGACGTACTGGTCGCTGCCGCAGCCGTTGAGCTGGGCTCAGAACACCCGATCGCGGCCGCCATTGTGCAGGCCGGCACCGAGCTTGCCGAACTGCCCGAGGTCACAGAATTTGTCTCCACCGCTGGCGGCGGCGTCATCGGCACCGTCGCCATGGGCGGGTCCCAACAACGGGTTGCCGCCGGTCGGTCAACGTTTATTGTCGAGCACACCGGTGCACTCACACCCCAAGACGAGCGCGCGCTGGCCGATGCTGAAGCAGCCGGGGCAACCGCGGTGTGGGTTGCTATTGATGGTCAGCTTGCAGGGATCATCTCGCTGCAAGACCAGATCAAGGACACCTCGGCGATAGCCATTGCCCAGCTCAAAGATATGGGCATCACCCCGATATTACTCACGGGTGATAATGCATCGGTTGCCCGCCAGGTTGCAGCCGAAGTTGGTATTGACCCGGATGATGTCTTCGCGGGTGTTCGCCCACAAGACAAGGTCGATAAGGTCAGGCAGCTGCAATCCGCCGGCAAGACGGTGGCGATGGCCGGCGATGGCGTCAATGATGCTCCGGCTCTGGCCCAGGCGGATCTGGGAATCGCGATGGCTTCGGGTACCGATGTTGCTCGCGAAGCCGCTGATATCACGGTGATGGGTTCATCGCTGACTCAGGTGTCGCAGTCGCTGCAGTTATCGCGCAAAACCCTGGGGATTATTCGCACCAACCTGTTCTGGGCGTTTGCCTACAACACGGCCGGTATTCCGATTGCCGCGTTCGGCCTGCTCAATCCGATGTTTGCGGGTGCCGCGATGGCCGCATCATCGGTACTGGTTGTACTCAATTCCCTGCGGCTGACCCGTTTCGGGCGCTGAGTACGCTGGCTGTACTGACTCGGTTGGCTGGTCAGTGACAAGGTTTCGACCCCGTTCGGCGGTGGTGAGACGGTCCACGAAACGGGCCGCCACCATCGCCGTTCTGCCATCCTGGTCACGTTGTGGATTCAGCTCGGCAATATCGGCATGAACGAGTTTGCCCGAACCAGCCACATGATCGATCACTGCTGAGACCAAGGGCAACGGCACACCATAGGACGCCGGAGCGCTGACCCCCGGAGCTGTTGCAGCGGGCAGCACATCGAGGTCGATGGTCAAATAGACAACATCGACTTGTTCCAATAGCTGCGCCACCGCAGCCCCGGCCTGACTGGGATACGTGACCCAGCGATCATCGGTCACCCAACCAATCCCTGTCTCACGGGCTCGGTTGAATACATCGGCCGTATTCGAGGCTTCGGCGACCCCCAGCGTTAACACCACGGGCTGCTGGCCGGCCTGCTGTTCCGCCGCCATGATCTGGGCAAACCCCGTCCCCGATGTAGCTTGGTCTGTCCCACGATTATCAAAGTGCGCATCCAGATTGATAATGCCAAGTTTCGCAGTGGGAAAGGCGGCCCGAACACCCTGGTAGGAGGCCCAGGTGATTTCGTGGCCGCCACCAAGCCCCACGGTCAGTTTGTGCTGCTGCAGCAGCTGAGCCAACGCCTGCCCGTAACGGTGCTGTGTGCCCTCCAGATCACCGTGGGAAACCACGGCGTCGCCGCCATCAAAGAGGGCGATGCCGTGGTGCACGGCCATCGACCCCAGCGCGGCACGAATCGCGGCCGGGCCTTCTACTGCACCGGCTACACCCTGATTGCGGATGACCCCTTCATCGCAGGCAAAACCCAGCAGCGCGAACCCTGGTTCGGTGTTGTTAACGGGTTTGACGAGGCTGTGCCAGCGAGCGTGTTCTGGGCCGGGTCCATCGGTGCGGCCGGACCAGCTGGGGAAAGAAAATTCTGTCATGCTTCCTAGCCTAAAGCGCCTGACTGATCTGGCGAAACTGCTTCGGGGATACTGCGACGTCCGGGACCGAACAGAAAGTACCAGGTGTAGAAACTGGCCCAGCCTCCTAAGAACACGGCCGATTTAGCTTTGGTCCCCAGCCCCAATCGATCCGCGAGTTTTCCGAGTCCGGCAACACCTCCGGTCACCGCCAAAAATCGGACCATGCGCGCCGGTACCGACAACGCCATAAACCGGCCAAAGGATGCATTGCCGTGGGCTAGGGTGCGAGCGTAAATCTTATACGGCACCCCGCGGGTTGGGCCAAGTACCAGCGCCGACCACCCCTGCTCATCCAATTGCCGTTCCACATTGGCTACCATCGCGTCCGAGATACCCGGTATCGAGGTCAGCAGCTGCTCGGTGTCTTCCGGAGGCATCCGCTGGGCCGTTTTATAGGTGGTCGCGCCCCCGACGAGGGCGCCTGCCAGGGCCGAGACCGTAGTTGCCATCCCGTGCCGCGGATTGTGCAGGGCCAACCAACTGGTCCAGACATCCGGCACAATAAAAAACACCGTGGCTTCGGCGCTTCCCCACGCAGCAGCGACTGTGTGATCAATGCGTTTTGGCAACATGTAGCACCATCTCCCGGATCATGGTGGTCAAGAATCTCTAGGTTTCAGCCTAGCGCAGCGCCTACACTAGATCACGACTTCCAGCGACAATACCAATGAGGAACTATGTCAGAAATCAATCGCCCTCAGGGCACCGACCGGCGGGCCATTCCACAGCGTTCTACCGGTTGGGCTGCCAAACTTGCTGATGCCATGTATGCCGCCAAACTCACGCCTAATAAAGTCTCGGTTGGTTCGGTGATCTTTGCTGTGATTGGCGCAGCTGGGCTCATTGTCTCGGGTTTGGTGACCACAGACGCAGCCCGTGCCGCCTGGTTGATGGTCACGGTGGTGTGCATTCCGTTGCGTCTGTTGCTCAATATGCTCGACGGTATGCTCGCGGTCGAAAAAGGTTTGCATACCCCCACCGGGGATCTGTTCAATGAGGTACCCGATCGCATTGCCGATCTGGTATTACTTGCTGCCGCCGGGTATGCGACCGCCGGGATCTGGGCGGTCGGTACGACGGACTGGGGTGTTGCCTTGGGCTGGTCGGCCGCTGCCGCAGCGATCCTCACCGCATATGTGCGGACCCTGGGTGCCGCCAACGGGGTGGGCAATTTCTTTGTGGGTCCGATGGCCAAGCCCGCGCGTATGTGGGTGTTGGTCCTGGCAAGTCTGGCCTCACTATTTGAACCACTTTTTGATGGTCGCGGCCTATTCCTGGCAATCGCTGTGGCGCTGATCCTCATCGGGTCGCTGATCACCGTGGTCATGCGGTTACAGCGTATCGCCCAAGCCTTACACACAGACAAGGGTGAATCTGCATGAATGTGGCGCAACTGCTCAAACGTGGACTGTCTGGATTGATCACGACCGCCTCGGGTACCCGGCTCAGCGCCGAAGGGAGTGATGGCGAAGCGCCAGAATTCCCACCCCAGGCAATCTATTTTGCAAATCATTCATCCCACTTGGACTTCGTAACCCTGTGGGCCATTATGCCCACAGCCCTGCAACCAAAAGTTCGGCCCATCGCTGCGGCAGACTACTGGGGTTCAGGGATCAAACGCTCCGTTGCAACCGGGATTTTCAATGCCCATCTCGTGCACCGTTTTAAAGATCGGCCGCACACCCCGGCAGCTGCGCGTCCCAGCCGACAGACAGATGCGGGCAGCTCACCGAAAACCAGTCAGCTCACCGGTATGACCGATATTTTGGATGCCGGTGAATCCCTGATCATTTTTCCAGAAGGCACCCGCGGCCCCGGCGATCAGGTAGCTACCTTCCAGGCTGGGCTGTACCGATTGGCTAAACACGCTCCCGAGGTGCCCGTGGTCCCGGTGACGCTGAAAAACTTGAACCGGATACTTCCCAAGGGTGAAGCGATCCCGGTTCCCCGTCTGTCCCAAGTCATCGTCCATCAACCACTGTTTGTTGGTGACAACGAGTCACAAGAAGATTTCTTATCCCGGGCACGAGGTGTGCTCGCTGCCCAACTGGCAACCGATACTGAAGGAGACACCGCATGATCGGCCTCGTTGATTCCACGATGCTTAAGCTCTTCATCGGCATCGGTGGCATTTTGGTACTGGCGACGATCATCGCTGCGGTGCTGGGATTTGCGAAGCGCGGAACAGCTAATGCCACGCTGAAAAACCTGAACCAACGCATCGCTGCCTGGTGGGCTATGGCTCTTGGCCTGGCTGTGACCCTGTTGATTGGCGAAACCGCCGTCATCGTGTTGTTTTTGGGATTATCGTTCTTAGCACTGCGTGAGTTTCTCACCATTGCACCTACCCATCGTTCAGATCATAAAACGTTGGTGTGGTTGGTCTATATCATCCCGGTGCTGAACTACTGGTTCCTGTGGGAACACTTCTACGGCGCCTTTGCCGTGTTGATCCCCGTGTATGCGTTTTTATTCCTGCCGATCCGCAATGCGCTTGCCGGTGATACAGACAACTTCTTACAGCGTGCCGCGATGATCCAATGGGCGTTAATGGTCTGTGTGTATGCGATCAGTTATATTCCGGCCATCATGCAATTACCCGTCATGATGCACAGCGGTCGTGAGGCCGCTGAAGGCTCGGCCCTGGGCAGCGGTGGAGCCGAAGGTGCCCTGTTGATGCTGTTCTTAGTGGTCGTGGTACAGCTGTCGGATGTCTTCCAGTACGTGTGGGGCAAGACCTTCGGCAAGCATGCGGTGGCCCCGTCGGTGTCGCCAAATAAAACCTGGGAAGGACTCATCGGCGGGGTACTCACAGCAACGGCCATCGGCGCCGGGCTATGGTGGATCACGCCCTTCACCTGGTGGCAGACCGCCCTGCTCGCCTTCGTGTCATGCCTGATGGGCTTCTTCGGTGGACTGGTGATGTCATCGATCAAACGCGACCGCGGTGTCAAAGACTTTGGCGCCACTATAGCCGGACACGGGGGCATCATGGACCGGCTGGACTCGCTGAGTTTCTCCGCGCCGGTGTTCTTCCACCTGGTGCGGTTTTTCTTCACGACCTAGGAGTTGCTCTGTGCATCGCACAGCTGCGTGAGTGCCGCTTGGGCTTTGAGGCCATCCTGCATGTCTTGGGTTTGCAGCATTTCCATTTGCTCTTCTTGTGTCACATCCGGTTCAACGAACTGCTCATAGAGGGCGTAGGTGGGTGGGATGGATCCGGCTGAGGCAACAAAATCTTCATCTTCTGCGTCAGCGACAATCTCTTCGAAGTCCAGGCGTGCTTCCTGCACAAGCTCTTGCGCTTTGGCTTTGTCTTCCGCTGTGGCTTCTGGCTGTGTTGCCGTAGACATCGCGCGATCAACTTCAGCGACATATTCTTGATCGAATGCAGCAAACTCCGCACAGCTATCAGCCAGGGAACTGCCACAACCGGTCAGGCCAAATATAGCCGAGGTTGCGATGCCGAGCATGGCAAATTTTTTCTGCAAACGCATAGCAATGCTACCTTCCACAACGGGTGATGAACTCACAACGGTGCCCCCGCGCCAAGCACGAGGGCACCGTTACAAGGTAGGAAAAGGTTTAGAAACCGAGTTCGGAGTTACACATCTGAACGAGCTGTTCTTCTGCCTCAACGCCTTCTTGCATGGCGGGGTCAGACGATAATTGGTCCTTTTCAGACATCGATGCACTCGGTTCGGTCATCTGTTCAAAGATTTTGAGCGACTCGAGCGTTTTCTCAGCGTTTTGGATGAACTCTTGGTTTTCGGCTTCGCTGATAATACCTTCGAATTCGCTACGGAAATCTTCCATCTGCCCGTGGGCTTCAGCCATTTCGTCTTCCGAAGCCTCGGGGTCAGCTGCAAGGGCCATGATGTTTTCAATATCTGCGACCAGTCCACGGTCAAACGCGGCATAGTCCTGGCAGGTCGCCAACAGGGAATCGTCACCACTGGCACCGGAGTCTTCGGTTTCGAAGCTCTGCGTTTCTTCGGTTTCTGGTTCCGGATCCGCCGGCATCGGCGAAGAAGATTCCTCGAGTGATTCGAAACTTGGGTCTGCTTCTGAATCATTGTCTCCACCCTGACCACAACCGGCCAGAGCAAAGAGACCGACAACTGCCAAGGTGGTAACGGACCAAGACTTTCTTAAACGCATATGCTTTTTTCCTTTTCAGATGCACAGATGAGGTAGATCTTATGAGTGGTTGACTTTGGCGGCAGCTGCTTCATCCAAATAAAACGTACAGTCGCTATGCAACTGTAACGAGGACCCGGGGCGTTCTTCTGCCGGTGGTATTTCGAGCGAGTCTCGGATCGCATCGACTTTTGCTTCGCCGAATGCCATCAACACGATTTTGCGTGCTTTCAGAATTGTACCGATCCCCTGAGTAACCGCCAAGGATGGAACTTCGTCGACGCCGCCTGCAAAAAATCGGGAGTTGTCTTGGCGGGTGAGATCGGTAAGTTCACCAACGTGGGTGGGTGCGTTGAACGGTGTGCCGGGTTCGTTGAACCCGATGTGCCCGTTGCGTCCGATGCCCAGCAGCTGCAAGTCAATGCCGCCGGCTGCAGCAATTTTCTGGTCGTATTCTTCGACCGGTCCAACCGTGGAGTCATCCGGTGCTTCAGGGACATGTACTTGTGCCGGATCAACTCCCAGGGGCACTGTCACGCAGCGATGAATGACTGAGTGATATGACTCAGGGTGTTCCCAAGGCAAACCAATGTATTCGTCGAGTGCGAAGAACTGGAGTTGGGAGACGTCGGTACGGTTTTCTGTGATCTTCTGCCAGCCGCTCGTAGGCACCTTCAGGGGTGGAACCAGTAGCGACACCGATCACTGCGTTCGGTTTTTCAACGATCAGGTCGTGCAGCATCTGTGCGACTTCTTCAGACGCATGTGCCTTATCGGGCAGAATTTTTACGTTTACCATGAGTGTCCCCGTTCGGTTGTTTCAAGAATCAAGTGTACTGGCGATCGCCCCCATTCCTGCATAATTGGCCATCTTGCGCGCCGAAATTGAATTCTAGTCCAGGCCGCGAACAACCAGCGCGTCGGCGACGTCGTCGGCATGCTTCAATGACAGGACAAGTACGGGCACGACCCAAGACCACGCCGCAAGACGTACTCCCCGTGCACGCTGGGCATCCCGGACCTGTCCGATGAACCCCACGATCTGGCCTAAGGCAGACAGCATGAGGGCGACAGCCAGCGCGACCTTATACGGGTTGACCCCTAATGGTCGCAGAGGCTTCGCCAGCTGTTCAACTGTCGTAATCAGGTGCTGAATTTTGGTGGTGCGGGTGAACAGCTGTGCTGCCAAAATGATCGTGGTCAGCCGGGCAATCACGGTGGCAGCTTGGACGGGTTCGTTGAAGATTAGCTGGGTGATCAGCAGGAACACGATGAGCCATGACAACCGGAACAGATCGGTACCGAGTACTCTCACCGGCAGGCGCGCAAGGAAGTATCCCAGCAGTGGAACGACAACGGCCAGCAGCGCCCAGTACGAGTTGGGTAGCCAGATCAATGCCGTTGAGCCCACGGCCAGCACCAAGAGTTTGAGCCAGGTAGGTAGCCGGTGGATGAGCGAGCCGGTCGGATAATACAGGGAAAGCATTAGCCGATGTGCTCCAGATAATGCTGGATTGCGGTTGGGCCTCGGTGGGCTATTTTGGCGTCGTGCACCCATAAGATGTCGTCGCAGCGCGCTGCGAGTTCCAGATCGTGGGTGATCAGCACCAGTTGACGATCGGCCGAAGCAAATAATTGGTTAGACACCAGTTTTGCATAGCGGGCATCGAGCATGGTGGTCGGTTCGTCGGCGATGAGCACATCGGGATTCGTGGCCAACACGGAGGCCAGGGCCAAGCGTTGGAGCTGACCCGAAGATAGGGACAGCGCCGGCCGGTCGGCTAAATCGGTCAAGTCATGTTCTTCTAACACCGATTCCAATGCCGTTTGGCGCTGGTGTTTGGGCAAGTGCCGCAACGATAATCCAACATCTTCGGCCACGGTGGGCATGATGACCTGGGCCGCCGCGTTGGCAATGATCATGCCAACTCGACCCGACAGTTTCTTGCGACCGGTGGCGACTTCGACGTCGTTGATTTTCGCTGACCCGGTGTAGTCGATGAGGCCGGCCAGCACCTTGGCCAGCGTGGATTTCCCGGAACCGTTCTCACCGATAATCGCGGTCGTCGGTGCCTCCAGTCTGGCAGAGACGTCGTCTAGGAGGACAGCTTCAGGTTTGACGGTGACCATCACGTTTTCGAGTTCGATCATAGTTTTCTCACCAACACCGCCGCACCCATGCCACCGGCGATCGCTGCTGCGGTGATGCCCAGCGTTCCTGCTGGCGCGCTGGCTAGTTGGTCAAGAGTGGTCAAAAATGCAATGGCGCCTGAAGCAGCCCACGGATGGCCATGTGCCAGTGCCCCACCGTGGCGGTTTATGGATGCTGGGTCGAGGCCTAAATGCTGACAAGCGGCTAGAACTTGGGCTGCATAGGCTTCCACGATGTCGACAACACCGATGTCCATGACGGAGAGACCGTGTGCGCAAAGCAGTGCTTCGATGGCCGGCGCCGCTCCGATTCCAGGCAGTGCCGGGTCGGCCCCAACGAGCCGGTGGTCGACCACTTCAATCGCCACATGAGGTTGATCGTTTTCCGGAGCGAGCTGCACCGCTGCTGCCGCATCCGCAATTCGTGCAGCTGATAGACCGGTTACCGTTGCTCTGGGATGACGCGTGATAGTTCCAAGCCGGTTCACGAGTTTCTGTGCGTCACGGGGACCATCGTCAGTATGGTCGCCAACAAGACGTTCGGAAGGCTGGGCCAGCGCTCGGTGATGACTCTGCACCGCATAGGCTTCTTGTTGATCACGTGTGATCCCATAGTCTGCGGCTAGGTGATCAGCGGCTTCGGTCATATCTGGGTCTGGGAATCCCGATGGAGTAAAAGCTGCCTGGGTTCGCTTGCCGTCCGGCCAGGCAGCCGAAGGAGATTCGGCTCCACCGGCCACCACGGTTTGGCCGGTCAACCGCGCATGACCGGCGGCTTGGCCAATGGCAACTAACGAAGAGCCACATTGGGCATCCAGGGTCAGTGCGCCGGCAGGTTGCCAGCCGACAGCAAGCCCTGCAATGCGAGCGATGTTCCCGCCTGGGCCAACAGTATTGCCGAACATCACCACGTCTGGTTGGGCTGGCATGGCCGCAAACACGGTGGCAGCGAGCTGGTCAACAGGTAGGTCTGCTTGGGCGCGGTGCCATCCGGTGATTGCGGTGCGGGCACCGGCGGTAACGACAATTCGGGTCATGCTTCCTCCGGGACTACTCGCCGAATCTTACCCGACGCGGTCCGCTGCAGTTTCTCGACAGTATGCCACTGCACCGGTCGGGCTGCTTTGGGCAGCCTCGAACGCACCCAATCGCGCAACTGTGCGCGATCGGCGGAGCCTTCGACCCAGGCGACAACCCGCTGGCCCAGGACGGCATCGGGTTGGCCCATGACCAGACTGCCGACGATCTGTGGGTGACTGTTGAGCACTGCTTCAACTTCCGCAGGGATAACGGTTGCCCCGGCAGTCAGGACCGCCCCGTCACCGCGCCCAAGAAATTCTAGAACGCCATTCTGCTCTGCCACCCGATCCCCCACGGTCGCCCACTCCACGCCGTCAACAACTTCACGTTCCAGGTTTCCACCGATCACGTCCAACGCGATCTGTGGGCTGGATACCCAAAGCTGGTTGTCCACGATTCGGGTGGCAACACCTTCGAAAGCACGCATTCCGTCACCACGGTCCCAGGCAACCAAGCTCAGCTCTGCAGCACCGACATAGGTCACAACGCGCAGGCCCGCGATTTGTGCTCGGTGCATCAGATCCTCGGGTAGTCGGTCTCCCCCAACCAGGACGGTGTGGAGAGTCGAGTTCTGCCCAATGTCCAGCATTTCAAGCAAGCGCTCCAGCCAAGACGGAGTCACATGTGCCACTACTGCACGTGGCAGGCCAGGATCCTCAGCCTTGGGAATCACCAGATCCAGTCCCGAAGACTGTGCCCAGGCCGCTGAGAATAACGCCATTGACGAGACCTGGTGCACGGGCATCCACAAACCGTCACCGGAGCATAAGCCCAGTTCGGCATTCAGCGGTTCGAAGGCGATTTGCCAGCTCGCAGCAGAACGCACCACGATTTTTGGGGCGCCGGTGGTCCCGGACGTCAGCGCCGCCCAGGCCGCAGCCGCGGGGAGTTCATGCTGCAGCACATCGTCGGCGATTGGGGCTCGCGAATCAACGATCAGCGGCACGTCACCTTCGGCGTAGGCTGCCAACGCTGCAGACAATGCATCGGCTGCCGAAGAGTCATTAATGATTTTGATTTGCACGGCGTCTCTTGGTGCCTGGTGATTTGTCGAATGCCTTGGGATAGGCGCGATACAGCCCCATGGTCACGATGGTGGTGATGACGACTTTGACGAGGTCACCGGGCAGGAACACCAGGGAGGTGATGATGGTTTCGCCAATGGTCAGCTGTGTGAACCAGGCTTGCACCGGAATGCCGAAGAGGTAGATCACCAGGATGCCGCCGATCACTGAGCCGAGCGCTACTCGCCACCAAACCGGGCGCTTACCAACGATCAGCCCAATGATGATGGGGGCGACCAGCCAGCCGATGAGGTAGCCAGCCGTGGGTGTCACGAACACGCCCAGTCCCCCGCGACCACCAGCCAATAACGGGAGCCCTAGGGCAACACCAAGGATGAGTAGTGCCATGGATGCGGATCCTCGCCAGGGTCCAAGCACAACGCCGGCAAGCATGACCCCCAGCGTTTGCAAAGTTATCGGCACGGCGCCGACCACGGTAAAGGATCCCAACAGGCCCAAGCCTGCGGTCAACGCTGCAAACACGGCGATGCGTGCTAAATCTCTAGCGGTCATGGTGCTACCTCTCAAGTGAACTGAACACCGTTCAATGAACAGTGCTCAGGATAGCCGAAAAACTCGACATCACCAAGCGTTAGCTACTGTGCTTCAAATACAGCGCAGGTACTCGATGCGCTCGCGATAATGCGTCCTTCCGCATCGCGAATATCAGCTTCAGCATATGCGGCCTTTGAACCGGGGCGGACTACCCAGCCACGTACTGTCACCCGGCCGGTTTCGGCGGTCATGGCACGCAGAAAGTTCACTTTAATTTCCAGTGAGGTGTACGCCTGCCCTGGCCGCAACGTCGTGTGTACAGCGGTGCCGCATGCCGAATCCAACAAGGTCGCAGCGAACCCGCCGTGCACTGTGCCGATGAGGTTGTAGTGCTTCGGCTCTGGCGTGGCAGCAAAAACGACCTCGCCTTCTTGATAGCTGATGGTCTCCATGTTGAAAAACGGTGCGATCGGCGCGAACGGTTCTTCCGAATCCGCCAAGTACTCCACCTGCTCCAACCCACTCATGCGGGCAATATCAGCTGCCGTTTTCGTCATAGGCTCTCCTGGTCTTGTGGTTTCTCCAAGAGTTTAGCGTTCACTGCGACGCGTGATGCTGAGAACTCACTGCATGGGCTCTGTAGTCCATGAGACCATACTCCATGGATAGTCGTCATTCCGTGCCGCTAAGATGAGTGTCGATGTCTACTATGAACCGCGATGAACTCAGCCGCGTGGGGCTGCAATTATTAACCACTCACGGTCTGGCTGACGTTTCCATGCGCCGTGTTGCCAAAGAACTCGATGTGGCTGTGTCTGCGCTGTACTGGCATGTCAAAGACAAGCAGTCCCTCCTGGGTGCCATGGTGGACCGGCTCCTGGCGGACGTCAACTTCACGCCGCCCACCGGCGATACACGCCATGACATTACAGTTCGAGCGGAACGACTCTACGACACCATTCTTGAGACTCGCGACGCTGCGGAGCTTGTCGCATCCGCTCTGGCCCTGGGAACCGGCGGGGAAAGAATGCGCGATTCCCTCAACGCCGTCTCACCGAATGCACTGACTACCGATGCGATCATGGCGTTGATTATCGGCCACGCCACTCTGAATCAACAGCGAACGCAAGCGCAAGCCCTGGGCGTGAATGTTTCACCAACGACTACCTCAACGTTTCGGCAAGCCCTCAATCTAGTGACCGGGGTTTCCTCCATAGCCTGACGGACCGTAGAGAAGCCTGCGCCGACGCGCTAACCACGAAACGGTCGTTACACCCTCTAACCCGAGAAGGTGCAACGACCGTGCAAGGTTGGTCGTCTCGTGATATCTAGTATTCGATGACAACTCGCCCGTCGATTTTTCCGCCCCGCATTTCTTCGAAAACATCGTTGAGATCTTCCAGCGGACGACGATGGTACGTCGGTTCAATTTTGCCTGCCGCGTGGAACTCCAAGGCCTCGATCATGTCTTGTCGAGTCCCAACGATCGAGCCTCGTACTGTCAAACCATTCAGCACCACATCGAACACGGAAACATCGAACTTTCCTGGCGGCAGACCATTGAACACGATGGTGCCGCCTCGACGTGACATGCCAATGGCTTGCCCGAACGCTTGCTCATGAACAGCCGTCACCAACACAGCGTGAGCACCGCCCACCTGTTCTTGAACTGCGGCAGCCGGGTCGGTATCCGCCGCGTTGATGACAATCTCGGCGCCGTGCTTCTTCGCCAGTTCGAGCTTGTCATCGGCAATATCGACTGCGATAACCCGCAGCCCCATCGCAACACCGTATTGAACGGCCAGGTGCCCGAGGCCACCGATGCCGGATATCACGACCCAGTCGCCAGGTTTCGCTTCCGACATCTTGAGGCCTTTATACACGGTCACGCCCGCGCACAGGACCGGCCCAACCTCATACAAGTCGGACCCCTCCGGGATTTTGGGAGCGTAACGGGTATCAATGAGCATGTACTCACCAAAGGAGCCATCCACGGAATATCCACCGTTAATTTGGTCATGGCATAGCGTCTCCCAACCCCGCCGGCAGTACTCACAGTTACCGCAAGCACTCCAGAGCCAAGCATTCCCAGCGATATCGCCGACTTCGAAGTTCACGGCGTCCTCACCGAGTTCTACGACCTCACCCACACCTTCGTGGCCGGGAATAAACGGCGGCGAAGGCTTCACTGGCCAGTCACCCTCCAAAGCGTGCAAATCGGTGTGGCATACGCCGGTGGAAATCAGCTTCACCAACGCTTGGTACTTATCCGGTTTCGGCTTATCGGTATTTTCAATGTCGATGGTTTTGCCAAACTTCTTAACGATTCCAGCCTTCATAGCCATGAGATCGCCCCTCCTTGTGTCGTCATGAACTGCGAGCTTCGTGAGCCGTTCCGGCATACGAAAAACTCACAACTATGACCCTAATCACACAGCTGTTGCAAGGACGTTGCACAGGTCCGGGCTGTATGCCAGGCAACAGTACTGTTAAGGATGAACCGCCCGCTCATCGCTACCGTGCGCCGGCGTTACCTTGCCCAAGTCGGCGATCCGCAGGGGCGTGAATTTTCCGGAGCTTTCTGCGTCGACTACTCGCGCAGTAACGCAAACGTGATCGCCGCCGTCGTCAACAATGGAAAGCCGCTCCAGCACCAGCCGGTGCAGACAATCGCTCAGCAGCGGAACCCCGTGTTTGTGGGGGTCAATATCAAGGTCGGCGAACTTATCCGTGTCATCGCCCGATCGGGTAGCAAAGTGCTGGGCCAGCGTGAGGTCATCGGCGGTCAAAAAGTGCACCGCAAAATGTGTTGCCAACAGCCCCGCCCGGTAGGTGTGATTGGCTTTGGACAACCAGAAGCAGTACTGCTGCGGCGAGATACTCGACTGTGCGTGGTACCCCACCAGACAGCCTGCGCGAACGTCGTCGGCAACGGTGGTCACCACAACAACAGCGGAGTTCACCGAGCCCATCAGGGATGCAAATGCCTTATTGCTCATGGCCGGGCCTCCTGTGCTGCTTCATAACGAAGGAACAGGGTGTGCTCCTCGCCCATGACGGATTTGAGCTCGAAGTTGTGGACACCTCCGCCGTCGGGCATAACACCCACCGGCAGATTGTCACCGCCCATCACCGGAGCGATGGACAGGCACAGCTCGTCGAGGCGTTCTGCGGCAACGAACTCGCCCAGCAGGGTTGGACCACCTTCACACAGCACGACCCGATGGCCACGGTCGGCCAGCGCCTGTAGCACCGCGGCTGGGTCGACGCGCTCTTCACCGGCGGTGATCACGGTGGCGTGCTGTTTGGCTTCGGCGACCTTGTCTGGATCGGCCGATGCAGCGGTGATGATCATGGTCGGGGCGTGGTCGGGGGCATCTTTGAAAAGTTTGAGGTTCCAATTCAACTGAAGACTTCCCGACACCACGGCAACCGGCGGGGTTGGTGGTTTGCCGTTCGCCTCGCGCTGGGCCTTGGCCTCATCCGAAAGTCGCACCAGGCCGTAGCCTTCACGGCGAACGGTTTCCGCGCCCACGAGGACGACGTCGGCAATTTGGCGCATTCGCCGGAACAGTTTTTGGTCAACCTCGGTGGATAGTGCCCCGACTTTGCCATCGATCGCAGCGGTGCCATCCAGGCCTGCGACCATGTGGCCGGTGACCCAGCATTCATGCCTGGGCTGAGACCGATCAACCGCCAGATACGGGGCCATGGGATCTGGAATGTCTGTGCCAAATTCAAGATGCTTCATGGTGCGATTCTATGGGCTAGACCCCACCCTGTCATCGGGACCCCAACGCTTCCTTATCACCGTCTTCTCATCTGCGTCTCATGTCTCTGGGTCATAATGGACGCATGTCTCGCATCATTTCGTCCCGACTTGTATGGCTAGCGGCTGCCCTTGCCGCGGTCGTCACCGGCAGTCTATTCGTCCAAGACGTCGTCGCCGGCCCCGATGACCGCGACCTTGGCCCGATCGTAGAAAACACCCACGAGCCTGCCCCGACACCGTCGACGACGCCCACCGAGACACCTAGCCCATCGCCAGAACCCACGGTGGAGCCTAGCCCGGAACCTGAACCTGCCCCGACTAATCATCCGGTCGCCCCCGCTCCCCCGGTCGATGTCGAATACGACGACGATTGGGATGACGATGACGATGACGATGATGATTGGGACGAAGACGATTGGGATGATGACGACTGGGACGACGATGACGACGACTAAGGCCTCCGAGAGAGCCACCGGTGCCAGACTATCGATCCGGGCCCGGTTATTGATCGGCATGTTATTACTGACCGGGGCTACCCTGCTGATCGCCGGGGCGGTGAACTATGTGCTCGAGCGACAGAACCTCGAAACCCAGATGGATGCCTCCCTGGCTCGCGACATCGAAGATTTTCGCGTTTTGGCAGACACCGGCATCGACCCAGAAACCCAAGAACATTTCACCAAGGCATCCGAGCTGATGTACACAGCCATGCAGTACAACCAGCTGTCCGAGACTCAGAGCGTGATCGGCATGCAGGACAGCGAGATCATCTGGAGTGCGCCCGAAAACGTTTCGCTACGTCTGGAACAGGATGCCGAATTCGTTGACTGGGCCGCCAACCTCGAACCGGATTCGGCCTACATCACCACCGTGGAGACCGACCGATCCACGTACCGTGCCGCGGTCGTGCCTGTCCACCTCGCTGAAGATTCCGCACCGGGAATCTATATCGAAGCCGCCGATCTGCAGGCAGAGCTTCGTGAAGTCCACCTGTCCTTGGCCATCTTCATTGGCGCCGGCGCCGGGGCGCTGTTGATCGGCGGGATTGCCGCCTGGCTCTTGGTGGGCCGCATGCTACAACCGGTCCGCGATGTACAGGCCACCGCACAGCGAATTTCCGAAGAAGAACTCGATTCCCGCATCCAAGTTCGGGGGCACGATGAATTTGCTGAACTCACCGAAACCATCAACAGCATGCTGGACCGACTCCAGCTAGCGCTTGAACAGCAAAGCCAACTGCTCGACGACGTCGGGCACGAACTGCGCACCCCAATTACCATCATCCGCGGCCACCTAGAACTCGTGGATCCCAATGATCCCGAAGATGTCGCACAGACCCGCGATATCGGCCTGGATGAACTGCAGCGCATGTCGCTGCTGGTAAACGATCTGGTGACCTTGGCCCAGTCGAACACCACGGACTTTATCCAGCCTAAACCCACCGATATCGGCGAATTTATGCACGATATCCATGCCAAGGCCCAAGCACTGGGCACACGAGATTGGACCCTGAGCGCACGGGCCCACGGTTGGGTGACCGTTGATACGGCCCGACTCACCCAGGCCATGCTGCAGCTGTGCGCCAACGCCGTCAAATTCTCTGAACCCGATACTGCGGTAGAACTGGGCAGCACCTTCCGCCACAGTGCCACCACTGGAACCGACCTGTGCCTGTGGGTCGCAGACTCGGGCATCGGCATCACACCCGAAGATCAACGCGGTATTTTCAAGCGATTCGGTCGCGGTTCAAGCGGTGAACGCACCCAGGGTTCCGGCCTGGGACTAAATATCGTCTCGGCCATAACCTCAGCACACGGCGGTACAATTCACGTCGAGTCGACCCCCGGCGCCGGTTCAATTTTTATCATCACGATTCCGCTAGAACCGGCAGAGCATTCCGATACGCTACCTGATACATCCCATACGATGCAGCCGTCCCCAGACCAGGAGTCCCAGTAGTGAACAGAATCCTTATCGTCGAAGATGAATCACGCATCAGTGAATTTCTCGCCAAAGGGCTGAAAGCCGCAGGTTACACACCGTTGGCTGTGGCCACCGCCGCAGAGGGACGCGAGCAAGCCGGTACTGCAACCTTTGATCTGGTCATTTTGGACCTGGGGTTGCCCGATGGCGATGGGTACAGTGTGCTGAGCTATATCCGGTCCCTGGGCCTGGATATACCGGTCATTATTCTGACGGCGCGTAACTCGGTCCACGATACCGTGACCGGTTTACAGTCCGGCGCCGACGACTATATGGCCAAACCCTTCCACTTCGATGAGCTCTTGGCTCGTGTCCAACTGCGGTTGCGTTCTGAACCGCAAGAAGCCGAGATTTCGATCCTCACCCATAATGGGCTCAAACTGGATCTGCTGCGCCGGGTCGCAAGCGTCGACGAGGTCGAAGTCGATCTCTCGGCCCGCGAATTTGAGTTAGCCGAAACATTTTTGCGCCACCCCGGCCAGGCACTGTCTCGAGAACAACTCCTGTCTCGCGTCTGGGGTTATGACTACGATCCCGGCTCCAACGTGGTAGACGTATACGTCCGGTACCTACGCAATAAGCTAGGTACCGGACGCTTTGAAACAGTCCGCGGGATCGGCTACCGACTCTCCACTAAAATCTGATGTGGCATTAGGTCACGCGAGCCCACTGGTGGCGCTTCATCAACCGCGACCACTTATTGGCCGGTAGTTCGGGATTCAAGGCCGCTACTCCCAGACAGTATTTCGACATACTCACCGGGCGAATACCGAGGTCAGACAACGCCTGATCCGACACTCCTCGACCGTTTCCAGTTTTCGTTTCGACCACGACCATGTCCGGTCCCTGGACCTTCGATGCGGAATCCGAGTAACGCAATTCGACGTCGCTGGTCACACGCTCGCCGTCCGTCGAGTTCACCAGTGTTGCCCGAACATAGGAGTTGTGTAGCACCGGCGCGAGCTCCGGAACATCCTGACCGTATTCCTCGGCCAACACCTGGGCAGCGAATTCGAGATTCTGCGGCGTAAGCTGGCGAGCATCTTCGATCGGTTGTGGACGGCGGTGCTTCACCGTGGCGCCGAGTCGCCCCTTGGTCTTGATCTCGAACATACACAGCTTGGACTCTACGTAGGTCCGCGAGCGCACCTTATAGCGTCTGCGGCGACCCTGTCGGTGTGCACGGTATTGTTCAAAATCAGGAGTGTCGAAATATGTTGAGCGATATTGAAAGCTGCGTAACCCGTCGATTTCCATTACAGAAAACTCAGCGCCCAACCGGTCGGTGAATTCCGCGAACTGTACGGGTGTCAGTAAGAACTTCTTATCGACCCGAGTCTGTAAGGCCGCAGTTTCCATAACGTCTGCCAGCGAAATACTCTGTCGGTCTGCTACTGCCGCATCGAGCGCTTCACGAGCGCTGGTTGGTGCAAAAATTGTTTCACGATGCTGCATAGTTATCACACCCGATTCGTTGAAACGCTAGCAGGCCCTTGGGCCAATCCGTACGTTGGTTGCTGCGCACTGATCGAGGGATAACCTGTTGCCGATGTAGTGTTATTCCGAGCCTTTTTCGGCACCGGGATATTATCAACCGGCCCGTTGGTGCGATACCGCACGTCAACGATGGTGAGGTCGCGGACCATATCGAGTTCCAGCACAACGGTGTGCAATACCTTGGCCTCTAGCAGCTGTTCTAGAGCGTCAATCCGTTGGTGTTCTGCTGGATACGCCCGGTCCAGGGTGACCATTTGGCGCTGCGTGCTTCTGCCAGGGCCATGGTGGTCCACAACGTACATGATGGCCACCAGGCTTGCCGTGATAACCGGTGAAACCCAGGCCGGATCTGGATGCAGCCCGTTGATCAGACCGATCGCCAGGGAGATGAAGTAGTAGGCAACTTCTTCCTGGGTGAGCGTATCGGAACGCAACCGGATGATCGACAAAATACCGAATAGGCCAAGACCAAGTCCTAAGCCTGCCTCGGATTCTGACAGTAGCAAGGTGACGGCGAAAATCCCCATGCTCAGGGCGATATAGGCCAGCGCGAGATCACGCCGGTAATGACGCCGAAAATAGACGAGAAAAACGAGAATTGCCATCCCGGTAACGTTGGCCAATAGACCTACCCACAGTGCCATCATGTTGTCTCCTTCATTCGTTCGTGATGGTGATGCTCTCACCCTAAAAAAGGATTATGAGTCATAAAGTAGAAGCAGATGAGAAACCTCTCATACACCTGGCGTTAACCACAACAACAGATTGACGATCACCGAATCCGTGTTTCCAACCCCGGCGCTCGCTAAGCTGGCCACAGCACATGCAAGCACCCAGGCACGCTGGGTCATGACGACGCGATAGGTGATCTCACAATGGCAACTGCACCAAGACCGCAAGTAACCCCACTGGAAGAAGGCGAACTCTTTGACACCAAACGCATGGAAGCCGCCGAGGGTGTGCAGTGGCCACGACATAGAGCCTCGGCGGAATCGGTACTCGTGGTCACCGAAGGTCAACTGATCGTCGAGTTTCCTGATACACAGCCAACCCTTTCCGCAGGTGAAAGTATCGTCATTCCCGCCGATGTTTACCACGAAATTGTGCCGAATCCTGCGTTCAAAGCCATACACATCATGCCCAAAGATATTCGGTTCACTTTCTCCAGCTAACGTTTCGCTAGACAGCCGAACGTTAGACTGAACTGTTACTTCATCGATGTGGTCCGCCCACCATCGCTATCCGGCAAAGGAACGCACAACATGCAAATCAAAAACGCCGAACACCTCTTCGAACGTCAGCTCTCCCTGATCAATAACGTAGAAGAGCAGCTCAGCAAGGCACTACCCCGTTGGGCCGAAGCAACCGATCGAAAAGCTTTGACCAAGGCTCTGAACCGCCACGCGGAAGAGACCCAAGGCCACATGGAACGCCTCGAGCGTGCCACTGAGAAAATTGAAAGCATCCGTTTAAAACGCATCAAAGACAGTGCGTTCGCTGCCCTGGTTGATGACACCGACGATATTATTGCAAGCACCGAAGAGGGCGCGGTGCGAGACGCTGCACTCATCGGTGCCGTACGAAAAATCGAACACTATGAAATCGCCGCTTATGGGACGCTTCGTGTACTCGCCAAACAGCTGGGCTACTCCAAAGTGCGCGACATCTTGAAGGAAACCCTCGACGAGGAGCAAGCCGCCGATGACAAGCTCCACGAGCTACTCAAGAAGAAGATCAACCCGGCAGCGGACTAACAGATCCTCCAGGTTTAGTTTGCTCGGATTTTGTTCTTTTGGATCTTGCCAGATCCGGTACGCGGCAGTTGCTCCACAAACCACACGTCGCGCGGCCGGTGGGATGAATTCAGGTGCTCACGTGCGTACTGCGTGATCGAATCCCGCAGTTCGGCCTGCTCGGTATCAGATGCAGGCACCCCGTGAGTAGGGACCACCACTGCGGTCACCCGTTCGCCCCAGTCTTCATCCGGCACACCAATGACAGCTACCTCCAAGACGTCAGGGTGGTCCAGCACCACCTGTTCAACGATCACCGAGGAGACATTTTCACCGCCCGACTTCACAATGTCCTTCAAACGATCGGTGAAGGAGAAAGCGCCGTCGGCGTCAATATTTCCAACGTCCCCGGAGTGAAGCCACCCGCCAGCAAATACTGAATTATCGGGCCTGAGATAGCCCTCCATGATGGCCGGCCCACGCAGCACCAGTTCACCATCCACGCCTGCTGGTAGGTGTTCGTTGGTGGTTGGGTCCACAATGCTTGCTTCTGTATGCGCCGTCATGGTGCCCCAGGTGAATCGCTTCGATTCGTCATAGCCCGGCCACTGGCACAAAGTGCCCGGTGTCGCTTCGGTCATCCCGGATGCCATCACGAGGTCGGCATGCGGGAATCGGGCGCGCAGGGACCGGTAGAGGCTTTCTGGTACAGGTGCCATACCGTAGCCAAGAAAC
>DHCMJ07802__coassemble_976_pt1 | contig 24324 bp, 22 predicted proteins | sample DHCMJ07802__metabat2_low_PE_015 | metagenome-assembled genome bin DHCMJ07802 | reverse complement strand
CAATCCTGATGTCGTTGAACGTATCAAAGACGGTCACATGCAAGCTGTTGGTGCTCTGATTGGTCCGGTTATGAAGGCCACCAAGGGACAAGCCGATGCTGGTCGCGTTCGCGAGATCATTTTGGAAAAAATCGGTTAGTTGCAGCTAGAAAAAACGGGCAGCCATCTCAGGCTGCCCGTTTTTTCTAGCAGACTCGCCACACTGACAGTCTCACGATCATTGCGTATGAAGGAACCAACTTGATTATTATCGGCGGCGGGATCGCAGGTATCTCACTGGCGCGAGAACTCTCGAAGCGCGGAAAACCTGTCACCTTGCTTGAAGCAGAAGATGCATTGGCCTATCACACCTCAGGTCGGTCTGCCGAGCAATTGATTTTAGGCTATGGGCCACCAGCGGTTCGCGAACTCACAGACCTCACTGTCAGCATGCTTGAGTCGCAGCAACAAATATTAGATACGCCCGTTGTGTGGCCGTCCTCGTTCATGATGGTTGGTACCGATAATGACGTCGATAGTCATGCCTACCCCGGCCAGATTCGTCAAGACAAAAACGTTCTGCACACGCTGGTGCCAGAATTGCGCCCCCGACGGCTAACAGCAGGGGCACTGGACACCCGCTCGTTGCGCATCCGCGCAACCGCCATGATCGACTGGCTGGTCACAGAAGCAAACCTTGTCGACATTCGTCTTGGCGAACGAGTTACTGACGCTGTATTTCGCGATGGATTCTGGACTGTCACGACAAACCAGAATACCTATACAGCGCAAATGGTTATTAATGCGGCCGGTGCTTGGTCCGATGAGGTCGCCGAAGTATTTGGGGTAGCCCCGCTGGGGCTCACTCCATTGCGTCGTAGTGCAGCCATTTTAGAAATCGATACCCCGATTTCCGCAGATCGCTGCATGGTCATGAAGATCGGTGGATATTACTACCGATACGAAGACGAGTACGCCATCTTGGCATCCCCGCAAGAAGCCGTTCCATCCATTCCGGAAGACGCGCAGCCCAAAAATGCCGATATTTCGGCGATGATCAAGGAAATCCAAGCCGATACGACACTGCGTATCACAGGCGTACGCAGTGCTTGGACCGGACTTCGAACCCAAACCTGTGACGCAGTACCGGTCGTGGGCTTTGATACCCAGCCCGGGTTTTTCTGGCTAGCCGGCCAATCCGGCTACGGTTTTCAAACTGCTTTGGGCTTTGCCAAACTTGCCGCCGAGCTCATACTCGACGACACGGTGGGGGACTGGGTCAGCCACCAAGCCGTAGCAGATCTGCTACCAGACCGTTTGCGCTAAGCTTCCGCGTGCTGCAGTGCGTTGTAGGCGATCTGGATCCGTGGTTGAACCTTGGCATTGAGCCGGCGCCAACCAGCGGGGGAGACATTCCAGCTCAGAGCATCTGCTAAGGAGTACAATCCTAGGGCGCCCGACCAGACCCGTGCTCGGTTTGGAACAGCAGAGAAATCTTCTAATGCAACCCCGTGCCACAGATTCAAGTAGGCCGCGTTGAGCGCCGTATCCCAGATCGCTGCGTAGTCCCAATCCAAAATCCCGATGAGTTCACCATCTATCCAGTGCATATTGTGACCGGCTAAGTCACCATGTACCAGCCCAGCCCCCACGCCCTCATCTGTCCAAGCATGAATGTGTTCGGCTATTGCTCGGTGCATCCCGTGTTCAACCGCCGTGTCTAAACCAGCAAGCATCTCTTCGGTGATCCGGCCGCGTTGGGCAAAGGGCTGGCCTAGGCTCAAATCCGAGGTGTCATGCTGGGCAAGCGTTTCGACTATGGTCGCTAGCGTCGCCGCATTACCGCTATTATGCGGATGCGCTGAGCCCGGGATAAACGTCTGTATCACGCCGTCATATATCCCAGACAGGGGTGTCGGCACCTGCCAGGGTAATCGGAGTTCCTCTAATAATTGCGTCCTACGGACCAATTCTGGATCAGCGCGACGAGGCAGGCGAGCGACGGCAAGATCTTCAGCAATCACGACGACATGATCTTTGCCGCGCTCGACAACATTGGCTTGCTGCCAATCGTAAGTCTGGATTTGCGATGCAACTGCGGTAGGGACCGTGTCAAGGAGGTGACTAGTCAATTTCTGAGCATGAGCGGCAGACATGATTCGATTGTATATGCAGTGGGAAGTTGGTCCCCTGCAGCCTGCAGGGGGCCAGAACATGTAGCTCCACTGCAATGGGTTCGGGCAATAACAGTAGGGTAGATGTGCACGAGAAGACCAAGCCCAAAGAACATGGAAGAAACGTACATGACGTCTCAAGAATCGGCCGAGTTGGCCAATGACGAGCAGCAGGATAGCCTTCCCACTGTGGTTCAAAAGCCACTGCTGCGCGGCTGGATACATCTGATTGCCACACCGGTGGCACTGGTCGCCGGGCTCATAGCAGTTGCACAACCGGCCGAACTCTATGCGCGACTCAGCGTCGCCGTGTTTGTGCTGTGCTCAGTCACACTGTTCGGTGCATCGGCGGTTTATCATCTCGGCAATTGGGAGCCGACACGGCGGGCCATACTACGACGCATCGACCACTCCAATATTTACCTGCTGATTGCTGGCACCTATACGCCGTTAGCCGTGCTGCTACTGGAACCAGAAACACGTACCCTGCTGTTAGGAATCATCTGGCCAGGTGCTTTGTTGGGTATTGCTTTACGGCAGTTTTGGATCTCGGCACCACGGTGGGTCTATGTTCCGATTTATGTGGTCCTTGGCTGGGTCGCGATATGGTTCCTGCCAGACATCTATCGTGCTGGCGGAGGCGCAGTCGTATGGCTTGTGGTTCTGGGCGGCCTCCTGTATACCGTTGGCGCCATCATCTATGCTCTCAAACGACCTAACTGGTTCCGCTACACGTTTGGATTCCACGAGACATTTCATGTCTGTACGGTCCTGGGATGGGCACTACATTTTGTCGCTATAGCTGCTTCCTGGTGACGGAACGGACGTTACGCTGCAGAACTGGTCGGTGCATCAGTATCGATGATTCGACCAGGGTCCGGTATGCGGTTGATCACTAGTGGAATACTTTCCGCAGCAAGTCAGTTATAGTGGGTGAAAGCTTCACACTTGCATGCATCGTATTCGGTAACGCATGTGTTTCGACGCCGTAACTTAGGAACAGGTATATGACTCAGCATGAACTCATCCAGTCGGATGCTCGCCTCGCTTCAGAAACTGAAATGGGGGCTGTCACACTAAAAGTCGCCGACCTCGATAACATGATTCGGTATTACACTAACGCACTGCCTCTGAACGTTATTGATCAGCAGGGGTCGTCGGCCATTATCGGTCGGGGGAGTCGTCCACTGGTCATTCTGGAGCATTCGCCAGAGCTCAAACAAGCTTCCCCGCGTGCCGCGGGTTTGTTTCATACAGCGATACTGTTTGAAACCGAAACAGCTCTGGCGGCTGCGGTATATTCAGTGGCCCAATACGCGCCAAATAGCTTTACCGGCAGTGCCGACCATTTGGTCAGCAAGGCATTCTATTTCAATGACCCTGAAGGAAACGGTATCGAACTGTACTGGGACCGTGATCGCAGCGATTGGAGCTGGGTGCATGGACAGGTGGAGATGGATAATCTCTTACTTGATCCAAATCAGTATCTTCAGGATTACATGACGGAAGAGGCCATGATGAATCCGGCTATTGGGGATGCCACAATTGGACACGTGCACCTTCAGGTCGGAAACCTCGAAGGAGCACAAAAATTTTATGTGGATTGGCTCGGCTTCGACGCAACGAAAGCTGATTTTCCCGGTGCGCTGTTCGTCAGTGCCGGCGGATACCACCATCACATGGCTATGAACATCTGGAACAGTAGGGGTTCAGGCCGCCGTGACAATACGCTTGGTCTCGGCGAGATTGATATCGTGCTTCCCACCAAAGACGAGATGGGTGAGGTGGCGGAAAGAGTCCAACATTACGGTGTTGAAGTCGTTGATGATGGCCGCACTCTGCGGTTCGAAGACCCTTGGGCAAATGTCCTGCGATTGGGAACTTCAGACGAATAAAGCTTAGACCGTACGGTAAACACATGCGACCATGACGAAATACATGTCATGGTCGCATGTGGTGCATTGTGTCAATGCCGGATTGTCCTTGTTACCAGCGTGACAGGCGGAGTAACTGCTTAGATGGTCACGACGCCTTTGGGGGTTGAGAACGATACTTCTGCGATCCCTGGAGTCCCTGACGGGGCCACATACTTGATATTTAGATCGTCTACAAGCTCGTCGGTATCACCAAGACCCAGCCAATCACGTACGCGTGGTCGGTTCCCAGCAATGGTGATCGAGTCGATCGAGGCGGTTGCCGGTTCCGCTTGTGAAGGGTGCAGGTCCTCGGTTCCCTCGAGCCAGCGCAGGATGTACGGCACCTGCGGGTCGGCGATCAGGCCTTTGATACCGATTTGCTCCCATTCGAGTGTGCGGCCATCGGGGAAGGTACGTCCGCCTGGTACGGCGCGACGATCGAGACGTTCCTCGAAGGGTGTCATGTCATCTACAGACACAACCCAGCCCATCCACCCGCCACCCATATTCGAGCGGGCTCGAACGGCCTGCCCAAACGGTGCCTTTTCAGCTGCTGGGTGTTCGAGGACTTCAACAATTTCGAAATATTGTCGGTTTTTCATCGGGAAAAAGACGTTACGTGTCCCAAAGCGCGGGTGGATACCACCATTGACCCAGTCGATACCGAGTTGCTGAGCAACTTTGTCAGCGGTAGCAACGAGTCCTTCGGGACCTACAGCATAAGAAACATGATCCAAGCGCATGGTCAATAGTTTTTCACGCTTCAGTACTTGGAAATGAAATAAGTCACGAAAAGAGGCTAAAGCCACACTTTTGTGAAGCAGGCCGAAAGAAGCGTGCCCCTCGGTTTCAAACCCGAGGGGCACGCTTAGGATGTGGTGTCTTTAGTAGCGCATGAGTGCAGCAACGTTTTCAACACGTCCATCAGAAATGATGACGATATCGCCTGAATTGAGTTTGGTATGCAGAATTGCTGTATTGACGTCGCCTGTGCCGTCGGAGGCATTAAGCGACGGGTTGATAAACAGGGTGTCGATACGCCCAGCCTCGGCTGCTTCACGAATGAGATCCGGTTGGGTTTCTCCAAGGCCGGTGCCGGAGACATCGGCGAAGCGACCGAATGCAGCGTCGTCGTTGGCGGCGAAGTGTGGACGCACAACTTGCCAACCAGACTTTTGGAGTTCGCGATTCGAGACAGAATCCGGGTTCCCCGAGATGAAATCCTCAGCTACAACGGGGTAGGAGGACGTGGTCTTCAGGGCAGACACATTTTCTGCGACCCCAGCCAGGACCATCGGCTGGGAACGAGCGCGGCCTAGGAGATCACCGAGGGAGTCTCCAACTTTGTGGAGGTAGCGAGATACTTCAGCATCCTGGCTGTCAGCGATGCCGCCATGACCATGGAACATCGTGCCATTGCTGCCAACGGAGCGGTTTTGTAATGTTGCCTGGCGATCGTCCGTGTTGGTGACGTCTTCGAATGATTCTGGAACGATGTCTTGCAGGTCTAATTGGACGACGGAATCTTTGGTGGCGTCGAGTAGGCGAACCTTGTTCTGCGAAACACCGAGAATATAGAACGCGTGAGATTTAGTCAGGGCTTCTGAAATAGGGCGAAGTACGAAGTGTTCGGCAACGTTGGTGTACTCGGAGACCGGTACGCCCAAGCGATAGACCAGGTTGAGTCCTTTAGCGGCATACAGGGCAAGTGATTCTCCCTGCTGACGTAGGAAGGGGGCATCGGTGGCTATCGCATCAAAGGACGCCATCATGTCTTTGGCGTCTGATTCTGGTACACCCGCATTGACGAGTTTGCGACGAGCTTCATTCACCAACGATTTGACACGCGTAGCCGTGTCCTGAGGCTGATGTTGTGGAGGGGCAGTGGGCAGATATATCGTGACCTTTGGGCCTGTGGCTGCGGCCATCGCCTTCAGGTCATCAGCTGTGATGTCATCAAAGTATCCGAGTTGTTCCATGCATCAACACTACAACGACTAATCCAGCTTTTGCAGGGTTCAAAATCGTCAATTCGTTGCTGTCGGCTTAAATTTGGACAGCGAGCCCGCACGGGTCGGAATCAAGTCGCCATTCGGCGCATTTTCTGGCATAGTAGTGGGTATTGGTCACGAGTGTCAGTAGAAATGCCCCGGCTTACTGACCGGCAACCCTCCTCCGCGGTGGGGTGCCCCGGGTGAGGACCAGGTCTCATGGCAAATTGAGACAAGCGCGGGTCTTCGCGCACGTCATGTAACCTGCGCGGTAGACGTAGCGTTGAAAGGCCCCTTGAAATTCAGAAGGAGTCTTTGCAGTGACACAACGTGATATCGCCGACCAGTCCACTTGGGGTTTGACCACTCGTCAGATTCATGCCGGAATGGTCGAAGATACTGATTTTGGGGCAACGCAACTGCCTATCTATCAGTCAACCAGCTTCAACTTTCCTGACACGGCTACCGCAGCTGGGCGATTTGGCTTGTCTGAACTGGGCCCCATCTATTCGCGGCTTACCAACCCCACAAATGATGCTGTCGAAAACAAGATTGCAGCGTTGGAGGGTGGCGTTGGTGCAGTTCTGCTGTCCTCGGGACAATCGGCAACCACCCTGAGTGTGCTGAACGTTGCTGGTGCTGGCGATTCTGTTGTCGTATCTACCTCGTTGTATGGCGGTACGCAGAACCTGTTCAAGCACACATTGCCGCGGCTTGGCATCGAAACTATCTTTGTACAGGATCCAGGAGACCTGGACGCGTGGCGTAACGCCATCAAACCAAACACCAAGGCGGTGTTTGCTGAAGTCTTAGGTAATCCAAAAGCGGATGTACTAGATGTGCAAGCAGTAGCAGACGTGGCCCATGATGCCGGAGTTCCGCTCATCATCGACTCAACGCTGACTCCACCAACGGTATTTCGTCCATTCGAGTACGGAGCAGATATCACTGTGCACTCCACGACGAAGTATCTCAGCGGCCATGCTGCCGGAGTGGGGGGAGTGATTGTCGATTCTGGCAACTTCGACTGGACAGCAAATCCGCAAAAATTCCCCTGGTTCAATGAACCAGACGAGTCCTACCACGGCGTGGTTTTCGGCACTGACTTCGGTCCTAACGGCCCACTGGGCGCCAACCTCTCCTATATTCTGCGCATCCGCACGCAACTATTGCGCGATTTAGGCAACACCGCCGCACCATTCAACTCGTTCCTATTGAACTTAGGGTTAGAGACGCTGTCATTGCGAATGGAACGTCACATAGAAAACGCCCAGCGCGTTGCAGAATGGCTCGAGGCGCATCCACAAGTTGAAACCGTGCAGTACGCCGGTTTGAAGTCCTCGCCCTATTACGAACGTGCCCAGCAGTTGCTACCAAACGGTACTTCCGGCATCGTCGCTTTTAATATCGTTGGTGGCAAGGACGCAGGTCAAAAGTTTGCCGAGTCGCTGACGCTGCACAAACTCGTGGCAAACCTCGGAGACGTACGCTCTCTCGTTGTGCATCCTGCTACCACCACCCACGCTCAACTTTCTGAAGCTGAACAGCTGGCCGCGGGGGTCAACCCCGGGCTGGTCCGACTCTCGGTGGGCCTGGAAGATATCACAGACATTTTGGACGACCTGCAATCCGGTTTCGATGCCGCTGCAGCTGTTTAGCAAGGAGTGAAAGGTCATGTCATTGGATCTGGAATCGGTGACCGACCCGGCAATCTATGCGGCAGGATCTGCCCTCAAGTCAGTAGCTATCGGGGAGTTACATTTTGAAACCGGTGGATATTTGCCACATGTCGAGGTCGCATATGAAACATGGGGCAGTCTGAACGCCGACAAAACCAACGCGGTACTTATCCAACACGCGTTAACCGGCGACAGCCACGTGGCCTCGTCCAAACAACTACCTGAACCAGGTTGGTGGGAATATCTCGTCGGTCCGGGTAAACCCATCGATACTGATACATGGTTTGTCGTAGCAACCAACATGATAGGTGGTTGCTACGGATCGACGGGCCCTTCAGCATTAGCCGAGGACCAGCAACCTTACGGTGCGCGGTTCCCCTTTGTTACGCTGCGGGACGCCGTTAACGCCGAAGCAAGACTTGCCGATATCTTGGGAATCGAACGATTCCATGCGGTAATCGGGGGATCCATGGGCGGCGGACGCGCACTTGAATGGGCCGCTATGTATCCAGAGCGTGTGGCGGGCGTGGGTGTGATCGCATGTGGTGGCCACTCCACAGCAGAGCAGATTGCGTTTGCTCAGGCACAGGTTGAAGCGATCCGCTTGGACCCAAACTTCAACGACGGTGATTACTACGACGGCCCCGCTCCAGTGCAGGGGCTTGGGATAGCGCGTCGTATCGCCCACATTAACTATCGTTCCGAAGCGGAACTGAATGCTCGTTTTGGGCGGGAGTTTCAGTATGAGGAAAACCCGCTGAGCTCACCGGATGCAAACAGAAACGGACGGTATCAAGTCGAGTCCTACCTGGACTACAAAGCCAAGGATCTGGCGGTTCGGTTTGATGCCAACTCGTATATCGCGCTGACAGAGGCCTTAATGTCTCATGATGTCGGACGTGGACGCGGAGGCCAGGCCGCTGCTGTGGCCCAGATTACTGCAACACCATTCATTGTGGCAGTGAACTCCGATAGGCTGTACTTTCCAGAACAGAGCTACCAATTAGCGGCTGACTTCGGACCCAACACTCCGGTGCACATGATTGATTCACCCATCGGACATGACGGGTTCTTGACAGATCTACACCAGGTAGCCGATGCCATGATCGAAACGTTAGGACTCTGAAATAAGCATGCACGTTCGCTGGTCACACGAAATACCCCGTCCAGAGTCAGATCTTGTCGTTTTTCTCCACGGCTTCGGAGCAGACGAAAATGACCTCCTGCCACTGGGGAATGCCTTCGATGACCGGTACACGATCGCTAGCGTGCAAGCACCCCAAAAGCTGCCGGAACATTTTGGTGGTTACTGTTGGTTCCCCATCTCGACCGAGCTAGAGGCCGATGGCCAAGACATTGTTACTCCTACTAAGCAGCTCGATGATTGGGTGCAATCTGTAGCAGCGGATTATCGCAGTGTGTCGCTGCTTGGCTTCTCTCAGGGTATGGCCATGGCAACATCCTTGATGCGCATGCGGCCGGGAGCATACGCGACAATTATCGGTCTGTCGGGTTTCGTGGTCGATGCTACTAGGACCCCTGAACTGCAATCCTTGTTCCAGGATGACCAGATTGCCGAAACGCAGCAGCCTTTCTTTTGGGGGTACGATCCGGGTGATCCGATCGTCGCCTCCGATCGGATCGCAGAAACCGGTGCCTGGCTCCGTCCACGTGTCAAGCTCGAAGAACGTACCTATAACGGGATCGGTCATGGCATCCACCCGCAGGAAATTGCGCACTTTATGGCGTTCCTGAACGGGCAGATGTAGCCGATCACACAAACATCAGGGATTACTCGGTCTCGATAACGACATCGAGATCAAGCTCAGAAAGAGTGATCACGTCGTCAGCAAAAAGTTGGCGCCCTCGGCGCATTTCCGTTTCCCCGTTGACCTGAACCTCTCCGGCAGTAATGACATTTCGGGCATCGACGCCATCTTCTACTACATTGGCTAACTTCAACGCCTGACCAAGGCGGATCATGTCTTCACGGATCACAAGTGTTTCGCTATTGGTACTCATACTTCCATTGTCACCCACAAGCGCGAAAGAATCGACTAATCTAAACTAGTTGCAGGTCTACCCAAGACCGCACAACCAAAGTGTAATTTTCGATAATGGAAAGTGATAGCTCCATGGCACAACCGTCCACTCTCGACCAGGTCATTAACCTGGCAAAACGCCGCGGATTCGTCTTCCAGGCCGGTGAGATTTATGGCGGTTCACGCTCAGCATGGGACTACGGTCCACTCGGCGTCGAACTCAAGGAAAACATCAAGTCTCAGTGGTGGAACAACTTTGTTCGAGGTCGCGGTGACATGGTCGGTCTGGACTCATCCATTATCCTGCCCCGCAAGGTCTGGGAAGCATCCGGCCACGTCGAAACGTTCGTCGACCCATTGGCCGAGTGCACCGCATGTAATCATCGCCACCGCGACGATCATTTGATTGAAGCTTTCGAAGCCAAGCACGGCCGTGCTCCGGCACGCGAGGAGCTTGTCTGCCCGAACTGTGGCACCCGAGGCAAAATGACCGAAGCACGCACTTTCTCCGGTCTTATCCGCACGTTCCTTGGCCCGGTAGCCGATGACGATGGCCTGCACTACCTGAGGCCAGAAACCGCGCAAGGTATGTATCTCAACTTCTTGAATGTAGTGAATACCTCACGCAAGAAGCCACCGTTTGGCATCGGCCAGATTGGAAAAGCCTTCCGTAACGAAATCACCCCCGGCAACTTTATCTTCCGCACCCGTGAATTCGAGCAGATGGAAATCCAGTTCTTTATTCCACCCGCTGAGGCTGACACCTGGTTCGACACATGGGTCAATCAAGCACAAGACTGGTTCTTTGACCTTGGCATTAACCCCGAAAATCTGCGTCAGTATAATGTGCCAGACGGCGAACGGGCACACTACTCCTCGGTAACGATCGACCTCGAATACAAATTCGGATTCGCCGGAGGTGACTGGGGAGAACTCATGGGCATCGCCAACCGTGGAGATTTTGACCTCACGAATCACACCGAAGGCTCGGGCACCAAGATGCAATACTTCGACCAAGCCTCCGGCGAACGATACACGCCATATGTGATCGAACCATCGTGGGGACTGACACGCTCGCTGATGGCCTTCCTCGTTGATGCATACTCCGAAGACGAGGCCCCAAACTCCAAGGGTGGTGTCGATACCCGTACAGTACTGCGCCTGGATCCCCGTTTGGCTCCGGTAAAAGCTGCTGTACTCCCGCTGTCCAAGAAGGCAGAACTGGCAGAGCCTGCCGGTAAACTTGCTGCTGATCTGCGAAAACGCTGGAACGTTGACTACGACGACGCCGGTGCTATTGGCCGTCGATACCGTCGTCATGATGAGATCGGTACACCCTACTGCGTGACCTTCGACTTCGATTCGCTTGACGACAACGCCGTGACAATCCGCGATCGTGACACCATGGCGCAAGAGCGCGTCTCACTCGATAAGGTTGAAAGCTACCTATCGCAAAACCTGGGAGTCTAATTGGAATTCCGCGAGTGGCACGACGGAGACGACTTACGTTTACTGGAGATCTTTTCGGATCCAACCAACGCGCAGCACCACTATGACCGCGCCATGTTAGGTCCCTCAACACAGGAGCCTTTCGGCGTGGGCATGGTAGCCGTCGACGAGGATATCCCCGTTGCAGCCGGAGCACTCCGAGCACAAACTCTCCATCCACAACGGATGTGGTGTTATATCGAAACTGCTCCGCTGCAACGCCAGCGTGGCATCGCCACTGCATTACTGCAGCAACTGCTCGAACGGGCACCGGACAACACTGAACTCAAAACGCGCTCGGCTGCAACAGATGAGGCGACGGCCAACTGGTTGACCAACCACGGCTTTGCCCCAGTGCAGCATACACAGCGCATCATCGTAGCTTCGAAGTCATTTGAAGCAGTAGACATCGAAGTCCAACCGCTAGCAACAGGTTCTGTGGAACTCTCGAAGGTCGTCGCTGAATATTACAACGCATCCCATGCATGGGATCCTTCTGATATCACGCTGACACAAGCACAGCAGTTGCTGCTTGCCCCACAAACGGGTGCGCAACAAGCGCTCATCACGCGTTCGGATCATGGCATTGCTGCCTTTGCCATTGCTTATCCTGGCCCAGTGCCGAATGTGGTTGAGCTGTTTATTGGACACGATCCCAAGCATTTGGATCCGACCGAGCACATCCGTGCGCTGTTGGCCACCGCTGGTGCAGAGAGCAGCCTAGCCATTGAAATTGACAACTCTACCGCGGTCTTGAATCCGTTGATCGAGTCAGCGGTGGAATCTGATACCGCCATTATCGAACACGAATCCACCATTTGGGCGACTGACGTTTCACCACATGCATAACGTACCGTCGAATATTCCTGCCACACGACGCAGGGTGATCATCTGGATGGTCAGTATCCTAGTACCAATAGGCATTGCTCTTGTCGCCGCTATGATTTGGCTCTGGCCCTCCGGTGCACACCAGGAACTTTCCCTTGATGATCCGTACGGGACGACCGAAACCTTTGCGGTCGAATCAGGATCAGTGTTATCTGTTGCCGCGAATGCTTGCGAGGGTGCTTCGGATACTGGGACTCCAACTGAGGTACAAGTCGACATCGAGTGTCAGACCGCCCAGGTTGCGACCGACTCAGGAACCTATGACGTAGAAATTCCTGTTCAAGTATCGGCGTCTGCAGAAGTGGTGCGCGGCGATAACGTCAAAATTCTTGTAGGTGAGGAGCTAGCCGAAACCGGAGTCTTTGTCGACTTTGAGCGTACGGTTCCGGTTGGTCTTTTAGCCGCACTGTATGCGTTGGTGGTCATCGTCGTGGCACGATGGCGCGGAGTTCGGGCGATTGGCGGGTTGATCCTATCATTTGTCGTGCTTTTCGGATTCATGATTCCAGCACTCCTCGAGGGCGGACCGCCCTTCTGGGTGGGACTCATCGGCAGCATGTTAATCATGCTGGTCGTGCTCTATTTTGCACACGGTTTTTCGCTGCGAACGACGACGGCGCTGCTGGGGACTTTTATTGGTCTATTGCTCACCGCAGGACTCGCGGCTTGGGCATCCGATTCAGCCTATCTGATCGGACTGGGTGAAGAATATTCCTATATGCTTGCCTCCGTTGTGCCCGAGATACGGCTCTCCGGTATCGTGTTGACGGGCCTACTGGTCGCGGGGCTAGGGGTGCTCAACGATGTCACGATTACTCAGTCCTCGGCTGTATGGGAAATTAAAGCTGCACAACCAACTATCACGCCCCGCGCTCTCTTTGCCGCTGGAATGCGAATTGGCCGCGACCACATTGCGTCGACTGTTTACACCATTGCCTTTGCTTATGCTGGAGCGGCTTTGCCAATGCTAATCGTGGTATCGCTGTACGACCGATCTATGCTCAATACCCTCATGTCAGCAGAGATGGTTGAAGAGGTTGTTCGTATCCTTGTCGGTTCTGTTGGATTGGTATTAGCAATACCTATTACCACTGGCATCGCTGTTGCGGTAGCCAATGCAGTGGCAGAGCCCCCGGGACACACACCTCACGGACCATCAAACATGATGTCCACTAACAACCTGGGGTCTTCACCGGACAACCGGTGAAGACCCCAGGTTTGTTTTGACTCGGTGTTACACCAAGGTCACGCCATCCTTACGTGCTTGCATCCAATCTTTGAAAAAGCCGTGAGCAATCACGTAGAGCACTACCGCGACGATAGCGGGCCACATCAGGACGTATACGGTGAGAAAGAAGGTTGTCATGACTATCTCCTTGCTTCAAGTGGAGTGAACTAATTTTCTGTTGAACCGTCATCAGAGGTGTCTTGTTTATCGCGCTTAACTGCTTGCAAGGCGAGTTCCTGTTCTTCTGTCGGATCGAAGTCGCCAGTGCGATACTGAATCACATCGAAGTCGAAATTCTGCTTACTACGCACCGACATGAAGAAGCACACCAGGGTGCTGACGGAGTAGGCGATCAACGAAGCACTGAGTGTTTCGTAGTCACGTAGGACTCCGAAACCAAATGGTGCTGTGATAAGCACTGACACAATGGCGACAATGAGACCCACCCGGATCCCAAAGAAACCAAACGCCATCAACCCAAGGACAACTCCAACCCCAAGGATCGCTAGGATATCTACGACATATCCAAACAGGTTGTCCATCGGGATGAGGCCGAAGCGGACCGGGATGAACAGTGCTAGAGCGGCGAGCACTGCCACAGTAAATGCCGCGTTGGTGACCTTCTTCCAGTAGAAGCTGGCAAGGACGGGGAACACCAAAGCACCCCACAGTGCGCCGACAAAGACCAAGAGATCGAGAATATTCAGCTGCAGACTGGCGAAGACGACTGCTGTTGCCGTAGCAACGATCATCGTCAGGCGGCCCACCAACAGCATCGTCTTGGGACTTGCACGCTCCTTGCCTGCAACGTTTTGACCGTAAATATCGGCCATGGTGATTGAAGAAAGTGCTGCCAGGTCGGAGTCCGCGGTTGAGGACAATGCCCCGATGACCATAATGACGAAGAGAATCAACAGTATCGGTGGCAGAAAGTCCGAGGCCATTTCTGGGATGAGGTTGTTTACATCGCCGCCTGTTGGCTCGAAGCCCATATAGAGCGCGAGAACACCGAGCATACCGACGCCTATGACCATCGCACCATACCCAATGGTCGCCGTCATGAAGGTACGTTTAATGAGATCTTGTCGAACCGCAAAGAGCCGCTGTGCAATGGTTTGGTTACCGATGGCATAGGCTAGGACGGCAGCGATATACGGTGCCCCCTGGTGCATGAAAGCATCACTTGAGAAGAAGTTACTCTGCTCCGGTGTGAGGTTAGCTGCGCCGGATTCAAATAGCTCTGGGAAGCCAGCAACAAAGAAGATGAACGGAACGATAACGACTACAGCGCCGAGCATGGCACAAACTTGCACGAAGTCTGTCATAACAGACGCTCGGAAGCCAGACCACAGGCTGTACAGCAGCACTCCGGTTGCTACTGCGATCACTCCTTGAGCGAAGCTGAAGGGCGAGAGCATTGCAATGAGTGCGCCGCCAGCAATGAAATTCGACATTAAACTAATGATGCTGCCGACTACATTCGAGCCAGCGAGCATGAGTTGTGATGAGCGTCCGTGGCGGGCGTACATGACCTCAGCCAGCGTGTGCGCTTTAGGAGCAACGGTCCGAATACGCTTTCCGAACGGGTAGATGAACAGAATCATCAACGCACCCCAGAGACCGTAGTGGATTGGTCCGGATATCCCATACGTATAGCCAGCGGTTGCTGACGCATACATCGAAGAAGCCCAGATCCAGGTTGCGGTCATCGAAGCAGCTGAAACACCAAAGCCTAAAGTATTGCCTGCGGTCATAAAGCCGTCGGCATTTTCCTTTCGCTTGGCAATTGTTGTTGTGATGTAGAGTGTGCCGCCGTAGAAAACAAGTAAAATGAGAATGATCCCAAGATAACCGAATTGAAAACCGTCGCCTTCCATATCCTCTCATCACTCCTTCCATAATGTTTTTCTCAACAAGGTGCTCAAGACACCGCACAATGTGTGGTGTATGTCACTGAGTGTAGCCTGGTTGACATGGGGAGGGGAGTGACGGTTTGCGACCATCTCCGGTTTAGCGGCGATGGCGATCCGAAGCCGCTTTAGAGATTCATGGCGGCTTGCTTTGCATCTGGGGTTCTCGGTGTTTTGAAGTACAACGCGAAAAAGAGCCCTGCCATGGTCAAGACGATGGCGCAGACGATATAGGTCATTGCAGGTCCCCAGTAGGTGAAGCCAAATCCACCGACGAGACCGGCCATACCTAGCCCGATATCGAAGGTCATATTCCAAGCAACACTTCCACGATTGGTGCTGCCGGATTGCTCAAAGCACAGCAGCAAACTTGAAGCCTGTACAGCGCCGATGCCGAACCCTAAGATCATCATCGCGATAATCAGTGCTGCTCCTGCGGGCAAAAGAGCGGTAAAGAGGAGTCCGGTCAGTGTGATGGCCATGCCCACATTCATGACCGATACTGGTGTTCTTTGGTCTAACGCTGAACTTGCGAGGAATCTGCCGATGATTGCAAAGAGCTGCATGCTCACTATGTAGAGAGCTGGAGATGCATGAGTAGCTGCAGGCCCAAAAGCTAGGAGCAGGCCGAACGTCGTCAGCGCGATGGCAACAGGTAGTAGGACTGTTATGAGGCCGGCCCACTGCATACCTCCCTCATAGTTTCGTGGCGCCTGTTGTGCCGTAGCGCCGTGGGGTCGGTGTTGTTGTGGAATGGCAACAAGAGCGGGTAACGCTAACAGGACCAGGGCAAATGTCAGCCATCGAAAACTGGTGACTGGCATGATGTTGATGAGCCACAATCCCACTGGAGCGCCGAGGGCAGTCGCGCTCGAAGTGGTTCCACCAAAATATCCAAGTGCTTTACCTAAACGCTCGGGGGCCACGGTTGAAGGTACGGCGGCGGTGCCAATTACCACCAGAATTCCGAATCCCAGCCCACCAATAATGCCGCCTCCGATAAGTGCAAACAATGGGAACTGAGTCACAAGGCTCAGGAGATTTCCTAAAGCTTGCAGGCTGAGCGCAATGAGGAATGTCATGCGCGGACCAAATCGGTAATTCAGGATCGGTGTCAGTGGTTGAACCACCACAACGGCTCCCATCATGATGGTGAGCACCGTGCCCGCTGTCACTGCAGTTAAACCCATGTCGGTGCCAATGGTCACCAGTGTTGAGTAGTTGAGAAAGAATGTACCGAAGCCAAATAATGCAATGCACATCACCGCCAGTAAGGCAGGAGTGAGTGTGCGCTGACGCTTTGGTGGATGGGCCGGGGTGGTCAATTGGAGGATTTCAGGCGGAGCGAGGCGAGTAGAAATTCGCCATCCTCCACGAAGACATCGAACTGCCAGGTGCCGAAACGTTGGACGATTTCTAGACCTGCCGCTTCAGCATCGTTTGTAAATTGCTGATGAGAGTAACCTCGGGCCAGCTGGAAACCGCTGAAATAACGGGATTCGGCATGCATGTGCTTGGCAATATTTTTAAGCGCAGGGAGTCGTTCCCAATCTGCAAGAAATGTCTGCACGTTACCGGCCGACACCACGATGTCAAAGGTTCGCAAGTGCCCTTCAGTATCGTACAACGAAAAGTCAGCCAGGTCGGCGACTTCGAAATGTGCTTCAGGATATTTTGTTTTTGCGACATCCACTAGGTAGGGATCGAGGTCTACGCCCATGGTCTTATGGCCTGCGCGAGCGAGATAACCCGCCAGACGTCCGTTTCCTGAACCGGCGTCTAGAATTGTTGACCCGCGGTTCGCTAGGGCATCAATGGCTCGTCCCTCGCCGTCGATATCTTTGCCTTCGGCCTCCATGCGGTCCCAGCGTTCCGCGTAACGTGTCGAATGCGTAGGGTCCTGCATGGCTGCACGCCATTTATTTATGTCTTGTCGTGCGGCGAGTCTTGATGAGGCTGATAGGGATAATGCGTAGGAGTCGTCGGGGGTAGAAGCAAAACCTTGGTTAGACATGCCCTCATTCTAAGCAGCTTGACGAAAGTTGGCTGTTCATTTGACGCACAGGGTAGGTGCCAAGCTTGTGCATATGCGCACAAGAGCTGTGAGCCATTGGGTACCGACGATCTTGGGGCCTAGTGTGGCCAATACCACTGTCGAACTGGCATATTAGACACTAGCTGATGCAGTGCGACGTCTACGCTGCACCATAAGAAATATTGTCGAATCGTGGGCCTTCCTGCGGTTCGGAGCCTGTCGGAAGGGACAACATGACACAGACTCTTACGCACTATATTAACGGTGCTGCCGCAGAAGGAACTTCCGGCCGCTTTGCCGATGTGTATCATCCAGCCTTCGGTAGGGTTGCTGCACAGGTCCCTTTAGCCTCGGACGAGGAGGTCAACAATGCTGTTGCCATCGCGGCGAGGGCCCAGGTCGGTTGGGAGGGTCTTAACGCCCAGCGTCGAGCGCGTATTCTAGGTCGCTTCGTTGACCTCTGTCACAAAAACATGGATGACTTGGCCACTGCACTATCAAATGAGCACGGTAAAACGTTTGAAGATGCTAAAGGTGATGTTCAGCGAGGATTAGAAGTCATCGAATTTTGCATGGGCGCTCCGCACTTGATGAAGGGCGAATTTTCTGATCAGTCAGGTAGCGGGATTGACACTTACTCAATGCGCCAAGCACTCGGTGTCTGTGTTGGTATTTCACCATTCAACTTTCCAGCGATGATTCCTCTCTGGCAGGCCGGCCCGGCGCTTGCGGCCGGCAACGCGTTTATCTTGAAACCTTCCGAGCGTGATCCCTCGGTTCCCCTGATGCTTGCTGCACTGTTCAAGCAAGCTGGCATGCCAGACGGTGTGTTTCAGGTGGTCAACGGCGACAAGGTTGCTGTGGATGCGCTCTTAGACCATCCAGAGGTGAAAAGCGTCGGCTTCGTAGGGTCCACTCCCATTGCGCAGTCGATCTATACGACAGCTGCGGCGAATGGGAAGCGTGCGCAGTGTTTCGGGGGTGCAAAAAACCACGCCATTATCATGCCGGATGCTGATTTGGATCAGGCGGCGGATGCTCTCATTGGTGCGGCCTTTGGAGCCGCAGGTGAACGCTGCATGGCGCTTTCAGTCGCGGTGCCCGTTGGCGAGAAAACTGCTGACGCTCTTGTTGCTAAAGTGCTTGAAAAGGCAAAAAAACTCACGGTCGGACCGTCACTGGATCCTTCCTCAGACTTCGGACCAGTTGTTACAGCTGAAGCGAAGCAGCGCATTGAGGCTGCCATTGCTGCAGGTGTTGAAGAAGGGGCCGAGCTAGTTCTTGATGGTCGCGATGTCGTCATAGATGATCACGAAAGCGGCTTCTACGTAGGTGCCACAATCTTCGATAAAGCGACGAAGGACATGAGCATTTATCGTGACGAAATCTTTGGTCCGGTCCTGACAATTGTTCGCGCTGACGACTTCGAGGATGCTTTGGCGCTGCCGACGCAGCACCAATACGGTAATGGTGTTGCCATCTTTACTCGGGACGGAGATACAGCTCGCGAATTCACGCGTCGCGTCGATGTTGGTATGGTCGGCGTCAACGTCCCAATCCCCGTACCTATTGCGTACTATACGTTCGGGGGTTGGAAGGCTTCAGGTTTCGGAGATCTTAACCAGCACGGCGCCGATGCCTTCAGATTTGTCACCAAAACCAAGACAGTCACCTCGCGCTGGCCCTCAGGTGTTAAAGAAGAAGCCAGTTTTGTCATGCCTCTGCAGTAAAGGACCTCATGTCACAAGATGAACTTATAGTATCCGTTCAGGGCGGGTTGGGTCTTATGACGCTCAACCGGCCGAAAGCGGTAAATGCACTCTCGTACAACATGATCGGGCTGATAGATCAAGCCCTCACGGAATTCGAACACAACAAAGATGTACACGCCGTGCTGATTCGCGGCGCGGGTGACCGGGGGCTGTGTGCTGGCGGCGATGTGGTTTCCATCCACGACAACGCTATTAACAATGATCTTGCAGCAGCCGTACCTTTTTTTAGAGAAGAGTACACGCTCAACAACCGCATCTATAACTACCCGAAGCCGTATATCGCTATTATGAACGGGCTGGTCCTCGGCGGTGGAGTGGGAGTATCTTCCCCAGGCTCGCATCGTGTGGCCACTGATTCCACGAAACTGGGCATGCCAGAAGTTGGCATTGGTTTCAGCCCGGACGTAGGCGGTACTTACTTCCTTACCAAAGCGCCAAGAAATGTTGGTAACTATATGGCTCTTACTGCCGCTCACGTTTCCGGAGCAGACGCAGTATATGTAGGGATGGCAGATGTCCGCGTGCCGGACGCGCGCATTGCGGCGCTGGTTGAACGACTCGAAAGCATTACCGCACCGGAACAAGTCGACGAAATCTTAGCTGAGTATCACGAACCAGGAGAATCCACCTTAGAAAACGAATCACTCTGGATTGATGAGGCGTTCGGTGCAGCGACCGTAGAGGAAATCCTCACCACGGTAGAGGTGGTGGCGGCACAGGGCAATGAGGTTGCGCAAAATGCTGTGAAAGTGTTGCAACGGCATTCACCCACGGGACTAAAAGTGACCTTGGAAGCTGTTCGGCGAGCCCAGAACATGGAGTTTTCCGAAGTCTTGGCCCAAGATTTACGCACCACAATGCACGCTATGGAGGGGGTAGATCTTGCCGAGGGGATTCGAGCTCAAATCATTGATAAAGACCGCAACCCTCAGTGGGACCCCGCCCAGCTGACTGATGTTACTGACGCCGCTGTACAAACGTTCTTCGGTCCCGTAGATGGCATCGAGGATCTCACCGTCTAATATGTAAGGACACGGTATGAAAATCGCTTTTCTCGGCTTGGGGAATATGGGTTCCCACATGGCCCGAAATCTCGTAGACGCCGGATATGATGTCAATGGATTCGACGTTGTAGACACCGCGACGCAAGCCGCAGCAGAACACGGTGTCATCCCTGCTGAAACTGCTGAAGAAGCGGTAATCGGAGCTGACGTTGTCATCACAATGTTTCCTGCAGGAATACATGTTTTAGAAGCGTATTCTACCGGGCTGTTGGCAGCGGCCCGGCCAGGGACATTATTTATTGACTCATCAACTATTGCCGTCGACGATGCGGTTCAAGCCGCCAAACTCGCCAAAGAAGCCGGACATTCCAGCTTAGACGCACCAGTTTCAGGTGGGACTACGGGCGCTGCGAAAGGCACGCTTACCTTTATGGTTGGTGGCAGCCAGGCAGCATTCGACATGGCACAACCTTTATTTGAAGTGATGGGTCGACAGATCGTCTACGCAGGTGACTCTGGCACCGGACAAGCAGCAAAGGTCGTGAACAACATGGCCTTAGCGATTAACACCATCGGGGCTGCTGAGGCGTTTGCTTTGGGGGAGAACCTAGGTCTGAGTCATCAAACCTTATACGATGTAATGTCCACTTCTGCAGCGCAGTCATGGGCCGTGACCACGAATTGTCCAGTTCCAGGACCAGTGCCTGAATCACCGTCCTCAAATGACTACCGACCAGGTTTCGCAACCGGTCTCATGGCAAAAGATCTAAACTTAGCGCGAGAAGCTATTGAGTCGACCAAGACTCCTGCAGACTTCGGTTTGGCAGCGTACCGTGCGTACACTGAATTTAACGCGGAGAATACTACGGGTAAAGACTTCTCCGCCATCATTGCCACCAAGCAGAAAGGCTAACCGTGTCTGACCAAGTGATACTGACTGAGACCGTCGACAGGGTGGGTGTTATCCGCCTCAACCGACCAGATGCGATGAATGCGCTCAACGTTGATATTATGCATGCCATCGTAGAGGCTTCCGAAGCGTTTCAGGATGACGCCAATATCATGGCTATCGTTGTAACCGGAAATGAAAAGGCTTTTGCTGCCGGCGCCGATATAAAAGAGATGCAGAGCAAACCCTATATTGAAATGCAGCAGACAGACTGGTTCGGGCATTGGAACCGATTTACGGCGATTCGCTTACCAATTATTGCGGCCGTCAATGGCTACGCACTCGGTGGTGGGTGTGAGCTAGCAATGATGACAGACATGATCATTGCCGGGCCGAAGTCGAAGTTTGGTCAGCCCGAGATCAATTTGGGAGTCATCCCAGGCATGGGGGGTTCTCAACGATTGACGCGCGCGATTGGTAAGTCCAAGGCTATGGATTTGGTCCTTACCGGGCGCATGATTGACGGCGAGGAGGCCGAGCGTGCCGGTCTTGTTGCCCGACTCGTCGAAGATGACAAAGTATTTGATACTGCTATGGAAATTGCGCAGACGATAGCTTCCAAATCGCGTCCTGTGGTGATGGCGGCTAAAGAAGGCGTCAACAATGCCTTCGAGACCACATTGCAGCAAGGGCTGTTGTTTGAACGTCGCACGTTCCACTCATTGTTCGCCCTTGAAGACCAAAAAGAGGGTATGGACGCTTTTTCGAATAAGCGTCAGCCAGATTTCAAAGATCGATAGGACGCCCACGGAACCATACACATGCCGGTCGGTCGAGAAGCGTTGGCCGACCGGCATGATGGTTTGTCTATGGCAGCTTGGGATTAATTAAAATCAGCTGCAGAAAACTCGTGGTTATAGCCACCAGTAGTTGTCCGGGCCGCAAGTGACTGTTGAGTTTTCTCACCTTCTGCGCCGTGGAACTCGGCTTCTTTCTTCCGTAATTCAACCCGCCGAATTTTGCCAGAGATAGTTTTTGGCAATTCGGCGAATTCTATACGACGGATTTTGGCATATGGTGGCAATTTGCTATCAGTAAACGCCAAAATATCTCGCGCCGTCTCCACATCCGGTGTATGCCCGTCGGCAAGCACAACGTATGCCTTGGGCACGGCCGCTTCAGAAACACCTGGATGCTCGATAATTGCAGATTCAAGTTCGAAAGGTGACAGCTTGTAGTCTGACGCTTTGAACACGTCGTCAGCTCGGCCGACATAGGTAAAAACATCATCGTCATCGCGATACATAATGTCGCCTGTGCGGTAATATCCATCTCGGAATGCGGCTTCATTCTTGTCAGCATCTTTATAATAACCAGCCATCAAGCCCACGGGTCTGGGGTTGATCATTAGGCACACCTCACCCTCGCCGGCTCCATTGACGAGTTCGTCCGTTGCCGGATCGATAAGCACCACGTCGTAGCCGGGAAGGGCCCTGCCAAGGGAACCCGGTTTCACGTTCTGTCCGGGTGTGTTGGCGATCTGTAGAGTACTTTCAGTTTGGCCAAAACCGTCACGAATCTCGGCGTCCCATGCCTTCTTCACTGCCTCGATGACTACAGGATTTAGAGGCTCACCTGCTGCTAGAAGTTTCCGGGGTGGTGAGATCATCTTGGTCAGGTCAGCTTGGATCAGCATGCGCCATACGGTTGGCGGAGCGCAGATGGAAGTCACTCCTTCGGTGTCCATGACTGACGTCATTTCTTGGGCATTGAACCGCGCGTAGTTATACAGGAAGATTGTAGCTTCGCCTATTAACGGGGCGAAGAAGTTGGACCAGGCATGTTTTGCCCATCCGGGTGATGCAACATTGAGATGGATGTCGCCTGGCTCTAAGCCGATCCAATATAGAGTCGAAAGGTGGCCCACCGGGTAGGTCGTGTGCGTGTGCGCAACCATTTTCGAACGAGAAGTTGTTCCAGACGTAAAGTAGATTAGCGCAATATCGTCGGCTGGTGTGGGCTCAGTAGGCTCAAATTGTGCAGGTGCCATATCGGCGTCCACATAGAGGTGCTGCGGATGGACGGAATCCGAAGGCAGTTGAGTCAACGAGGTCGTGATGACTTCAAAATTGCCACGTACGGCATCAAATTTCGCCGTATTGTCTGGGTTGGTTACCACCCAGGTAGCCTCAGAACGTGAGATGCGTTCATCAATCTGTTCGGGCCCGAGCATGACGGTCGTGGGCAGGAGCACGGCGCCGATCTTGAATCCTGCCAGCATCGTTTCCCATAACTCATATTGATTATCGAGCATAATGATGATGCCATCACCACGCCTAACACCGAGGGTGCGCAACCAATTTGCGACTTGCGAGGAGCGCGAAGACAGCTCGGCGTAGGTAGCCGAGTACCGCGATCCATCTTCCTCAAGAATGACCAAGGCATCTTGGTTTGAGCGCTCATCAGACGCCGCAATTTCATCGAACCAGTCCAAGGCGAAGTTGAAATAATCGAATCTTGGCCAAACAAAATTGTTCCTGGCGGTCTCAATATCGGTGCGATGCGCTAACAACACGTCACGAGCTTGTCTGTATTGATCCGTCACTGACATGCGACTCCTTAAATCGAGGTAGAACTCTTCACTCGGAAGTAGACTAGGTTCACTGTGATATAGCGTACATAAGTTTTGTGATCCCTGTGCCGAGTTGGGGCCGAAACATGCTGTGCCGTGACGCGCTAGTTGAGGCAGTAGATAAGGTATTTGGCCCTCCGGGAGGTGGGGATGACAAGGGTAAATAAGACTTTCGCACACCGCGTGTGCATCGAATGCACCTGCGTTTCTGCGACATGATTTTCGGTGAGGCCAGACTCACTGTACACTTGTGCAGTATTGACTGAGAGGTTTATCACAACTCTGTTTGAGAGAAGGATTCGCATGACTGCTGTGGAGTCGAACGGACTTATTGATAACGTGAACCAAGCTCCGTTCCCTGACGCGGACGTCTTGGATGTTGTGTCCCTTTTGGACCCGATTGAGCAAGAGCAGCTCCTCAAGATTCGTGACCATCTTCAACGTAACGTTCGTAAACAAGTTATTGATTACTGGAACAACGAAGCATTTCCCTTCGAAATGCTCCCTGCACTGGCAGACTTAGGTCTGGGTGAGCTCGTCGTGAGCGACAATTCTTTGCTATTTCGAGGGCTCGTATATGCGGAAGTCGCGCGAGTCGATGTCTCCTTGTGTGCTTTGGTCGGTATTCACAATGAACTCATCGTAGGGATAGTCGATCAACTTGGTTCAGACGCGCAACGAGAACAATGGTTGGACA
>DHCMJ07802__coassemble_968_pt1 | contig 24649 bp, 19 predicted proteins | sample DHCMJ07802__metabat2_low_PE_015 | metagenome-assembled genome bin DHCMJ07802 | reverse complement strand
GATGATTTGGCAGATTGTATCGGATTGATTCGGCAATACGACGTGCATGAGCCCCGTTGGCGGCGATGACGGCGAGGGAACGCTCCGGATGATCCCGGAAATGTTCAAAGACGGCATCGACGGTACGGGTGACTTCTGCGGTCGTGGATTCCACACCGTCATCGCCCATGCCCGGGCTACCGGGTTCGGTGAGGTATTCCACTGACATGCCGGTTTGGGAACTGGTAGCAATTTCTTGTGGTGTTGGCGCGCGGTCAAGGCGGCCGTCATACAACTGCTCGCCCAGGGTACGCGCCAGGTACCGGTTAATACCGCGGTGTAAGAAATGCAGCGGGACCACGGGCAGCACGCGTGTAAGTGCCCGATGGACGGACTCGGCTTGTCGTGGGTGAGACGGACGTGCGGTGGGATCTATTGAGACTTGGAATCCGACGGGTCGACCAGAAACGGCGTCACCAAAGGCAACTACCTGCTCGGCACGTGATATTGCTCCGAGTCCGGTGGCCAAACCGATGGTTTCAGAATCCAGAACTAACACGGTGTCGAAGGTGACCGATGGTGACAGCTCAGCCAGGGTGAGTGGCGAGGTGGTCAGGATGGGTACCAGTGGCTGCAATAAATTCGAATTGATACTCAAAATAGTCTCTACATTGGCTCCACCGGTACGCAGCAGGCGACGCAAAGAGTCAGCGGCATCAGGATAGTCCCGAGTAGCTTTCTCCCAGCGGGTCGCCAGGGTGTGCCGGATACGCGATGGCCCCGACTCCTGGTGAGCCGTATCGGCAATGCGGAACTCTTCTTCCAACCGAGCCAACTGCTCCCCTGTGGTGGCGGCCAGGTGTTCATCGGCTGAGACCATGGCTTCCAGTGCGGATTGCCACCAGGAGACTTCAAGTTCTAAGGTCACCTGGTCGGAGGACACACCGCGGGCCTGGAAATCGTCCAGCAGGTCCTCAAGGCCCTGCTCGGTGAGCTGATCAATAACGATCGTCCGCTCGGGCAGCGTGTGGAGCGTATACGAGTCCTCGACGAGTTTGGACAGCACATCGTGTAGATCTCCGGCGTCAATCCGGGTCAACCGGTCGTGTTCGGACTCGGCTGGTGCCAGCATGTCTTGGAGCCGGTTGAGGTTCTCATAGAGCTGGCTGGTATCTTCAGCCAAGGACTCTATACCGGTGGGGATCACCGGGTTACGTTTGGAGGAGGCCCACTGGTTCCACAAGGTCAGTTGATCTTGGACTTTGACCAGCGCTTCGTGCAGGTTAGGCATGTCAACACCGGGACGAATGTATTCGCGAGCCAGCCAGCGTAACCGGGTGCGGGTCATTGCCGACATGTCGATGCCATTGCGCTTACGCCATGATCCGGTTGCGGTGGCCGCAATCAGGTCGGTGACCGGTCGGTCGAAAATATCCGGCGTGAATTTATCCAGGGTATCGCGAACTTCACGCAGCAGTTCGACCTGTTCCATCCATTCGGTGATGTTGGCCGCGATCGACAGTTGAGCCTGTGCAGTGGCCGCTTCAAAGCGTGGGGCGACATCCGAGAGTTGATCATGTACGGTCTGTGCCAGCTCGAGTGCCTCTTCCGCCTCGTGCACATTGCGTAGGCGGGCACCGTACCAGGGTGATTCCGTTGAGGACGCTTCAAATGCGCCCAGTTCTGCTGCGTACCGCAGCTGTTCGGCGACTTGCTCTCGATCTACGGTGCCGTCAAGGACCGAACGCTTCAAACGCACCGACGTCGATGGCGCCGGGTCCGCATTCATCAGCGTGACCAGTTCGTTCATCGCCTGGATCGGTGAGCACTGCCAGCGTTGCCGAACTTCATGCAAGGATTGGCCGTGCTCAACAAGTTGACGCCGCACATCACGCAACGTTTCATGAATCCTGCGTACCGCTGGTTCTTTAGCCCGTTCGGCAGATAGCAAGGAGCGCACCAGTTGGTTGGTGACGTCTGTCGAGTCAGTGTCTGCTTGGACGCTAAACACCATGGGATCCAGTTGGAGCCCGGCTAAGCGATTCGAAAATTCTGCCAATGTCGAGGTATTCTCCGCGATAACCAACACACGTTTACCTGCTTTGGCCAAGCCCGCTGCAGCAGCTACCGCAGTTTGCGTTTGTCCAGTGCCCGGTGGTGCTGAGACCACTAACGATTCACCGGCTACAATATGGTCCACAGCACGCTGTTGGGACGCATCGAGGTCGACAACGAGCACTTCGTCGGCCGGGTCGCGTGCATCCAGCGGCGTGGGTTCAAATTCAAGCTCGGGGGCTTCGTCTTCATAGCCTGCTTCGTCGGTTCCGGCACCGACTTCATATAGTGCGGTAATGATGTCGTGGTCGGTATTGACGACTTCTCGAGAAGCAGTATCCGACAGGTCAGCAAACGTAGAAATCAGCAACCGATGTTCAACCACTAATCCGCGTACTTTGGATGAGTGGGCACGGAGCAAATCGAGCGTGGGCAACGGTTCGAGTTTGGCCGTGGTGTAGGCAGCTTCCTCGTGGGTTTGCGGATCTAATACAATCCCGTAATGGTCTTCAAAGAAGCGCACCAGAGCCGGATTCAGGCGTGCGGGACCGATGATTTGGATATCGTAGTCGTCGCGATTCTGCCGAGCGGCTAACCGAATGGGCGCCAATAAGACGGGGGCCGACATCTGTTGGTTGACGCCGTCTTCAGTCGCCCGCCAGGTAGCCAATCCTGCGGCCAGGTAGCCGACGTTGATACCGCGATCTGCCAACAGCTCTTGGACCTTGGTATCAATGGCTTCGGCAGTTTCAATGCTGCGCTGCATCTCGGGTTGATCACGCAGCAGCGTAGTCAATCGTGTCCGGCGTGCGGATAAGAATTGCGTGAGTCCGCTGGGCTGGGAGTGCGTCACATCAATTGAATTCGACCTGGTAGGTGCATACCGCAACATGGTGTCAGATTCGGTGCCCGTTGCGATGTCAGCTAACCACCGGGAAAAATCTTGTTCAGCAACCTCCACAGGATCCACTGTGCCATCGTCTTCCGCGACGTCAGCCTCCTGAGCAATCGGAGCTTCAGTTGCGGCCACTTCGATACTCGTGTCAACGTCTTCGGCAGACAGCGCTGTATCGTCGTGGTCGACGTCATGTTTATCGTGGCTCACGCTCATCCTTCCTGTGGTTGATACAGGTTGCACCTACCTGACTCTAGTACCAATACGGCTGAGTTTCGCGTTGCCACACCACATAACCCGGCCCCGGGAACCGGAAACTTATTCCCACTCAATAGTTCCCGGCGGTTTACCGGTAATGTCCAGCACCACACGGTTGATACCGTCCACTTCGTCGGTGATGCGCTGTGAAATACGATCCAGGATGTCATAGGGAATACGCGCAAAACGTGCGGTCATGGCATCTTCGGATAAGACGGGACGCAACACGACAGGGTGACCATAGGTGCGTCCACCGTCGTTCACCCCCACCGAACGAACATCAGCCAGCAACACGACAGGAGATTGCCAAATCTCACGATCAAGGCCTGAAGCCGTAAGTTCTTCGCGTACGATCGCATCTGCTTCACGGAGCAAATCGAGTCGTTCTTTGGAGACCGCACCAACAATGCGAATACCCAGACCTGGACCGGGGAAAGGCTGGCGCCAGACGATTTCGTCGGGTAACCCCAGTTTCGTGCCGACCGCGCGAACTTCGTCTTTAAAGAGCTGGCGCAATGGTTCGACCAGTTCAAATTCCAGGTCTTCTGGCAGCCCGCCCACGTTGTGGTGGGATTTGATGACTTTAGAACCATCGGCGTCACCGGATTCGATGACATCTGGATAGACGGTACCCTGCACTAAGAACTGCACATCGGTCGCGTTGGGATCGTTGGCTGACGCCGCCACAATATCTGCTTGGGCGCGTTCAAAAGTACGGATAAAGTGCTCGCCAATAATTTTGCGTTTAGATTCTGGGTCACAGACGCCGTCTAATGCCGACAGGAATTCGTCTTCGGCGTCCACCATGATCAATCTGGCACCGTCGGTTGAGGCTCCGAATGCCTGTTCGATTTCTACCGACTCGTCTTTGCGCATCAGACCGTGGTTGACGTAGACCGCGGTCAGCTGATCACCGATGGCACGTTGTACCAGTGCCGCTGCAACGGCGGAGTCAACACCTCCGGAGAGTCCCACCAGGGCACGTTTGTCACCGACTTGCTCGCGTATTTTGGCGACCTGTTGTTCAATGACTTGTTCAACGGACCAATCTGGCGACAAATCAGCTGCGATAAACAGGAAATTTTTAATGGTCGCCTGACCGTGGGTGGAGCCCTGGGCACCGGGGTTCCACAGCACACCATACAGCTGTTGTTGCGCATGTTCAGCAGCTGCGACCGGCATGGCAGCATGCGAGGCGGTTACAACGAATCCCTGGCTGAGCTCGGTGATGCTGTGGGCGTGGTTGGTGGCGACATCCTGTGAGATCGGCTGACCAGAGAACAACGTGGAATTGTCATCGACGTTGTTCAGGGCAACGACTTCTTTGGAGACTGCATCGAGTGTGACGGTACCGCCCAATGCTTTGGTCACGGCCAAGAAGCCGCCGCCGACAGCTAGCACCGGAATCCCAGCGTTCAACAGTTGCGCATCAATTTCTGGGAGGTCTTCGGTGGGCGTGGAACGCGCCGCGAGCACCAGAGCCGCAGGATTCGCCTCCAGAATGGCTTTGGCTCCGGCGGTGTAGGAATGCACTTCGGAGTAAACTTTTGCTTCGCGGATGCGGCGAGCAAGGAGTTGAGCGTCGTCTGAACCGTAGTCCACGACGATGACAGTATCTTGAGCAGCAACGGTGGCGTTTTGGGGTGTAGTCATCACAGCATTCAGTCTAGAGGATCGATGGGCCTGCGCTAGTAGCGCATGGTCGCTTCGGGATGTGCGGCCAATTCACGTTCGACTTCTGCATTGACGCGTTTTTCAACGAAGAAGGACAAAAATGGGACGACACCGCCACCGGCCATGGCGAGCAATCGTAGCCCACCCCAGCGCATCATTGTCCAGAGTCTGAAGCAGCCCAGGAGGTAAGCAACGTAAAGCCAACCGTGGACAATGAGGATGATCAGTGAGATGTTTACGCCCTCTAATACCGCATCTTGGTGGTAGAGACCCACAATAAACTCTGTGCCGTCTTCCGCGGTGCCGCCGGCGAACATTTCGTAGCCAAAACCATATTTGACGATCATCTGCAACACCAACAGCAACAGGAAAATACCGGTCAGCCAGGCCGTGAACTTATAGAGCTTCTGGGCGCTGCGGATCTGACGGTGAGTACCACCGAAGCGTCGCTTCTTTTTTGCCTCTGGGCGCGGTGGCGCCTGACCGATATCGTTTTCGGTAATGTCTTCTGGATCCGGCAGGGTGGACGGGTCTACCGGTGGGTTCGGCTGGTCTGTCATAGTGTTTCGTTCGTCTTTCTTACTCAGCGGGATCTTGCCCGTAGTAGGCGCGGTATGCTTGGGTGGCAGCTGCTTTTTCTTGGCGCGCTTGTTCGCGCAGGCGTTGTAATTCTTGTGCTCGCCAGTGCTTTTCCCAAAGCTGGTCAAGTTCGGCTTCACGTTGGTCTTTCAGGTAGTCATCTCGGACGAAACGCCACCACAAATACAACGAGAAGATAGCGAAGATAAACCATTCGACCGCGTAGAAGATATTGAGCCAGGCAACTTCGCGTTCTTCGGGTTGCGGGGCGACCGCAACATCTTTGACTGTTTGGCCGGATACAACATGCTCGGCACCATCGACGGTAAAGCTCTCGGCTACGACATATCCGGCGTAGAGCGGCTGGTTCCACAGGTTAACCAATTCAGCGGTGGCCAGCATCTGGGTGCTCTTGGGTTCAATGAAGTGGTTCGTGTTGGGAGTTGGCCCTTCGCCTGGAATCAAACGCCCCTGGATCTGCATGGGTTCGTCCATCGACAGTCCTGTTGACTCTTCAAACAGTGTTTGAATTTCAGAAGCGTCTGCTGCAATTTCCTCCGGAATCCAACCCCAGGCGATCGGTATGTTGTTGTCTTCGGGTGCGCCTTCAACGGTCGCACTAGAAACGAGCCAGAGCCCAACATTGCCTTCATCGACCCGAGATTCGACCTGTACGGTGCGTTCCGGATCGATGGTTCCGGTGAAGTACACCATCTGGTCGGCTTGGTCGCTCATCATGGCCACACCGGGTTCGAAGTGCTCGGTCAGGGCGACCTCTGCTTCGGTTTCGGCGTGGGTTCGAGGCTGAACAGCGGTGGACTGTGCGAACTGCCACTGGGTGAGCACCACAAATAGGGAAGCTACCGCGAGGGTGACAATCAAAAAGCCGATCCACCGAGGTTTTAGAGCTGTACGTAGCAAGTATGGATCACCCGGAGTAGGTCGGTGAGATCTGAACTTCGACTTTCTGGAAGTCTTTCAGATCCGTGTAGCCCGTGGAGGCCATGGCACGGCGCAGTGCCCCCATGAGGTTTGCGGTGCCGTTGGTGTGGTTGGTGGCACCCAGCAGTAGCTCTTGCATTGGGGCGACGGTGCCAACGTGGGTCCGGTCGCCGCGCGGGAAGTCTTGATGTGCTGCTTCCAACCCCCAGTGCCAGCCGTTGCCCGGTGCTTCGGCAGCCCGAGCCAGCGTGGTACCCAGCATGACGGCGTCGGCCCCCATCCCAATGGCTTTGACGATATCTCCTGAAGTACCCAATCCACCATCGGCGATGACGTGGACGTAGCGTCCCCCGGATTCATCCATGTAGTCACGCCGAGCTTCAGCGATGTCAGAGATCGCGGTGGCCATCGGCACGCGAATGCCCAGGGCTCGACGGGTGGTCGACGACGCACCGCCACCGAACCCAACCAGTACGCCGGCAGCACCGGTGCGCATCAGGTGTAGCGCCGGGGTGTATCCTGCCACTCCCCCGACGATAACGGGGACGTCGAGTTCGTAGATGAACTTTTTCAGGTCCAGTGGTTCTTTGGTTTCGGACACGTGCTGCGCCGAGACGGTGGTGCCGCGGATGACGAACATGTCAACTCCGGCGTCCACGACGGTCTTATAGAACTCTTGGGTGCGCTGTGGTGTCAGGGCTCCGGCGACGACGACTCCGGCTTCACGGATCTCTTCCAGGCGCGCTGAAATTAGATCTGCTTGGATGGGTGCCGAGTAGAGTTCCTGGAGCCGCGCGGTATTTTCCGGGGAGAATTGCTGAGCTTGGAGTCCCGCGATTTCTTCCAGAACCGGTTGTGGGTCGGCGTACCGGGTCCAGAGACCCTCGAGGTTGAGTACGCCCATACCACCGAGTTGTCCCAGCTGGATGGCAGTGGCCGGCGACATCACCGAGTCCATGGGCGCCCCGATGACGGGCATGGAGAATTTGAACGCATCGATCTGCCAGGCTAACGAGACGTCTTCCGGGTCGCGCGTTCTGCGGGTTGGCACGATGGATATGGCATCCAGGGGCATGGATTTTCTGCCGCGTTTACCGAGACCAATTTCAACTTCGTAGCTCACGTGTATCCATTTTCTATCCGATTGTGGATGGGTTTAGCGCTTAGGGTTTTACCGTCACTCTATTAGGCGCGGTAGTTTGGTGCTTCCACCGTCATCATAATGTCATGCGGGTGGGACTCTTTCAGCCCGGCTGCGGTCACGCGGACAAAACGTCCGTCACGCTGTAGCTGGTCGATGTTTTCCGACCCCGTGTAGAACATGGTCTGACGTAGACCACCTTCGAGTTGGTGGAGCACTGCACCAAGTGGTCCGCGGAATGGGACTTGTCCTTCAATACCTTCCGGGATGAGTTTTTCATCGTCGGGCACATCGGCTTGGAAATAACGGTCTTTGGAGTAGGAGCGAGAACCGTCACGGGTTTGCATGGCCCCCAGTGAGCCCATACCGCGATAGGACTTGAACTGTTTGCCATTATAGAAAACGAGGTCGCCGGGTGATTCTGCGGTGCCGGCCAGTAGAGAGCCCAGCATCACAGAGTTAGCACCGGCCACAATGGCCTTGCCGATGTCTCCGGAGTGCTGCAGGCCACCGTCTGCAATGATTGGCACACCGGCAGGAATCGCTGCTTTGGCTGATTCATAGATAGCGGTAATTTGTGGCACGCCCACACCTGCAACCACGCGGGTCGTGCAGATCGAGCCTGGACCGACGCCGACTTTGACGGCGTCGACTCCGGCATCTACCAGCGCTTTGGCGCCCTGGTAGGTTGCTGCTTGTCCGCCGATGACGTCGACGTGTTTGGCGGCTGGGTCGTCTTTGAGTTTGGCGACCATGTCCAAAACGCCCTGGGTATGACCGTTAGCCGTGTCGACCACCAGCAGGTCCACTCCGGCATCCACGAGGTTCATGGCGCGTTCGAAACCGTCGCCGAAAAATCCGACGGCTCCGCCTACTCGCAGGCGTCCGTCGTCGTCTTTTGCCGCATGCGGGAATTCTTGAGCCTTGTCGAAGTCCTTGACCGTAATGAGGCCCTCGAGTGTGTTGTCTTTGCCAACCAGGGGCAGTTTTTCGATGCGATGTTCTTGAAGCAGGCGCACAACGTCGTCACGTGCCACGTCAAAGGGTGCGGTGACCAGCGGCATTTTGGTCATGATCTCGTGCACCTTGGTGCTCGCGTAGTCAGCGCCGGGAACAAAGCGGGTGTCACGATTGGTGATGATGCCCAGCAAAACCTGGTGCTCATCAACGACCGGCAGCCCGGAGATACGATATCGACCACACAGGTCGTCCCATTCCGCCAGCGTGGCTTCCGGGGAGATCGTGACCGGGTCGGTGATCATACCGGATTCGTTTCGCTTGACCTTATCGACCTCAGAGGCTTGGTCTTCGATTGAGAGGTTGCGGTGGATCACGCCGAGGCCACCGTAGCGTGCCATAGCGATAGCCAATGGTGCTTCAGTGACGGTGTCCATGGCGGCGGAAATGACGGGGGTATTAATGCGGATGCGTTTCGTCAACTGAGTCGAGACATTGGCATCGGCTGGGATGACGTCGGTCGCGTTCGGCAACAACAGCACGTCATCATAGGTAAGACCCACAAACCCAAATGGGTTGTGGGCTTTTGCGACAGGTTCAGATGATGGCCCGGAAGTGTGGTCGGTCACTGGATCATACCCTTTCAAGAAATCCTTTGGTTCCCATGATAAGGGCTGTACGACCGGGAAAATTCCGAACGTCACGTATGGTGACGTTTCATCGCAGACCGTGAACACTTCCGGGCAAAATCATCGTGTTACCTACTCGACGGTGCCGTCGGTTTGCTCGGCGTATTCTTGCGGAGTCAGCAACGGGCCTTCTTCAGCAACTTCAACGGTGAACAGCCAGCCGGCACCGTAGGGATCTTCGTTGATGCGTTCGGGATTCTGGATAACGTCCTCGTTGGATTCCACGATCGTTCCGGTGACCGGAGAGTACAGTTCCGAAACGGATTTAGTGGATTCCAGTTCGCCACAGACTTCGCCGGCGGTTACGGAATCACCAACTTCTGGCAGTTCGGCAAACACGACGTCCCCGAGTTGATCGGCAGCGTAGTCGGTAATGCCGATGCGTACCGGGTCTTCATCGTTGAGCCATTCGTGTTCGGCGGAGTAGCGTAGTGCAGATTTAACTACTGTCATGATGGGGTCCTTTGTTTGGGTTAGCGAGTGTAAAACGGTGGTTTGGTGATGACAAACGGTAGTGCCTTACCGCGGATATCTACGTCCACGGCGTTACCAACTGCCGCGTGTTCGGCATCGATGTAGCCCAGTGCTACCGGTTGGGACAGTGTGGGTGACGGGATCCCGGAGGTCACAACTCCCACGGTCTGACCATCAACAACGATCGTTGCGCCACTGCGTCCGGCGCGACGTTGGTCGCTGGTCAGGCCGACCAAAACTTGCGCTGGCGGTGTGTCGCGATGCGGTTCCAACGCGGTCCGACCAATGAAATTCTCTGACTTATCGAAGGATATGATTCGTCCCATGCCGGCTTCAAACGGTGTGCGTTCGCGTGAAAGTTCGTTGCCATATAGTGGCATGCCGGCTTCCAGGCGCAGCGAGTCGCGACTAGCCAAGCCACACGCGGTGGGTTCGACGCCAGCATCGGCTGCAAAGATGCGGTTCCACAAGTGGTTCACCTGGTCGTTGGGGGTGATAATTTCAAATCCATCTTCACCCGTGTACCCGGTGCGGGCCACGATCCATTCGCTGCCGTCTACGGTCACCTGGGTGACCCGATAGTTCTTCAACGACGACGCAGCTTCACTAAACTCCTGACCCAGGGCTGCGACCACGTCTGGGGCTTGCGGTCCCTGAATGCCCAACAATGAGAGCCGATCTGTTGCATCATCGATACTCACGTCCAACCCGTTCAACCGTTGATGGACAGCTTCCGAAACGGCTTGGGCGTTGCCGGCATTGGGAATCATGAGGTAGCGGTCTTCCCCCAGCCGATACACGATAAGGTCGTCGAGGATCGTTCCCTCTTCGGTGAGCATGACCGTATATTTTGCCCGGCCAATGGTCATCTTGGAGAAATCTCCTGCCAGCGCAGTGTTGAGCCCTTTGACGGCGTCGGGACCGGTCACAAAGATTTCGCCCATATGTGACAGATCGAAGATCCCGACGGCTTCGCGAACAGCCTTATGTTCGGTGATTTCTGAGGAGTATTTCAGCGGCATGTTCCAACCGTTGAAATCAGTGAAGCTTGCACCCAGTGCGTCGTGAGCCTCAAACAATGCGGTAGTTTTCAAAGTCATGTGCTGGCTCCTAGTCAATCTCGAACGCTTCAGGTGGTGGGCAAGAGCAGATCAGGTTGCGGTCGCCGCCGGCCTGGTCAATACGCGAGACCGGGGTAAAGTATTTGTCCACTCGCAGTTCTGGTACCGGGAAGGCCGCTTGTTCAACCGAGTAGGCCCGGTCCCAGTCTGATGACACGACATCGGCGACCGTGTGCGGAGCGTTGCGCAGCACAGAGGCTTCCAGGGAAACCGTATCGTTGGCGATCTCATCGATTTCTTCGCGAATGGTGATCATCGCGGTGATGAATCGTTCGATTTCGTGCAGGTCTTCTGATTCAGTTGGCTCAACCATCAGGGTACCCGGGACGGGGAATGCCATAGTTGGTGCGTGGAACCCGAAGTCCATAAGACGCTTTGCCACGTCCTCTGCTGTCACACCGGTTTGTTTGGTGAGGTCGCGCAGATCCAAGATGCATTCGTGTGCAACAAGTCCGTTCAGACCGGTGTAGAGCAGCGGGTAGTGCTCCTTGAGTCTATGGGCCAGATAGTTTGCCGACAGTACTGCAACCTGAGTGGCTTCTTTGAGTGCTGGCGCGCCCATCATCGACACATACGCCCAGGTGATGGGCAGTACACCGGCTGAACCGTACAGGGTCGAAGCAACCGGTGTGGAGTCTTGTGGCAGTGGACCGTTCGGATTGGCCGGCAAGTGTGGCTTGAGGTGCTCAGCTACACAGACGGGTCCAACACCGGGACCGCCGCCACCGTGTGGGATAGCGAAAGTTTTGTGTAGGTTCAGGTGGGACACGTCGCCACCAAATTTTCCTGGTTGGGCCAAACCGACCAGGGCGTTGAGGTTCGCGCCGTCAATGTATACCTGTCCACCTGCGTTATGAATCTTTTCGCAAATTTCGACAACGTCGGTGTCATAGATACCGGCGGTCGATGGGTAGGTGATCATGATCGCGGCGATGCGATCTCCGTATTTCTCTAGGACCTCGTCCAGATGCTCGGAGTCGATTGAACCATCGTCAGCGGTTTTTACGACGCTGACTTGTAGACCGGCAAGGACCGCTGAAGCGGCGTTGGTGCCGTGCGCGGACGCCGGGATAATGCAAATATCACGTTGTGTCTCGCCCTGAGAGTTGAGGTACTGGCGAATGGCCTGGAGTCCGGCGTATTCACCTTGTGATCCCGCATTTGGTTGTAACGACACCGCTGCATAGCCAGTGATCGCTTCGAGTTTGGATTCCAGATCTTCGATCAGTTCGATCCACCCGGCGGCCTGTTCAGTCGGTACATATGGGTGGATTCCGGCAAATTCCGGCCAAGCGGTGGCTTCCATTTCGGCGGCGGCGTTGAGTTTCATCGTGCACGACCCAAGGGGAATCATCGTGCGGTCTAACGCAAGATCGCGGTCTGCCAGGCGACGGCAATAGCGCATCATCGTGGATTCAGAACGGATGGTCTGGAAGATCTCATGGGTCATGAATTCCGAGTCACGAGCCAGCGCTGTATCGATAGCAGACTCAGATGAGGTCGCAAGTTCAACACCGAAAACAGCTGCGAGGGCTTCCAGGTCGGCATCGGTGGTGGTCTCATCTGTGGAGATACCAACTTGGGTGTCCGTAAAGCGGCGCAGGTTGTAGCCGGCCTCATCAGCTTTGGACATGGTTTCAGCGACGTCGTCGACGGTCACGACGAGAGTGTCAAAGAAATGTTCGGTAGCCAATTCAAAACCACCCGAGCGCAGTGATGCCGCAAGGCGGCTAGCCATAGAGTGAGTGCGCTGGGCAATTTCAGTGACGCCTTCTGGGCCGTGGTAGACGCCGTACATCCCGGCCATTACGGCAAGCAGTGCTTGGGCGGTACAAATATTCGAGGTGGCCTTTTCGCGGCGGATGTGTTGTTCACGCGTCTGCAGCGCCAACCGGTAGGCCGGTGTACCGGAGGCATCTTCGGACACCCCAACCAGGCGCCCGGGCATTTGGCGAACGAAACGCTCTTTGGTAGCCATGTAGGCCGCGTGGGGTCCACCATAGAACAGTGGAACTCCAAAACGTTGGGTTGTTCCTACCGCGATATCGGCCCCTTGTTCACCGGGTGGCGTGATCAAAGTCAAGGACAACAGATCGGCGATCACGCTGATCATGGCGCCACGCTCTTTGGCCTCATCAAAAATGGCCTGATGGTTGACGATTGCACCGTCGTTGCCCGGCTGCTGGACAAGCACACCACACAAATCGCCGTCAGGCAGACCGTCGGTTGCAAGGTCGACCAGGTGGGTTTCAACACCAAGAGAGCGGGTGCGTCCCAAAATGACAGAGAGGGTTTGCGGGAAGATATTTTTGTCGATGACCACGGGCGCATCTGCGTGTTTACGGTTGGCACGGCGCATCATAAGTACGGCTTCGGCAGCGGCGGAGGATTCATCCAGCATCGAAGCGTTGGCAATTTCCAAACCGGTCAGGTCTGACACCATAGTCTGGTAGTTCAGTAGGGCTTCCAAACGGCCCTGGGAGATCTCTGGCTGATATGGCGTGTATGCGGTATACCAGCCGGGGTTTTCAAAAACGTTGCGGCGGATGACCGCCGGGGTGATGGTGTCGTAGAACCCCTGGCCAATCATGGTTTTCTTGACAGTGTTCTTTGCTGCCAATTCACGTAACCGAGCTTGGGCCTGAGTTTCGGTGAGCGCATCGGGTAGGACAAGCGGTTCATCTTGGGCAATGTTTTCTGGCATTGCCGCGGTGGTGAGCGCATCAAGATCCTCATACCCCAGTGTTTCCAACATTTCTGCAATGCCGGATTCGCGGGGTCCGAGGTGACGATGAGCAAAGTTGACTAGATCATAGACAGCCATGGGATCTCCTAAATATGGATACAACGTTATCCGTGGACCCCTCCCCATCTGTTATCGACCTGAGAGTTTTCCAGTAGCTGGTTGCCCCGTCGGTGAGCCGCCTGTGAGACGACTACTTTCCAGATTGGCCTGTAGTAGGCGGTAAGGGTACCTGAGAGATTCCTGGGGAGGAAGTTGCACCGTCGGTGCCCATTGACTGGGCTCTCCCGCCTGCTATGTACGGCCACATTCAATTATGCTTCGGCTCACAGTATAGCCCGGGCAACACGATTTGAGAACTTCCGCATCGGCCCGCAAGGAATCACGAGCGCTGCGACGACTTCTGGACTCGACTGTTGTGCTGCACATTGAGCACAACAGCTGGGATAGCGCCCAGGAATATGAGGAACACGGCCCAGCTGTCCACAAGTTCCGCCCCGACGAATACATCGCCGGGGCGTGAGCACAATGGGTTTAAGCCGTTTTAGACAGCGAGAACTTCAACCGGAACATTGCCCCGGATCGCTTTCGAATAAGGGCACAGTTCGTGAGTGCGATCAACGACTTTCTGAGCAGTGTCGTTATCCACGTCAGGAATGGTGACCTTCAGCGTGATTGACAGGCCAAAACTTTCGCCTTCCTTGCCGATTCCTACCTCAGCATTGACCACCGAGTTGGACGTATCGACACCCAATTCCTTACCCGCCAATCCCATCGCACCCTGGAAGCAGGCGCCGTAGCCCACGGCGAAAAGCTGTTCTGGGTTCGCGCCGCCACCTGGGCCACCCTGTTCTTTCGGGGTGCGTAGGTCGACATCGACCATTTTATCGTCGGTGGCGCCATGGCCATCTCGGCCCCCGGTGATCTCGGCTTTGGCGGTGTACGCGATGCTTTCTGGGGTGTTCATATATCTTCTCCTGTTCGTCGAAGCTGACTTTCCCTTGGGGCATGTTGCGACCTGAGGCAGCAACCCCCTCTCCAGCGTTATCGTGTTTATTGGCATTGTCCAGGGTTGATTACACAGCAACCAATATTTCTATAGTTCAAACTCCGGATGCCCTTTCGCCGTAAAGTTTTTCTCAAAGATTTCTATGTCCGGGTTTCCTTAGCGTGTCCGTGGCCCTCGATAGACTTGAGACATGGAGACAGAGGCATTGGTAGAAGCTAAGGTTCAGGAGTTTGTGACCTTCCTGGACTCGCTGCCGGCTGCTGGATCCGAAGCAGAAAACATTGACCGGATCCACAATGTTGAAGTCGCCAAGCGGGCTCTGTCGGCGGTCCAGGCCAAGGCGACCCATCGTTTTGTGGAGCAACGCCAAGCCCAGGAGACTTCTCGACGTGTTCCGGCCTCGATGCAGATCAAAGGGGTCGAAGCCGAGGTAGGCCTAGCACGTGGGGAATCACCATTTGTGGGTGCTGGCCTGACGCATACTGCCACCGCCCTGTGTACGGTGTTGCCCAATACACTCCAGGCCTTAGCGACCGGACAGGTCAGCGAGTATCATGCTCGGGTTGTGGCTGAGCAGACTAATCATCTGTCTGATGCCCACCGACGTGAGATTGATGCAGCTATCATGCACCGCCTGGGCCGGGCGTCTAGCTCGCAGTTGCGCACGCTCATCCAGGGGCATGCTTACCGGTTGGATCGTGCTGCTGCTGATCAGCGTGCTGGTGACAATGCGCGTCGTCGTCGACGGATCTGTATGGATCCGGCCGGTGAAGGGATGGTGTACCTGACGGCAGAGCTACCCACTCACCAGGGTGTTGCGGTGATGGATGCGCTGACCAAAACTGCCAATCAACGCCTCGCTGCCGCCAGAAACACCGATGACTCTGATGGTGAGACGCGGGGTCGGGATCAGGTTATGGTCGATGCTTTTGTGGAATTACTGACCGGTCAAACCACCGCGACCGGGGTGACCGCTGAAGTGGTGGTCATTATGCATGATTCCACGCTATTCGGTGATGATGACCTGCCCGGCTGGGTGCTGGGGCAGGGTCCGTTACCTGCTGGGATGGTCAAAGACTGGTTGGCCGCCCCGGAGGCGGCGAAGTTTTTCCGACGGATGTATACTCGGCCCACCGACGGACAACTCGTCGCCCTAGAATCAGTGCGGCGCAGATTTCCAGGTGTGTTATCGAAAATGCTGAAGATCCGTGACGATACCTGTGCTACCCCGTGGTGTAACAGCCCGGTGGAAGACATTGATCACCGACAGCCCTGGGCTCAGGGTGGTAAAACGACTTGGGCGAATGGCCTGGGCTTGTGTAAACGGTGTAACCAACGTAAACAAAACCGCGGATGGTCCTACACCGGCACCACAGACCACCTTACCGTGACCACCCCAACAGGACACCACTACAGTGTGCCCACCAGACCGCCTATCACCCAGATCGCCCGGTGGAACAGCGACCCACCACTGCACAACCTCGTCATCGACATCGACATCGCCTGGCCCACCGCCGCCTAACAGCGCCGTGCCCAGTGGCAAGCCCCAACCTAATCAAAACAACATGGAATAGAACTCATAGGATGTCGTCTACTGTTCGTCTTCAAAGATACCTTCGCGCTTTGGGCCAATCGGTTCAGGGCCAAGCTTGTGGGCATGCACCAACGTGCGTAATGATTTCGCAATGGACAGCAACGCGCCAATGCCTACCAGGATTGCCAAAATAGGGATCCCGTAGATGACCAGTGCGAGAAAAAGATTTCCCATTGCAGGTTCCAAAGTTCCTCCCAAGTGTGTCAGTCTATGAGCCGATGTGAAGCCAACAAGCATCAATGCCACACCGCTCCAAAAGATATGGATCAACGCTACATCCGGGGTTTTGTGAATACAACGGCGGTACCTTGGGCACCATTACCTCTCACATTTTTATTCCGCTGCCCTTAACCAACAGGACCCCTGCCCACGTGTCTGGGCAGAGGTCCTATTGAGCAAGTTTCAAAAGAAGAAGTTGTTAGTCTTCGTCCTCTTCTACTTTGTCAGCTACCAGTGTTTCGGTTGTCAGCACCATACCTGCGATCGATGAGGCATTGGCTAAGGCGGAGCGGGTGACCTTGACGGGGTCAATGATGCCGGCATCTACCAGGTTGCCGTACTCACCGGATGCTGCGTTGTAGCCTTCGTTTGGCTTCAACTCGGCAACACGGGAGACAACAACGGAGCCATCTTCGCCAGCGTTGAGTGCGATCCAACGTGTTGGCTGCACAATAGCGCGGCGCACAACATTGACGCCAGCCAGCTGATCAGCTGGTAGGTCTTTGAGCTCTGCTGCATCATCAAGTGCAGCAGCAGCGTTAATCAGTGCGGTACCGCCACCGGCAACGATGCCCTCTTCCAGTGCTGCACGGGTTGAAGCGACAGCATCTTCGATGCGGCCCTTACGCTCTTTGAGCTCAACCTCGGTTGCAGCACCAACCTTGATGACCGAAACGCCACCGGCAAGTTTAGCCAGACGTTCCTGGAGTTTTTCACGGTCCCAGTCCGACTCGGTTGCTTCGATCTCGGATTTGATCTGGCCAACGCGGTCTGACACATCTTGAGCGTCACCGGCACCATCAACAATGGTGGTGACCTCTTTGGTGACGGTAATACGACGTGCACTACCCAGAACTTCAGTACCAACCTGGTCCAGTTTCATACCCAGGTCTTCAGACACGACCTGTGCACCGGTCAGGGTAGCGATGTCCTGCAGCATGGCCTTACGGCGATCGCCGAAGCCTGGGGCTTTAACAGCGACAGCGTTCAAGGTACCACGCAGTTTGTTGACCACGAGGGTGGAAAGTGCTTCACCGTCAACATCTTCAGCGATGATGAACAGTGGTTTCTTTTCCTGCAGAACCTGTTCCAGCAGTGGCAAAAATTCCTGCACGTTGGAGATCTTCGACTGGGTCAGCAGAATGTAAGGATCTTCCAGCACGGCTTCCTGACGCTCGGCGTCGGTAACCATGTATGGCGACAGGTAGCCCTTGTCGAATTCCATACCTTCGGTGATTTCCAGCTCGGTGTCCGTAGTGGAGGATTCTTCAACGGTGATGACGCCGTTTACGCCAACGGTATCGAAAGCCTTGGCTAGCAATTCACCGATTTCATCTTCACCGGATGAGATAGCAGCAACGTGTGACACGTTGTCGCCGGATACTTCAACGGCATTGTCCAGCAGGCGCTGCTGCAGTACTTCTACTGCGGCTTCAACACCCTTACGGACTTCCCCAGGTGCTGCACCGGCGGCAACCAGGCGCATACCTTCGTTGACCAGAGCCTGGGCAAGAATGGTTGCGGTGGTGGTACCGTCACCGGCGATGTCCTGAGTTTTAGTGGCAACTTCTTTTGCCAGCTGGGCACCCATGTTTTCATATGGGTCTTCCAGTTCTACATCACGAGCGATGGTCACACCGTCGTTCGTGATGTTTGGTGCGCCCCATGCTTTGTCGAGTACGACATTGCGGCCTTTCGGGCCGAGGGTGACCTTTACGGTGTCAGCCAGTTTATCGACACCAGCTTGTAGTGCTCGACGGGCTTCGTCGTTGAATAGCAACTGTTTAGCCAACTGTTCTCCTTAGTAAGTCGTTTCGAAAAATATGCGAATATCGTCAGGCTTATTTTTCGATGACGGCGAGCACGTCACGAGCGGACAGGACAAGGAATTCCTGACCGGCATACTTGACTTCGGTGCCACCGTATTTGGAGAACAGCACAACGTCGCCCTCGGCAACGTCAACGCTGATGCGGTCGCCGTTTTCAGCAACGCGGCCTGGACCGACTGCAACGACTTTTCCTTCTTGTGGTTTTTCCTGAGCAGTATCTGGGATGACCAGACCGGAAGCAGTGGTCTGCTCTGCGGCCAGTGGTTCTACAACGATACGGTCCTCAAGCGGCTTGATGGAAACAGCCATGAATCTTCTCCTACTAATACTGTAAAAGGTAAATAATGTTCATTTGCCGGGCAAGCCAACCGTCGTCGCGGGTGCCGGATGGCTGGAACCTAAAGGCTTTAGCACTCACGCGGTGCGTGTGCTAATCCCAACTGTATTACCCTGTTAGCACTTGGTCAAATAGAGTGCTAAATTTACGGCGCTTGAACTAGATACCACCAAGCCTGCCGCAACAACCACGCGAGCATGTCGACCGGGTACGCTGGGAGCTGTGTCTGAATCTACTGCTGCTGAACTTGCCGGTGTCCTCACCCCGGAAGGCTTCAAACTCCTCAATCAACTTTGGCGTGACGGCGACTACGCCACGATAGATACCCTCAAACTTGCCGAGCGACTCCGAGCCGAAGGGTATCCGCCCCGCGTCGTGAACTCTGTGCTGACACAGCTCAAACTTCGCACCCAGGCAGAAGCGAAGTTCGGGCCGTTTGTCGATCAGATGATCTTTACTGACGCGGGGCTCCAGCAGGCCACCCCCCTGCAGGTTGCTGCCCACCACGCACGCCGGTTCGCCCGCGCCGGGGTGGACGAGGTCGTTGATCTTGGGACAGGTCTAGGTGCCGATGCGCTAGCTATCGCGGGTTTGGACATCCCGGTAATCGCCGTCGAAATTGATGAGACGACCGCTGCTGCAACCACCATTAATCTGATGGCATTTCCTCATGCAAAAGTGGAAGTCGCCGACGCTATGGACTGGGTGGATGACCACCCAGCGGATCAGCACACAACACGTGGCTTTTGGCTGGATCCTGCGCGCCGGAAGACACGTTCGCAGGGCACGGTACGCATTTTTGACCCAGAAGCCTTCTCTCCTCCACTGTCATTTGTGGAATCACTAGCCGATGCGGGTCATTCCGTGGGGGTAAAACTCGGCCCAGCACTGGCACACAATGTCATTCCAGCTAACGCCGAAGCCCAGTGGGTGTCGCTGCACGGCAGTGTCGTCGAGGCGGTACTGTGGTTTAACATGGTGCAACGCTCTGACGTTCGCCGCGCCGCCTTAGTAATTAGCGCTTCCGGCGCCGCTGAGCTAACGTCGCCCACCGATTTTGGAACATCCCCCGCTGTCCCTGTCACCGGCGTTGAAGGTGCTACCGGGTACCTCTATGAACCAGACGGTTCCGTGATTCGAGCAGGTCTGATCACTGACCTAATGGTCGAGCACTTTATGGAGGGCGACTCGACCGATGCAGCAGCCGGTCGGCAGCTAGACGAACACATCGCCTACTTCTGCTCCGACGCCTATGTGGAGACCCCGTTTGCCACCGGGTACCGCATTCTTGAGGTGTACCCATACAAAATCAAGACGTTGCGCCGCTACGTCAAAGAACACGGTGTGACCCGCTTGGACATTAAAAAGCGCGGTGTGGATGTCTCGCCAGAAGAACTACGGCGCACATTGATGCAGGGACAGAATTCGAAAAAACCTGCATCGGGCAAACATCTCACGCTGGTGCTGACACGCATCGGCGATGAGCGCTACGCGATTGTGGTCCAGCCCATCTAAATTTTAGGCTGCCGTGCTGTACAGCCGGAGCTGTACCGCGGCAAGACCGATCAGCACCAACGCGTTGAGCAAGCTGACCACACCGCTCGCAAAAGCCGACGTTGTGAAAAGCACCCAGGACACCACAAGGCCCGAGATGCCGGTGAGCACCAGCAGGCTACCACCTACCATGAACGCCTTTTCCCCAAATGAGAGCCCGATGGGAATCAGGTGCGCTCCCACGATGACGGATCCGCCAAGAGGAATATAGGCCAACTCATCCAGTGCGATACACACCGAGAGCAGCACTGAGAAAAGTATGGCCTGGACAATATTTGCCGCAATAAAAATTGTGCGGCGTTGACGCGGAGCCATAGGAAGTTGTTGCTCATCGACAGCGACAAATCGTCGGGAGTTTGCAATGGTGATGATCGCCGCCGCTGCGATGAATACCATCGCGGCAGCTGGAACAGTAAGAGCCAACGGCACTGTTGACAGCACCATGGCGGCGATTGCCCAGACGAGGGCAAAGATACTCAGGATGATCACACCAAGGCGAGAACTGTCAACGAATTTGTTTGATTGGCCCATAGGCCTGGCCCTTCTCCAGCGTCAGTGCGCTGGCCTATATTTTAGCAAGGCACGGGCTATCCTGACAGGCTGGATAATTGGTCAGCCGTGTTCCCAAAAGAATGCAGCGAGAAAACTGCAGAGCGTTAGAAATACACGGCCAGCGGACCGTCGACGTCGTCGATAATTCGCACGGATGTCCCAAAAATCTCAGACAACACGGAGGATTTCATGGTGTCAGCGCACGAGTCAAAGTGCGTCACCTGGCCGTCGTTCATTGCCAGAATGTGGTCCGAATACCGGGACGCAAAGTTAATATCGTGCATCACCATGATCACGGTGCGCCCTAACTCGTCGGCGGCCTTGCGCAGTTGCCGCATCATTTGTACCGAGTGGCTCATATCGAGGTTATTGAGCGGTTCATCTAAGAACACGTATTCCGTATCTTGGGCTAGAACCATGGCCACATAGGCACGCTGTCGCTGCCCACCCGAGAGCTCGTCTAAGTAGCGATCCTGGAGCGCGGTAAGGTTCAGAAATTCTAGTGACGAGTTGATGTGCTGCTCGTCTTCGATATTGAGTCGGCCATGAGAGTGCGGATACCGACCAAAGCCGACCAGCTGACGGACCGTCAGGCGCGTTACAAAGTGGTTTTCCTGACGGAGAATCGCCAGCTTTTTGGCGACCTCATTGGATTTGGATGTGGCTACGTCCAATCCACCCACGGTTATCTTGCCGGTGTCGGCACCCATAAGGCGACCCATCATGGTCAAAACCGTGGACTTTCCGGCACCGTTGGGGCCCACCAGTGAAGTGATGCCACCGGAAGGAATCTCGACGTCGATGGGACCGATCGTGGTTTCGCCCGAGTACGTTTTCGTGACATTTTCGAGGGTTATCATAACCGTCCCTTCCGCATGATGACGATAAGAAATACTAGCCCACCAATGAGCTCGACGATGATGGTAACCGCACCCTGGGCGTAAAATATATGCCGCAGGACGAAATATGCACCGGTCAGCAGAACGAAGCCCAACAGGAAGGCAATCGGCAGGATCGCCCGGTGGCTATATGTATCGGCTATTGAATATGCCAGGGTCGCCACCAAGAAGCCCAAGAAGGTCATGGGTCCAACCAGTGATGTTGTCATCGCCATCAGAATCGAGACGGCGACCAGCACCTTGATGGTTTCGCGACGGTGATGCAGCCCTAAGCTGGTTGCAACCGATGAACCTAGCGCCAAGGTATCCATCCGGCGGGCCCGCGCCAAGATCCAGAACGCAACGACGGCAACGATCGGGATAGCGTATGGCAGGTATTCGGTGCTGGCATTGGAAATATTGCCCATCAAACGCGCGGTGAGGACATCGAACTCATTGGGGTCCAGCATCCGCTGCATGAATGTGGTGAGCGAGGCCAATCCCGCCCCCATAACCACACCGACGAGCAGCATGGTATGCACGTTGGTAAATCTGGAACCTAGCAGCCAGGAATACAGCAGCGTTGCAAATGCCACCATCACAACGACTTGGAAGAAATAGGACACAATCCCGCGAGTTACAGTGGCCCCCGCCGCTCCGAGAAAGAAGACGGCTGCAGTATTAATGAGCCCGTACAGGGCTTCGAATCCCAGAATAGATGGGGTCACAATCCTGTTGAAGGTGACCGTGTGGAACGCAACGGTGGCGAACGAGTGTGCCGCCGCCACGACGGCGATGACCAGCACCGTGGTAATACGCGATTGGGCGATCTTCCAGAATCCGTCGCTACCAACTGGCATGGGGTTGTCATAGGTGAGGATCCCTGCGGTCAGCCCGAGGGCGGCGAGCGCCAACACGATCAGCGAGACCAGCCAGCGGCGACGATGTGCGGGGGTCACGAAAGTTGAAGTGGTGACCGCTGCAGCAGTGGTGGTGTTAGCCACGACGGCCCCTTTTCACGATCAGATATACAAAGACGGTGGCTCCTAGGACGCCCAGAATCATGGACACTGGGATCTCGAAGGGCATGATGATGGTCCGACCAATGATGTCTGTCAGGGTGATGACAACAATGCCGACCAGCATCACCCAGGGCAGATTCGATCTGAGGTTATCGCCTCGGAACATGGAAACAATATTGGGGACCACTAACCCTAGAAACGGCAGTGAGCCAACGACAACAGACACAACGCCGGTCACAACAGCAACGATCAAAATACCTGTCAGCACGACCGCGCGATAGTTCAAGCCCACCGAGGTCGCGATTTCTTGACCAAGGCCAGCTACGGTAAATCTGTCAGCGATGAAATAGACGATGATCGTCATGAGGGCAACGATCCACAATAACTCGTAGCGGCCCTTGGTCACGCTGGTAAATGATCCTGCGAACCAAATGCCCAGGTTCTGCAACATATCGGTCTGCAAAGCAACAAATGTCGAGACAGCGCCGACCACAGCGCCCAACATCAATCCCACAATGGGAACCACGAGGGAGGATTTTAACGCGACGCGTTGCAAGAACCCAAAGAAAATGAGTGTTCCGATCAACGAGAACACGATGGCGACAATCATCCGCAGGGTCAGCGATGGCTGTGGGACGATGACGTAGGTCAAAATAAGCCCCAGCCCGGCCCATTCTATGGTGCCTGTGGTCGAGGGCTCGACGAATCGGTTTTGCGTCATCAATTGCATGATGAGCCCCACCACGGCCATGGAGGCACCGGAAAGAATCAACGCAATAGTACGCGGCACGCGAGTGATCCAGAACATCTCACCGCCGCCTTCGGAGTTTAGATCATAGACTCCGATAAACAGTGATGCTATGACCAGGCTGATGGTGACCATCAGCCCGATCAATAGCGGCCAAGTACGTGACCACAGTCCAGTTATTTTCGAGGCACCGGCAGATGCATCGAGCCCAGCAGGGCGGGATTGAGAAAGTTTAGTCACGCAAGGCCTTTAGATTACTCCGACCAGTGATCTGCGAGGTCGTTGAGGATCGTTGTGTGGTTCTGGATGTCTTCAGCAACGTAGAAGTCACCTGGCATGTAATAAATATTATCGTTTTCTACCGCAGGAACATCTTGTAGCGCTTCGGATTCTTCAATAAGTTCTTTTGCACCAGCAGATGAACCGTCACCTACAGCGGCGTCACGGTCCAGCACGATCAAGAAGTCGGGGTTGGCCGCTGCGATAGCTTCTACAGAGATATCGTCACCGGTATGATCTGTTGAACCCTCATCTTCCAGAGCTGGTGTCATATCCAGGATGTCATACAACGGGCCAACGGCACGTCCAGTTGTCGGTGCTGCGTAGTTAATGTCGCCACCAGAAGTGACCAAACCGGTCACCGTCATCTCAGGATCATAAGCTTCTTGAGCGCTCTCCAGTGCTTCGTCGAAATCGGCGATGAGCTGCTCGGCTTCATCCTGTTTGCCAAAAACTTCACCGAGCAGGGTGGTCTGGTCGCGGAATTCTTGGTCGAGTTCACCGGTTTCGGTTTCAATGTCGGTATTGACGATCGGCACATCGCCGGTTGCAGCATTCGCGAGGTCTTCACCGTGCTGGCTGTACCGCTGGCCGTTCAAAATCAAATCCGGTTCTGCAGCGGTCACCATTTCCATGTCTGGCTCACGGTGGTTACCCATATTGAGAATGTCATCGTTATTGGTGTACTTCTCAAGAATCTCCATGTCTGCAGACATGAGATCGACTGGCGCTGCAGAAAGATCGACGTCCCACTCAGCTAGGGTCCGGAAAATACGGTTGTCGGTGGCGATGACGGATTCAGGTTCCGCAGGAATAGTATGGGTTTCGCCGGCCATATCTGTAACCTCGAGGGTCTCGCCGTTTTCGGCACCGGCTTCGGACGTATCAGCGTCTGATGACCCGCAGGCGCTGAGTCCTAGGGCACCAACGGCGACCAGCGCGGCAAGACTTGTGCGAGTGATTCCGAGTTTTTTCACGTTTCGTCTCCAAATGACAGAATAAATAACAGAATAACATTCTTAGGTACTTAGGCATGCCTAAGCTAACAGATGACAGTTTAGTAAGCCTTCCTGAATTACCGCAAGCACAAATGTGGTTATTCAGTTCACTATTTTTTGAGC
>DHCMJ07802__coassemble_931_pt1 | contig 27457 bp, 24 predicted proteins | sample DHCMJ07802__metabat2_low_PE_015 | metagenome-assembled genome bin DHCMJ07802 | reverse complement strand
TAACGATCGTAGTTTGGCAGATATGATTCGGTGCCATCAATATTGATTGTGGTTGATACCATTCCGGGTACTGGATACGTCAGAACTAATTCGCCGGTGCCAGTACTGTGGCATTGCTGTCCGGCGTCATCAATCACCCGGGGGCCGATTGATGGTAGTTGTGTGGTACCACCCTGTACGTGTGCTATACCTCCAATGAGCACCTGACCCCAGGCGTCCAATACTTCGGCACCGCGCGTACCGAAAGTTGTTTCCATCCACGTTCGAAGTTCGGGCTCAACTGCTTCACCCGCGGTGACGACCCGAGTTAACGCCAGGTCTCGGTTCAATGGTGGGGTTTGCGGTACCCAGGACCGGATAGTCCGCATCACCGAAGGTGGGGTGATCAACGTTTCCACACCGTAGCGGTGCATAATTTCCCAGCCACGTTTGGTGCTTGGAATATCGAGTGTGCCTTCGTACAGGACTGCTTCTTGGCCTGCCAGTAACGGGCCGAGTAGCCCATTCCAGCTGGAAACTACCCAGGCAATATTGCCTGCACACCATAGGGGACCGTCAGTCGCAACGGCTTGCTGGAACGAAGCAGCACGGACGAGTACCCCGGCCACAGAGTGCCTTGTCAAAACAGGGACGGTATCGGAGGTTGCCACCTGCATGCTGCAGAAAATACTGTCAGCATCTCTGATAGTGCTGATGGACTGGTGACCGGCACCGTTATGCTGGGCATAACTGGGCGAGGTCATACCGCGTCCAGACATCAGGGTGTGATACCAATGGTCTCCGGTAAACCACGGGACATTGATGCCGGTTCGATGAATCACAATTGTGTGCTCTACACTGTCGGCAGCGCCAAGAGCATCGTCGGCACGGTTTTTCAATGGCAGGACGGTGCCATGTCGCCATGCACCGTCCTGGGTCACAAATACTTTAGGGGCAATCAGGGCTAGCCGCTCGGCCAAGGCTTCACTATGTACAGAAATGGGCACAATGCTCCATTGGGCACCGAGCCCGATACATGCGAGCAAGGTGACGACGGTTTCGGGGAGCCAGCCGGTATACAGGGCAACGCAGTCCCCGGATTGGACTCCTAAATCACGCAGCGCACTAGTCATCAGCGAGACTTCTCGTTCAAGCTCGCCGTAGGTCATGGTGTGGCGATCTCCCGGTTCGCCTTCCCAGTAGAATGCGATGCGCCCGGCAGCGTTGTGTTGGTGGCGGCCAAGAAGATTCCACAGGGGATCTATCGTTGCGCCGGGAAACCATGCACCATCTAGTCGGTCATCGCGGTGTTGTTGCCAGTAAACCTCCGGCGTCTGGTGCCAGTCCAGGGCGTCGACGATTGGTTGCCAAATGCGCTGCATGTTCTCGGGCAGATTTGGGTGTGTTGCTTTAGCCATTACGAAGGTTTCCTTTGCAGGAGACGGCAGTGCGAGTCAAGACCTCAACGACTTTGTTGATCTCTGCGGAAGCGCTATTGGGCGCCATGGATGCGCTGAGGGCAGCAACAACAGCGTCGTCAGCATCTTTGATCAGGACCGCGACTTCCGCTGGGCGAAGGACATCGGTTGGCCCAGTGAAAAGGTGGTCTGCTTGGCCCCACTCATGTCGATGCTGCTGTGCTGTAGCTGCCAGGTCTGGCGGAGTACTGTGCATAATGGACTGCCAGTGTTCATCATCAGTTCTCGAGGCGAGCAATCGGCCAGCGGCTGTTTCTAAAGCAGGTGTTGAAGCAGGTGGGGAACGAAATGGGCCTTGATCTCCCGCGTCCACTTGATCAAGGCATACCAGTTCGTGACCAACCAGGATGGAAGTGCTGATCGTCGCCTGTAATTGATCCCGTAGAGCAACGACAAATGGTGAGACAGCATTCAACACAGGATGCTTGCTGAGGTAGTGGGTAGATAAACGACTGATCTCCGGGCCCAACCCATAACGCAGGGTTGTTGGATCTTGTACCGCAAAGTCCGCAATAACCAGCGAGCGCAGCAGGCGATGCACCGTAGGTACAGACATGCCGGACCGTTCGGCAAGATCTGTTAGATGTTGCAAGGCAGGCCCCTCCGCCAAGAGTGACAAGAGTTTTGTCGCATTACGAATCGTGCCCAGACCACCCCGGGAGCTGGCGTTGCGTTCGGGCATCTCCCGCCTCCTCAACGATGACAATCTTTTTCTATAACTGCTGTTGATTTTTACATAGTGAAAGTCTATTGTCTATCTCATAGTGATCTAAGCCACATTTTATGATCCTTGCTTCGCTACATGAAAACGCTAGGCGACAAACGCTTGGACTGTGGAAGTGGCCAACTATGAGGAGAAACTAGTGCGAACACGCGCATACCAGCATTCGCTCAGTGGGAGCACCGTCCCGCCAGGGGAATCCTTACTTGAAATCTCTGAGCTATCTCTGCGCTTCGGTGGTGTGAAGGCCTTGACGGGTGTGAACGTTACCGTCGAATCCGGAACAATTCACTCCATTATCGGGCCCAATGGTGCGGGGAAGTCATCACTGCTCAACTGTGTATCTGGCTTGTACAAAGCAACTGCCGGAGAAATCATGCTTCAAACACAAAGCAATCAAAGTGGCACGACAGCGGGTCATGGAACAAAAGACCTCTCAAAATTGCCCCCACACAAGATTGCTCGCCTAGGGGTGGCCCGAAGTTTTCAGAATATTGAACTCTTCGATCAGTTGTCGGTCTTGGACAACATCATGCTTGGACGGCATATCCACATTAAAAAAGATCCATTTATAGCGATGTTTTGGTTCGGACCGGCCAAACGGCAAGAGATTCGTCAACGCGAGCTGGTTGAAGAAGTTATTCACCTGCTCAAGCTTCAGGAGTATCGAAACCAGCCCGTGGGTGCGCTTGCCTACGGTATTCAAAAGCGGGTTGAGCTGGGCAGAGCCTTGGCTATGCAACCTGCTTTACTGTTGCTTGATGAGCCGATGGCAGGCATGAACGTCGAAGAAAAAGAAGATATGGCTCGTTACATCCTCGACATCCACGAGCTGGCAGGCCTCACTGTGGTGCTAATCGAACACGATATGAGCGTTGTCATGGATATTTCGAACCGTGTGACGGTACTGGATTTTGGAAAAGTCATTGGCGAGGGAACACCGGATGAGGTTATGGCGAATCCAAAAGTGATCGAAGCCTACTTGGGAGCGGGGGAGTAACGGTGAATCAGACAGCGCATACTCCTGTCATAGAAGTACAGGATGACAAAGCCAAGGTTGATATGACGATGCCGCAGTTGCTGCAAAATCTGGCTCGGACCCGGCCCGACAGTGTGGCGATGCAAGAAAAACGCTATGGCATTTGGCAGCCGACCAGCTGGGAACACTATCAAGAGCGGGTCAGCGATTTTGCTCATGGTTTAGCATCACTGGGTGTCCAGCGAGGTGAGATTCTTGCTGTCCTGGGGGATAACCGGCCGGAATGGCTTATTTCAGAACTGGCCGCCCAATCGCTGGGAGCTTCTGTGGTCGGGATCTATCCGACTTCAATCGGCGACGAGCTACACCACATTATTGCTTCAGCAAATAGCCGGATCGTTGTGGCTGAGGATCAAGAGCAAGTCGATAAGCTGCTGATACTTGCACAAGACGATCCAACGTTGGGTATTGAACGGGTGATCTACTACGACCCCCACGGTTTGGAACAGTACACCGAAGAGTTGCTGGTGGAATTTACCGACATTGAAGATGCTGGGCGTGCCTGGGGTGAACAACACCCCGGGTGGTTAGAAGAACAGATCAATGCAGGTGTTGCCACCGACACGGCTGTCATCTGTACGACCTCTGGAACGACGTCGAAACCGAAGTTAGCGGAGCTTTCGCATCGCAATCTGCTGTCGATGGCAGAGCATTTGGCAACAGCTGATCCCATTACCTCCAAGGATCGATATGTTTCGTTGCTACCGTTCGCCTGGATCGGAGAGCAAATGCTAGCCGTGGCCTGCGGGTTAGCACATGGGCTGACCGTGTCGTTTCCCGAAGACGCCTCCACACAAAAAGCGGATATGCGCGAGATCGGACCAGATGTGATGTTTGCGCCCCCACGGATCTGGGAGTCAATGCTGACTGAGGTACAAGTAAGGATTGATGAATCTGGACCAATCAAACGCGCGCTTTTTGGCTGGGGGTACGAAATCTCGGACCGTGTGGCAACGAAACAGCTGCAAGGACAACAGCCTGGAATGTGGCTCAAGATGTTAAATATTGCTGCGAATGCAGTCGCGACGCGATCGGTTCGCGAACAACTTGGGCTGACCCGTCTGAAGCGGTGCTATACCGGAGGGGCCCCGCTGGGGCCAGATGTTTTCCGGTTCTTTCATGCTATTGGGGTAAACCTCAAACAGATCTATGGCCAAACCGAAATTACAGGTATTGCCGTCGTGCACCGCGATAATGCGGTGAAGTTTGACACCGTTGGGGTGCCGATCGAAGAGACCGAAATTGCATTCGGAGACCATTCCGAGATCATGTTGCGTTCCGCGTCAGTTTTCAAAGGGTATTACCAGAACGCTGAAGCAACTCAAGAAGCTATCACTGACGACGGGTGGCTGTATACCGGAGACGCGGGATATCTCGACGACGATGGTCAACTCGTTGTTATAGACAGGCTCAAGGACGTGCGAACGGCACCAGATGGAAGTCTGTACTCCAATGCCTATATCGAAAATAAACTCAAGTTCTCACCCTATGTTGAAGAAGCAGTCGTTTTAGTTAACGAAAGTACACACACAGCACAGTCGGAGGGAGCTGCCCCACGACTCAATGTCATCATCACCATCGACCCAACAACCGTTGGCGCCTGGGCCGAACATGAGCGCCTGTCGTATTCCACGTATGCAGATCTTGCGGCTAAACCCGAAGTGTATAACCTCGTCGCCATGGAGATCGCTCGGGCCAATGAGGACCTCAACGAGGGGATTCGGATCGGAAGGTTCGTTCTGCTCCATAAACAATTTGATCCCGACGACGATGAGATTACCCGTACACGGAAAGTCCGCCGGAATGTGATCGAAGAGCGATACGCGGCGGTGATCCAGGCCCTGGAGTCCGGGGCAGAACGCGTAACACTGACTTCTACAGTGACGTATCAAGATGGATCCGTTATCGAACGTCCCATCCCGTTGGAGATATTCGACTTGAGTACCTTCGAAATTCCAGCCGGGACAAAACAACGCAAAGTCTGGAGTGGACGACCATGACACAATTTCTTGTGCTTCTCATCTATGGGCTCTCAGAAGGCGCAATCCTAGCGTTGGCCGCTCTTGGCTTTGTCTTGATCTACAAAGCTACCGGAGTCATCAACTTTGCCCAAGGCGAGTTTTTACTTATCGGGGCCTATACGTTCTACACGGCTTTTGTGATTTTCCAACTGCCCGTAGTGGTCGCCTACTGATCGGTGTGGTGGTGGCCATCATCGTCGGTGTTCTAGTCGAGCGACTCATCCTTCGACCGATGGTCGGACAAAGTCATATTTCCATCATCATGGTTACGATCGGTTTGGCTGCTGTCCTTAGCTCGCTGGTGCAGATGTTCTTCGGGACGCAACCTCGGGCGATGCCGAGTATTTTCCCAACCGCCTCCATTCCAATTTTTGACGGTGCAGTGCCGGCCAACAGACTGTGGGTACTTGCTGTAGCAGCGGTGGTCTTGACGTTGTTGACGCTGTTCTTTCAGAAGTCCAAGCACGGTATTGCGATGCGATCCGTGGCAGATGACGAACAGGCTGCGATGACAGTCGGCATCTCGGTACGACGAATATTCACCATGTCATGGGGGCTGGCGGCCGTGAGCGCACTGGTTGCCGGTGTGCTGCTTGCGGACCTGACCACTGTGGAGATGGGCATCGTCAACTTTGGTCTCATGGTCTTCCCAGTCGTGATCTTGGGTGGATTGGATTCTGTCCCCGGCACCATCGTTGGTGGATTGACCATCGGCCTGATCACACAGTTCACATCCGGGTATTTCGATCCTGGACTCGCCGAAATTGTGCCCTACATAGTCCTGGTACTCATCTTATTGGTCCGGCCATACGGCATCTTTGGTGAGAAGCGAATCGAAAGGGTTTGATGGTTATGGCAGCTGTACAAACAGGGCGATACCACCGCTCGTATAAATCAGAACTTCGGCTTTGGAAAACAACACCACAGATTACCCGGATGGTCATACTAGCAATAGTGCTGGTTCTTATACCGCTGGTGTTTGATAACTATTGGATGGCGCTGGTCAACACCGCGCTCATCGCATCAATCGGTGCAATCGGGCTCAACATTCTGGTGGGATTCACCGGGCAGATTTCCCTTGGACAAGGCGGGTTCCTGGCCGTTGGTGCGTTCACTTCGGCCATCCTGACAGACCGGATGGGCGTGCCAGTATTCTTTTCCGTTCTTGGCGCTGTCTTGCTCACTGCAGCAGTGGGCATGATCTTTGGCTTACCTGCCTTGCGACTCAAAGGACTGTATCTGGCCATTGCCACCCTGGCATCGCAAATGGTCATTATATTTGTTGTCCGACGCTGGGATTTCCTAACTGAAGGACAGGGCTTTGTCGATGTCAGACGATTAGAAGTCTTTGGATTCAGTATTGAGCGCGCGAACTTCGAACAACAGTGGTACATGATCTTGTTGGTGATCACGATCTTTGCGGCCTTTATCGCAACCAACATCTTCCGTACCGGCGTGGGCCGCTCATTTATGGCGGTCCGGGACCAAGACATCGCCGCATCAGCTATTGGAGTCAACCTCACCCGCGCCAAAATCACAGCCTTTGGTGTCTCCAACGGTTTTGTCGGACTCGCAGGCGCACTCATGGCGCACTACACGGAGATCATTTCCTGGGAACGATTCACGCTTGATGTCTCGATTCAGTATCTGGCGATGATTATCGTTGGCGGTTTAGGTTCAGTAGCCGGATCGATTTACGGAGCCACGTTTATTACCTTTCTGCCGGTTCTAACACGCATGATGGCTGACGAACTCGGTGGTGTTGCGCCGACCCTGCGGCAACAGCTCCCAGCGTTTGAACATGCGATTTTCGGTCTGACCATCATCGTGTTCTTGATACTGGAGCCCAAGGGACTCAACAGAATCTGGGAGCGCATTAAAGAATATTTCAGGTATTGGCCATTCAGATATTAACCCGTTCAACTGCATAGCAACGATGAATCTCTCTCATCCCTACCCTGAAGGATACAACCATGAAGAACAATCGAAACCTCCAAATCTTTGGTGCGCTCACCGCGGCAGCGCTGATGTTGACCGCTTGTGGCGGTGACGACGGAACCGCAGCCGACTCAGATGAACCGATCCGTATCGGTGGCATCATGGACCAGTCTGGAGCCACCGGCGACGTTGGCGCACCATACAGCGAAGGCGTGGTCGCCTATATCGACCATCTGAATGCAAATGGTGGAATCAACGGCCGAACGATCGATGCCGACATCAATGACTATGCTTATGAGATCCCGCAAGCTGAAGACCTTTATCGTAGATACGTCAATGACGGGGTTGTCGCAGTGATGGGCTGGGGCACAGGCGACACCGAGGCACTGCGCACCAGGGTCGCCAACGACGAGTTACCATTCATTTCAGGTTCCTTCTCTGAAGAACTTACTGACATTGAAGAGTCACCCTATAACTTCTTGATCGCGCCAACGTACTCCGACCAGATTCGGGTTGCACTGAATCACATTGATCAAGAAACCGACGGTGAAGCCCGAGTCGCAGTGCTGCACAATGACTCGCCGTTTGGGACATCTCCGGTGGGCGACGGCTCAGACTGGATTGAAGACGAGGGGTTGGAAATTGACTATTCGTCGCATCCCATCCCGTCTGGCACTACGAACTTCACCGGCTTGCTGAACCAGGTCAGCGATGCTGACTACATTATTGTCCAAGACGTTGCTGCGCCTGCTTCTCAGCTCGCGCGGGATATTGAAAGCCAAGGCAGTGACCAGACCATCGTGTGCCTCAACTGGTGCTCTAGTGAATTGCTCGTGACTTCGGCAGGCGATGCGGCCGAGGGACACATGATGATCCAACCGGTAGCACCCTTGTCAGCTGAAAAACCAGGCCACGAAGAGATCGTCGAGTACCTCGAGGAAAATGGTGGCGATACTGAGCAAGTCGTCAGCTATGTCCAAGGCTGGTATGCCATGCACATCATGGCCGAAGGCATTCGTCATACGCTGGATCAGGAGGAGGATCTAACCGGCGTAAATATTCGCGAATCTCTTGAGACCATGGGTCCGATCGACACAGGCGAAGTCATTGGTGATGGCACCGTTGAATTCGACCCTGAGTCGCACCGAGGCACCGTCTTCTCTGGGATTTACACGGTCGAAGATGGAGAGATCGTTGAAGTCGAAGCGGGAGTTGAACCATGATCGCCCAGACGGCAACACTAGGCCGACATGCTGGCTCGTCGGCATCGGATAGTCTGCTAGCAATAAACAATATTGAAGTCATCTACGATGATGTGATTCTTGTATTGCGCGGCCTATCACTGCAAGTCCCCGAAGGAAAAATCGTGGCGCTGCTGGGCTCTAACGGTGCCGGAAAATCCACGACGCTCAAGGCAGCGTCTGGGCTACTGCCCAGTGAACAAGGGGAAGTCTCCTCCGGAACGATCGTATTTGGCGGCGAAGACATCACCAAGATGGATGCCGCCGAGCGCGTGAAGCGAGGACTGAGTCTCAGTATGGAAGGACGCCACGTCTTTCCCCACTTGACGATCGCGGAAAATTTGCAAGCTGGTGCCTATACACAACGCCATACGGCAGAGCTGTTTGACTTTGTGTATGAGTTCTTCCCTCGCCTCGCCGAGATGCGATCTCGTGTTGCCGGTTTCCTATCTGGCGGTGAGCAACAAATGCTAGCGATTGGCAGAGCATTAATGGCTCGGCCAAAGTTGCTTATGCTCGACGAGCCCTCGCTGGGTCTTGCGCCAAAGTTGGTTGAAGAAACCTTCGAAACCATTGCTCGGTTGAACGAGGAGACGGGCCTTACGGTGTTGGTTGTGGAACAGAACGCTACGGTCGCTTTGGGAGTAGCCCACCACGGGTATCTGATGGAACAAGGCAAAATCATGCTGGAGGACTCTGCAGCTGCTTTGGCCGAGAACCCCGATGTCAAAGAGTTCTACTTGGGCGTTTCAACCAGTGGCGAAGGGAAAAAGAGCTATCGCGATGTTAAACACTATAAACGCCGCAAACGTTGGCTTTGAAAGAAGGTGGAGGCCATGGGAAATGCATTCCGTGGGTCGGCTACAAGCGACGACGAAGCCAGTGTCGGACTGACAGATGTATTGCAACATCTCGCGCTTGCTGATCAGTCGCTTGCAGCGCGGCTGGAAGCTGCTGGATTAGATCCGACTCAAATCCAGGACGTGCGGCAACTTGATGACGTCGCAATTGAAACGAAGGATGAGCTCGTCGCAGCGCGACAAAGCGGACAAAAACATTGGACTGCCCAACGGGTCTTCCAGTCGCCGGGACCAATTTATGAACTACAGCCACCTGGGGAAGATCCCTGGCGGTGGGCCGAAGCGTTGTACAGTGCAGGGCTGCAGCCCGGTGATATTGTCATCAATTGCTTTGGTTATCATCTCTCACCGGCCGGCGCGATGTTCGATACAGCGATTATCGCAGCGGGAGCAACGGTCTTACCGGCAGGCATTGGGAGCCAACAGTTGCAAGTGCAAGCGATTCGGGATCTTGGTACTCGCGGGTACGTGGGGTTGCCAAGTTATCTCAAAGCCTTAATTGATGTGGCAGCCGACCAGGGCACTACACCGGCAGAGTTTCCGATTCGTTATGCCCTGGTGACTGCCGAACCGCTACCTGAGGATTTGCGGCGTGCTCTTGAAGAATGGGTGCCAACCGTTCGCATGGCGTATGGGTCTGCGGAGGCCGGGCTCATCGCCTACGAGGACGGCATCGAAGCCGGAATGGTCGAAGGTGCAGGGATCGACGTTCAGGTTTGTGATCTTGCCACAGGCGCTCCCATCACCCAGGGTGAGGGGGAAGTAGTGCTGTCGCTGATTCGCAAAGAGGCGCCGCTGATCCGGTTTGGTACAGGCGACCTCTCTGCTTGGTTGACCAATGAACAAGGGCAACAAATGTGTGATGAGCACGGCCGACGACGGCTGGTTGGGGTTCTTGGACGTACCGGCGAAGCCATCAAAGTTCGGGGGATGTTTTTGCACCCACGGCAGGCTGTGGGCGCATTGGAGGATGTTGCCGGATTGGCAGCGTTCCGTTTCGTCATTACCCGTAGAAATCACCGTGATGAGGTTCGCTGTGAATATGTAAGTCAGACCGGAGAAGACCTCAGCGAGGTGCTGCATGACCGCATCCGAGATGCGTTGCGCTTCAATGCAGAAGTGCAACAGGTTCAAGAGCTCCCCGCGGAGTCTTCCTTGCTCGTTGATCAACGGTCCTGGGACACCTAGATTGATTAGGTGACACTTCGGCGTCCCTCCGGTTGGCTTCTAGTATGAGACCTGGCAAGTCTTGGGTTAGAGGCCCGGAGGGATGTAGTGTTCCAGACCGTCTTCACGCAATCTGTTCTTCAGGTCTTCAACCAGCCGAGTGTAGTTATCCATGATGCGTGCCCGATCCTGCAGTTCTGAAGCAAGGTCTACCGATGACGCTCGGCGTAATTCTTTACGCGTCATGGACAGGGAAGCTGGTTTTCCACCGGGAGTATAGACCATTGAAGCCAGGGCATCCACAGTCCGATCTCGGTTTTTCATCACCGTGCCTTCCATCTCCCAACGGAACAGTGTCCGTTCAGAGATGCCAAGTTTATGTGCCAGATCGGTTCTGGGAAGGTTCGCAGCTTCTCTGCGTCGCATGATGTCTAATCCGATTGACAGTTCGTCGTCTGGATTTAACTGTGCTTGCCCTTCACGAGGGTGCATTTTCCTGCGCATTGGGTTTTGCCATCCAAAGATTTTAATGAGTGCATGAGTTGATACTTCAAGTATGCAGGAGGAAATCACCAGTCACAAGGCTTGAGGAGACCTAAAAGCAGCTAGTCAAAGCAAGGTTGCTGTTGTATTTTGGTTGAGGTTGATCCGCACTGCAGGACGGGTGAACGGCAAAGACATGTGCCGGAATAACGTGGTGCCCCCGACAGGAATCGAACCTGTGGCCTTCTGCTCCGGAGGCAGACGCTCTATCCCCTGAGCTACGGAGGCGGGGGTCCCAGAATTGCTCGTGCAGTTCAAGCGGACCCTGAACACCCTACCGCAAATGTCAGCCATGACGAAATATGAGATCTTCCGGGGTAATCAATAAGAGGAAACACCGCATTAAAGGTGCCGTGTTAGAACACGATGGCTAAACTTGGTCACGTGAATCCCGAAAAACTTTCTGAAGCTATTGCCCATACACTGCATACCGCAATAGAAGCCGGTGAGATCCAGTTGCCGGCTGAGGCGGTCCCCGAAGCTCCCAGAGTCGAACGACCAAAGTCGCGCGAGCACGGTGACTGGGCGACGAATATTGCCATGCAGCTTGGCAAGCAGGCCGGTATGAATCCACGGCAGTTCGCTGAAATTCTGGCGCCTAGACTCCAAGCTTTGGAAGGCGTTGCACAGGTTGATATCGCGGGACCGGGCTTCATTAACATCGTGCTTGATGCTGCGGCAGCTGGGGAGCTAGCCCGCACCATCGTCGAGGCAGGTGAGGCATTCGGCCACAACGATCAGGCGGCCGGCGATGTCGTGAACGTGGAGTTTGTCTCAGCCAATCCCACCGGTCCGCTGCACATCGGTCACACCCGGTGGGCCGCATTGGGCGACGCGATCAGTCGACTCCTGCGTGCTTCTGGTGCGCAGGTCACAAATGAGTACTACATTAATGACTATGGTGCCCAGCTCGACGTTTTTGCTTCTTCGGTATGGTCGAGGATGCACGGCGAAGATGTGCCAGAGGGCGGTTACCCCGGCAAATATATTTTCGAGCTCGCCGACGCTATCAAGGCGGAAGACCCCAAGATTGCAGAGCAGTCCTTTGCCCAGGCGCTACCTCAGTTGCGTACCAGGGCGTACCAGCTCCAACTTGCCGAAATCAAGCAAACTTTAGACGCGTTTCAAGTCAACTTTGATGTTTGGTTCTCAGAGGCTGAGCTGCACGAGCACGGCGCCGTTGACGATGCCCTTGAACGGCTTAAAGCACAAGGTCACACGTTTGAAGAAAACGGTGCGTTTTGGTTGCGTACCACCGATTTCGGCGACGATAAGGACCGAGTGCTAATTAAGGCTGACGGTAAACCCACCTATTTTGCCGGCGACGCGGCCTACTACCTGTCGAAAAAAGATCGCGGATTCGACCAAAAGATTTATCTTCTGGGAGCTGACCACCACGGATATGTGAACCGGCTTCGTGCTTTGGCTGCGTGCGCGGGTGATGACATGGACGCCAATATCGAGATCCTGATCGGTCAGTTGATTTCAGTCGACGGTGCCAAATTGTCGAAGCGCGCTGGCAATATTATCGAACTTAAAGACCTCATTGAATGGCTAGGCGTTGACGCGCTGCGCTACTCGTTGGCCCGCTACCCGAATGATTCACCAATTGAAATCGATCCGGAATTATTGCGCGCACAAACCAACGATAACCCGGTGTTCTATGTCCAGTACGCCCATGCTCGCTCCTGCTCAGCGGCTCGCACCGCCGAAGCTCAGGGTGTGCTGCGAGACCCAGCTACATTTGATGCCTCGGCGTTGAACCAGCCAACAGAAGAAGAGCTGTTATCTAAATTGGCGCAGTTCCCGTCCATTGTTGGCAGTGCCGCAAAACTGCGTCAACCGCACCGGTTAGCCCGTCACCTGGAATCTATCGCTGCCGCCTACCACGCCTGGTATGCTGCGGCTCGCATCGTGCCGGCACCGAACCAAGATGGCACCAAACCAGAACCACAAACCGTCAACTACTCCCGTCGTTGGCTCAACGATGCCACGACTCAGGTCCTCGCAAATGGTCTAGGACTGCTGGGAGTGTCAGCACCGGAGAAAATGTAATGAAATCACCTCTTGCCCCAGCATGGTTGTCCCTTCCAGAAGACACTGCGGCACTTGATCCCACGATTTTCTCCACCGGCGTGGACCGCCAGGCCGGCGAAGTGTCCGTCCAGGGGCTTGGTGTTACTGAACTCGTCGAACAGTTCGGTAGTCCGCTGTGGGTCTTGGATGAAAACGATTTTCGCTTTCGAGCACGGCAGTACGTTGATGCCTTCAATACTGCATTTGCGCCACTTTGCGGGGCAGTGGATGTCTTTTATGCCTCCAAGGCACTCCTGACAGTGCAGGTTGCCCAATGGGTCAAAGAAGAAGGCCTGTTCATCGATACGGCCTCTGGTGGCGAACTGGCTGTTGCCTTACGTGCCGGTTCGGATCCAGCAAAGATCGGTTTGCACGGCAATAATAAATCTGATGCCGAGTTACAGACCGCTATTTCCAAAAAAATTGGACGGATCGTTGTCGACTCGTTGTCTGAGTTGTACCGCGTGGAACATCTTGCCGAACAGCTCCAGGTGCGAGCCAATGTGATGCTGCGCTTGACTCCTGGCGTCGATGCCTCGACACACCAGCACATTGCCACCGCACACGAGGATCAGAAGTTTGGGCTGTCGATGACACCGGCACCGGACGAAGATACTTCGGTTGCTTATCAAGCCGTGCACTGGGCTGCGGCAGCCCAGCATATAGATCTGGTTGGCTTACATTCGCATATCGGTAGCCAAATCTTTGATTCCCAAGGTTTCGAAACGGCCGCAACGCGGATGCTGGAATTTATCGCGACCATTGATGCCGAGGGAATCCACGTGGCCGAGCTAGATATCGGTGGTGGTTACGGTATCGCCTATACCGAGGCTGATGACCCGGTTGGCCCAGAAGTCATTGCCACGAATCTTGCCCACCATATCGCCGAAGAGACAACTCGACTGGGCGTGGCATGTCCACGTATTTCTATTGAACCTGGTCGGTCGATCGCCGGCCCAGCAGGTATGACGATATACACCGTTGGAACCACCAAAACCGTATGGGTTGAACACGATGGACAGCACCATCCACGACGCTATGTCGCCGTCGATGGTGGCATGTCTGACAATCCTCGACCGGTGCTCTACGACGCCGATTACACTGCCGTGCTGGCGAACCGGGTGAGCGATGCTGAGCCGGCGTTTTCAAGGGTGGTAGGTAAGCACTGTGAATCCGGCGACATCGTGGTCAACACGGTGTATCTGCCCGAAGATACCGATCAGGGTGACCTCGTTGTTGTGCCGGCCACCGGAGCATATGGTCATGCGATGAGCTCCAACTACAACTTACTGGCTCGTCCCGCCATCGTCGCGGTCAAAGACGGTGCCGCTCGAGAAATCATTCGGCGGGAGACCTACGACGATTTATTTGCGCGCGAGGTCGATTTGTAACGCTGTTACACGGACTGGACTACAATAACCACACGGCGACCTACATTCCCACTTTCAAAGTTCTACTCGGAGGACCATGACGATTGCATCTGATACCCCAGCACTGAAGATCGCGCTGTTGGGCGGTGGAACTGTTGGATCACAGGTCGCTCGAATTCTTACCGAAGACGCCGAATCACTCACCGAACGTCTCGGTGCACAACTGCAGCTCACACGTATTCTGGTGCGCAATCCCAACGCAACTCGCGACTATCAGCTACCCACCGAATATTACAGTGACGACGCTGAGGAAGTGCTAGAGGGCGCAGATATTGTCGTCGAGCTCATGGGCGGAGTTGAGCGTACCCGCGAACTCGTGCTGCAGGCCATTGCGCAGGGATCCAACGTCGTCACCGGTAACAAGGCACTTCTTGCCACCCACGGTAATGAACTCTATGAAGCTGCGGCTAATGCCGGGGTCCAACTATCGTTTGAAGCGTCTGTAGCCGGGGGCATCCCGATTCTTCGACCGCTGCGCGATTCGTTGTCCGGCGATAAAGTCACTCGGATCATGGGTATTGTCAACGGTACGACTAACTATATCCTTGATCAGATGGACACCACCGGTGCCTATTTCAACGATGCCTTAGCTGAGGCCCAGCGCCTTGGTTTCGCGGAGGCAGATCCCAGCGCTGACGTGGATGGCGACGATGCGGCAGCGAAGATTGCCATTCTTGCACGCCTGGCCTTTCATGCACCATTCTCACTGGACGAAGTGTACACGCAGGGTATCGGAGAAATCTCTGCAATGGACCACAAAGTCGCTGCAGCGGCCGGTTACATCATCAAATTGTTAGCTATTGCCGAAGAACTCGATGATTCCAACGGTGTCGTACTGCGCGTACACCCAACGTTGCTACCGCGTGAACACCCGCTCGCCAGCGTGCGTGGAGCATATAACGCGGTATTCGTTGAAGCAGAAAACGCTCAAGAGCTCATGTTCTATGGGCCAGGCGCCGGTGGGCCGCCTACCGCATCCGCCGTCATGGGCGATGTCATGTCGATTGCCAAACGTAAATTGCGTGGTGGCCCCGGACGTACCCACACCGCGCGTCGTGCACTACAAGCCCTCGATATTGGTGAATCTATTACACGGTATATGGTCGTCATCCGCGCGGCTGATGCATCAGGTGTGCTCGCTAAGGTAGCGGGTAGTTTCGCCGAACACCAGGTGTCCATCAAATCCATGAATCAGACCGTTGATGAAGCATCGAATGAGGAAGACAAGACCGCCCTGCTGGCATTTATCACCCACCGAGCCAAAGAATCGCAACTGGCGCAGACCCTCAAGGCCACAGAAGCGTTGGAAGAAGTCCGTGAAGTGCTGTCCGTCATGCGGGTAGAAGGTAAGTAATTTTGGCATCACCCGCCACTACGCCCCCCGCCAATCGTGTGCCCGCCGGCATCGTCGCAAATATTCGGGTACCGGCAACTTCAGCCAACCTCGGACCAGGATTCGACTCGGCCGGCATAGCCTTTCGGATGTACGATGAACTCGAGATCCGCACCACAGAGGCTGGTTTTAGCGCTGAAATCGAAGGTGAGGGTCACAATTATCTGCCCACCGATGCGCGGCATTTGATCATCGCGCAGATTCGAATGCGATTAGAACACTTGGGCTGGCATCTGCCCGGGCTGAAACTTAAAGCTATCAACCGGATTCCGCACTCCCGGGGTCTGGGGTCATCGGCGGCTGCCCACATGGCCGCAGCCATGGCCGTCAAAGCACTGTTGCCACCGGATGCTGATATCTACGACTATGACCTGTTGCAGTGGGCCTCGGAGGCAGAGGGACATCCAGATAACGTTGCTCCCGCCGTGTACGGAGGACTGACATTCTCCTGGAAACACGAAGACGGCTTAGAAGATAGGTACCGAGCCACCCGACTGGATCCGCACCCCGATATCACCCCGGTGGTCGCGATTCCTGCGAAGCCCTTATCAACGGCAGCAGCCCGTACGCTGTTGCCAGCAACGGTGCCATATACCGAGGCCGTGGCAAACGCGGCTCGAGCTGCGCTGCTGGCACCAGCAATGACATGCGACCCCAAATTGTTGTTTGCCGCCACAGAAGACTGGTTGCATCAGCAGTACCGCCAGCCCTCGATGCCAGAAACGCTAGAACACATCACGGCGCTTCGCACACATGGACATGCAGCCGTCGTGTCAGGTGCTGGACCAACGTTGTGTGTCTTCGCGGCCGATGCAGCCGAAACCGATGCTGTTGTACAGCTCTTAGAACAGCGCGCAGCGAAATCTCCGCAACACTGGGACGTTAGGATTCTGCCAGTCGACACTGAAGGTGCTACGATGGAGATATTCCGGCCCTAACGAGAACGATTGAGTGTATCGGAAGATATGTTTCTCTCGTGTTCGGCCTGGTCTTTACCGCAAATCTGCGGAGAGCATTTGGTAGCCCATCATCCTAGATGTCAGGTTATCTCACAGTACGAACACCACTGCTGACACATCCGTGTGCGGCAAATGGTGTTGCCTATATTGCAAATCACTCAACAACTCGTCATTCTGACAGTCGCAGTCGAGTTTGTTATCAAATTTGCGGGTATCTATGCCCGTACCGACGAGGGGGAAGGAACCTTCGTGACTGAACAAGACACACTACAGACCCCAACCGATAACGGGTCTGCCGGTCTGGGCGGCCTCAAAATAGCCCAACTACAGACCCTGGCCTCTCAGCTTGGCATTACCGGCACTTCACGGATGCGCAAAGCGCAGCTTGTAGAAGTTATCGCCGATCACCAGCGCGGTGGCAGTGATACTGCACGGCAAGCGGTGGAGGATGCCAAAGCAGCTGCTGCAAAAGAGCGCAAGCCTCGCAGCAACGCTGCAAAAGCAAAAGACGCCGAGCAACCAGCCGAACAGGTTGACACTAAAGAAGCTGCCGCTGACGGCAAGAAACCTCAGCAAGATTCGCAGGACCAGTCGGGCAAGGAGAAAGCTTCCAAGCACCGCAATCAGCAGTCCCGCGATAATAAGAAGTCTTCGGGTCAAAACGGATCTCACAACGACAAATCCTCAGGTGACCAACAACAGGCCTCGCCCGATGAAAAGAAAGCGCAGCAGGACACTTCGCGCGATGACCAGCAGTCAAAGCAACACGATGCCAATGACGCTGAAAACAACCAGGGCGGTCGCGGCCAACGTACACGCAATCAACAGCGTCGTGATCAGGGTCGTAATCGAAAAGACCAACAGGATCAGCACGACAAGCGCGAGCAACAACACGACACCTCCGAGGACTCAGGTGACGATAACCGCGATGGCAATCGTCGCCGCCGCGATGACGACCAGCGTAACCAGCGTCGTCAGCGTCAACGGGATCGTAACCGTTCTCGCGATCGTCGTCGTGATCACGATCAGGACCAGGACGATCAGCAAGAGACATCCGATAACGACACGTTGTTACCGGTTTCGGGTATCCTCGACGTCCTAGATAACTACGCCTTTGTTCGCACCTCCGGTTACCTGCCGGGCCCGAACGACGTCTATGTTTCTATGGCCATGGTCAAGCGCTTTGGCCTGCGCAAGGGTGACGCTATTCGCGGTCAAGTTCGTGCGCCACAAGAAGACGACGATAACCAGCAGAATAATAACCAGGGCGGAGGTGGACGTGGCGGCCGTGGAGGTCGCGGTGGACGCAATCGTCGTGGCGGCGGAGGCGGCGGCAACCGTCAAAAATTCAACGCACTGGTGAACCTGAACTTGGTCAACGGTCAAGAACCAGTCGAGAATCCAAAGCGCGTTGAATTCAACAAGTTAACTCCGTTGTATCCGCAAGAACGCTTGCGCCTGGAAAACAATAGCAACCCGAAAGATATGGGCCCACGCCTGGTCGATCTGGTTGCACCGATTGGTAAAGGTCAGCGCGGCCTCATCGTCTCACCACCAAAAGCCGGTAAGACCTTGATGCTACAGTCAATCGCCAATGCCATCACCACGAATAACCCAGAGGTTAAACTCATGATGGTGCTGGTGGATGAACGCCCAGAAGAAGTCACCGACATGAGACGTTCGGTGCGTGGCGAAGTGATTGCCTCGACGTTCGACCGCCCAGCGGAAGACCACACAACGGTTGCCGAACTCACCATTGAACGCGCCAAGCGAATGGTTGAATTGGGCCACGACGTCGTCGTCCTCTTAGACTCGATGACACGTTTGGGTCGCGCTTACAACCTGACGTCACCAGCTTCTGGACGAATCCTCTCCGGTGGTGTGGACTCAGCTGCACTGTACCCACCCAAGAAGTTCTTTGGTGCAGCCCGAAATATTGAAGGCGGCGGTTCGCTGACAATTCTTGCAACCGCACTGGTTGAAACAGGATCACGTATGGACGAAGTGATCTTCGAAGAATTCAAGGGAACCGGCAACATGGAACTGCGGCTGTCCCGTGAACTGTCTGAGCGCCGCATCTTCCCAGCAATCGATATCAATGCTTCCGGTACCCGTCGCGAAGAGAACCTACTGACGGCCGAAGAAATTCGTATCATGTGGCGACTACGCCGTGTGCTGTCTGAACTCAAGACCCAGCAGGGTCTGGAATTGTTGACCTCCAAGCTCAAAGAAACCGAAACTAATGCGGAATTCTTGATGTTGGTCTCGAAAACAACGCTGCGAGCTCAAACAGAGTCTTAGCAACATCCCAGGAAACCATCGTGCAACCGTGCCGGTTGCACGATGGTTTTTTGATTCTCAACTAAGATTTCAATGACAAGGTAGGAAACCATGTTTGACTCCATAGAAAACCTGCTTGCTGAACACGCCGAGCTTACCGAAAAAATGGGTGACCCCGCGGTTCATGCTGACCAAACCCTAGCCCGCAAAGTCGGACGCCGCTTTGCCGAACTTGAACGCATCGTCAAGGCGCATAAGCATTGGCAACAGCTTGCTCAAGACCTCGAAGACACTCGAGAACTTGCTGAAGAAGACGAAGATTTCGCCGCCGAAATCCCGGAACTTGAAGCCCAATATGAAGAAGCCAACGAGACGCTTCACCGGTTGCTTATTCCACGAGACCCCGACGATGCGCGCAACGTTATTTTGGAGGTCAAAGGTGGTGAAGGTGGTGAAGAAGCCGCACTGTTTGCTGCTGACCTGGCCCGAATGTATATCCGCTATGCCGAAAACAAGGGTTGGAAAACCGAGCTCATCTCGGCAACCGAATCCGATCTCGGCGGCTACAAAGATGTGCATATCGGCGTGACAGGAAATTCCAACGATCCTGCTGAAGGTGTCTTCGCGCACCTCAAATATGAAGGTGGGGTGCATCGTGTGCAGCGTGTCCCCGTTACCGAGTCGCAAGGTCGCATACACACCTCGGCCGCTGGTGTCCTGGTGTTTCCTGAGGTTGACGAACCAGAAGAAATCGCGATCAATCAAGCTGATCTAAAAATCGACGTCTATCGTTCATCCGGCCCCGGCGGTCAGCACGTCAACACCACCGACTCTGCTGTGCGTATTACCCACTTGCCAACCGGCATCGTGGTGGCGATGCAGAACGAGAAATCCCAGATTCAGAACCGTGAAGCCGCCATGCGTGTACTCCGGTCCCGTCTGCTGGCCTGGCAACAGGAACAACTCGATGCAGAAGCAGCCGAAACACGTGCCTCCCAAGTTCGAACCATGGACCGCTCGGAGCGGATTCGTACCTATAACTTCCCAGAAAACCGGATAGCCGATCACCGGACAGGGTATAAAGCCAACAACCTCGACCGAGTTCTTGAAGGCGATATGAACGCCGTGATCGATTCACTCATCGAAATGGATGAAGCCGAACGCCTAGCGGCGCTTGGGGAATCAAACCAAGCATAATGACAGAAGTCAATCAGGTCATCCAGCAGGCGCGGAGACAACTGCGTGAAGCCGGCATCGAATCCGCGAATGCTGAAGCTGAGATCATAGTGGCGCACGTATTGGAGATCGGACGAGGCAAGCTCGGTATTGTCCAGGCACTGGGCCAGGACCTATCCCAGGAAAATGTGAGCAGAGTGTCAGCGTTACTCGAGGCACGAGCAGCAAGAACTCCGCTGCAGTATCTGACGGGTACAGCCGGATTTTATGGACTCGACGTGCACGTTGAACCGGGGGTATTCATACCGCGGGTGGAAACCGAGATCCTCGTCGAATCGACCCTGCAGCATTTCGACAACGCTAAGGGCCCGTTAAAAATCCTCGATCTGTGTACAGGCACCGGAGCGATAGCGGCAGCGCTGGCAGACCAGCTAGCGCAACGAGACATCACTGCAACCCTCTGGGCTGTGGATGTGGACGCATCGGCTGTTGAGCTAGCCCGTCGAAATACTGCAACGTACAACGTGACAGTATTGTGCGCAGACGCTACGGACTCCAGTTCAGTCTTGGCAGCAGCCCCAGAAATGACAACGCTTCTGGGTGGCTTTGATGCCGTGGTGACCAATCCGCCATATATTCCAACGCAGACTCCGGTAATCCAGCCCGAAGCTGGTTTTGATCCGCAACGAGCACTGTATGGTGGTTCCTCCGATGGCACTAGCATTCCTCTTGCCATAGCCGACCAAGCCCTTGAATGGCTTGCACCAGGCGGTTTTTTCATCATGGAACACGATCACACCCATGCCAATGAACTTGCCGTAGCACTGGGTAAACATGCTGGCTGGCGCGACGTGGTGACCTTGCAAGACCTGACACAAACTGATCGCTTTGTCTCAGCGATTCGATCCGACTTGCTGCAACCAACACCGAAAACAACCTCAACCCTGGCACAATGACTAACGTGACACACCCATTTGACGCACAAGATGCCCAACAACAAACCGCCGCGATAGCAGCGGCAGTCAAAGCCATCGGTCAGCGGGAACTCATCGTTTTACCAACCGACACGGTGTACGGTGTGGGTGCCGATGCCTTTAGCCCCCAGGCTGTCGCCGTCTTGTTGGCTGCCAAAGGCAGGTCACGACAATCCCCGCCACCGGTTCTGATCGGCGATATGCAAGTCTTGGATGCGTTGGCCGTGGAAGTTCCCGAAACGGCTCGGCAGCTGGCGCAAGCATTCTGGCCCGGCGCCCTCACGCTGGTGTGTCATGCTCAGCCATCATTGTCCTGGGATCTGGGTGAAACACGGGGGACCGTTGCACTGCGACAACCAAACGATGAACTTGCCCGAAATATTCTTCGCGAAACCGGACCAATGGCGGTGTCTTCAGCAAATCGACACGGCCAACCGGCCGCCACCACGATTGCCGATGCACAAGCGGCACTGGGTGAATCAGTCGCCGTATATATTAATGACGGCGAACGCGGCCAACAACAAGCGTCAACGATCGTGGATTGCACCGTGACTCCGCACCGCGTGTTGCGTACCGGTGCCATCACTATCGAGGCATTGCGCGGTGTTGTCCCGGAAGTTTTAGATTATGACGACCCGGATCGCTCAGACACCGAACACGCCCCTGGATCCTCGGAGGACACCGAGTCCTTATGAAGGTTTATCTTGCTGTCGTGGCACTGACCGCGCTGCTGAGTTTTGCGCTGACACCGGTGGCGCGGATGCTGGGAGTACGCGGACGGGTATATACCCCAACGCGTAAACGCGACATGCACCGTGAACCCATTCCAAAGCTTGGGGGAGCGGCGATGGCAATCGCCGTGGTGACGGCCATGGGACTAGCTTCCTTGGTGCCGTTTCTTTCAGGAATCTATCAATCTCCGATGCGTGGCATCCTGGCAGCGATTGTGATCATTCTGGTCATGGGGGTAGCAGACGATCTCTGGGACCTCCACTGGATCGTCAAATTCGCCGGTCAAATGCTGGCAGCCGGTGTTATCGCCGCAGCAGGGATCCGCGTCGAGGCTATGCCCGTGGGTTGGATCCATGTTGATAATGAGATCGCACAAATTGTCATCACTATCTTCGTGATCGTCTTGACCATCAACGCGTTCAATTTCATTGATGGGTTGGATGGCTTAGCAGCAGGTGTAGCGATCATTGGCGGTTCCGCTTTTTTCTTATACAGCTATGTGTTGACCCGTACTATCAATGCTTACGACTATTCCAACCTCTCGACGTTACTCACTGCCTTACTTATTGGAGCCTGTATAGGTTTCTTGCCGTTTAACTTTCATCCAGCGAAAATTTTTATGGGTGAAGTGGGAGCGCAACTCATTGGTCTGCTCATGGCGACAGCGGCAGTCGCGGTGACGGCAGATCTTGGTGCGCTTGAAGGATTCCGTTTCAGAAACGTTCCCGCGTATATGCCGATTCTGCTTCCACTGGCCGTGATGTTGTTGCCACTGTTAGACCTCTTTATGGCGGTGCTACGCAGAACCGCACGACGTAGTTCTCCCTTCACCGCAGATCGGGGGCACATTCACCACAAATTGGTAGATGGTGGATATACTCACCGACAAGCTGTCTTGCTGCTGTACCTCTGGACATTTGTCGTCGGCTTTGGAGCGGTGTCACTGACGTATTTTGCAGCCGAAGTCGTCTTTGTCGTTGTGGGTATCGCCATGGCATTACTGGTGCTACTGACACTGCGCCCTTGGATCATTCGGCGTGCATACTATCGCAAGTTAAATTCCATACGTGCTGCACGAGCGGCCCAACGAGCAACAGGACAGTCTGCAGAACGCGGTGAACGACATGGCTAAAAGATACGTGAATACACGAGGTTGGTGGGGCATCTTCCTGCACGCCACCTGGCCAACATTGCTTGTCACAGTTCTTACCGGTCTCGTCTTTCAAATAGTCATTTCCAGCCAAGCGGGCTTGTCGGCATTAACCGCGGGTATCGTTGTTTGGATGCTCTCGGCGGTGAGCGTTGTGTTGATCGCATCCATTTGGAAGAACCACCGAAATCTCGCGATACCGGTGGCCATGGGCGCATTCGTTGCAAAAATGGTGTTCTTAGGGTTCTTGCTCACAGTCGTTCCACCTCCAGACTGGTTCCACACCACTGGGGCAGCTCTTGGTGCGTTGGTTGCCATCATTGTGTGGCAAGTTGCAGAGGTCATTGTCTTTATTAATACGCGCCGATTAATTTACCCGTAGTTTTTTAAATGAATGTGACGAAACCGACAAAAATCGGTGAAATTTTATTGTCCAGCATTAAGAATTCGCGGGATGACTAGGCGTTATGGGTAAAACTCAAGGGAGCGGCGCTGCCTCTTGTGACGAATCTCTCAGTTCATTTGGCGGGTCAAGGCTTCAAGGTCGTCGTTGACTCTTGACTCAATGCGACACGGGTTAGGCTTTTTGCTAGACTGTCCAAGGGCAAAAACGCGAAGAAAACCGCAACTGCCTACAACATTTCGGCAACATCCCCGAAGCAGGAGTTTAACCGCCTGCCTTTTCGCGGGGGATTATTGAGAGAGGATTTGCGTGCTTCCACTCGTGCTAAGTTATCTCCCCGCGCAAGGGGGTTACGTGCCGCCCACGATCGACGATGCGCACCCGCCAGACATCATTCCGTGGATGGCTGAGTACGGCACAGGCTTTGGCAAGCAGATGGTGATGATCGTCTTGTCGATCATCCTTATCTGGGCATTTTTCGGCATTGCAATGCGCAAACCTTCCCTGGTGCCTGGTCGCGTCCAGTGGGTCGCTGAATCAGGCTATGCATTCGTCCGCAATGGCATCGGCCGAGACATCATTGGGGAAAAGAACTTCCGTCAATGGGTGCCATTGCTTTTTGCAACATTCTTTTTTGTGTTGCTCAACAACCTTTTCGGTGCCATACCTGTTCTGCAGCTTCCATCGTTCTCACATTCTGGTGCGGCGTATGCGATAGCGATCATCATGTACATCGTCTGGATCGGTGTAGGTCTTCGTCACCACGGTGTGAAGTACTTCAAACTTGCCGTTGTGCCCAAGGGTGTGCCGGGCTGGATTCTTCCACTGCTTGTACCCCTTGAAATTATATCGAACTTCATTGTTCGTCCACTGACCCACTCCCTGCGTCTGATGGCAACCATGTTGGCTGGCCACATGATCGTCATGCTGGCAGGTACCGGTGCGGATTATCTGATCACACAAACGGATAGTATCTTTAGTGCCGGACTTGGCATCATGGTGATTATCGGCTCCGTAGCCCTTTACTTCCTGGAACTGTTGATCATGATTCTCCAAGCGTTCGTGTTTACGCTACTGACCTCGTTGTACATCCAGGGCGCGATAGCGGCGAACGATTAGTTTCGTCGATAGAGCAAACCACAACACAATATTGAAATTTGCCGACCCAAGCACTTGAGTCGGAACGGTGCGAGACACACCGTGAACGAACTTCCTGGTACCGGTACCCATCGGATCCCCGCCGGGAACCCTCCACAACCTGCCAGATAGGCATCTTGAAAGGAACACAATGGAACTGCATGGTTCATTGAACATGATCGGATACGGTCTAGCCGCGATTGGCTCCGCCATTGGTGTGGGTCTGATTTTCGCCGCATACATCAACGGTGTGGCACGCCAGCCAGAATCCCAGTCACAGCTACAGCCAATTGCTCTGCTTGGTTTCGCATTGGCGGAAGCTCTTGCCATTCTGGGCTTGGTCTTCGCTTTCGTTATCGGAGCCTAGGGCGCCATCCACGGTCGGGGCAGATCCGACTACGTAAGTCAGAAATGAACACTTAAAGGATGGTTTGAAATGATCAATAGCATGATGATCATGGCGGCCGCCGAGGCAGAGGAACAGGCCAACCCGCTTATCCCAAATATTTGGGAAATTGTGGTTACTTCGGTCGGGTTCCTCGTCCTTATGTTCATCGTCATCAAATTCATCGTTCCGGCAATGGAGAAATCCTACGTCGAACGTCGTGATGCGATCGAAGGTGGACTTGAGCGCGCCCAGGCTGCACAAGCAGAAGCTGCCCAGCTGAAGAACAACTACGAACAGCTCCTGCAGGAAGCACGTACCGAAGCCAGCCAGATTCGTGAGCAGGCACGCACAGAAGCGGCACAGATCGTTGCAGAGGCCCGCCAGAATGCTTCAGCTGAAGCATCGCGCATCTCTGAGCAGGCATCTGTTCAAATTGCTGCCGAGCGCCAGCAGGCCGTTTCGGCACTACGAACTGAGGTCGGTACGCTCGCAACCTCGTTGGCTTCCAAGATTGTTGGCGAAGCACTCGATGACGACGCACGCTCACAGCGCGTAGTCGATCGCTTCCTGTCTGATCTTGAGAAGGAACAGGCCTCGACCACGAGTGCAGGTGCAACTGAGTAATGTCACAAGCATCGCGTGATTCATTGGCACAACTGCACACCGAGCTGAAGGCAACCCTTTCGGCCGGCGGAGTAGAACTCGGCGCAGAACTGTTTGCTGCTTTGAAGGTAATTGACGACAACGGCGCTCTGCGTCGGGCAATTGCCGATCCAACGGTTGAAGCCAACCGACGACAAGAACTGATTCGCAAGGTCTTTGCAGACAAAATCTCGGCCAACGCCGTGAGCGTACTGCAAGGCGTTGCTGGTACCCGCTGGTCCACCGAACGTGAGTTTGGCGATGCAGTGGAAAAGATGGCAGCCAATGCTGTTGTGCATAGTACTGAACAGGACGGTCTTGCCGGTCTGAAAGCCCTCACCCAGCAGTTGCTGGAGTTCAACCACGCTGTTGACTCCAGCCATCAGCTGCAACGGGCATTGACCGATGTGCAAGCGCCACTATCGTCCCGAGTAGGTCTGGCACTATCATTGTTGTCAGATGCCGCAATGGAGGCAACGAAGGTTCTGGTGCGCCAGGCCGTCGAACTTCCACGTGGACTGAAACCTGTAGATCTTGTTCGTCGTTTCGCTGATCTGAGCGCACAGCAACAACGTCAGTGGATCGCCGATGTCACGGTGGCCCGTCCGCTCCAGCAAGCTCAGGTAGATCGTCTTGCGCAGTCATTATCGACCGCATTTGGACGAGAACTGACGCTGAACATCGAGACGGACTCTCAGCTGGTCGGCGGAATACGGATCCAGGTTGGTGACGAGGTAATCGATTCCTCCGTTGCAACTCGACTCAACGATCTGAACACTAAACTGGCCGGCTGAAACCGGCACTCGAAACATTCACAACTAGGCCCATCATGATGATGTGGCAAACAAGAGAGCAGGGACTGCAGATGGCCGATTTGACCATCAACGCTGACGACGTCCGTGATGCCCTACATGAGTTTGCGGAGTCGTACGAACCGGCCGACACCGAACGTGTCGAGGTCGGTTACGTCAATAGTGCAGCCGACGGTATTGCCACCGTGGAAGGTCTACCTTCCGCCATGGCAAACGAATTGCTGCGTTTTGAAAACGGCACCACCGGACTTGCCCAGAACCTCGACCCACGTGAACTTGGTGTCGTTGTCCTAGGCGACTTCCAGGAAATTCAAGAAGGCATGAAGGTCTACCGCACCGGCGAAGTACTGTCGGTACCAGTCGGTGACGGCTTCATGGGTCGTGTCGTCAACCCCGTTGGCGAGCCAATTGATAACCTCGGTCCGATTGAGGACGAGGGACGTCGTGCGTTGGAACTTCAAGCACCAGGTGTGACCGAACGTAAATCGGTACACGAACCACTTCAGACCGGTATGAAAGCCATTGACGCGATGATCCCGATTGGTCGGGGACAGCGCCAGTTGATCATTGGCGACCGTCAGACCGGTAAGACCGCTATCGGTGTTGATGCGATTCTTAACCAGAAAGCCAACTGGGAATCGGGGGATCCGAATAAACAGGTACGTTGTATCTATGTCGCGGTTGGCCAGAAGGCTTCGACCATTGCATCGGTCCGTGCCACCTTGGAAAAAGAAGGCGCGCTGGACTACACCACGATCGTGGCTGCACCAGCATCTGACCCAGCCGGTCTGAAATACCTAGCACCATATGCCGGTTCAGCCATTGGACAGCACTGGATGTATGGCGGTAAGCACGTGCTGATCATCTTTGATGATCTGTCGAAACAGGCTGAAGCTTACCGTGCAGTATCACTACTGC
>DHCMJ07802__coassemble_927_pt1 | contig 28278 bp, 26 predicted proteins | sample DHCMJ07802__metabat2_low_PE_015 | metagenome-assembled genome bin DHCMJ07802 | reverse complement strand
CCGTTGGACTGTGGCAGGCCGACTCAGCAACCGAGCTCCACGATGCTCTGGCATCACTGCCGCAGTTCCCGTGGATGGACGTCGAGGTAGAGACCTTGGCAACCCACCCGCAGGAGCAGTAGTTTCGTGGCACCAACACACGATTCCGTTACCGGACAGCCGCGTGCCATCGCGCAGCGGCTGTCTGGTACGTGCTCCATTGTTACCGGCGCAGCACAGGGCATTGGCCGAGCCATCGCCGACAGGCTGGCCGCCGAAGGTAGTCATGTGGTGTGTTTGGATGTCCAAGAAATGGCAGCACCGGTGGTCCAAGGTCAAGAATTTCACTTCTGTGATGTCACGGATGGCTACCAGGTCCAAGACGTTGTAACCAAAGTGATCGACGAGCACGGTGGCGTGGACATTCTGGTCAATAACGCCGGAATACTGGAACAGGCGCGCTCACTGCGCGACGTCACGTCCGAACAACTGCACAAGTATTTCGATACCAATGCCGTTGGTCCGATGCTGATGGTCCAAGCCGCTTATGATGCGCTGATCGCCAGCAACTGGCGCGGAAGAGTTATCAATATCGCCTCGCGAACGTTTTTCACCGGCAGTTCCAGACAACCTGCGTATGTCGCTTCGAAAGGCGCACTCGTCGGTCTGACCCGGGTCATGGCGCATGAACTTGGGGAGTATGGCGTCACCGTAAATGCGGTATTGCCATCCCAGATCGCCAGCCCCGGAACACGCCGGTATACCTCCGATGAAGCTTTCGAAGCCACCATGAGCCGTCAGGCGATTCGTGAGTTCGTCACCGGCGATGACATTGCTGGCACCGTTGCATTCCTCGCGTCCCCGGATGGGACTATGATGACGGGACAAACCGTGGTCTGCGATGGCGGCGGCTTGATGCGATAACCGTGAATTTCCCACCTGTTTGAAGGATGAATCATTCTATGGGCACACCAGATTTCAATGCTGCAGACATTGCTGCTCGGGATGCCCAGATCCAAGATCTTCAGCAGCAGCTTGCTGACGCTCGTCGTCAAGAACAATATTTGACGGCGGTGACGCGCACAACGGCTAACCTGGCCTCAGAACGCTCTTTGCCGCTGACACTGACGGCGATGGCCGAGGAGATTGTGCAAGCTGATGAGCTGGTCGGCGTCCAAGTACTCACGAATGAGCATGCCAGCGGCAAGTTGCACATGTTGGGCATGGCCGGGTTCCCGGCATCGCTGAGCAGTTCATTTTATGCCAAACTCAAACAGTGTGAGCAGCTAGGCGCGGACTTGTTGATGCTCAAGGCCTTCCATACCTCGGAGCCGGTGGTTATAGAGAACCGCTACGAGCAGGTCATGTCGGATCCGACTTGGGAGCCACTGCATGAATACCACCGTGAACCGCGCTGGGAAGATTTCGCCTCGTTTCCGATCATTGTGCGAGGCAAGACGGTGGGGATTTTGAATGCCTTTGTGGCTCCTGGGCTCAAGGTCGACACCCGCAGTTACGCATTTTTGAGTTCTATGGCCGAACAGGCCGCCTTTGCTATTGACTATGCCTCGCTGTTGGACGAGGAACGGCAAATTGCCCAGCGCCAAGAGCGACAGAAACTCGCCCGAAATCTGCACGACTCCGTTGTCCAACAAGTTTTCTCGATGGGGATGTTGTCGCAGACTGTGAGCATTTTGGCACAGAAAAATGGCGTAAACGTACTGGAGCGGATCTTGGAAACCTCCCAGGATCTGGAAGACATCACATCCTCGGTGCTCAAGGATCTGCGGATGCTGGTGGCGCAACTGAAACCCACGGTCATTGACGAAGGTGAATTCCGGCGCGCGTTGGAGACCTTTCGGTCCACCACGCACCGGCAAACCGGGTTGGAGATTTCTACCCGTGTGGATCCCGCCGTCGATATGCTGGAACGAGAATTGGCCGAGGATCTCTATCATGTCATTGCAGAAGCGGTGCATAATGCGGTCAAACATAGCTCGGCTAGTGAGATCGACATCCACATCGCCATTGACGACCAGCTGATGCTGACCGTCCAAGACAACGGGAACTCGGCCAATAATCAACTCTCCGCGCAACATGTAGTAGCTGTTGAGCACCCGCCAAAACCCGGCAACGGGTTGAGCTTCATGCGCGAACGCGTCGAACGGTGGCAGGGAGAATTTTCTGTAGACTTTGGTGCCCCTCGGGGCACTGTTGTGCGGGCAACGATGCCCGTGCTGATACGACAGCCCCAAGATGAAGACATTCTTCTGGGTCCTGGAGGAGACGAATAATGCCGAAAGAAACTGATATGCCGTCCGATGCAGATCACCAGGGCACGCTCAAAGTTTTTGTTGTCGACGACCATGCAATAGCTCGTCGCGGTATCGCCGCATACTTAGACGTCCTGGACGATATGGAGACCATCGGGGAGGCCGTCGACGGACAAGATGCGCTTGACCAAATGGCCGAATTCGCAGCATTCAAGAAATTACCGGATGTCGTGCTGCTGGATTTGTTGATGCCACGGTTAGACGGCGTGAGCACCCTGAAGATCCTGCGTGAAAAATATCCACAAGTCCAAGTGGTCATTCTGACCAGCTATGACGAAGTCGAACGTATGAACACCGTGATGCGCCTGGGGGCTGCTGGGTATCTGTTAAAAGATGCCGGGCCACTTGAAGTCGCTTCGGCCATTCGCGCTGCCATAAAGGATGAAGTATTTATTGCCACGTCGATGGCTAAGAAACTCACCCAAATGATGAGCTCGCCGGCCAGCGGTATTTCCTCGTTGACCGAACGTGAGCGGACCGTGCTGATGCTTGTGGGGGAGGGATGCTCCAACCAGGAGATCGCGAAGCGACTCCACATTAGCGAGCGTACTGCCCGAACTCACGTGTCCAATATGCTGGGCAAACTCAATCTGAGCTCTCGGACCCAAGCAGCGCTGCTGGCCGTAAACTCTGGGCTCATTGCGCCCTAAACACTCTGCATCAGCTACGTCAAATGACGTAGTCACTTTCGACAGTTTGGCCCAAGAATGCCAGGGGATCTGAAACTACAGTGGAGTGAGACGGGTCACGATCGTGAGATAGAAAATCTCCCACACTGACCACTAGTTTTTCAGAATAATCAGTCGATCCATCGAAAGGATTGTACCCATGTCGAATCCAAACTTGCAGGATACCCTGGACAAATCTGCCAATCCACTCCAGCACCTACGCAACGTTCCAGCTGGTACCTATGTCTACCCGGTTGTAGCTCCGGAATTCTCAAACTGGCGCAAAGAAGTCCAGGCCTGGCGCGATTCCGCCGTCCTGTTCGACCAGACCCACCACATGGACAACCTGTACATCAAGGGCCCAGATGCGCTGAAGCTGATCTCCGATACCGCGATCAACTCGGTTGAAAACTTCCCGGTCAACAAAGCCAAGCAGTACGTCCCAGTTACTCCGTACGGCCACGTCATTGGTGACGGCATCCTGTTCCGCGAAGCTGAAGAAGAATTTGTTTACGTCGGCCGCTCACCTGCCGCCAACTGGCTGATGTTCCACGCAGAAACTGGCGGCTACAACGTCGAGATCGTCATCGACCGCCGCTCGCCATCCCGCCCAATGGGCAAGGCCGTAGAACGCGAAGAATGGCGCTTCCAGATTCAGGGACCACGCGCCTGGGACGTCATCGAAAAACTCCACGGCGGTCCACTGGAGAAATTGAAATTCTTCAACATGTCCTACATGAACGTCGGCGACACCCAGGTCCGTACCCTGCGCCACGGCATGGCCGGCGCCCCAGGTTTAGAACTGTGGGGACCATACGAAGACTACGACCGCATCCGCGAAACCATCCTGGAAGCCGGCGCTGAATTCGGCATCGAAGCAGCCGGGGCGCGTGCATACTCCTCCAACACCCTGGAATCCGGTTGGATCCCATCCCCACTGCCAGGTATCTACACCGGCGATAAACTCGCCGACTACCGCAAGTGGTTGGGTGCCGATAGCTACGAAGCCAACTCGGCTGTGGCCGGTTCCTATGTTCCAGAAAGCGTCGAAGGCTACTACACGACCCCGTGGGAACTGGGCTACGGTTCATTTATCAAATACGACCATGACTTCATCGGTCGCGATGCCCTTGAGCAGATGGACCCTGCAGCACAGCGTAAGAAGGTCACCCTGGCATGGGACGGCGACGATCTGGCCACCATCCACGCCTCGATGTACCAGAACGAAGAACTGCCATATAAGTTCTTTGACCTACCAAACGCCAACTACGGCGCATCCAACTTCGACTCCATCGTGGACGAATCAGGCAACGTCGTCGGTGTTTCGATGTTCACCGGCTACAGCTGGAACGAAAAGCGCGGCCTGTCGCTTGCCATCGTCAACCCAGACGTAGAAATCGGCTCCCAACTGAAAGTGGTCTGGGGCGAGCCAGAAGCAACCGGCAAGCTTTCCGTTATGCCACACCGCCAGTACGAAGTCGGCGTTGACGTCAGCCCGGTTCCATACTCCGAGGTTGTCCGTCGTGAATACACCGACGGTGGATGGCGCAAAAAAGTAGCGGTCCACAGCTAAACGCTTGAGCAAGCTGCGGCGTCTGTTTCCTTATTTCAGGCGCTGCAGTTTTGCTGACTCATCGCAAGAACCACAATGCTGCTAGGAAACTTTGTTTGACTAGCAGCATTGTCATTACTAAATCTTTTTCTCCGCCGCAGGCAGCGGCTTGTCGAAACCTCGACGACGCGCACCACGTCGAGGTATACCCTTCAAAGGATCCAATAGACATGACTTCTGATTCCAACAATCTGATCGTCACTCTGTCCGGCCCCAACCAGCCGGGGATTGTGCATGCCATCACCGGGGCATTGCTGAGAGTCAATGCCAATATTGCCGAGTCCAAACAGTTCGACTCCCCGCACAGTGGGACGTTCTTCATGCGCGTGCAATTCTCTACGGATTGTTCCGTCCAAGACACCGAAGCAGCTATCGCCGATGTTGTGGAGCAATACGACATGGATGCGCATGTCTATGACGCCGCGGTGAAAACCCGCACCTTGATCATGGTGTCCAAAGATGGCCGGACCATGAATGAGCTGTTGTTCCAGCAACACGCCGGGACCCTACCGGTGGAAGTCCCCGTGATTGTCTCCAATCACCTGGATTTACAACCCATGGCCTATTTCTACGATGTGCCCTTTGTGCACATCCCGTTGCTCAAAAACGCCGATGGCACCGATAATAAGGCAGAGGCCGAAGCCCGGCTGATGCAGCTCATCGACCAATACGACATCGAACTGATCGTGTTGGCCCGCTACATGCAGATCCTCTCGGATGACCTGACCCGCAAGCTCGATGGCAAGGCCATCAATATCCACCACTCGTTTTTGCCCTCGTTCAAGGGCGCCCGGCCGTATCACCAGGCTCATGACCGCGGGGTGAAACTCATTGGGGCCACCGCCCACTACGTCACCGCCGACCTGGATGAGGGCCCGATCATTGAACAGCGCGTCCAACGCGTCAATCATGCCCTGACCGCTCAGGACTTCGTCCAACGCGGCCGTGCGGTGGAAGGCGCCACGCTCGCCCAGGCCGTGCAATGGCACACCGAACACCGGGTGCTGCTCGACGGCGACCGCACCGTCATCTTTGAGTAAACTCCAGTTCTCTACCGCGGACGTGTCTACGACAAATGTCGCATAGCCCAGCGCGACAAACCACTTATTATCAGGTAGCCTGAAACACTATAAGATGTGATGTGAGTCGCATTACATATTCTCGACTCGGCCTATTGGGAGTCTGATCATCTGTTTCGGTAGCCCACGTGGCGTCTGCCATCGGCTCTTCAAGGGCTGGAGTGGCGCATGGAAAACTCATAAGGAGCTTAAATTGAAGTTCAAGAAAACGATTTCGTTGACGTCGGCAGCCCTCTTAGCGCTGTCCTTATCGGCATGTTCCAATGATGAACCCGATGCTGCGGCGGATGGCGAATTAGACGAACTCACCGTGGGAATCATTCCGATTGCTGCTTATGCGGCAATTCCCTACGGCATCGACCATGGCATCTTCGAAGAGCATGGACTCGATGTCACCGCCCAAGCAAGCTCCGGTGGCGCGGAAATGCTTCCGGCACTCCAAGCCGGTGACATGGATGTCGTGATCGGCAACGTCTCCAACCTCTTGCTCGCCGTAGATCAAGGCCTCGATATGCGAGTCGTGAGTGGTTATCAGAACTCGCTGCCAGAGGGCCAAGATGTCAATGGCGTCGTCGTGCGAGCCGACTCGGGTATCGAGACGTGGGCCGACCTTGAGGGTGCTGAAGTCGCAGTCAATGCGCTTCGGGGCCAGGGCGATCTGACCATTATGGAATCTGTGGACCAAGACGGCGGGGACCCAGCACAGGTGAACTTCGTCGAGCTGAACTTCCCTGATATGGAATCTCAGTTGGAGCGTGGCAATGTGGACGCCGTCTGGTTGCCCGAGCCGTTCATGCACAATGCGCTGGAAAGCGATGACTATAAACTGCTGGGTCACCCGAACCAAATTGTGTCCGGAATGCCAACTGTGGTCAGCTTTGTCACCGGTGAACTCGTTGATGAAGACCCCGACCTAGTGCGACGGTATCAAGCGGCCATGGATGACGTGCTCACAGCCTTTGCTGCTGATGAAGAGGGCGCCATGGAAGCTGTCATCGAGTTCATGGATGTTCCGCAGGAAGTTGCCGAGATCGCATCTGATCTGGAAACCCACGATGCAGCCATCCCAACAGAAGCAATTCAACAGCTGTCTGACTTGATGGTCAAATACGAATTCGTCGAAGAAAACCCGATCTCAGAAGGCTTCTTCTTCGAAGAGTAGCTGTTTTGCGGGATGCACATCCGCGACAAAAATCCGTGCCCCGCGGCGCCGAGGTCGGCAGTGTCTCGACGCCGCGGGAAATCGAAGATTCCACACTGCACAGCTTTATTCGTAGCGACACCCCAAAATTTGACTACTCAAAGGGAACGTCTCGCCTCATATTTCAGGTGACCTGAAAGGCTCAGGGTGCTGATGAGTGCGCTGAGCTACCGGTAATGACGGACCTTTAGAGAGGATCACATTATGTCCAGGACAGACTCCACTACTCGTACCGCAGACCTCGCGGGGCTGAGTAGAGCCGAACAACGCGCCGAAGCCCGGCGCGCAGTGCGCGCAACATTTATGGGCACCACAATCGAGTGGTACGACTTTTATCTTTATGCCGCGTGCGCCGCACTGATTTTTGGTCCACAATTCTTCCCATCCGATAGCTCCACGGCATCCCAGCTGGGTGCATTTGCGAGCTTCGCATTCGGGTTTATTGCACGACCGCTCGGCGGGATCCTGGCCGGCCACTTTGGCGACAGAGTGGGCCGCAAAAAGATGCTGATCTTATCGCTGACAGTCATGGGGATCGTGTCGACTTTCATCGGCCTATTGCCGTCCTATGAACAAATCGGCGTCGCCGCTCCGATCTTGCTGGTCGTACTGCGACTCGTGCAGGGGCTTGCGGTAGGTGCTGAATGGGGTGGCGCTGTCACCATGGCTGTTGAGCATGCTCCAGCCAATCGCAAGGCGCTTTACGGTGCGGCCCCAATGATGGGACTGCCTGCCGGATTATTGCTGAGCAGCCTGGTGCTGATCGTGCTCGGTGCGCTGACCGGTCCGGCCTTTATTGAATGGGGCTGGAGAATCGCGTTTCTGTTCAGCGTCCTGCTGGTGGTGTTGTCAATTTGGTATCGCCGACGCTTGACCGAAAGTCCTATATTCGAAGCCTCAGTTGCCAATGAGCCGAAAGCCTTGCCGCTGATGGAGGTGCTGTGCGGATACAAGGCCCCGCTGGGCTTTACGATTATCATTGCCGCAGTTCCGCCAGTGCTCGCCTACCTGGTCCTGACCTGGGCGCTCTCCTATGGCACCACCTCGTTGGGCTACGACCGTAACGATCTGCTGTGGATCGGTATCTTGTGCTGCGTGATCCAGCTAATCATGATGCCTTATTTGGCAACCGTGGTGGACCGGACCAACCCGAGGATCCTTGCAGGGATTGGCGCCGTGTTGATGTCGATTACCGCGATCATATTCTTTCCGTTATTTGAGACCGGAAATCTCCTGTTGGCAGGTATTGCAACCGTTGCCGCACATGCCTCAACAAGCTTCGCTTTCGCAGCCATTCCACCGATTTTGACACAAGCATTCCCCAGCAGAATCCGGTACACGGGCGTATCGATGGCCTATCAGTTCGGGTCCATACTGGGCGGCGGTTTCGCACCGATGATTGCCACGACGTTATTTGCGGCCACGGGTCAGACTTGGCCCATCGGCTTGTACGTTGTCACCGCGAGCGTGCTGATGCTGCTCAGCATTGCCGGTTTGGGCCTCTACTATCGAGCGCAAAATGCTGCTCGTCGTGACGCAGCTTCGGACGAACGCCAAGAGATGGTCTCGGCGCAGTAATCTCACAGCTTCAAGACGCCGGTATTGTGGAAGGTGCAATCGTTGGCAGCTGGGAAGCACTCTGGTGTCGAAGTCCAGGAGTGGGGCTCGGTAAGGTACTGTCATTGCACACTCGTTGGGCGACGTTGAAAGACCGCCTGACGAAAGACTGAGGAGTGATGCCGCGTGACATCTGAAACAGAAACGTCGAGCTCTGTTGATGTACTTCAGGACCTTGATTCAGGCTGGTTTATTTACACTATCAAGCAAATCGAACTGGGGTTGCGCATCCCGACGGAAGAAGTCGCACAGCAGGCCGGCCTGACGACGGCGCAATTCACCGCACTGGCCGTGCTCGAGCGCTGGCCTGGCATTACGTCGTCCGAACTGGCTCGCAGGTCGTTCGTGCGCGCTCAAACGATGGCCGAAAATGTTTCGGTGTTATTGGATTCTGGTTTCATTCAGCGTGAGCGGGATCCGGAAAACATGCGCAGGTTTCACCTGTATATCACCGATACTGGCCACGACACGTTGAGTTCTGCGCGTTCCGCGATGGATGATCTCGAAGCCAGGCTGCTCGTAGCTTTGACTCCGCGAGACCGCGAAGAGTTTGCCAAACACCTGCGAAATGTCAGACGAGCGCTGCGCGACCTTCCGCGGTAGCCTCCATTTTTACTGGATTGTCGCCGAATGACTCGATTAAGATAGTTTTCTTTTTCAAGAATTGAATTTATCACTTGACAATGTGTGCCCTGTCGCACAGTATGGTTTCAGGTAGCCTGAAATAAAGGCTCAATACTTCCTGACCTGAATTGAAAGACAGGATGAAAATGTCTTCGTCAACAATAGACAATCAGCTTTCCATCGCCATCGATGATTTGCCCAACCATGAGGGCCAGTCTTTTGGACCATCAGCTTGGCAGCAACTGACACAAGCAGATGTCAGCGCCTACGCGGACGTCTCCGGTGACCACAACCCCATTCACGTGGATCCGGTAGCTGCGGCAGAGAGCCCCTTCGGTCGAACAGTCGCCCACGGGTATCTGACATTGAGCCGCGTCGTGCCACTGATGGCAGACGTCTTCACCGTGACGGGCTTCAAAACCGGAGTGAATTACGGGCTCAACCATCTGCGGTTTCCCGCACCGGTGCCGGTGGATAGCAGCATTCGACTGAGCGGAACCCTGCAAAAGGTCGAAGAAATTGCCGGTGGCTATCAGCTCATCGTCGAAGTCATTTTTGAAGTAGAAGATAATCCCAAGCCAGCATGCGTGGCAGAACTAGTTTTGAGGTACTACAAATGAGCAATATTGAAAACGGTTACGACCTGACTGGAAAAGTCGTCATTGTCACCGGCAGTGGCCGCGGCCTCGGTAAAGCGTACGCTCTGTGGCTCGCCAAACGTGGCGCCTCAATCGTGGTGAATGACCTCGACGAACAAGGAGCCAATGACACCACCCAGGAAATCCTAGCGGCCGGTGGTAAGGCAACTGCAGTTGTGGCTCCCGTGGGTGACACTGAGGCTGCCGAGCAGCTCGTTTCTGCCGCAGTATCCGAATTTGGTCGACTGGACGCACTGGTCGCTAACGCCGGAGTGCTCCGCGACCGGGTCTCATGGAAAATGAGCGACGAAGATTTCGACCTCGTCGTCAAGACGCATTTGCGCGGCACCTTCCTGTGCGGTCGCGAAGTTATCAAACATCTGCGCGAACAAGGAACGGGCGGTCGACTCATCGTCATCGGTTCCCCAGCCGGCCAGCTCGGCAGCTTTGGTCAGACCAACTACGCGGCAGCCAAAGCCGGCCTGGTGGCCATGGCCCGCACCTGGTCGATGGAACTGGCTCGCGACAACATCACCGCAAATGCTGTGATCCCAACCGCGATGACCGCCATGACCGCAACCATCCCAATGTATAAAGACTGGGCAGAGCAGTACGAACAGGGCCAACCGCTGCCACCGTTGGCTCGTCAGGAACACGCACTGGGCAGCCCTGAAGACGTCGCCCCACTGCTGGAGTGGCTGGTTTCGGACGCTTCTGCCAATGTGACTGGCCAGGCCATCGGGATTGGTGGGGACCGTTTGACGCTCTACTCGCACCCAACCGAACTCGTCAATGAGATTCAGGACGGCGGCTGGTCAGCCTCTGGCATCAATGCAGCGTGGTCGCAGAGCATGGAAGCACAGGCTCAGCCGAGTGGCCCAATTCCACGCCCGGCACCTGAAACTCAAACTGCCCGATAAACCGCGAAGACCCAGGAGCCATCATGCGTGGAAGTTACGCAGAACTTTGGAAGCTTGTCGCAGCGGCGGTGCCGGAACGTACAGCAATCGTCGCTGGCGACCAACGCTTGAGCTATCAAGAATTTGAGGACCAAGCAGCCCGCTTTGCTGCCCTATTGCGGCATCACGGTCTCGGTGCTGGCGATACGATCGCCTTCTATATGTACAACCGTGCCGAGTACCTGACCGCATTCTATGGGGCCTTGAAAATCGGCGCCGTACCGGTATCGATCAACTTCAGATACCGCGAAGGCGAAGTCACCGCACTGTTAGAAAACTGCGAAGCTGCCGCGCTGATCTATCCGACCTCGCTAGCCGAGACCGTCCAACGCATCGACGCCACCTCGGTGCCCAAGCTCCTCATCGAAGTGACTGACGAACCACTGGGCGTGCCCGGTGCGATCGCATATGACTCCCTGGAAGAATTTGCGCCACTGGATGCCGAAGCACCGACGTCCGGCGGAACGCTGATGGTCTACACCGGTGGGACGACGGGCGTGCCCAAAGCAGTGGTCTGGGATGAACCTGACCTGCTAGAGATCCAGATGTTCTCCACCTACGGTGCGCTGGGCATTGCTGACCCGCAAACCCCGGACGAAGTCGTGGCGGTAGCTCAAGACCCTTCCCTAGAACCCACGGTCATGTTTACGCTGGCACCGTTCATCCATGCCACCGCACTGTTCACCGCGATGAACACGTTCCTGCTGGGCGGAACCGTGGTGCTGTTGCCGTCACCGAGTCTGGATACCCGCCAGGCCGTCACAACCATCGAACAAGAAAACGTCACCCGCATCATCGTTGCCGGTGATGCGGTGGCCACCCCCTTGATGGACGCCTGGGATAAATATGCCAGCTCGCCAGAGTCGGCGAGTTTGACCTCCGCGATGAGCTCCGGCATGCGTTTCAGCGATGAAACCAAGACCAGGATTCATAACCTGGGCAACGTCGTCATTATTGATATTCTCGCCTCGACCGAGGGTGGTCCCTATGCGCTGGGGATAAGCCGCAGTGCGCAGGATTTGCCCACGCGCTTCCAATTGACTCCCGATGCGGTAGTGCTGGATGAGGCGATGCACGAGGTCCAGGACCAGCCCGGCGCCTACGGCATTCTGGGCTACCGCGGTGCGCTGCCACGCGGTTACTACAAGGACGACAAGAAAACCCAAGAGACCTATCCGATCATCAACGGAACCAGGTACGTCATGCCCGGCGATCACGTCAAAGTCGAAGTAGATCGCTACATCGAATTGCTGGGGCGTGGATCATCGGTGGTCAATACCGGTGGTGAAAAGGTTTTCCCTGCCGAAGTTGAAGAGGTGCTGCTGGACCATCCAGCCGTCACCGACGCCGTCGTCTTTGGTGTTGCCGACGAGCGCTGGGGTGAACGCGTCGTGGCTATGGTGGCCGTGCAAGATACCGACGACGTCACTGAAGAGGCGCTGTTGGAGTTCGTTGGTCAACGCCTGGCCGGATATAAGAAACCGCGACAGATTTTCTTGCGCGACAGTCTTGATCGGGGCTCGACCGGCAAACTCGACATGCGCACCATCAAGACCAGCATTACCTCCACGACGTAGAAACGGTGCAGTATGTACGAATCTAATATTGATCTTGATGCTGTCACTGCTATTGATACGCACGTGCATATCGAAGCCGATGACTGCGGGCACGCCGCATTGCCACAACCGTTGCTCGATGCTGCCGACGCGTATTTCAAACGCACCGGACCATCACCGACCATCGATGAGATCGCAGACTATTACCGCGAATTGTCGATGGCCGCGGTGGTGTTTACCGTCGATTCGGAAACCAATATGAAGACCCCTCCGAATAGTAGCGAAGAAATCGCTCTGGGTGCCGCTCGCAATAACGACGTGCTCATTCCCTTTGCCAGCGTTGACCCGCTGCAAGGGCAAAAAGCTGTGGACAAGGCGCGCACCCTGGTGGAGGATTTCGGGGTGCGGGGATTCAAATTTCATCCCAGCACCCAGGGCTTTGCCCCCAACGACGAACAATTTTCGCCACTGTTCACCCAGCTCGAAGAATACGGGCTGCCGGTGATCTTCCATACCGGCCAGACCGGTATCGGGGCGGGCATGCCGGGTGGCTTCGGCATCCGATTATCATTGTCCAACCCGATGTACCTGGATGACCTGGCCGCCTGGCACCCGAACTTGCCGATCATCATGGCGCACCCATCGGTCCCGTGGCAAGACGAAGCCATTGCCATTGCCACCCATAAGGCCAATGTGTCGATTGACTTATCGGGGTGGTCGCCAAAATACTTTGAACCCAAACTGGTCCAAGCCGCCCGAACCTATCTACAAGACAAAGTCCTGTTCGCATCAGACTATCCGGCCATCAAACCGGAGCGCTGGATGCGCGATTATGCGGGACTGGGTCTGCCAGATGAGGTCAACCAGAAGATATTCAAAACCAATGCGGCTCGACTACTGAAACTCGTGTGAGGCTGAAGATGCAAACCAACCTTGAATCCAAACTGTATGCAGCCGATTTCTGGGGCTATGAACAACAGCTCACCGACGCCGAACGAACCGTGCTGCAACGCCTGCGCAGGTTCTTAGAAGAAGAAGCCGCCCCGGTGATCAATGATTACTGGGAGCGTGGCGAAACGCCACTCCACCTCCGCGAAGGTCTCGCAGGGCTCGACCTGGTGGACCCTGCAGAATTGCGCGCTGCCGGAGAAACACCGCGAGCCCTGTTCGTAGGATTCCGCAACTATGAACTATCCCGCACCGATAGCTCGCTTGGGATTTTATTCGGCGGTCAAGCGGGTATGTTCCGCACGGTTGTCCTCGATGGTGGCAGCCCCGAGCAGGTCGCGCAGTGGGATGACGCCATCAAAGATTTCTCGATGACCGGCTGCTTTGCACTGACCGAACCAGACCACGGCTCCGACGTCGCACGCGGGTTAGAAACCACAGCACGCTTTGAGAATGGCACTTGGATTCTTAACGGTGCCAAACGCTGGATCGGCAACGCGGCACTGTCCGAGTACATTGCTGTGGTCGCAATGGACGTGGCAGACGGGCAAGCCAAAATCTTTTTGGCAAGAACCGATGATCCAGGGGTACGCCTGACAAAGATTACAGGCAAGACCTCAGTTCGCATGGTCAACAACTCCAACATAGAACTGACCGATGTTCCAGTTCCTGACGCCTACCGTCTGAAACGCGTGAATTCCTTTGCCGATATCAACCGCATTTTCCGCACCCTGCGCCCCGATGTCGTCTGGAATGCTGCTGGTCTACAAGCTGGCGTGTATGAGGCCGCACTGGCGTATGCAAAACAACGTGAGCAGTTCGGCAAGCCAATCGCTAGCTTCCAGCTGATCCAAGAAAAATTGACGCGCATGCTGGGTAACGCCTCGGCCTCCCTGAGTGTTGCGGTGCGCATCAGTGAACTCCAAGAACGAGGCGAATGCCGGGATGAGGATGCCGCACTGGCAAAAATGTGGGTCTGCGATAGGATGCGGGAAACCGTTGCTCTCGGCCGTGAAATTGGCGGCGGCAACGGTATCGTGCTGGACTACAACCTGGCGCGGTTCTTCGCCGACGCCGAGTCACTGTACACGTTTGAGGGCACGCGTGAAGTCAACGCACTGATCGTCGGTCGCTCGATCACCGGGATCTCTGCTTTCGTCTAAGAACCTACTGGCTCTTCAGACAACTGGGTCTCCTCTTCGGGGAGGCCCAGTTGTGTGTTTGAGTATCTCCAACGAACCTAGCAACTCGAAACACCATCATCAGCTTTAAACACTTTGGCGGCGACCCACCGCTGTGAGTCGCCGCCAAAAAGATTGATCGGTTATTCGTTTTCAGTAAAACTATGAGCCAGAACCCACGACGGAAATGACGTGATCTTGGCGTCGATGACCAACGGACGATCTCGTGGACCATCGGTCCAGTCCCGTACCGCATCCAGATCGGAGGCTTGACGCACGGTGATGGCCTCGCAGCCATAGCCTCGTGCAACAGCCGCGATATCGGTTTCTGGGAAAACCACCGTATCGAGGTTATTGGTTTCATGGATGAAGTGATGAACTTCCGCGCTGTAGGCGTCGTCGTTATAGACCACAACCACCAGTGGAATCTTGTGGCGCACTGCAGTATCGAGTTCGACGTGCGACATCATGAAACCGCCGTCACCGATGCCGGCGATCGCGATACGATCAGGCAGCGCAAATGCTGCGCCAATCACCGTCGACAGTGCCAATCCGATGGACTGGAAGCCTAATGACAGGCTGTAGCCAAGGTTATCGGGCACACGGAAGTGCATGGCCGGGTAGGCGTTGAAGTTCCCGCCGTCCGGTGCCACCACGCGTTCCATGGGCAGCATGTCGTCGAGAATATTCGTCAGGGTGCGCGGGTCGATTTTGCCCTGTTGGGATTCGTCTGCGGGTTCAGAATTATCCTCATACTCCTGGTCACGCCAGTGGAGCGATGCGGCAAGGCGCTCTTTGACCTCCGGGGTTCGGTATCCGGTTCGTGGGGTGCCACTGAGACATTCATTCAGTTCGTCGCGGATCGCTTGGGCGGTCAGTGCGGTATCACCCAGAATCGTGAGGTTTACCGGATAGTGCTTGCCAAATGCGGTGGTATCGTCGTCGATCTGAATGACGGTTTTGTTCTGCAGCAGTGTGCCATCGCGGGTGGTCCAGCGGTTCAGCGCTGCTCCGAAAACCACCAGCAGATCGGCCTGCTGAACAAGCGCTGCGGCACCATCGGTGGCGAAACCGCCCATGGCGTCCATGTGCCACGGATCCTCGTTGAATAAGCCACGCCCCACCGCCGAGGTGGTCAGCAGTGCTCCAGACAAGTCTGCGATTTCGCGCAGCGGTGCGACGGCATGTGCCCCGCCGCGTCCAGCCAGGATCACGGGACGCTGCGCATCAGCCAGCAACCTGGTCACCGAGGCGACCGAATCGGTGGATGCCACCGCGGGTGCCGGTAGTTGCGGCGGTGCGATGCTGGCCAACAGTTCTTCTTGATCCTTGGACAGTTCAGACTCCTGAATATCCAATGGCATCGACAACACAACGGGCACCCGGTTCATTTGGGCTCGAGTGATGGCTCGCATGGTGTCGGTGACAGCCCGTGTGGGCGAGTGCAGCCGTTCGGCAATCGCGCCCATGCCTTCAATCACGGCGTCCTGATCGATCCAGAAGTTGGAGCCGTACTCGCCACCCGGGGTATCACCCGAGATAACCAACAGCGGGGTGTGGGCTTTGACGGCTTCTCCAATACCGGTAAGGGCATTCGATAGACCGCAGCCTTGGTGCACGGTGACCACCGAAAGTTTGCCGGTGGCCCGCGTATAAGCATCTGCCATGCAGGTCGCGCCCATTTCATGGCGGGTCGCGGTGAACTGCGGGTGTTGCCCATCGGGGCCTGTGGCTTCTAATAGCGCATTGGTTGCTCGGAAATTTCCGGACCCGACGACGCCGAAGACGTGGGCGGCTCCCATTCTGGCGATGGTTTGGCCTACTGCCTGACTGACTTTCATGACTTCCTCTTTATGTGTACTTTTCGTGTTGTTACCTGTGTGGTGATTTACTGCTCAGGCAGCAGTTCATCGAGATCTGGTTCCTCGGCGAGGTAGCCGTATTCTTTTGCCGAGCGGCCGAGATCCTCAAGGCCTTCGCGGGTGAATTCTGGCTTGAACCGGGGCAGCTGGATGCGTTGTAAGATTTCTTCGTCAATCTCGGTGTAGGTCGCGACAATCTCACGGACCTCGTCTGGGTTTTCATCGGCGAATTCCAGTGCGCGATTGATGGCGTTGCGGAAGCTTTCGACCAGTTCCGGATTTTCTTCAACGGTCTCGGACTTCGCAAAGTACCCGCCGGTATTAAGCTCGGGATGGGCTTCTGCATAGGGTGAGGAGACGACTTTCAAACCGGCGTCCTGAGCCTGGGTGAGGTAGGGCTCAGCCAGCAGGGCGGCTTCAACATTGCCATTTTCGACTGCTGCTTGTGCTTCACCGAATGCTAGCTCGAGAAATTCGATATCGCCGCCGTCACCACCGGCGTTATCGACGGCCAGTCGGGTGGCGATGTCGCCAATGTTATTCAATTGATTTGAGGTGGATTGGGTCAGATCAGCGGTGGATTCGACCTCGGAGTCTTCCGCCACGACGATGCCAATATTGTCGGCACCAGGTTCTCCGGTGGTGGTTGTCCCGTTCGCGATGAACTCGACATCAAGACCCTGATCACGTGCAATCATCAGTGAGGCAACATTGAGAAAAGCGAAGTCATAATCACCTGCGACAACCCCGGGTAGAGACACCGCGCCACCGGTGGTTTCAACGATTTCAACGTCGAGGCCTTCTTCTTCAAAGAATCCTTCTTGAACCGCAAGGTGTAATGGTGCGACGTCGGCGATGGCAATCGCACCGACGGTTACTTCCTGCAGTTCGCCTTCTGGTGTCGATTCTGCATCCTGGGTGGCGTTGGTACCGTTATTGCAAGCGGCCAGTGTCAGCGCGAGAACGCTGCCGGTCAATCCTGCTGTGACAGTTCGGACGAGTTTTCTGCGATGGTGCGAGGAAGGAACGAATTTTGGTGACATAAGATTATTGGTCATGCAAACAATCTATGGCCTATGTCATAATGCGTCTACGAATGAATAATGATCTATCGCATAAGCAGGGGTTATGTATGGCTGAGGTCTGGATCGCGTAGTGTCTCGATCACGAGATTCACAAACCATGCCGAGGCGCTGGACCTGGGTGATTTAGCAAAATAGGCGCGGACTTCTGTTCGGGTTTCTACTTCCGCAATCTTCCAAATATCCAAATTGTCTCGGTCTTGCCAGGTGTTGACCAAGTCTTCCGGGACGAATCCGACGAGATCCGTCGAGGCTAGCAGGCCGGGAATCGCGGCGAAGGTATTGACGACGATGGAACCAGGAGGGATCGGTGTGAGATATTTTTCCATGAGCGTGTGCCCGGTAAAAGTCGTGACCGCAACCCGGGGATGACTCTTGAGCTCCTGCAGACTGGGCCCAGGAGGTGCAAATAAACCAGGACGGGTAATGCACAGATAGTCGCCGATGTGCAAGACTGCTGAGCGAATCTCATTGCTAAGCTCCGTCGATAAAATAGCCAGATCGAGCTCGCCACTTTCTAGCTGGGCGGCGACACTTTCGGTATTCGGCCCGATCACCTCGAGCTGCGCCTGTGGAGCCATCGACCGCATGACCTGGCTCAACCGTGGCAAGAACACCTGCTGACCGATATCGGTCAAGGCAATGCGAAAGGCTGCGGTGGTAGTGGCTGGATCGAAGGCGATGAGACCCCTGACCGCTGCATCTGCTTGATGAACGTGCTCGGATGTGTCGCGATAAAGCTGCAGTGCGACCCGGGTTGGGGTGATGCCGCGACCATCCTTGACGAAGAGGTCATCCTTAATGACCTTGCGCAGCCTGTTGATGCTTTGTGAGATGGCCGGCTGACTCATCTGCAGTTTATCTGCTGCAGCCGTGATGGTGCCCTGCTCGATGACGGCAGCTAACACGCGTAAAAGATTGAGGTCGAACATACAGACATTCTTGCCTATCCATGACGCGACCACGGTCTTGTCGCGTGCATGCATGTGCGGGGCGGGAGAGTCCGCCCCGCACATCAGGAATTACTCAACGACGAGTTCGGCCACATCTAATGGGCCAGAGGTAATGCCGTATTCCTCCATGAGATCAGCACCGTATTGCAGCGCATCGATGTTTAACTCGGTGTCATAGTGCGGCAACGTGAGATCCTGGGCCACCGCATCGTCAATTTCGGTGTATTGCGGCACAAGCTCTAAATGCAGCTCATGATTGTCTTGAAGATCCGCGGACGATTGGCCCAGTGCTTCTCTAAATGCTGCGATAACGTCCGGATTTTGCTCCGCAAATTCTTTGGTCGTCACCCAACCACCAACCGGCATATCGGCTGCTGGTCCCGCGAACATATCGCCGATGCGTTTTAGCCCGGATTGGGTTGCAATGGTTTGGAAGGGTTCAACCTGCCAAATCGCATCCACATTTCCGTTGGCAACAGCAGGTGCCATATCCGGGTTCGGCATCTCCACAAGATCGACACTGTCGGGGCTGAGCCCAAGCTCCTCTAGCTGCGCATACACAGAGACCGTGCCGATGTTTTGCAAGTTGTTGACGGCAAAGCTTTTGCCTTCAATATCCGAAAATTCCTCGATATCAGAGTCCTCGGCCACAAAGATCCCGTGGTCGTCTTTGGCAACGTCATTGCCCGACACCAGTGCCACGGGCAAACCTTGTTCGGCGGCCAACAGGATCGAGGTGTAGTTACTGTACAAAATATCGACGTCGCCGGAGATTAGCGACGGGATGGCTGCGGCGCCGCCTTCGGTTTGCATTAACTCGACGTCAAGACCGGCTTCCTCGAGATAACCCGCCTGGTCGGCGTGAACGATGGTCGAGGTATGCACCAGCGGGAAATAGCCCACATTAATCGTGGTGGTGTCTGCTGCGTTGGGGTCAGCGTCGGAGGCGCTGGAGGTGCCACAGGCGGCCAATGCCAGTGCGCTGATGGCTGCGATGCCGAGCAGCTGAGCTCGTTTTTGGGCAGGACGAGGTTGGGAAATGGTCATAAGGACTCCTAGAGGTGCGTTGGCAGAAGTGATCTAAGCGGGGATGAAGCGGATGGGCAGGGTCTTCCAGCCGATCAGCGTGTTGTTGATCTTGCGTTGTGGCTCGGCGGTGAATTCAATGCGTTCCACCCGTTCGATGATGGCTTCCATGACGCAGGAGGCTTCCAGGCGCGCCACGTGTTGGCCGACGCACTGATGTACCCCGCTGCCGAAGGCCACGTGGCCCGACGGGTCGCGATCCAGATCGAAGGTATCCGGGTTGTTCCAGCGGCGTGGGTCGCGGTTGGCGGCACTCAAGAACATGAGCACCTTCTGGTTCTCGGCCAGCGTTGTGTCCCCGATCTGGACCTCGGTGGTGGTGGTTCTAAAGAACGTTTGGACCGGAGATTCCATCCGCAGTGTTTCTTCAAATACTCGGCGGACAAGCTGCGGATTTTCGCGCAGCCGAGCGTACTGTTCTGGGTTGGATGCCAAGTGGTAGAGCACCGCCGATATGCCGTAGACCGTGGTGTCTACCCCTGCGGTCAGTAGGGACCGGACGATCATGGGCGCTTGTTCGTCGGTGATGTGGCGCTGATCGGCGGCCTTCCAAATATCTTCACCGAATCCTTGATCGCTCAATGCTTCGCGCGGGCACTGATTGCCGATCCACTCGAGCACCGGCCCGATGGTGTCGAGTTCATCGGTGACCAGCCGGTTGCGCGGACCAAAGGCGTTGAACGCAAAGTTGCCGTAGGGCAGCAGGTTTTCTAAGCCACCTTGTTGCAGGCCAACCGCGTCCGGGAACACGCTGAGCGGGTACACCTCTGAGATTTCGGTGACCGCGTCGAGTTCGATAGCACCCTGCCCGCCGGCAAGTAATCCATCGATCAACTCGTGGGCCGTGGTACGCCAGTCTTCGTGATACTGGCGCAGTTTCCGAGCACCCAGGATCTTTTCCAGGACTGCTCGTGGTGCGTCATGCTGTGGCGCATCGGCTTCGAGTAGCAGGGATGGGGCGCGCCAGGGCTTTTCTGAATTGAAATTGGCCAGCCCAACACCGGCTGCGCTGGAAAAATGATGCCAATTTTCCAAGGTGTCGCGAACAGCGTCGTAGCGGGCCACCGCATAAATATCGTATTTCGGAATGTAGACGACGTCGGCATCGGCTTCGCGCAGTCGTTCGTGCATGGCGTAGGGGCTGGCTAGGGTGGCTTCATCGAAAGGATCGACATCCACTACGGGCGCTTGGGTGCGCTGCTCGGCAGGTTCTTCGACGGTGGCTGGCGCACCAGAAAATGGGCAGCGAGTCGTTGAGTTGATGGTCATAAAAGACAGCTCCTTACAGGTCAAGAACCAAGCGTTTGGACAGGGCGCGCGAGACGCACGGGAACATGCAGGTATTGGCGGCGCGTTCGTCGTCGTCAAGAATGGCGTCGCGGTGATCGATTTCGCCTTCGACCACCTCAACCTCGCAGGTGCCACATACCCCTTTAGAACACGAGGTGATGACGCTGACGCCGGCCTCGGCCAGTACGTCGATGACCGGGGTCGTGCCCGGAGCCTGGATCACCGTGCCGCTGCGGTACAGCTCGATTTCATAGGGTTCAGAACTAACCGTGGCATCGGCCAAGGTATTGGTGAAGCGTTCGGCTCGTACAAAATGGTCGGGCAACTGGGCACATTCTTCAGGCAGTGCTTCCAACATGGCTTCGGGACCGCAGGCATAGACCATGGTGTCTTCGGGTAGCTCACCCAGCCACTGGCGGATAGACGCCCGCCCCTGATCGGAGCTGGTGTGCATGGTGACTTGCCCCGGGTACTGCTGTACCAGATTGCGGTAGGCCATCCGGTCGGTGCTCTTGCCCAGATACAGCAGTTGCCATGGGACTTGGAGTTTTTCGGCCTGAGCGATCATCGGCAGCATGGCGGTAATGCCAATCCCTCCGGCGATAAACCGGTAATTCGTGGCCGGCGACAGTCGGAAGTTGTTACGTGGCCCGCCGAAACTCACGACCTCTCCCAGCTGCACTTCGTCGTGAATTTCGACCGAGCCGCCGGAGCCATCGTCTTCTCGCTGGACGGCAATGCGGTATTGGTGCGGCGCCCAACGGTCGCCACACAGCGAATATTGGCGGATCTTACCGCTGGGTAACACGACGTCAATATGCGCACCGGGTGCCCAGTCTGGGAGCCGCGCGCCATCAGCGCGTTCCAGCACGAATTCAGTGACACTTGTGGACCGTTCAATGCGGTCGACGACGACCAGCTGGTCGGTGCGTGTCGCGGTCTGCAACGTCATGGGTTTCCTCCAAACCGTGGAAAGAATCAACGAATGAAAATCATTGTGACACCGGTCACCTATAATGTGGAGTGAGTTTTCCAATCATCGGAAATGAGGGGCAGATGCCCAAGCAACGTCAAGGAACACCGGTGTCGATGCTGGCCCGGCAGTTAAAAATTCTGGACGCGTTTGATGCCGGAACGGCATTTCTCACGCTGTCTGAAATTGCCGAACGCAGTGGCCTGCCCATGACCACCACGCATCGGCTCGTCGGTGAGCTCGTCGAGGAGCGAATGTTGGAGCGGTTGCCGGATCGTTCGTATCAGCTCGGGCTGCGGTTGTGGGAATTGGCAGCACGCACCCCGCGGGCGATGGGCCTGCGAGAGATCGCCGCACCCATGGTGCAGCTGGTGCAAAATCAAGTGCGCCAGCATACGCAGCTCGGCGTCGAGGGTGGTTACGACGTGGTGTACTTGGACCGCGCGTCACGCCCTGATGCCGTGGTCAATGCAACCATCGTTGGGGGACGAATTAGTCTCGGTGCTTCAGCGATTGGCCACGTGTTGTTGGCGGATCGGCCGCGCGAGTTTCTTGCTGAAGTGGTGGCCTCGGGAATTCGCCGTTACACCGATAGCACGCCGCAGACCCTTGCTGACCTGGTGCGTGTGGTCCAGCGTGTCCGGCAGGTCGGGTATGCCGTGGCCGAGGGGTTTGTTCACCCCGATGCTCGAGGCATGGCTGCGCCGATTTGTGGTCCCGATGGTCGAGTGCTGGCGGGTCTGGGTGTTGTGGTGCCGTCGGGTGGGCCGGTCGATATGCGCATCGTGGAGCTCTTGCGGAAGGCTGCTCGTGGTGTCAGCCAACAAATGCGAGCCGCCTATATTGATCCAGATCATCCGCATGCCTTGCCGGGCGCAAAGTTTCGAGTCCTCATCAATTCTTCGAAGAGTTCAATGGAGTACTTCGCCGACGTTCAAGGCGACGCGGCAGACGGGGTGAATTCACCAGAACATTGATTGTAAACAATCTTGTTAGCAGTTAGTCTTGGGGTGTGCCACTCGTTGCAGCTGAATTTGCCGACGACGTGAGGTGGCTAACTAGATTATATTGTTACAGCATTTTGAGAACCGTGGGCTGACGCCTGACTTTGCTGCCAAGTCACTCTGGGCGTACGGTGATCTTTTGTGAGTCATTCGACGCTCCGGGTGATTCAAATAACCCTTGATCTACAAAATAATTGAGTACTTGAATCATTTTTGTCCCCGGGTTATTCTTATTCAACGTGGCGTATTTCACACCTAGAGCTGTTGGCGGAAACGCTGCGCACATCAACTTCAACTTGCACACGTAGTGGAGAGAACACATGACAGAACGCGACCCTTCGAGGGGACCCGCGCCGTCCGATGATGAGGCGGTGACACGGCAGCGGCAGACGCAGGATTTGCATCGGTTGGAGACTGGTCGGGCGCCGGAAGATTTCCCTGCGGGGTATCGGGTGGCTGGGCTGGATACGTCAACACGACCGGATCCTGGTGCTCCGGCGGTGTCGGTGGCCCAACGCGGCGCCACCGGTCGGCGCACGAGTACCGGTCGGGCTCGGGCCGTGCGCCAGCGGCGTCGCACCTGGGCCAACCGGTTGTTGGGGCTGGTCGGGATCTTGCTGTTTTTAGGCATCTGGGAATTGCTGCCCCTGTTAGGCGTTGTCGATGGCCGGTTTATGCCACCGGCGTCGGAAGCCATTGCGGACTTATTTACCAAGTTTGGTGATCCGGTGTTCTGGGTTGCTGTGTGGGATACCATGGTTGCCTGGTTCTTGGGGATGCTGATTGCTGTTGTCTCGGCCGCGGTGCTGGGCTTTATCATTGGTTCGTCGCCGTTTCTGCGTAAGTTCACGAACTCCACGATTGAGTTTTTACGTCCGGTGCCCTCGGTTGCGTTGATCCCGTTGGCCGTGCTGGTGTTTGGTGTGGGCATTGAATCCGCGCTGTTGCTGATTGTCTACGCGTGCTTCTGGCAGGTACTGATCCAGGTGCTCTACGGGGTGGCTGATGTGGATGTGGTGGCCATGGATACCGCGAAGTCCTATGGGATGGGTCGGTTGGCTCGGGTCCGGTATGTGGTGTTTCCTACCGCGCTACCGTATCTGATGACCGGGATCCGGTTGGCCGCGGCGGTGGCGTTGATTCTGGCCATTACCGCTCAGCTGATTATCGGGACCCCGGGCTTGGGCGCTGAGATTGCTCGGGCCCAGTCGGGTGGCGCCTATATGTCGATGTATTCATTGGTGTTGGCCACCGGGATGCTGGGTGTCATCGTCAATATCGTTTTCCGTGCTATTGAGCGCCAAATCCTGTCCTGGCACACCTCGATCCGCTCGGAGGTCAAATAATGCGTTTCGTCAAAGACTTTTTATACATTATTGGCCTGCCCGCCCTGTTATTGATCGGCTGGGTGTTGTGGTCGGCCCAATCCACTTCATTCTTCGTTCCCACCTGGGACCAGATGACCAGTGCGTTTGCCAACACTTGGACCTGGACGCGCATGACCACCGATGTGTTCCCCTCGGTGGGACGCCTGGTCGCTGGGATCATCGTGTCGATTATCCTCGGGATTGTCGTGGGCCTGTTAGTGGGCTCATTCCGCTGGCTGCGTCAGTTGATGGAACCCACCATGGAATTCTTCCGCGCGGTGCCACCGGTGGTGTTGATTCCGGTATTTATGTTGCTGATCGGTATCGGCGATGACATGAAGATCGCAGTCATTGTGCTGGGTGCGGTCTGGCCCATTCTGCTCAATACCATTGAAGGGGTCCGGTCCATGGATGAGGTTTTATCGGATACCTCGCATACCTACCGGATTGCCGGGGTGGCACGGATTCGGTATCTGATCCTGCCCTCTGCGATGCCCCAGATTATGGCCGGGATCCGCCAATCATTATCGATTGCGCTGATTTTGATGGTCATCTCCGAGATGTTTGCCTCCTCTGCGGGTCTGGGCTACACGATTATTCAGTTCCAGCGGTCCTTTGCCATCCCGGAGATGTGGTCGGGCATTGTGGTGCTGGGTCTGATCGGTGTGATCATGTCGTTTATCTTCCAAATCGTAGAACGCAAAGTACTGGCCTGGTACCACGGCCAACGTGAGATGGAAAACGCCGGCTAACGGCGGGGACTAAGGACTTTTGTAAAGGAAACCCCATTGCTATGACTACTGCACAACCCGAACACACCCCGGTGAACAACCAGGGCACCATGGCCGACACCCCCGATGGACACATCCCGGTGGGCCACACCCTGCCCGAAGGTGAAGCCCTGTTGTCGGTGCGGAACCTGAAAAAGATCTACCACACCGACGGCGGCGACATCGAAGCCGTGCGCAACCTGACCTTCGACCTGCCCAAGGGTGAACTGACCTGCCTGGTGGGCCCCTCCGGGTCCGGGAAAACCACGCTGCTCAAAGCCATCTCCGGGTTATTGGAACCCACTTCTGGGGAAGTCAAACTCGGGGGCAAACTGGTCACCGGGCCACCCAAAAACATGGCCGTGGTCTTCCAGGAATACGGCCGGTCGCTCTACCCGTGGATGCGGGTACGCGAAAACGTGGAACTACCCCTGAAAGTCGCCGGCATGGCCAAGGCCAAACGCGACCAACTCGTCGACGACGCCCTTCAGGCCGTTGGCCTGGATCACGTGCCACGGTCCTACCCCTGGCAACTGTCCGGTGGTATGCAACAACGTGTGGCCATCGCCCGCGCGGTGGCCTACCAACCCGAAGTCCTGCTCATGGACGAACCGTTTGCCGCCGTCGACGCCCAAACCCGTGCCGATCTAGAAGACCTGGTACGTCGCGTGTGGAAAACCCTCGGCGTCACCGTGTTATTCGTGACCCACGATATTGACGAATCCGTCTATCTGGGCTCCCGCGTAGTCATCTTGTCCTCATCACCCACCATCATCCAGCAAGACATCAAAATTGATCTACCTGATGACCGTGACCAACTCGAAACCCGCTCCTCGGCACGCTTCGCCGAACTACGCCACCACGTCTACGAACAAATCCAACTCGCCAAACAAGGCTTCCGCCCAGACGAAGCCAAAGCCCAAGTCTAAACATCGCACGCACAAACGCACCGTCGGCACCTACGCGAGGATGCCGCCGGTGCGTTTGTGCCTTCAAGTAAAAGTTTAGGCTCAAAATCATTGACGCCGACATGTAAATCGTCATAGCGTTATGACCTACCTCACCAAGGGTGGGGTGCATGCTTTCGAAGAGGAGTACAAATGAAAAAACTTGGAATCCGCGGGAGTCTCATCGCCGCCGCGGCAGCATCACTGTTGGTGTTGACTTCCTGCGGTGGGGGAGACGAAACCCCTGCTGAAACCGATCAAGACGCCGCTCAGGGCAATGGTGAACTGACCGAAATTTCGGTCGGTGTCATCCCAATCGTCGACGTTGCCCCAATCTACCTTGGTGTTCAAGAAGGTATCTTCGAAGAACACGGCCTCGATGTTGAGCTGACACTGGCACAGGGTGGCGCGGCAATTATCCCGGCCATTCAGTCGGGTGACTTCGATTTCGGTTTCTCGAACATCACCTCGCTGGTCATTGCCAAATCCCAAGGCCTGCCATTGCAGCTGGTTGCACCTGGACCACAAACCACGGGCGAAGCCGGCAATGACTTCTCCTCACTGTTGGTGCCAGAAGATTCCGATGTGGAATCCATTGAAGACCTCGAAGGTAAGCGCGTTGCCGTCAACACGTTGAATAACATCAACGACACCGTGTTGAAAGAAGGCATGCGCCAAGCTGGTGGTGACCGTGATGCGATGGATCTGGTCGAGGTAGCCTTCCCAGACATGGGTGGACAGATGGAATCCGGCAACGTCGATGCGATCATGGCCGTTGAGCCATTCGCGACCCTGGCCAAGAACGCCGGCGCACGAGAAATCTACTCGCCCTACGCCGAGCCGATCGAAGACCTGATGATCGCTGGTTACTTCACCAACACAGAAAAGATCGAAAGCGATCCGGAACTCGTGGACTCATTTATTGCGGCTATGAAGGAATCGCAGCAGTTTGCCGAGGATAATCCGGAAGCAGCCAAAGAAATTCTGTCGGAATACACGCAGATCGAGCCTGAGGTCGTCGAGCAGCTCAACATGCCACGTTTCCCACAGGAGATCAACCGGGAGTCGACAGCACGCATCATTGAATTGTCCGAGGAAACCGGATTGATCAGTGACCCACTCGACGTCAACGACCTGATCTTTGAAGGTTAGTAAAGTCTCATAACACATACCGACGTGGCAAAAGACCACTTGAACCGTCCTGGGTTTTGTTCCGTCCTGTAATGAGAGGATGGAAGTATGCCAAGGAAGTACCCTCAATCGTTTAAAGATCGTGCCACGCGCATGGTGTTTGATCGCTTAGAAGACGAAGACGCGCCGAGTCGGTATACGGTGATTCGCCAGACGGCGCCGAAGCTCAGTATTGCCACTGAGACGTTGCGCCGGTGGGTGGAACAAGCCGAGGTGGATACCGGCAAGAAGTCGGGTGTGCCTACGGATGCCCTAGCCGAAATCCGCAAGCTCAAACGCGAGAATGCTGAGCTGCGCCGGGCTAATGAAATCTTGAAAACGGCGTCAGCGTTTTTCGCAGCGGAGCTCGACCGTCCCACGACGAGATGATCGCATATATCGATATGTTCAGGGATCGTTTCGGGGTCGAGCCCATCTGTCGTGTTTTGGGTGCGACAGACCGTGGGTTCATCACCTCACGCGGGTACCGGGCTGCCAAATCCCGTCCGAGTAGTGCTCGTTCGCGTCGGGATGCAGCCCTGATCCCAGTGGTCAAAGAGCTGCATCAAGCCAATTATGGGGTGTATGGGGTGCGCAAGATGTGGCATGCCATGGTCCGTGCTGGCTGGGACGTGGGCCGCGATCAAGTGGCTCGGTTGATGCGTTTGGCTGGAACCAGCGGCGTCGTTCGAGGCCGCAAACCCCGCACCACCGTTCCAGCCAAGGTTCCGGATCATCGGCCAGATCTGGTCAACCGGGACTTTGGTGTCACGGCGCCCAATCGGTTGTGGGTTGCTGACATCACGTATGTGCGTACCACCAGCGGGTTCTGTTATACCGCGTTTGTCACCGATGCGTTTTCTCGCAAGATCGTGGGGTGGTCGACCCGGACCACCATGCGCACCGATGCACTACCGCTAGAAGCGCTGGAGCACGCGCTGTTGAGCGCGAAAGACCAAGCCCTGGATGGGCTAGTCCATCACAGCGACCGCGGATCGCAATACGTCAGCATTCGCTATACCGAGCAGCTGGCCAGGGCTGGTCTGGCAGCATCCGTTGGGACTGCCGGAGACGCCTACGATAATGCGTTGGCTGAGACCGTCAATGGACTGTATAAGACTGAACTAATCTATGCCCGCCCTGCATGGCCCTCAGCTACCGAGGTTGAATTCGAAACCATGAACTGGGTCCATTGGTGGAATACCACCCGCGTGCATGAAGCGCTGGACTACCAGACCCCGACAGAGATCGAAGCCAGCTATCATATGACCCAGGCTCAAGCCCTGAGCCCCGTATAACAAGCGGAACAAAACCCAGGGCGCTTCAAACCCACCGGTATGTGGTGTGTTCTGTGCGCTGGTGCCTTAGAATATTTCTAT
>DHCMJ07802__coassemble_924_pt1 | contig 28520 bp, 22 predicted proteins | sample DHCMJ07802__metabat2_low_PE_015 | metagenome-assembled genome bin DHCMJ07802 | reverse complement strand
GCACCTTCATACCGGTAGGACGCATCAAATTCGTGTGCACTTTTCAGCGCTCCAGCACCCGCTGGCCGGTGACCTAACCTACGGTGCTGATGCCGCCTTGGCTGCTGACCTAGGACTCACTCGCCAATGGCTGCACGCCGTGGGGCTCGGCTTTGAGCACCCTGTCACGGGTCAGCACGTGAGCTACACCTCCGAGTACCCGGCAGACCTGGCCTACGCGTTGGATCGTTTGCGTTACTAGGGCTAGACTGACTGACGCTAGTTCAAACTTTAATCTGGAGGTCGACAGTTTCATGGCCCGTGGATCCAGCGCACAACGCGATGGTTTTGTACACCTTCACACCCACACCGAGTACTCGATGTTGGATGGAGCCGCGAAATTAGATGATCTCTTTGCCGAAGCGAGTCGACTGGGGCAGGAAGCCCTCGCCATTACAGACCATGGCTATCTCTTTGGTGCCTTTGATTTTTGGAGTAAGGCACAGCAGCACGGTATCAAACCCATTATCGGGTTAGAGGCCTACCTTGCGCCTGGTCAACAACACAGGACAGACAAAACGAGAATACGCTGGGGTGACCCCGAGCAGCGCTCGGATGACGTGTCGGGCGGCGGTGCCTACACCCACATGACGCTGTTGTCCAAGAACAATACCGGAATGCATAACTTGTTCCGGATGGGATCGCACGCGTCGTTGGACGCAGTATATGCCAAATGGCCGCGCATCGACCGCGAGCTGCTCAATGATTATTCCGAAGGAATTATTGGCACCACGGGGTGCCCTTCTGGAGAAGTCCAAATTCGCTTGCGTCTCGGACAATATCAAGAGGCGTTGGACGCTGCTGCCGAGTTCCGGGACATCTTTGGCAAAGAAAACTTTTACGTAGAGATCATGCAGCACGGTCTCGAATTGGAACGGCGCGTCTTCGGCGACCTCATTCAAATATCTAAAGACCTGAACTTACCGCTGGTCTCTACTAATGACCTGCACTATACATACCAGCACGATGCAAAACACCATGAAGCGCTCCTTGCCCTGCAATCTGGGTCAAAACTGAGCGAACCAACCTATGATGAAGGTGGCTCTCGTTTTGCGTTTAGCGGTAATGACTTTTATCTGAAATCCGCAGCAGAAATGCGTTCACTGTTCTCGGAGTTTCCGGAAGCTGCTGATAATACGTTACTTATTGCAGAACAGTGTGAAGTGAGTTTCGATACCGAAGCGAACTATATGCCGCGCTTCCCAACGCCACCGGGAGAAGACGAAACTAGTTGGCTTATCAAGGAAGTCAACAAGGGCTTGCACCGGAGGTACACCAACGGTATCCCCGCCCATGTGCAAAAACAGGCCGACTATGAGCTTGATGTCATCATCAATATGGGCTTTCCTGGATATTTCCTTGTCGTCGCGGACTTCATCAACTGGGCAAAAGAGCAAGGTATACGCGTCGGGCCGGGGCGTGGTTCCGGTGCAGGCTCGATGGTGGCTTACGCCCTACGTATTACTGAACTCGATCCGATCGAGCACGGACTTATTTTCGAGCGATTCTTGAACCCGGACCGTGTCTCGATGCCCGACTTCGACGTTGACTTTGACGATCGTCGTCGTGGCGAAGTCATCGATTATGTCACCGAAAAATACGGTGACGAACGTGTAGCGATGATCGTTACTTACGGAACCATTAAGACTAAGCAGGCGCTGAAAGACTCTGCCCGCGTCATGGGGAAACCATTTTCCATGGGTGAGCAACTCACCAAAGCGTTGCCCCCTGCTGTCATGGCCAAAGACATTCCATTGAGCGATATCGAAAATCCAGAAGCCCCTCGATATTCGGAGGCCGGGGAGTTTCGTGAACTGCTGCAAACTGAACCAGAAACACAAGAAGTGTTCGAAACAGCAAAAGGTATCGAAGGACTGATCCGTCAATGGGGTGTGCACGCCGCGGGCGTGATTATGTCCTCCGACCCCATCATTGACGTCATACCGCTGATGCGAAGGCTGGTTGACCGACAAGTCATTACCCAGTTTGATTATCCAACAGCTGAGGCGCTCGGGCTGATCAAGATGGACTTCTTGGGGTTGCGTAACCTCACGGTGATATCTGATGCAGTCGAAAACGTCGAGCTCAACCGCAATTTCACTTTGGATCTGGAATCGCTACAACTTGACGATCAAGCATCGTATGAACTGCTAGCCCGAGGCGATACCCTAGGGGTCTTTCAGCTTGACGGCGGCCCTATGCGAGCGCTGCTGAAACTCATGCGCCCCGACAACTATGAAGACATTTCCGCAACCCTAGCGCTGTACCGGCCCGGCCCAATGGGCGCCAACTCGCACAATAACTATGCGCTGCGTAAAAATGGACTGCAAGAAGTCACACCAATTCACGCGGAACTGGAAGAGCCGCTTAGCGAGATTCTCGGGGTCACTTACGGCCTGATCGTCTATCAGGAACAGGTCATGTCCATCGCGCAAAAAGTTGCCGGATATTCGCTGGGACAAGCAGATATCTTGCGTCGCGCTATGGGCAAGAAAAAGAAATCCGAGCTAGATAAACAGTACGTGAGTTTTCAACAAGGCATGTTGGATAATGGCTACTCCCAAGAAGCGATAACTGCCCTGTGGGATATCCTCTTGCCGTTCTCGGACTACGCCTTTAACAAGGCACACTCGGCAGCCTATGGTCTGGTTTCCTACTGGACCGCCTATCTCAAGGCACACTATCCGGCAGAATATATGGCTGCGCTCCTGACATCGGTATCCCACGATAAGGACAAACTAGCGCTCTACCTTAACGAATGTCGTCGCATGGACATCACCGTTCTGCCACCGGATATTAATGAATCAACACAAAATTTCACGCCCGTTGGGCAGGACATCCGTTTCGGCATGGGAGCTGTTCGAAATGTTGGCGCACATGTAGTTGCGGGCATGGTCAAAGCTCGTGAGGAACAAGGGGCCTTCACCTCGTTCCAAGATTTCTTTAAGAAGGTTCCGCAAGAGGTGTGCAGTAAACGGACCATTGAATCCATGATCAAAGCTGGTGGCTTTGATTCACTTGAGTACAGCCGCCGAGCCTTACTGGCTGTGCACGAGGAAGCTGTTGATTCTTCGGTGGTCCAGAAGCGACAGGAAGCCAATAACCAGTTCGACTTCTTCTCGTTATTAGAAGAAGACGACAGCTCAATTGATACTGGCTTTGGTGTGACGGTACCGGATCTTCCCGAATGGGATAAGAAAACGAAGTTGGCCTTTGAACGCGAAATGATTGGACTCTACGTGTCCGACCATCCTCTCCAGGGACTGGAACAGGTCATAGAGCAGCACGCTGATCACACTGTAAGTCAAATCTTGGATGACGAAGGTCCCGCTGATGGTTCATTTGTGACGATCGCAGGCTTGATCACTTCGCTGGAACGTCGTGTAGCTAAAACATCTGGTAACCCGTATGCGAGGGCTGAAGTTGAAGATCTTGGCGCTTCCATCGACGTGATGTTCTTCGGCAGGGTTTATGAACCAATCTCCAGCGTTATCGCCGAAGACCTTGTGGTTTCTATTAAGGGGCGAGTCCAGCGACGTGATGACGGTTCGGTAGTCGTCTCAGCTCAAGAGATGACGATCATAGACACCACGGATATGGGCGCCGGTGGACCGTTGAATCTCACGATCCCGTCCTTCAAGGCAACCGAACCACTCATCCGTCAGCTGGGCGATGTTTTGCGAGCTCACTCGGGTACAACGGATGTCAATATCAAGCTCGTTGGAAATCTTACGATGGAAATTATGCGAGTAGGACCGCAATACAAGGTCGCACCGAATCCAGCACTTTTTGGTGATCTGAAGGTACTGCTAGGACCGGCCTGTTTAGAGTAGCTAGGAATAACCGTGTGCTTGCGCTTGCCAAGGTGAGTGACCGTCACTATATGTAGTAGTCATGTGGGTTGAATTGCAACTATATGTAGGACTACAATTTCTGTTAGACCTATACCGTAGAGAGGTTTCTTTCCCACCATGCACTGTCCGTTTTGCCGACACGAAGAATCCCGGGTCGTTGATTCCCGTTCACTAGATGACGGGTCAGCGATTCGGCGTCGGCGCGAGTGCCGTTCATGTGACAAACGATTCACTACGATGGAAACTACATCTCTGAGTGTCATCAAACGTTCTGGGGTTGGCGAAGCATTCGATCGTGCCAAAGTTGTCAATGGCGTGCGCAAGGCATGCCAGGGCAGACCGGTGGATAATGACGACCTAGCGAAGTTGGCGCAAGAAGTTGAAGAAGCGATCCGTGCAACAGGACATGCAGAAGTCGATGCCCATGATGTTGGTCTTGCAATCTTAGGTCCACTACGTCGTTTGGATAAGGTAGCGTACTTGCGGTTCGCGTCGGTCTATCAAGATTTCGATAATCTCGACGACTTTGAAAAGGCTATTCAAGACCTTCGGGAACGCCCAGAGGTACAAGAACCTTTGCAAGCAAAATTGTTCACCCGCTAAAATTTCCGGTGGTGAACCTGGAAGGGGAAGCCAGGTTCACCACCGGTACACTTATTCCGCGATCGTGAGAATTTCTGCACCGTCGTGTGTTACCACAATGGTGTGTTCAAACTGTGCACTGCGCTGTTTATCTTTGGTGGTCACCGTCCACCCGTCATCCCAAAGATCCCAGGCAATACCGCCTAGCGTGAGCATAGGTTCGATCGTGAAAACCATGCCCGGCTGCATGACTTCATTATGCCTGGGCGCGGTATCGTAGTGCGGAATGATGAGTCCGGAGTGGAATTCTTTACCCACACCGTGGCCCACAAAGTCTTCGACCACACCATAGCCGAAGCGTTTCGCATAGGTCTCGATGACGCGACCTATTACATTAATTTCGCGGCCTGGTTTTACTGCTTTGATCGCGCGTTCCAGAGCTTTTTCGGTACGTTCCACCAGTAGGCGCGATTGTTCATCGACGGTGCCGACCAAAAAGGTTTTGTTGTGATCCCCGTGATGGCCGTCTTTATAGACCGTGATATCGATATTGATAATATCGCCGTCTTCCAAAACGGTGTCGTCGGGAATACCATGACAAATCACCTCGTTCAGAGAGGTTGTCATGGACTTCGGGAACTCTTTATACCCCAGAGTCGAAGGCCACGCGTTCTGGGCGATGATGAACTCATGGCCAATACGATCGAGCTCGGCCGTCGTAATGCCGGGCCGAATATACTGTTCCACCAGATTCATCGTCTCGGCCGCAAGACGTCCCGCGGCTCGAATGTGTGCGATGCCTGCGGCATCATAGATATCACCGTGGAGACCTTCGATTGCATCCTTTTTGCCGACGTAGTCCGGCCGGTCAATGTGCGATGGTACTGGCAACTGAGGCGCAATATACCCGGGTGTTAGACGCCCCTTTGGCGCTTTGGAGCCGACGTCGGGGCGTGGTGGTGAATCAACCGGCATGTTGTGTGAGGCAGCCGAGCCAGGTTCAACCGGCTTGCGTGTATCGAGGTTCGGTGGTGTAAACGTCATGGCTGTAGTCTATCTGGGCGCGGGGACTATCTGGTATGAAAGAAGTATGACTGAAGAAAAACGCTATTGGTACAACGTGAAATCCGGCGAAGTTGAAGACGGCCCGCAATCGATGGGTAAAGACAGGATTGGCCCATTTTCTACTCGCGAGGAAGCCGCAAACGCTTTGGCAACTTATGCCCAACGTAACCGTGCCTGGGACGAAGAAGAGGAAGACGACGACTGGGGACTACTCTAGAAACTGTGGTCCTCATCAGGGAAGTCAGCCTTCAAAACGTCTTCGCGATAACGTTTTGCGGCGTCAGACAACACTCCACGGACATCAGCGTACTGTTTGACGAACGACGGAACTCGTCCTTGATTCAAGCCAAAAGCATCCTGCCACACTAAAACTTGCCCGGTCGTACCGTTACCTGCACCGATTCCAATGGTTGGGATGGTCAGTGCTTCATCCACGGCAGCTGCAACATCGGTGGGAACCATTTCCATCAAGAGCATTACTGCCCCTGCGTCCTGCAGCGCCAGAGCTTCCTGAACCATGTGGGCTGTTGCATCTTCTTGCCGTCCTTGGACGCGGTAACCACCCAGGACATGCTCAGATTGCGGAGTGAAGCCAGTGTGGGCAACGACGGGGACGCCCGCCGCGGTTAGCGCTTGGATGTGCGGGACATATTCAATGCCGCCTTCCATTTTGACCGCCGAGATACCGGTTTCTTTCACGAGTCGAATACCAGAGGCTACAGCTTGTTCCACGGATTCTTCGTAGGACCCAAATGGTAGGTCAGCCAATACTAGTGCTCGGTTGGCGCCAGCAACGACAGCCTTGGAAAACGTGATCATGTCGTCCATGGTCACGCCCAAAGTTGAATTCTGACCTTGAACAACGTTGCCTAGCGAGTCACCGATGAGCAGGGTTTCGATTCCGGCGTCGTCGAAAATTGCCGCAGTCATTGCGTCGTAACACGTGAGCATGGCAAATTTGCCGCCGGCTTCCTTAATTTGTTGGAAATGCACGGTGCGGTATCGTGCTGGGATGTTTTTTAGAACTGAATACGGGGTATCAACCATGCCAATAGTCTAACGTCACATTGCTATCCTGGTAGTAGAGCCAATAAATTGTCAGGACGAAAGAGACCTCGATACCATGGATCGCCAGCAAGAATACGTTTTACGCACCCTGGAAGACCGCGATGTGCGGTTTATCAGGCTGTGGTTCACCGACGTCGTCGGAGCGCTGAAATCTGTGGCATTGGCCCCAGCTGAAGTGGAACATGCATTTTCCGAGGGGCTTGGTTTTGATGGATCCTCGATTGATGGTTTCACTCGTATATTTGAATCGGATATGCTCCTGCAACCGGATCCGACGACTTTCCAGATTTTGCCGTGGCGAGGCGACGAGGAACAGACTTCGAGGATGTTCTGCGATGTGAAGATGCCTGACGGTGAATCGTCGATGGCTGATCCGCGCCACGTCTTGCGCCGTACTCTTGACCATGCCGCCGATATGGGTTTTAGCTGCTATCTTCATCCAGAGATAGAATTTTATTTATTCAAAGCTGGCCTCAAAGATGATCAGGGGGCTCCTGTTCCGGTAGATCAAGCCGGCTATTTTGATCACGTTCCAGGTGGGGTCGCACAGGATTTTCGACGCGAAGCAGTCTCTATGCTTGAGGCCGTTGGAATTTCTGTGGAGTTTTCGCACCACGAAGCCGGTTCAGGGCAAAATGAGATTGATCTGCGCGCGACCGATGCTATGTCAACCGCTGATAACATCATGACGGCACGTACCGTGATTAAAGAAGTCGCTACGCTTCAAGACTTACACGCCACATTTATGCCAAAACCCCTGGGTGCTCAGCCCGGGTCGGCGTTGCACACCCATTTTTCACTTTTTGAATCAGACTCAAATGCTTTTCATGAACCCGGTGCGGAGTACCAACTGTCCACGACAGCACGCAGATTTATCGCCGGGATCCTGAAGTATTCACCGGAGATCACGGCTGTAACACATCAGTTTGTAAACTCCTATAAGCGCCTTTGGGGTGGCCGGGAAGCGCCATCCTATGTTTCCTGGGGTCATAATAACCGCTCGGCGCTGGTGCGGATCCCGCTGCATAAACCTAATAAAGCCGGCTCGGCACGTATTGAGTACCGCGGTATTGATGCGGCAGCCAACCCGTACCTGGCTTACGCACTGCTTATCTCAGCCGGTCTAAAAGGTATTGAAGAAGAATACGAACTTGATGAAGCCGCCGACGACGATATAGGCGAACTCACTGCTCGGGAACGGATTCTGATGGGACATGACTCTTTGCCGACCACACTGCATGGTGCACTGGGAGTCTTGGAAGAATCAGAATTCGTGGCCGATGTTTTGGGGGAAACGGTGTTCCAGTCTGTGTTACGTACCAAACGTGACGAATGGGATGAATACCGCGTCAACGTGTCACCCTTTGAGATTCGCCGCTATATGGATGCCATATGAGTGTGAGTCAACTTCGGTTGCTCTCAACTGGACTCCGTGATGGCGCCCGTGCTGAATCGCTGCTGCAATCAGCTGAACTCGCAGACCAAAACCAAGAAAACCTGCTCGAGCAGTTGGCGGTCGCACCAGACCCAGATCAGGCTTTATTATTACTTATCCGTTTGCTTGAACGTGATGCTTCTATCGGACAACTCGTAGCCGATGGACAGGCGAAGCCCCTGTTGCGCTTACTCGGTGCTTCCGAGGCGCTCGGCGAGTTTTTGATTCGCCGACCCGAACACACCGATATTTTTCGTCAGCCCAACGTCGAGTCCACACCCGCAAGCGGGGGACTGGTGGATGAAAACGGAACGCTGCAGTCTGCGGCACTGCAGCTGCGCGCTGTGCTTCTCAAAGCTGTCGGTGCAGACCCCGATGCTGCGCAGCCGGTTGCCAGCGTGACCGGAAAAGACGCGTCCGTTGCTCTGCGTACCGAGTATCGACGTCAGCTAGTCGCTATTACGGTCCAGGATCTTATTTCATCGGATCCGGTGACGTTACAGCCCATGGTGTCGGTGTGGCTGTCGGATTTAGCGACAGCCACACTTGAAGGAGCCCTGGCCGTATCGCGAGCCGAAGCCCAAGCACGCCACCAACATACCGAAGACGTAGAACTCGCTGTTATTGCCATGGGCAAATGCGGTGCCCGCGAATTGAACTACTTCTCAGATGTTGACGTCATCTTTGTACACGACCTTGTAGACGGTTCGGCACTATCCCCAGAAGCTGCTGCAGATATAGCTGTAGAGTTAGCCGCAGGGATCTCCACGGTGATCACTCAACCAGCACGCGAAGCTGGACTGTGGGAAGTTGATACCAACTTGCGACCGGAAGGCCAAGATGGGGTCTTATCTCGAACTGTGGCCTCGCACTTGGAGTATTACCAGCGTTGGGCACACACCTGGGAATTTCAGGCGTTGCTGAAGGCACGCCACGTTGCAGGTGCGATATCGTTGGGCCAGCGTTATCTGGATGTGTTGGGACCGATGATCTGGCAGGCTTCCACACGTCCCGGCTTCGTCAGACAGGTCCAGCGAATGCGTAACCGGGTTATTGATCATATTGATCACCAGCAACGTCAACGAGAAATTAAACTTGGCCCCGGTGGCTTGCGAGACGTCGAATTTCCAGCCCAACTGCTGCAATTGGTGCATGGCAAAACCGATCCAGAATTGCGAGTCCGGGCTACCGAAGATGCGCTCAACGCGCTGCAGGCCAACAGCTATATCGGGCCCAGTGACGCCCAAGTGATGGCGAGCAACTATCGGTTCTTGCGTCTAATTGAACACCGCGTTCAATTAGTACAAATGCGGCGAACCCACATGATGCCAGAAGACGAAGAAGAACTGCGCAGCCTGTCGCGTGGAGTGCGTCCCATGGCGGGTGGTTGGCCCAAAGACTATCAACAACTCGTCAAGGCTTGGCAGGCTACCGTACGTTCTAACCGCACATTATTTGAACAGATCTTCTACCGTCCGTTGCTCCCCGCTACTGCGGCCCTGTCGACCGACGACGCCCGTCTGACGCCCGAAGCCGCCACCGCACGCTTGGCTGCGCTGGGTTACCGGGATCCTACCGGTGCAGTTCGGCACATTGAATCTTTGACTTCGGGTGTTTCGAGGCAGGCGAAGCTCCAACGGCAGATCTTGCCGGCGATGCTGGGATGGCTGGCATCAGGGCCTGATCCAGACGGCGGGCTCTTAGGGTTTCGCAAACTTAGCGAGTCTGTGGGGAGTTCTCATTGGTACCTCCACATGTTGCGAGATTCATCTGCTGCCGGTGAGCGTCTGGCACACGTCTTGTCCTCATCGCGGTATATCGCAGACATGCTCGAGCACACCCCGCAGTCCGCAGCGTGGATGGATCGGGACCAAGACCTGATGCCGCTGAGTCTGACCACGCTGCAGACCGAAATAGCCGCTTTGTTACGTCGTCATCCGCATCTGCCCGATGCAGCCCGCTACATTCGGTTGGTGCGTCGTCGTGAAGGACTGCGCATCAGCCTTGCAGATGCCTGTGGCCTGATCGAGCAGCAGCAAGTTTCACAAGCCCTAGCCGCTGCTGATCAGGCATCAATCGAAGCATTGCTTGCGGTTGTTCACGATCACGTAGAACAGAAATGGGACGTGGAGATAGCGCCCGCACAGGTTGCGGTAATAGCCATGGGACGTCAAGGGGGCTGTGAAGCTGGATACGGCTCCGATGTTGATGTGATGTTTGTTCACCAGCCTGCGGCCGGGGTGGCAGCGGCTGAGGCGACGCGTTTCGCGGTAGAAGTCGCGAAAGCCCTGATCAGCTTTATGAAGATGCCAACTCGTCCGCCCATTGTGTTGGAGCCGGTATTAGAAATCGATGCCGATCTACGCCCCGAGGGTCGGCGGGGTCCACTGGTGCGTTCGCTGGATTCGTATAAGGCATACTACCAACAGTGGGCTGATACGTGGGAAGTCCAGGCACTACTCAAAGCACGACCGCTGGCGGGAGCTGAGTCCGTGTTAGATGAGTTTATGCAATGGGCTGACTCAGTGCGCTATACCCACGGACTCAACAGTGCCCAAGAACAGGCTATTCAACGCATGAAAGCCAGGGTAGAAGCTGAGCGCTTGCCGCGCGGGGCGGATCCGACACGACACATTAAACTCGGCCGTGGGGGGCTGACCGATGTCGAATGGCTGACCCAAACGATTCAGCTGAAATACGCGCCTGACTACCCGACATTGCGAACGACTAATACGCTTGAAGCGTTGGAAGCGGCAAAACACGCAGCTTTACTCGACGCCGAGGATGCCGATATTTTGATCCAGGCGTGGAGCTTTGCCACCAGGATTCGCTCGGGGATCGTCATCTCCTCCGCCAAGTCCTCCGACGTACTGCCCACCAACCGGGAACAACTCGAAGCGTTGGCGCGGTGGACCGGTTATGATTCGGGCGAAGTCGGAGAGTTCGAGGACGATTACCTGCGCATTACGCGTCACGCTCGAGCAGTATTCGAACGGGTATTCTACGGGATGTCACCCAAACGCTCCTCGAGGTCCCAGGACAACTAGGCTTGTCCCGTTGGAAACCCAGCAAACATCACGGCCCGTCAACCAAGTGTTGAAGGGCCGTGACCTGCCGGTGCTTAACGGTTAATGATGTGATCGGATATCAAGTGCAGCGCACGTTTCCGATCTGCAAGGGGCCCAGCCATATTGGTGATAATAAGCTCATCGGCGTTCACCCTGGCCGCGAATTCATCCAACCAGTCGCGCACAGTGTGTGGGGTACCAACCGCGGTCATTTCCAACATTTGCAGTACCTGCTGGCCCGGAGGCGAATGCAGGAGCTGCTCGACCTCGGCGTCTGTCAGGTTGCGCCCACGCCCCAACATAGTGCGGATACGTGCGCGCTTAGCGCGGTCCCACATCTCTTGAGCACGCTGCTCGGTATCAGCGACGACGACGTTGGCTGCTGCAATGAAATGTGGTTTCGGCAGATCTTGTGACGGGGTGAACTCGCTACGATACGTTGCTGCGGCTGATTCCAGCATCTGGGGCGCGAAGTGTGAGGCGAAACTGTACGTCATGCCAAGCTGGGCCGCCAACTGTGCACCGAAGTGTGAAGACCCCAGAATAACCAAGGGAACATTGGTACCTGAACCAGGGTATGCATTGATCCCTGGGATTCGCGACTCGTCCTTGAGATAGCCCTGGAGCTCCAGCACATCGGACGGGAAGCGCTCAGATGACTGATTGGTGGGGCGCAGTGCCATCAATGTTTTTTGATCGGTGCCGGGAGCCCGACCGAGCCCAAGATCGATACGGTCGCCGTAGAGTTCTCTGAGCGTGCCAAACTGCTCGGCGATAACTAGCGGTGCATGGTTGGGGAGCATGATGCCACCGGCTCCCAGACGAATATTCGTGGTGTGTGCACCGATGTGTGCCAACAGTACCGAGGTGGCCGAGGACGCAATCGTTTCCATATTGTGGTGTTCTGCGAACCAGAGTCGATGGAAACCAAGTTCGTCGGCCAAAACGGCCAGTTCAGTGGATTCCTGCAACGATTCGGCTATCGGTTGTCCGTGATGGACGGTGGCCAAATCTAGGATGGACACGGGATAGGGCGCAGTCAAAGTACCTCCAGATTAGTGACGTCTAGAAGGTACAGCGCCCAGTGGGCCCCAGATTATTCCGCAAGTCCGTTCACCGTCACGGCCAGATGCAGCGCAGCTTCGGCGGCTTCTTGGCCTTTGGACTCCGACGAGTCATCTAGTCCGGCACGGTCGAGTGCCTGGGCATCGTTATCGACGGTGAGAATACCGAACCCTACAGGTTTACCGGTATCTAACTGGACGCGGGTGAGTCCGGAGGTCACTGCATCGGCGACAAAATCAAAGTGCGGCGTGTCGCCGCGGATAATGACTCCCAAACACACAACGGCGTCATACCCGTTGGTCAGAGCAGCCTGTGCAGCCAGTGGTATTTCGAATGAACCGGCTACGTTGACAAGTCGATGGGTTGCGCCAGAAGCTTCGAGCGTGGCGGTCGCCCCGTCGATGAGCCCGTGCATCACGGTGGTATGCCAGGAGCCTGCGATGATAGCCACGTGGTATCCGGTGGCGTCAACTGCTAATTGGGGTGCGCCGTGTTTGGCCATGATGTTCCTATTCTGTTGGGATGATGTGATCGAGTTTGGCAGCTTTGGTGGTGAGGTAGCCAGCATTTTCTGGGTGCCGACCGACTACCAGTCCAATGCGTTCGGTCACGTTGATACCGTTGGCTTGCAGCTGCTCGACCTTATCAGGGTTATTCGTCAGCAATTTGACGTTGTTGATGCCCAAGGTGTCTAGGATCTCGGCAGCTGCTGTGTAACTGCGGGCATCAACGGGTAGACCAAGGTGCTCGTTGGCTTCAATCGTGTCTAATCCGGTGGATTGCAACTGGTAAGCGCGGATTTTATTGCCCAGTCCGATACCGCGTCCTTCATGACCTCGTAAGTAGATGACAATCCCGCCGTAGGTACCGATGTGTTCTAATGCGGAGTCCAGTTGTGCACCGCATTCGCACTTCAATGAACCGAAGGCTTCTCCGGTGAGGCATTCGGAATGCACCCGGACTACGGTGGGCTCATCGGTGGCCAGCACCGTATCGGGTCCAAGAAGTGCTAGGTGTTCGACTCCGGCCTTGCGGTCTCGGTACACCTTCATGGTCAATGTTCCGAATGTGGTGGGGACAAGGGCTTCGGCCCGCTGCGATACATGTCGGTGGATAACTTGCGAAGGCGCAGTTTGGGGGTGGTTGGTGTTCAGGTAGTCGGCCAACGCTTCAATGGTGATCACGGGGATATCATGTTCTGTTCCTAGCTCAATCAGTCCGGGCAGACGCATCATATCGCCGTCGTCGGCAACAATTTCGGCGATGACACCCACCGGCGATAAGCCGGCCAAGTCCATGAGCTCAACAGCTGCTTCGGTGTGACCTGGACGCTGCCGGACACCACCCGAGACGGCACGCAACGGCAAAATATGCCCTGGCCGGTTTAAATCAGAAGGCGAAGTATCGGGGGAGGCTAAGAGGTTGACGGTGTGAGAGCGATCGGCTGCCGAGATGCCTGTGGTAACACCTTCGGCGGCATCGACGGTTACCGTGTAGGCAGTCTGACGCACATCTTGGTTTTGCGAGACCATCATGGGCAGCTCCAGCCCGTCAGCGATTTGATCCGACATGGGTGCGCACAACAGACCTGAAGAGTATTCCACCATAAAGGCAATGGTTTCGGGTGTAGCCAGCTGCGCGGAGATGATGAGGTCACCTTCGTTTTCGCGGTCCTCATCATCGGCAACGATCACCGGTTGACCTGCTGCGATAGCTTCAATGGCTTGTTGGATGGTGGCGAGTTTCATTTTTCCTCTTTGGTGTTGAACTGGAGCATACGGGCGACATGACGGGCCAGGAGATCAGTTTCCAAATTGACCACCTCACCGATCTCCGCTGTACCTAGCGTTGTCGCCTCAAGTGTTTCGGGGATGAGAAAGACATCGAACCAGTGCGCTGCTGCTTGAGGTTCGGAAACTTTAGCAACCGTTAGTGAGATACCGTTGACGGTGATGGAGCCTTGGTCGATCAAATATGGTGCTAGTTGCTCGGGCAGACTAATACGCATGCGCGTCCATTGTGTCTCCGACTCGATCTCGGTAATCGCAGCGGTAGATTCCACGTGTCCTTGGACGATGTGACCCCCGAACCTGTCGGTGGCAGCCATCGCAGGTTCGACATTGACCTCGTGACCGGTGGTTTTGGTGCCAAGCGATGTCAGGTGCAGGGTTTGGACCATGACATCAGCGGTAAAATTCTGGTCGGTAAAATCTGTAACCGTCAGACAGACGCCGTCGATGGCGATCGAGTCGCCGCGACGCACATCGCCGAGCACTGCGGGGGCATGAATGGTCATCGCCAAAGTGTCAGAAGAAGTCTGGTCGATGGCGAGTATTTTGCCACGAGTCTGGATAATACCGGTAAACACTAGTGGTCCTTCCGCAAGGTAGAAACGGTATCTGCCTCAAGCTGATGGATACTTGAGAAGGTCAATTTGTGGGCCTCGGTCAGGGTATCAATCCCCAGTTCACCGACGGCGAGGTGCGGTCCGCCCAGCAGCAGCGGTGCGGTGTAGATCAACAGTTCATCGGCTAGGTGCTGTGACAAGACAGCTGTAGTGAATCGCGGACCAGCTTCCAGCAACACACGAGGGCTCTCACCTGCCAGTTCGGAAAGAGCCGCCAACTGACTTGCGAGATCTTCTCCGGAAAATTGTGGGGCCCGATCAAGGCCGTGCAATGCTAAAGCTGGATGCTGGTGGATAGCTGCGTCGTCTGCCACGGCATTGGTGCCGAAGATGACCGGTAATGGTTGGTCCTGGGCAGCTACCAAGAGGTTTTGATGCTCGTCTCGTGCGGTTAGAGCGGGATCATCTGCGGACACGGTGGCAGTGGTGGTGACGACGATATCTGCCAACGCGCGCTGCAGATGAACATGACGGCGTGCCCTAGCACCTGTGATCCATTGGCTGGAACCGTCCGTCGCTGCAAGTCGTCCATCCAGTGACTGGGCCCACTTGGCAATGACTCGACCGCGGGACTGTTCGGTGCGTTGGTGCCAGTCGCGCATCAGGTGGGCGGTCGCTTCGGATTCCACACCGCCTATAATTCGGTGGCCACGCGCGAAGAGTTCCGATGCACCCCCCGAGGAACGTTTGCCGATATCAGGCTGGCCGTACACGATGGTGCCGATGCCTGCGGTATGTAGGGCCTCGACACAGGGCGGCGTGGTGCCAGTATGGTTGCAAGGTTCCAAGGTAATGACCGCGGTGAGGCTTACCGGATTGAGCTGTGGATCCAGGTTTCGGAGGGCCGCTACCTCGGCATGAACTGAGCCAACCCCGGCATGGTAACCCTCACTGACAATGGAACCGGTCGCATCTATGATCACGCATCCGACTTGGGGATTGATATCATCGGAGGGTCCACGTTGTGCAAGCGTGATGGCACGCTGCATCGCGGACGAAAGCTGGGTGTGAGATAACATCCGGCGTCTGACTCCTTGATACAGGTGCGCCGGGAATTGCTGCTATTTTCTATAGCAGCGCGTTCCTCTCATCCGGACTAAGACTTTATGCCTATCACCGTCGGTACCAGAATTTCACTGATTCAACCCCGCGGGCGCGGGGGTCGCGGACTTTTACCGCCGGTTCGGATTCTCACCGACCCCGGAACACTTTCACTACTGTACACGGTCTGAGTCACATTCGGCAGTCTATGGCGTCATGAACGTTAACTCTTGAGATTCTCAAGCAGTGACAGCGTGTCAGCTGGGGTCAGGACTGTCGCAGGGTGCGGCCCTGCGGCCGATAATCTCGTACGTAATTCCTCTTGAGTATCAGGTTCGGTAGGCAAGCCACCACCTGCGGCTAGGACGGCGTTACCTGAAGTCCGGTGGACCAGAGTGGAGGCGTCAGCTAGCGTCCAAGCCCCATGAAAGTTTTGCGTAACGGTATGAAGTGCTCGGGCTTGCCTAGCAAAAAACTGTAGGCCGTCTTCGTCGTCGCCGATATTTACTAAGAGCACGCCACGGTGAGTGAGGCGTGCCAGGAGTTCACGGTAGAAGTCTGCACCGGTCAGGTGTGCAGCGGTGTCGCCACCGGTGAAAATATCTACCACGATCGCGTCGAAAAAATCAGTTGTCATGGCCTGAACCTGGGTGCGGGCATCGCCTATGACTACCTCCATCTGCGTTCCTTCGGGAAGCGGTAGTTCGGTGACGACAAACGGAATGAGCCGTGGGTTGTATTCGATGACGGTCTGGTCAGAGGCTGGTCGGGTGGCTTGTATATACCGGGGGAGCGTCAGGGCGCCAGCGCCCAGGTGCAATACCTTGATCGGGTGGGTGGCTGACCAACTGGCGTCGATAACATTGGCGATCCGGTGGAGATATTCGAAACGGATCACAGTGGGATCGGCTAAGTCCACGTGTGATTGAACGTCGCCGTCGAGTTCTAAGATCCAGCCGTCGTCGAACCCAGAGGGGATGATTTTGGCATGCTCGGAGAAGGTATTCATGATTCTCTAGCGTAGACGCTAAGCACTTAGCTGATACACAAATCCCCGGCCCGCACGTGCCGAGTTGACAGCGGTGGGTCGGGGATTCGTGATTGGCGTGGCAACCTGCTGGATCAGACTGAGTAGTACAGCTGGAATTCCATAGGTGACACCATGGCCTGCATCGGTGCGATTTCAGTTTCGCGCTTGAGCTGGATCCAGGTTTCTACGAGATCCTCGGTGAAGACATCTCCGGCGAGGAGAAACTCGTGGTCTTCTTCTAGCGCATCGATGGCTTCTTCCAGCGTGCGTGGAGCCTGCTGAATATTTTGGGCCTCCTCTGGCGGTAGCTCGTAGAGATCCTTATCGATTGGTTCTGCAGGCTCAATACGATTACGAATACCGTCCAGACCGGCCATCAGCTGGGCAGCAAAGCCCAGATACGGGTTACCGGAAGGATCCGGTGCGCGGAACTCCAGTCGCTTGGCTTTCGGATTTGCCCCGGTTACGGGAATACGGACCGCTGCGGAGCGATTTCCTTGGGAGTACAGCATGTTGACCGGCGCTTCAAAACCTTTGACCAGGCGCTTATATGAGTTCACAGTCGGATTCGTGAACGCCAAAACTGCAGAAGCGTGTTTCAGTAGCCCACCGATGTACCACCGTGCCGTATCAGAAAGGTTCGCGTAACCGGTTTCATCGTAAAATAGTGGTTCACCATCCATCCACAATGATTGGTGGCAGTGCATACCTGAACCACCATCGCCAAACACTGGTTTCGGCATAAAAGTCGCGGTCTTACCGGCTTGTTCTGCAGCACCTTTAACAATGTATTTGAAAAGTTGGACATCATCAGCTGCACGCATCAAAGTGTCGAAGCGGTAGTTAATCTCGCCTTGACCACCTGCACCAACTTCGTGGTGTGAGCGTTCGACCTCTAGCCCAACCTGCCCTAAGAGCAATGAGATGTCATCGCGCAGGTCTGCGTGTTTATCAACCGGAGAAACCGGAAAGTAGCCTTTCATTGTTCGGTTTCGGTGTCCGAGGTTACCGCCTTCGATTTCTTTTCCGTCATTCCAGAAAGCTTCGTCAGAATCTACGGAAGCAAACGAGCGGTTTGGCAAATGTGTCTCAAATCGCACGTCGTCGAAAATGTAGAACTCTGCTTCCGCAGCGAAGATAGCGGTGTCGGCGATGCCGGTCGATGCCACGTAGTCTTCTGCGCGCTGTGCGACAGATCGAGGGTCCCGGACGTAGGCTTCGCCGGTGCGGGGCGACAGTATGGAAAACGACATGCACAGGGTTTTGTGTTTCCGGAAGGGATCTATGAAGGCAGTGCCCACATCGGGAATCAGCTGCAAATCAGAGTCGGCGATACCGGCGAAGCCGGGGATAGAAGAGCCATCGAAGAGCTGCCCGACGGTGAAGAAGTCATCATCTACGGATTCGGCGGGGACATTAAAATGGTGTTGGCCGCCGAGCATGTCGGTAAACCGGATATCTACAAAGACGACGTCCTCGTCCTGTATATAAGACAAAACTTCTTCGGGTGAGGTGAACATTGTCACTCCATTCATTGTGTATAAGTTGGTTCAAGCTTAACGACTAATCGCACCACATTGAAGTTCTGAGTCCTCAGAATGCGAGATTGCGGCGCACTACACATGTTCTAAACACGCATTGCACCAGGCTCTGAGCAAAGCTATTAGGCTGGATGTGATGAGCAACGGACAAAATTCTTCCCAACAGCCACACTGGGCTGGTCAATTTCTTGGATTACCTGAATCAGGGCCCGCCTCGATGGCTTCGTACCCGCGCCGTATCGGGGCAGTATTCATCGATTGGTTTTTGGCCAGTGGTGTCGGCATGATCATTGCACCAGGTAACCAGTGGGTCGTCCTGGCCATGTTCGTGTTCTTACATTTCGCCTTATTATGGCTGTTCGCCACCACCCTTGGGAAAAGAATATTTAGAATTCAGGTGGTACAGCTTGGCGGAGCCACAATACGGTTGTATCAGGCAGCTATCCGAGCGATTTTACTGGGCTTGGTTATCCCCGTGTTGATCATTGATCGTGATGGTCGTGGCCTGCATGACAAATTGGCCGGCACCGTAGAGATTCATATGTAATCCCACGATACCGGCCAGTTGAACAGCTCAGAGGCCTCAAACAGTTACCGACCGCGCATAGCCTTGCGGTCTGGACGCATCCGATTGGGGTCAATCCCTTTTGGAATACCCAAATTGTTTACGGGCATGGAGGAGATCCGCTGCTCAACAGCGCGAACTTCATGACGGTTGAGCGTCTTCTTCATCCGTTTGATCGTGGATTTGACCTCATGCAACTCAACTTCGTTGGGGCCGTGGCCAACCTGAATCATGCGAATCTCGACATTGGGTAAGAACCGTTCGAGGTGTTTGCGTTGCTTCTCCGCCAGTTTCTTAGCCCGGTTATAATCGCCATCTGCAACCAAGACAACGCCAGCTTTTCCTACAGCACGGAACACCGTCTCCTGGGTTCGAGGGTTAACAGCAACTGGGTCATCTTCAACAACCCAACCGCGGCCCAGCTGCGACAGCGTCGCTCCAGCAGCACCTGGCCGCCCGTCAATTTGGGCAAAGGCTGCTTTCTCAGCCTTCTTGTTCATAATGATGATTGCCGCGAGGAGACCAAGCGGAATAAACATCAGCGTCCACAGCACTGGTGAGCCAGTGAGCAGCCCGATGATGAAACCGATCAAGAGGGCGGCAACAAACGCACCGACCATCCACCAGACAATTGATGGATCAAACTTCCGCGTCATTTTAAAGACGTCGGCTATTTGTTTGAAGAAGCCACGCTTATTAGCCTTCTTGGCCTTCTTAGCTTCTTTTGCCTCAATTTTTTCAGTCTTACGACGGGCTTTCTGTTCAGCCTTAACGGTTTTGAGGTCCTTTTTGGGCGCTTGAGCTGCGCCGGAAGATTTTTGTTCAGCCATGATAAACCTATTCTAGCCCTAACCCCTGTGGACAACTTAATTTGACCTTTGCATTTTCGGGCATGATAGAGCCTACCTGTCCGAGGAGATAAACAGTGAATTCGAGCACAGATACAGAATCGGATGTACTCAGCACCCGAATAGCAACAAAATTCGCACCGCCACTGTTGCTTGCACTGGACGACTGGCGATTAATTCGGCACCTGGGTAGCGGTTCTACGGCACATGTATGGCTTTTGCACAATGAATCTCGGTCGCAATATATTGCGTGCAAAACTCCCAAAACAGACCTGGACGAAACTATACTTTCGCAAGAAGCGCAGTTGGCTGCAAGTTTGCGCCACGAAAATTTGATTGCACCCAGCGAAATATCGCCAGATTCAAATACTACCCGGGCCACGTTTTGGGAATTCTTGCCTGCCGGGTCGTTAGCTCATCTCGTTGCGTCGACAGGAACTCTCAGTATGGCTCAGACAGTCACAGTACTGTGGCCCATGCTTCAAGTAGCCCACTATCTGCAGGGCCAGCAAATCGTTCACGGCGATATCTCACCTTCAAACATACTGTTTGATTTGACCGGCAGACCCGTGCTTATTGATCTGGGCGCCGTCAGGGCAACAGGTCATGCTGCTACCTGGACCGGGTCGCCGGGTTTTGCAGCGCCAGAATTACTGCACCGCTCTGGTCAACTTGAAGGATTGGGTTCTGCGGCGGATGTCTATTCACTCGGAGCGATTGGTTGGTTCTGCCTAACCGGTACGATCCCGGGGCCACCGCATGCACGGGTTCCCCTGGTCACGCTTAACCGGAACTTAGTCGCTGATGTTGTTGAGCTCTTGGAAGCGTCACTTTCGGGCGACCCGGCACGACGTCCAAGCTTGAAGCAGCTTATGAGTGCAGTCCCGCATTGGGCGGAACCAGAACCCGTTGATTTGTTCCCAGCGGTGGGGGAAGAATACGAGTTGCTTTTGCCCACGAGGAAGCCGGAGGTTCGCCCAAACTTCGCAGAGGAAAACAACGACAGCTACAACAAGCCAAACCAAGATCACCAGTACATGTAGCGCAGTTATCAGAACGTACTCGTCGCCGATTAGTTTTGGGATTTGCTGCTCTAACATTAGCAGGGGGAGTGGCTGCGACAGCTCTCTACGCGAAGCCGAATCTTGAACATCTAACTTCTCAACCGCAGATTGATGAGCAAGCCGAAGCCTCACAGCAAGTTGATTTCCAGGCGGTCATCGATTCGATAGCTAAAGCGCGTAGTACAGCATGGAGCAACACCGATCCGTCGTTAAGCGCTACCTACGCGCTGCCAGATTCCGATATTTTAAGTGAAGACCGTATGTTATTGGAGTCTCTTGCTTCAGCGGGCCATAGGCTCGACGGCATACGGATGCGAGCTGTAGTTCGTGCAGTCGAGCAGACTGATGAACAGGCAAGGGTTTCTGTAGACTGGCAGATGGATGGGTATACCCAGCGGAATAGTACTGGCGATCTGGTCGAAGAATTCGAGCCAAGTTCGCGCAGCATTGACATTACGTTGCACGAAACAGCTAAAGGATGGCGGATCGCAGAGGTAACGGCCTGATGTTTCGGCCGGGGCAGTGGTTCCTGGACGGTCGTGTTAACCTCGGTGCGGTTCTTCGTTAGACACTGTTGGCAAACAAAAAACCGCAGAGTACGAACTCTGCGGTTTTTTGCAATGGGACATCCATTACATGTCGAAGCGCCAAAGTGTTGCTACGAGGGCGGCGATAATGGCGGTGCCACCCGTAGCATGTGCTAACCCCGTCGAAATCTCGTGACCTCGATTGATTTTACGACGGCCCAGCAGGGCTGTGGTAAAGACCATGAGGCCCAAGAGCAGTTTAATCGTGAGTTTGATACGTTGTGCAGGATCCCCGATACCATTCATCTCAGTCAGTCCGAAGAGGACTACTCCTGAGATGATCATGAAGATCGCACCGTACCACTGTGAGACTGTAACCGTTGGGTTTTTAAAGTTGGCTAGCCAACCTCCAACAATCGCTGCCATTGACAGGATATGGACTGCGATGAAAATCGTAGTGACGATAGCCATTATTCTACTGGGGTTCCTTTCAGAGGCCTAGCTGGCCACCGAATTCAGCGGTTTCGAGGCGGTTCTTCAGCGTGGTCATAAATCGACCTGCGTCTGCTCCATCTACGATGCGGTGGTCGTAAGTAAGTGACAGATACATCATGTGACGGATGGCAATGGAGTCCTGGCCATCGGCGTCTGCCATAACAACTGGACGTTTGACGATATTTCCTGGACCCAAAATCGCTACCTGTGGCTGATTGATTACCGGTGTATCAAATAGCGCACCGAATGAGCCGAGGTTAGTGATTGAGAAAGTCCCACCGGATAGTTCGTCAGGTTTGACTTGGTTATCACGAGTACGCAAGGCAACATCTGAGATAGAGGTGGCAATACCAGCAAGATTCAGGTTACCGGCGTTTTTGATGACTGGCACCAGGAGACCGCGTTCAGTGTCTACGGCAATACCGATATCTTCGGTGTTGTGGTAGGTGATCTCTTGGGTCTCAGTGTTGTACTGAGCATTCAGAGCAGGGTGGGCGCGCAGTGCCTCAGTGGTTGCCTGGGTAATGAAAGCAAGGAATGTGAGGTTTGCCCCGTTCTCCGCTTTGAACCGTTCCTTAACTTGGTTGCGCAGGTTGACGATTCGAGTCATATCGATTTCGTGAACCTGTGTCAGTTGGGCTGAGGTATCCAGCGATTCGACCATACGATCGGCGATCACGCGACGGATACGGGAGGCCTTTTCTGTCGTACCACGCTTGGATGGATCGATTGACGAAGCTGGATCCTGTGGTGCTGGACGTGAGGCTTGCTGTACAGCGGCAGGTGCAGCTGCGGTGGATGTCGCGCTGTCGCCACGGGATTCGTACTGTTTTGCGGCTGCAGCTGCTAGCACATCTTGCTTACGGATACGACCGCCAACACCTGTTCCGGTGACTTGGTCTAGGTCGACATCTTGTTCACGTGCTAGACGACGCACTAGCGGAGTGACGTAGCCATCACCGCGTGGAGTTTCGTCAGGAGAACTTGGTGCTTCTTCTGCAGCTGGTTCAGGAGTTGGTGCTGGAGCGGGTTCAGGTTCAGGAGTTGGCGCAGGTTCAGGCGCTGGCTTTTCTGCGGCAGGCTTTGACTCCGAAGCTTGTTGCGCTGGTTCTGCTGCGGGGGCCTCTTCTGCTGGCGCCGAATCTGAAGAACCAACGAGCGCTAGGACCTGGCCTACCTCGATATCTTCGTCTTCCTGAACTTTGATTTCTAGTACGGTACCGGCCACCGGGGATGGGATTTCGGTGTCGACTTTGTCTGTGGAGATTTCCACGATGGGTTCGTCGACCTCGATGGTGTCGCCGACTTCTTTTAGCCAGCGGGTAACGGTACCTTCAGTAACCGATTCGCCCAGTTCTGGCAGAGTGACTTCTTGAGCGTCTGCCGATTCTGAAGCAGGCGCTTGTTCTTGGGCAGCTGGCGCTGGTGATTCAGCGGACTCTGCAGGCGCCTCATCGGAGTCTTGGCTTGCAGCGGGTTCTTCATCGGAAGACGCTTCTTGAGCAGCGGAGTCACCTGCTGAAGAATCAGCTGCAGACTCACCTTCATCGCCAATGACCGCTAAGCCTTGGCCAACCTCGATATCTTCGTCCTCCTGAACGAGAATTTCCAGGACTGTTCCGGCGACCGGGGATGGGATTTCGGTGTCGACTTTGTCTGTGGAGATTTCCACGATGGGTTCGTCGACCTCGATGGTGTCGCCGACTTCTTTTAGCCAACGGGTAACGGTACCTTCAGTAACCGATTCGCCCAGTTCTGGCAGAGTAATGGTTTCAGACATTACGTCCGGTTTCCTCTCTATTCCTCTTCGAATGCTCACACGTTCAGTGCTTTAAGCACAGGTGGTAAAACCACCATGGTGGACTAGGCGTGCAACGGGAATCCGTTGAGCATCATTGCTGCTTCACCCAGTGATTCGTTCTGTGTTGGGTGTGCATGGATGAAGTGGGCGACATCTTCTGGGTATGCTTCCCAGTTGACGATGAGCTGTGCTTCACCAATCTGTTCTGAAATTCGATCACCGATTGCGTGTACGCCGACGATTGGACCATGTTTTTGTCGAATCATCTTAACAATACCGCTTGTACCGAGGATTGTTGATTTACCGTTTCCTGCCAGGTTGTACTCGACAGTTTCAACATTATCCGCACCGAATTCTTCCTGGGCAACTGGTTCAGTCATGCCGACGGAAATAATCTCTGGGGTAGTGAAGGTCACGCCAGGGATGTTGCGGTCTTCTACCTTCAGCGGGTTGTTGCCCATGATTTCCTCGATGACGAAGTGACCGTGCTGGTAACCGCGGTGTGCTAGTTGTTTACCTTTTACGATGTCACCGATTGCGTAGATGTTGCCTACACCGGTGTGTAAGCGGTCATTGGTAGCAACGTGCGCGCCGTCCATGGGGATATTGACGTCTTCATAACCCATGTTCTCGGTATTTGGTTTCCGGCCGGTAGCGACCAAGCAAATCTCGGCCTCATACTCTTTTCCATCAGCCAAAGTGACTTTTACCCCGTTTGAGGTTTCTTCGACTTTTTCAAAGAAGACGCCGAGGTTGGACTTGATGCCTGCTTTACGGAAGTGGCGCGTGAGCTGTTTGATAATGGCGGGATCTTCGTTTGGAACCAGCGTGTCCAAGCCTTCGATGATAGTTACATCCATGCCATACGAATTCCAAGCAGAGGCAAACTCCGAGCCGATGACGCCGCCACCAAGAACAATCGCAGATTTTGGGGTGTAGTCCAACTGCAGTGCTTCAGTTGAGGTCAGGATCTTATCGGAAATTGTGAGGCCCATTGTGTTCGAGACAGAACCGGAGGCAAGGATGATGTGTTTACCGGTGTAAACGGTGCCATCAACGTCGATCTGGTTCTCAGACACCAGACGACCGTTGCCCGCAATGGTAGTAATCTTGCGCATCTTCAAGAGACCCTGAAGACCTTTGAACTTGCCGTCCACAATTTTATCTTTATATTCACGGACGGCGGCCATGTCGATCGATTCAAACGTCGCCTTGACACCGAATTTCTCAGAGGCCCGTGCTGAGTCGGCAACTTCTGCGGCATGTAAGTATGCTTTGGTCGGAATACAACCATAGTGGAGACAAACGCCGCCAAGTTTGTCCCGTTCAATGATCCCTACGGATAGTCCGTGGTGTGATGCACGTATAGCGGCAGCATAACCGGCGGAGCCACCGCCGAGAATTAGTACGTCGAATTCTGTAGCGGTTTCAGTCACGATGGATGCTCCTCATCTTTGCGGAGGTTTGCCCCGCATTTGTCCTCGAAAATGGTTTCCAACCATGCGTCCGTTCTATCCGCTACTGCTGGAGTTACCAGATCAGTAGCTGGACACTTCCTATTAACTGTATAACTTCCTAGGGCGGATGTTCCATAACCTGCACCACGTTAACACTTAGGTCCTTTGGATCCCATCAAGAAAGCGGACATATGTGGTGTATATTGCGAAATTGGGCCGTCCTTCACGGACGGCCCAATTGTCTAGTTGCTTTTCTTATTTCTTGGCTCTGTTGCGAACAAATTCAATGAGTGTTCGTACCATGACTCCGGTAGCGTCTTTTCCGGTATATCCGCGTGCACCGGATTCGTTAAATGCTGGACCAGCGATATCAAGATGAGCCCAAGGCGTCTCACCCACGAAGTCACGCAAGAATGCAGCCGCACCTTGCATGCCGCCAAAACGCTCGCCGGTATTTTTCATATCTGCAACATTGGAGTCGAAACCGCCGCGAGCTTCTTCGGGAATTGGTAAATCGACGATGATCTCACCGGTGGTTGAAGCAGCGGTTGTCAGTTCCTGTCGAACGTCTTCGCGTCCCATGAGACCTGTCGTGCGAGCGCCAAGGGCAACCATGGCCGCACCGGTTAGTGTTGCGATATCTATGACGACGTCGGGGTTTTCCTCTGTTGCCGCTACCAAGGCATCAGCAAGTACAAGACGCCCCTCTGCGTCGGTATTCATCACTTCCACGGTCTTACCGCCTCGCATGGTGATGACGTCTGAAGGTTTGATACTGGTGGCTGAGGGCATATTTTCAGCCATGGCTAACCACCCCGTGACTTGGACGTTCAATCCAAGTTCAGCAACGGCGTGGACTACTGCACCGACCGTAGCAGCACCAGCCATATCCATTTTCATGGTTTCCATGGAGCCTGCTGGTTTCAGTGATATACCTCCACTGTCAAAGGTGATTCCTTTGCCAACCAGCGCGATATGGCCCTGGGGATTGTCGGGAGTGTAGTCGAGCTTTACTAACCGAGGCGGATTAGCTGATCCTTGTCCGACACCAAGTAGGCCTCCAAACCCGCCGTCTGCAAGCGCTTCCTCGTCGTAAATGGTCGCTTTGATCTTACTGTCTGCAACCAGTGCATCAATCTCTTCCGCGAATGTGCCAGGGAACAGATGGGAGGGGGCAGTGTTGACGAGGTCGCGTGTTACGAAAGTTGCACGCGCTACGACTGCTGCGCTTTGTACTAGGTCATGAGCGTCGGCAATGCTGGTCACAAACTTTAGAGAGAGATTCTCGTGGTCTTCTTCGGAGTCTTCAGCTGCTTTATATCCGGAGAATGAATAGGTTCCCAGGGCTGCTCCCTCTGCCACTGCCGTGAGGTGTGCGGCACTTTCTGCTGGTAATGCAAGCGTGATATCGGTGCTAGTCGACATTTTTGCAGTAGCAGCTCCAGCAGCACGTCGTAGGGCCTCAGCAGCAATATTGCCGGGTGTGGAATCATCCAATGTCGGACTGCCCTGGGCAGGGGGTTCGGTGGAACCGAGACCGGTGAGCACAACGAGCTGAGCCTCGAACTGTGTCACTGTCCCAGGAACACGTGTGACCTCGTCTGGTTTTCCTTTAACTCCGAGTGCTTCGAGTTGGTCCTGCAGAGTAGCAACAGCGGACTCATCAAGAGCGGGGGCGACAATGACAGGTCCGTCGTCTGTGGACTGAACGCCCAGCACCAGGGCTTCGGTCTTTTCAAGCGTCGTGGTGGTTGTCAATTGAGCGGTGAATTCCGCGATGAAATCAGTGGTAGCGGCATTTTGAGCCACGAAATCACGTCCTTTGAGTGTTTGGCGGAATAGAATTGATTGGCTTCTCCATCATAACGATGGCGGAGAACATCGGCGAAGGAATAAGCCAAGCATGCTAAGTGTTTTGTTAACGAAGTATTTTATGCAGCTTAAGCACTAGCTGAAAGTGAGGAGCCTGCGTGCTCGATCCGATTGATCTGATCCGTATGTCTTCAACTGCAAAGCAACTGTTGTCGGGCACGACGTCATCTGAGCAAGCCGCTGGCGATGATCCGACCATTCACGGTCTGGATATGCTGGTAGTGTTCTCTGGATATCTTGATGCTGGCAATGTCTCAACGCAACTGGAGAATGTACTGTTGGAACGCTTGGATCACCAGCGGATAGCTACATTCGATACAGATCAACTACTTGACTATCGTGCCCGACGCCCGCAACTACGCTTCGACGGGCGTCAATTTTTCGATTACGATGCACCGGAACTTGAACTGCATCTGTTAAAGGATCAGATGCAGCGCCCATTTCTGTTGCTAAGTGGTCCTGAGCCTGACTATCAGTGGGATCGTTTTGTTGCTGCCCTGATGTTACTTATCGAACAATTAGACGTTGGGCTCGTGAGTTTAGTGGATGCCATACCGTTGCCGGTCCCACATACTCGTCCGCTAGGGGTAACCACACACGGCAATGCCGAAGAATTGTTGGAAGGTCTGGCGACCTGGTCTCCTAAGGGACGCATTGCTGCGGGTGTAGCTCAACTTCTGGAATTACGAGTTGCTGAAGCAGGTAGAAGAGTCAGCGGTTATACCCTCCACGTGCCGCATTATTTAGCGGATGCAACCTATCCTCAGGCTGCTGTTGCTGCTTTGGAATATGTCGGGGCAGCAATGGAGCTACTGCTGCCCAGTGAGGAATTGCGAGAGTCCGGTCGAGATGTAGAGCAGCAAATTTCGGCACAGGTACAGAACCGTCCAGAAATAGCTTCCATGTTGCACCGGTTGGAAGAACGGTTCGACGACTATGCGGAGCAATATCAAGCTCGCTCGCTCTTACTGAACCGGGATCAGGACATGCCGAATGCCGACGAGATCGGCTCAGCTGTGGAAACCTATCTCAGTGATTATGTGCAGCAGGATGACGCGGGACTGAATCCAGAAGAGCGGGATGCTTTGGAGTACAAGGGTAAGGTGACTAAAGCGAAGCCGACCGATGCCCCCATGCGACCTTCACGTGCGGAAGTAGAACCTGGATCGATTTGGTTCATCGTTGACGAACCAAATGATGAAAATGGTGAAGGTAACGATTCCGATGGCGCAGGTCCTGACGACGAGTAAGTCATAACCCCACTCGTTTTCGTAGCCTCAATGGGGACTTATCCACAATTATTCATCTCGGGTCCCTGGAACGACAAATGTCTTTCATGCTGGACTCATGACGCAAAAGAACCAGCCTTCACATGCAAGCAATCCCCAAAACCCTGAAGAACCTCACCTCTATGTAATTCCAGGCAGTAGGAACGAACTCGAGGCTGATAATAATCGAATCGACGTCAGTTCCCCTGAAGAGGTTTTGGCGTATATCCAGTGCACTCTGGGTTTCGTCGCTAAGAATTCATTGGTTGTCGTGGCGTTTGCTGAAAGACAACTCTCAACAGTAGTTCGATGTGACCTGCCACAGCCTATTCGGCATATGTTGCGCTCCGATACACCGGAATGTGTCACGTATATGGATTTTGGATTAACAGAATCGCAAGAACTTCAACTGATGGCCGTCGGACGCC
>DHCMJ07802__coassemble_914_pt1 | contig 29283 bp, 23 predicted proteins | sample DHCMJ07802__metabat2_low_PE_015 | metagenome-assembled genome bin DHCMJ07802 | reverse complement strand
TATGACAATCACTCTAAGGTGGCTACCCATTACGCGGCCATGGATAAGGTCGCGCGCGCCAACGACAATGTTTCGGTTGTGTGCACCGGATGGGATCCCGGTCTATTTTCTATGAACCGTGTACTGGGACTCTCCTTATTCCCCGCCCCGGTACAGAACACCTTCTGGGGTAAAGGTTTGTCACAGGGCCACTCTGATGCTGTTCGCCAGGTTGCTGGTGTCCAGCGCGGTGTGCAGTACACGATTCCTGCGCAGTCGGCGATCGATCAAGCTCGTGCGAGTGAGGGGCAGGGCCTTTCGAAGACGACGTCGCACGAACGCATCGTGTATATCGTTGCCGATGAGGCCGAGCAGGATCGTATCCGCGAAGAGATCGTGACGATGCCAGACTACTTCGAACCCTATGACACAACCGTGCATTTCGTATCTGATGAGGAGTTCGAGCGCGATCATCAGGGGGCACCCCACGGTGGTTACGTCATCACGACCGGTAACCTGCAGGGCCATAATGCGAAAGTGGAGTTCAGTTTGGCGCTGGATTCCAATCCGAACTTTACGGCCGCAGCTATGGTCGCATTTGGACGTGCGGCTGCAGGGTTGAAAGACCAAGGCAATGTTGGCGCCTACACGGTGTTGGAAGTACCGCCGTACTTGCTGAGCCAGCAGTCTCTGGAGGACATGATGACAAGCGGCCTGGTCTAGCACGTCGCATCGCTTATCGCCCCGTTCCGGTTTACTTTCCGGAACGGGGCGTTTGTTTTCATCCGAATATTTTCGGCAGGGCTGAGCACTACGCAAAACTGCAAGTTTGGTGCACGATCCTCCAAAGACACACGTCATAACGTATGTCACACTTTCTTAAGGTGCGCGCACAGCTGCCTGGTGCCTGGTGCCCGGTGCCTGGTGCAAAGCACAAAACACCTGCCATATTGAGAACTGCCGTAGGAGATTTGAATGACAACAGAACATACCGCTACTGAGACCGTCTCCAGCGATACTATAAAACATTCCACCGAATTCTTGGTCATCGGAGCTGGCTCTGCTGGATCAGCTTTGACTCGACGACTGTTGGATGCGGGTCACCGAGTGACCCTGGTGGAAGCTGGCGACCAAGATATCAATCCAGATATTGATGATGTCTCACGGCTTGGTTTTCTCTGGGGCTCTGAGCAGGATTGGAACTATTACACTGAACCCCAACCTGGTTTGGCTGGGCGTCGTATACATATTCCACGCGGCAAAGTCATGGGCGGCTCCCATGCTTTGAACGCCACCATTTGGGTGCGCGGTGATAGTTCAGATTATGATGCATGGGCGGACAACGGCTGTCCTGGTTGGTCTTGGAATGAAGTCTTGCCCTATTTCAAAGCTATTGAAACCTACCTCGACGGCGACCCGGAGGTCCGCGGACACGAGGGTCTGCTTGATGTGACTACTGACTACCCGCACCATCCGATCCAGCAAGCAATGTACGACGCCACCGTGGAAGAAGGAATCGCAGAAAACCCGGATTACAATTCCGGGTCGGTAGAAGGCGTCGGCTGGATGCAACTAAACATCCGTGACCACAAGCGCTTCAACACATGGCGCGCCTACCTCAAACCTATTGCAAGTCATAAAAACCTAACGCTCATCACTGGCGTCCAAGCTCGCAGGCTGCTGATACAAAATAATGTTGTCACTGGCGCAGAGTTCACCAGGGCGGGCGAGACTTTTACGATTGAGGCTGAAGAAGTCGTCCTGACAGCCGGCGCCATCGGTTCCCCTGAGCTTCTTTTGCGCTCAGGTATCGGTCCAGCAGGACACCTAAAAACTGTAGGAGTCGAGGTAGCGTTGGATTTGCCGGGCGTTGGTCAGAACTTGCACGACCATCTGCTGGCCCCTGTCATTTGTACGACGAAAAAGCCGCTGCCCCCGCCAGAAGAAGCCGCCGCTCAAGTACATTACTGGGCCAAGTCGACGCCTGAGCTGTCACTGCCAGATACCCAGCCCATCTTCTTCTCGGTTCCGATGTACACCGACACCGCCAGCATCCCGATGTCTGGTCCTGAATCGGCGTTTTCCTTGCTTGCTGGCATTGTCCGGCCTGCTTCACGCGGTTCTGTTACCCTGTCTGGTCCAAAGCCTGATGACCCAGTAAAAATTGATATTGGTGCCTACAACGAGCAAGAAGATCTGGAGGCTATGAAATTTTCTCTGCGTCAGTGTAGATCAATCGCTGCCCAACCGGCTCTTGCAGTGTGGGAAAGTACCGAGCTATTTCCTGGAGCAGAGGTAGATGATTCTGACGAGGCTTTGGAGAGTTATATCCGTGCAACCACCACAACCTACCATCACCAAGTGGGGACTTGCGCGATGGGCACTGGGCCGCAAGCAGTTGTGGATCCTACAAGTTTCAGAGTCCACGGCGTAGCAGGCCTGCGGGTAGCAGACGCCAGTATCATGCCCCGAGTCACAACCGGGAACACGAATGCACCGGCTGTGCTCATCGGCGAAAAGGCTGCTACTTCAATAACTGGGGTTTTTCCTACTGAGCACTAAACGAGCCTGCTGGTGAAGAACGCTTAACAGCTTCGCCCCGCTACCACTGAGATTCTGGTGATAGCGGGGCGAAGTGCGTCTCACAGCAGCACGCTGTGTTGTTGGACTTAGGAAGCCAAGGTATTGATGATGCGGTTCAGGGTCGCTGATGGACGCATGACTTCGGAAGTCATGTCGTTATTTGGGTAGTAGTAACCGTTGATGGAAACTTCCTTGCCCTGAACTTCATTGAGTTCTTTGACGATGGCTTCTTCATTGGCGCGCAGTTCTTCAGCAACTGGTTTGATCGCTGCAGCCAGATCGGCGTCTTCAGTCTGTGCTGCCAGCGCTTCGGACCAGTACAGCGCCACATAGAAGTGCGAACCACGGTTATCGAGTTCCCCGACTTTACGTGACGGTGAGCGACCTTCTTCAAGGTAGAGCCCTGTGCCAGCATCGAGTGCATCGGCCAAGACCTGTGCTCGGGAGTTGTCGGTAGCTGTTGCTAGGTGTTCAAAGGAAACAGCCAGTGCCAGGAACTCGCCCAGCGAATCCCAGCGCAAGTGGTTTTCTTCAAGTAACTGTTCGACGTGTTTTGGTGCGGAACCGCCAGCGCCGGTTTCAAAGAGTCCGCCACCGTTGAGCAACGGAACGATCGACAACATTTTGGCCGAGGTTCCCAGTTCGAGGATCGGGAAGAGGTCGGTCAGGTAGTCACGCAAGACGTTACCGGTCACCGAGATGGTGTCTTCGCCCTTGCGCAGACGGTCGACGGTGTACTGGGTTGCACGTTCTGGGGCCATAATCTTGATTTCAAGACCATCGGTATCGTGATCGGCAAGGTACGTTTTTACCTTTTCGATCAGCTGTGCATCGTGTGCACGTTCGGCATCCAACCAGAAGATCGCCGGGGTCTGCGTTGCACGAGCACGAGTAACGGCCAGTTTGACCCAGTCACGGACGGGAACATCTTTGGTCTGAATCGCGCGCCAGATGTCACCGGTTTCAACCTGGTGGCTCAGCAACACGTTGTCTGAGGAGTCCACAACCTCCATGGTGCCGTCTGCCTCCATGACAAAGGTTTTATCATGGGAGCCGTATTCTTCGGCCTTCTGCGCCATGAGTCCAACGTTTGGCACAGTGCCCATGGTAGTTGGGTCGAATGCGCCGTTTACGCGGCAGTCTTCGATGACTACCTGGAAAACACCGGCGTAGGAGGAGTCTGGAATAACCGCCAGCGTGTCCTGTGTTTCGTCATTCTTATTCCACATCTTGCCGCCGGAGCGAATCATGGCTGGCATGGACGCGTCAACGATCACGTCGGATGGGACATGGAGGTTGGTGATGCCGCGGTGTGAGTTCACCATGGCCAGGTCTGGGCCGTTGTTATAAGCGTCCACGATTTCGTTGCGAACGCCTTCGGCGATGTCAGTGTTCAAGTCGCTGAGGCCTGCTTCAATGCCAGCCAGACCGTTGTTTGCCGAAAGTCCGGCTTCTTGTAGCTGTGGTCCGAATTTCCGGAAGACTTCTGGGAAGTATGCTTTGACGATGTGGCCAAATAATACCGGATCCGAGACCTTCATCATGGTGGCCTTCAGGTGTGCAGAGAAGAGCACGCCTTCATCCTTGGCGCGTTTGATCTGTTCCGCCAGAAACGCGTCGAGGGCTTTGGCGGACATAAACGTGGAGTCAACGATTTCGTCTTTGAGAACCTTCAGGCCCTCTTTGAGGACTGTGACGTTGCCATTGGCATCAGTGTGACGAATAGTCAGGGTGTCGTTCTGACCGATGGTGACTGACTGCTCGTTGGAGAAGAAGTCATCGTTGCCCATAGTGGCCACGTTGGTTTTCGAGTTCTTGGACCATTCGCCCATGGAGTGTGGGTTGTTCTTAGCGAACTGTTTGACTGCACGTGGGGCGCGACGGTCAGAGTTTCCTTCGCGCAACACGGGGTTTACGGCGGACCCCATAGCTGTGGAATAGCGCTCCCGGATGTCACGTTCTTCGTCGGTGGTGACTTCATAGGGGAATTCTGGCAGATCAAAACCTGCAGCCTGGAGCTCTTTGACGGCTGCGACAAGCTGTGGCACTGACGCCGAGATATTCGGCAGCTTGATAATGTTTGCGTCTTCTTCTTTAACAAGTTCACCAAGTTCTGCCAGTGAATCGTTGACCTGCTGATCTTCTGGCAACACGTCGTTAAAAGCGGCCAGGATACGGCCGGCAAGGGAGATATCCCGTGTTTCCAGTTCTACACCGGCTTTGGAAGCAAATGCGCGAACGATTGGCAAAAAGGATGCAGTTGCCAACATTGGTGCTTCGTCGGTGTAGGTGTAAATAATCTTTGACATAGATGAATTATCTCCTCATGATTCAAGCGCCCTATTGGGTGCAGGGCACCTCACAATTCCTCATCCAATCTAACGCACCTTGAAGCGCCCCAAGACAGATTTGCGGTTTTTGGGCTGGGGTTAAGCCGCCTGCGTTTGAGTTTCGTGGAAAACCTTGACTTAGCGTGTTCAAGATGCGTCCCACGTCACTTCGGGGTGATGGGAATCCAGAGTTCAGCTGTGCCCTGATCGCCGGTTGCATTGAGTTTGGCTGCTAGCAGCTGTGGGCCTGGCGCCCATTCGTAGGGGTTTGCTGGGAACCATTCCGTGGCTGCTGTGGCCCAGAGCTGTTGAAACGCCTCAGGAACTTTCCCTTCGGTTGAAAAGACCACCCACTGCCCTGCCGGAACATGCCGTACCTCGGTGTCCTCGGGCGGGGTCGCGGTCGTTGCGACCGCATGCCAGTAAAGCGCTTGGGTGTCATCGTCGAGATATTCCGTGGCGCTGAGTGTGCCCGCGGGTTCGATATTCGACAATTCCTTCAGCGCCTTGACCTGATCGCGATCTAGGCTGCGCTCAAACTGCGCAATAGCGTCGTTTTCACCCAGGTGGATCACGGGTACTTGGGTACTGTAACCAACCAGTTGGAAGGCGTCTTTTTCTACGATGCGGTAGGGCACGTTGGTGCTCCCTTCAATCTTTAGATGAATCTTCAATTGGGATTGAGAGTTCAGTACTGCACCGGGTTGGCGCGCTTGGGTCGGTGTCATGCCGTGAAAAACCTTAAAAGCTCGGGTGAAGGCATCGGCAGACCCGTAACCGTAGGTGATGGCGGTATCGAGGACCGATTCGCCTGCCACGATCTTCGCGGTCGCTGCGGTCAATCGGCGGTTGCGAATGTATTCGGAAAGTGGCATTCCCGATAACGTGGCAAATATGCGTCGAAAATGATATTCCGACGTGTAGGCAATACCGGCGATTTCTGTGCCGGTGATGTCTTCAGTGAGGTGGTTCTCGATGTGGGCTATCGCCGCGTTCCATTCGTGCATGGCGTCCTCTCAATCTGTCTTCCACCCTATGGATTCTTTCGAGCCCACACCCGATCTTTCATGCCCGTTGTGGTGGGGTGATAGTTAGGCGTTAGATGCCGAGGATAGCTTTGGCAATCAAAAAGTAGACGATCAGCCCCAGCGCATCAACAACGGTCGAAATAAATGGGTTGGAAAAGACCGCGGGGTCGACTCCGATTTTGGAGGCAATAAGTGGCATGATGGACCCCACGGAAGCAGCCAAGGTACAAATAACCACCAGCGTCGCACCGATGACTATTCCGAGTTCGACGTCGAAGAAGATCGAAGCTCCGATGAACCCCAGTGTCCCCAGAAGCAACCCAAGCGTAAGACCGACCAGCGCCTCCCGAGAGATCACTCGCAGGAAGTCTCGTGTGGTGACTTGGCTCAAGGCAATCGCACGGGTCACGGTCGTGGCCGCCTGGTTGCCGGTATTTCCACCGGTGCCGGTCAGCAGTGGCACAAAGAGCGTCAGAACAACCATGGCAGCCAACGTGTCTTCAAAATAGTCGAGAACTTGTACGGTCAGCACAGCCCCGATACCCAGCACTAGCAACCAGGTCACACGTGATTTGACCAAGTGCATAACCGAGGTCGACAAATACGGTTGCCCCAGTGGTTCGGCACCACCGGAGCGGAAGGTGTCTTCGGACTCTTCTTCTTCCAGAATCTGTTGGGCATCTGCCACGGTCAGCATGCCGATCAGCCGGTCTGCTTCGTCCACCACGGGTAACGCCTGGACACGATCGTGCACCACGGTCCGTGCGGCGTCTTCAGCATCGTCGTGGGCGTGGACGGTCTCGGTGGGCTCCATGATATCGGCAACCAGTTCATCTGGTTCAGCACGCACCAACTGTGGTAGGTGCACCAAACCCAGAACTTTATGCGATGTGGACCCCACCGGCAGCACGGACAGGTGATCAATCTCGTGTTCAGCTACGGTGACGTCGCGAATAATGTTCAGGGCCGTTGCCGCCGACATATTCGGTGTGAGCTCCTGGGGTACAGCCGCCATCCGGCGTCCCACCGAATCTTCGGGGTAGCCCAGGATCTTGCCGGCCGCATTGCGTTGGGTTTCCCCCAGACTGGCAAGGAGTCGCTGCGCAACCTCTGCAGGTACTTCGTCGACGAGACGCGCCTGGGTGGAGGATTGCAGTTGGGAGAACAGATCCTGGGTGTGCTCGTCTGCCAACCCGTCAATCAAATCCGATTGCAAGGAGGGCTCCATGTTGCCGAAGACTTCGACGGCAACATCTTTATCCAACAGCCGGAAGGCCACCGGCATGATTGCCGGCGGTGTTCTATCCAAAACCCGTTCTACCGTTGCTACGCGCATGTCTCGCAACAGTTCAGCCGCGGTCGCATATTCTTTGGAACGTAGCAGGTCCCAAAGTTCTTCCTCTTGCTCCGCGAATACTGCTTCAGCTGATTTGAGATCCGACATACGTACCCCTTAGCTATTCCGGTGGGTGGTTATCCGTGGTAGAAGTGGCGGGCACCGGTGAGGTACATGGTGACCCCCGCAGCATTGGCAGCCTCGATCACGTCGTTATCGCGCATCGAACCGCCCGGTTGTACCACGGCGCGGACCCCAGCATCAATCAGAATCTGCAGTCCATCTGCAAACGGGAAGAACGCATCTGACGCAGCAACAGAACCAGTAGCGCGATCAGGCGCCCCCGCTCCAGACACATTTTCCGCACCACCCGGTGCAGAAACGTCTTGTGCCCCGGTCGATGCCGCGCCCAAGGTGTTGGCACGTTCAATGGCCAGGCGGCAGGAGTCCAACCGATTGACTTGCCCCATACCGATGCCAACGGCGGCCCGGTTTGACGCCAGCAAGATCGCGTTTGATTTTGGTGCTCGTACTGCTTGCCAAGCGAAGACGAGATCCTGCATTGTCTGTTCGTCGGCGGGCTGGCCGGCAGCAAGTTCCCAGTTCACGGGGTCATCGCCGGCTGCCTGATAGATATCAGAATCTTGGACGAGCATGCCGCCGGAAACCTGCTTAAATTCTTTGGTTTCTGGAACAAATCCTTCCGGGAGTTCCAGCAGTCGAATATTCTTCTTCGCCGACAGAACTTCACGAGCTTCCGGGCTAAATCCGGGAGCAACGACGACCTCGGTAAAAATGTCTTTGACCTGTTGGGCCATCGCCGCTGATACGGTCCGGTTTGCTGCAATAACACCACCAAATGCTGACACTGGATCGGTCGCGTGCGCTTTGCGGTGTGCGTCAGCGATCGCGTCGTTGGCATCGTTGGAGGCTACACCGAGTCCACACGGGTTGGCGTGTTTGATCACCGAGACCGCGGGTTCGGTGAAAGCATAGGCTGCACGAACTGCGGCGTCGGCATCAACATAGTTATTGAAGCTCATCGCTTTGCCATGCAACAGATTGGCTTGGGCAATACCGGGAGCGGCAGTGGCCGCGGTGTAGATCGCTGCCGGCTGGTGCGGGTTTTCACCGTAGCGAAGTGAGTCTTTCAGCTCCAGCGCGTGTCCGGTGTATGCGGGGTGATCGGCGTCATCGAAGTTCTCGGCCATCCAGGCAGCCACCGCAGTGTCATATGACGCGGTGTGGGCGAAGGCTTCAACGGCTAGTCGACGGCGATCTTCGAGGCTGAATCCGCCATTTGCCACGGCTGTGAGGATGTCATGATAGGCCTCTGGGTTGGTGACGATCGCCACCGAACCATGATTCTTAGCTGCTGCGCGAACCATAGTCGGTCCGCCGATGTCGATCTGTTCGATGGCTTCCCGCTGGGTAGCGCCTGAGGTAACAGTTTCCACAAACGGGTAGAGGTTGACCACCACGAGGTCAAACGGAGCAATGTCATGTTCGGTCAGCTGATTCATGTGGTCGGGCACATTTTTATCAGCGAGCACACCAGCGTGGATGAAGGGGTGCAGCGTTTTGACGCGACCTCCCAGCACTTCAGGGAAGCCGGTAACCTGGGAAACCTCGGTGACGGGCACGCCTGCAGATTGGACCATCGCGGCAGTTGAACCGGTAGAGACAATTTCGACTCCGGCACTTGAGAGACCCTGAGCCAGTTCGGCTAATCCTGATTTGTCATAGACGGATAGTAACGCGCGTTTTACCGGGATTTGATCCAGCATATTGGTCACAGGGTGCTCCTTATACAGTGTTTGCTAACCGTTTGCGGTTCAACTCTACCCGCGTCATTCTAGCGCGGTTTGGCATACGAACGGATCAGTGCCGTCGGTGGGGTGCCGGTGGCCAACACGGCCAGATTCTCAAGCAACATCTGCCGTTCGGCGCGTTTAATGTTCTCGTGTAAGCGTGCTTCGTCATCGTCTGCAGCAATGGTCACGGCCCGCTGGTCGAGGATGGGCCCGGTGTCGACTCCAGCATCGACCAGGTGCAGGGTGGTGCCGGTCACCACAACACCGGCGGCGAGCGCATCGGCAACAGCTCGGGCACCGGGGAAGGCTGGCAGCAATGCTGGATGTGTGTTGATAAATTGTCCGGCAAATCGCTCGATGAATGATTCCCCTACGATACGCATCAGCCCCGAGGACAATATGACGTCCGGCTGATATGCGGCTACTGTCTTTGCCAAAGCTACAGTCCATGCACCGCGAGAGTCATACGCCTGGTAATCGACCACAAATGTCGGGATGTCGGCTTCTTGTGCACGAATGAGCCCGTAGGCATCGTGAACGTCGGAGCCAGCTGCAACGATATCGAGGTCGAGGTCTCCGGTGGCCACGGCGTCAATAACTGCCTGAAAATTGGATCCGGAACCAGAAAGTAATACCACCAAGCGCATAGTGTCCAGTGTAAAGAAAAGCTAGCTAAGCTGGTGTATTGACGGACAGAAGTCTTTGCAGGAAGGCGCCATCGGTGAGTGAACAAGAGCAACCATCCCATCGACGCAAGGTCGCCGACGCCATTTTATGGATTGTTGCGGCAATGATTGCCACCTATGCCGCTATGACGCTGCCACTGCCCTACAAGGTTGCCGCCCCCGTTTTGGCAATTGCTGGCGTAGTAGCGGCCATCCGGTTATTTCGGTTGGCCGCCAAGGGTGAACACACAATGCTGGTGTGGCTTGCTGGCACGGCTGGTTTGGTGGGCGCTGTATTTTTTGGTGGTGTCGCGACGTCGCAAGTTATTATGTGGGGGCCCACGCAGAGCTACGAGCAGTGTTTATCCGAAGCTCTGACTGATCGGGCGTTGGTGACGTGTGAGGAGCAGTATTCTCACAGTCTGTGGGATTAATCCAACTCTTTTATGACGCTGCGTCGATAGTACAGAGCACCCTGTGACAGTGGTGCCAGTGCATATCCGATAGCCGTGCCGATCCCAATGTGGGCTGCGAAGAGCCCGGATGTCAGCAGTACCGGTGGCCCGACAGAGCTTAGGTCACCGATCGCCCAGGAGCCCCCCGAAATCAACATGACGAGCATGCATAGCAGTCCCGCTGTCAGACCGATCACTGTGCCGGTAGCGACCACTGCTACGGTGATGGCGGTGGGGTGATTCGAGATTTTGGCGATGATGGCATCTTCCAAATGATTTTCACCCACTCCGAAGAACCACCAACCAGCAACAATTCCGGCTATCGCAAGCAATAAGAGAATCCACCAGTGATCTTGCAGATTTTGTTCGGTGGGGATTGCCGCGAATATCGGTAGTGCTGGTTGCGGTCCAGCAAGCGTGCCAGCTGGTGAGACAACTGTTCCGCCAAGGCTAAAGCCGGCACCGGTCAAATAACCCAGTGTCCATGCTGCGACGTTGGGCAAGACCAGCATTTGCAACACGGTTACAATGAATCCGCCAACGATACCAGCATCGAGGCGCTGATAGACGTCGGCTACTTCTGCCCAATGGATCCCGAGTTGGACTGTCATCGCGATCGAAGCGATCGCCCAGGCACCGGCCAGGCTCATGACCCCGGCACGCAGTACAGCCCAAAGATAGTGGCTGAGATTTCGAGCAGTATCGGAGAACCTTTCGACACGGTCACCGATAGCCAGGGCTATTGGTCTACGGAAATACCGGAGCACCCCCCAGGTGTAGCCGATCACGAATACCGCACCGGGGATAAGCGTGGCTACGGCAGTGTTTATGATGACGGTGTCCAGGTTGACCAGTGTGGTGGTCCCCCAAACAAAAAACATGTATGCGGCAATTGCTCCAACGGTAGGCTTCCACAGCGATTTCAGCTGGGAAGCTTTGGCCAGCCTGCCCCCGGCCCGCCTGGCGAGCAGCAACCAGACGAATAACAAGCCCAGCGGGATGAACCACCAAGTGCCCTCAACTTGCTCCGTATCGATATTGAAGAGTTCGAGGGGCACGCCGTAACTAGACAACCACGTATAAGCACCGATAGCCCCGGCTTCTCCCAGGGGCATCTCAGCGAAAGCTCCGGTGAGCCACATGATGGCCAACGGCACCACGATGATTGCCGCACCAAGAAAGGCCGCGGCCAATGACTCCACGATGCCTTGTAACCACAGGGGCATGGGGAAGGATTTGGTGTCGGTCGTGGTGTTACTCATCATCTCCTATGGTGCCACTTGGAACGGCTTTGCGGACTGACCGGCACGACGCTAAAGGTGACTATGAGGAAACTCTGAGAAAATTTTTGCAACGTGGTGCAGGGCGGCTAGATTTTAGCCTAAGATAAAAACCCAGAAGACAACGGCTGTCTGGGTGGTTAGCCGCGTCTTTTCCCGGTATCGCCGAGCCAGCCACTGACGATGCTTGAGGAAGGTTACGACATGGAACCCGGTTTAGCCCAGATTAGAGAAGAAGTACTGCGCCGCAACCCTGGTGAAACCGAATTCTTTCAAGCGGTCGATGAAATCTTCGCCAGCCTCAGCCCAGTTATGCAGCGTCATCCCGAATATGTCGAGCACGGCATTCTGCGACGCATGGTCGAGCCAGAGCGCCAAATCATTTTCCGTGTCCCCTGGGTGGACGACAAGGGCGTAGTCAAAGTCAACCGCGGTTTCCGCGTGGAGTTCAATTCTGCCCTTGGTCCATACAAAGGTGGCATTCGTTTCCACCCTTCCGTGTACCTGGGCATCATGAAATTTCTCGGGTTCGAGCAGGTATTCAAAAACTCATTGACCGGCATGCCAATTGGTGGTGCCAAAGGCGGAGCTGATTTCAATCCCGCGGGACGCTCCGAAGGCGAAATCATGCGGTTCTGCCAGTCGTTTATGACCGAGCTGTACCGCCACATTGGTCAACACACGGACGTTCCGGCCGGCGACATCGGCGTCGGCACCCGCGAGATCGGTTTCATGTTTGGTCAATATCGGCGTATCACAAACCGTTTTGAGTCCGGCGCGTTTACCGGCAAAGGTGTCTCCTGGGGCGGTTCCTTGGTTCGTCCCGAAGCTACCGGCAACGGTGTAGTCATGTTTGCCAATCAAATGTTGAAGACCCAAGGCACCTCACTCGACGGTGCCACCGTGACGATCTCCGGTTCTGGCAATGTTGCTGTCAACGCGATCGACTACGCACAGCAGCTGGGCGCCACCGTCATTACCGCCTCGGATTCTTCCGGTTACGTGGTCGATGAACAAGGCATTGATATCGATCTGCTCCACCAGGTCAAAACTGTCGAACGTGGACGTATCTCGGACTACGCCGAACGACGGAAGAACGCACGCTTTATTGCCGATGGCTCCGTCTGGGATGTTCCCGTTGATGTAGCACTCCCCTGCGCTACGCAGAACGAATTGAACGGTGACGACGCAAACACCTTGGTCAAAAACGGGGTCAAGGCAGTAGCAGAAGGTGCCAACATGCCTTCCACACATAATGCGATAGCAACCTTCCGGGAAGCGGAAATCCTCTTTGGTCCGGGCAAAGCAGCCAACGCAGGAGGTGTTGCTACCTCGGCGTTAGAGATGCAACAAAACGCGTCTCGTGACACCTGGAGTTTCGACTACACCCACAGCCGGTTAGAAGAAAACATGGCAGAGATCCATGATCGGTGCATCGCCACCGCCGAAGACTTCGGTCATCCAGGCGACTATGTGACTGGTGCAAACATTGCAAGCTTCCTCAAAGTTGCCGACGCGATGATTGCCCAGGGCATTATCTAAGCTTGGCTATCTCGGCGCGCTGCTGTTCACTCAGCCGCACCGGACGACCAGACTCTTGCCCCACGAACACCATTGTTGAGGTAGCACTGACCGCGATATCGTCACCATCATAGAAAGCGTAGGAGACTTCTACCGATGCACCCTTGACCTTATCCACACCGACTTCTACATGTACCGGCACACCACGATAGGGTAATTGGCGACGATATTTCACGGTGTGCTCAGCAATCAACGTCATGACGCTTTCTCCCACCCCTGCCAACAGATTAACGTGTGGTGTGGGAGTCGTTTCGTCGAGTGTTCCAGTGCCCGAGGGGATGCCAAACGCCAGAACACGGGCTTCTTCCATCAAACGCACAATTTGGACATTATTGATGTGGCCGTAGGCGTCCATATCGCCCCAGCGCAACGGAATCTCCAGCGCGATCATGGTTCCTCCTGTATGTCGTGTGGAAGATCTTGGGTAAATTCTGGGTAATCGACCCGGAGCTCAGCAACAGTCAGCTGTTCTTCTGCGGTCACAGAGTGCGGCCACGCCAAAGGTGCATGTTCCCGCGGCGGCATGACACCGGAGTTCTCCAGTTGGAACGAAATGGCAGCACCATCTGGGCCATAAGCCCACGAAATACCGGCAGTAGCTTGCTGCGTATTCTCGGCGCGACCGCCCGCCAACAATGCTTCTGTGGCAGACAACTGACGAATCGCAATCGCATCAACCCTGCCTGGATGGTGATGTGCAAAATGCGTATAGATCTCCGGGTCGTGTTGCCCGTCATCTCCCACCAGCGTCCAGGTGAGCTGCGGGAAATCTTCCGCAAGCCGAGCCAATGTATTGACTTTATGTGCCATACCCGATCGAAACCACCGATCCTCGGTCGGTCCCCACGAAGTCAACAGCATCGGGCCCAGGGGAAACAGGTGACGGGTCATAAAACGGGTCAAAGTTTCTGCCACGTTCCACGGACCAGTCGAAACATAGAACACCGGAGTACCGGCATGTTTTTCCGCTAACCGGTTCAACATCACCGGCATACCGGCAACCGGGCGTCGAGCATGTTCATCGATCAAAAAGGAGTTCCAGGCAGCAGTGAATGGTCGTGGTAGAGCCGTTACCCACACGGTGTCATCAACATCGCAAATAATGGCGTTCGTGGTGTCGTCACCGATGATGAGAACGTCCTGACTGCGAGATTCTTCGTCACCAACATGGACAGTGACGGTCGCCCAGCCCGGGGACAGTGACGTCTCAATCCGTGCATCGACCACCCCGTTGCGGTCGGCGCGTACCTGATGGCGCTCACCATTGACCTCGATGACCACCTTGGCATAGGCGATGGGCGGTGACACAAAGTTCTGCCATCCCCGCACTCCGTCACGCAGAATTTGGGTGACATATTCGACTTCGCTCCACTGAGGTTTAGACAGTAACACCCGAGAAAAGATTCGAACCCAACGCGTTGAGCCATACCCGGTAAACGACAAGATACGCGGGATGTCTCCACGCTTACGAGAACGCTGGCGTCGCTTTTTCTGGAAACTGTAATAGGCCAGGGTCGCGAGTTGCTCCGGAGGGGATGCCTCATCTGCCACAGCAGGGGCCTGCCGCGGAATAGTCGGAAAATGATAAGTTTTACGACGACGCGTCATAGTCTTGTTGGTTCCACTCCTTGGTTACCTCCACAGTCTAATACGTTTCTCCACGCTGGTTTATGGTTGGTGTCATGTCCAATTTGCGCACCCTCGCACTCCATGCGGCCCGCGAGCCCGCCGCATTACTCGCCGAGGCGTTTGCCTCAGGCGCTGTCGTGGCCGAACAGAAAACCAATCAACACGATCTCGTCTCCACCTGGGACCGCCGGGTCGAGGAAATGCTCAAGACCAGCTTGGCCGGCCACAACGCGGTTTTCTGGGGCGAGGAAACCGGCCGTCAATCCCACGCCGGACCCGGTCAAGTGGAATGGATTATTGATCCGATCGACGGCACCAGCAACTTCGTTCACGGGTACCCGATGTTTTCTATCTCGATCGCCGCTGCCATCGATAATGCAGTTGTGGCAGGCGTCGTCGTGGAGCCTGTCACCGGTACCGAATTCTCTGCAGATGCCTCTGGTGCATACCGCAATGATGAGCGAATCGTTGTTCGTCCGGCTCCTGGTCACGAAACCGATTACAATCTGATCACCTCATTTCCTGCTGCCGAAGTATTGCATCGTGCACCCGAAGCGACCGCACTGTTTGGTGAGCTCGTCACCAACTTCGCCACGGTACGGCGCTTGGTTTCTGGCGCACTCGAGCTATGCCATGCAGCCTGTGGGATAGCCGACGCCGTTCTGGGGGTCGATACCCAACCTTGGGATGTCGCAGCGGGATCGTATATTTTACGTCAGGCGGGTGGACGCTACATCACAGCAACCGATGGGCCACCACATCTAGCAGACCACTATGTTGCACTAGCGCCAGGCCGCGAATCAGCGGTGCTTACCTCAGTCTTCGACTCAATTCAAAGATTGTGACGACCGCGCACGCAATGGTAGCGCGCCCTGGTAGAAACCAGCAGAATAGACAGTATGAGCGCCTACATGTTTGAACACGAAAAAGACCAGCCGGTTCTGCACCTCAACACCGAACAATGCAAACGACTCTTGCAACACACCCGCCACGGTCGATTAGCTTTCATGGCCGACGGGCGTGTGGAGGTCTTTCCGGTCAACTATGCTTTCGACGGCGAGAACCTGTATTTTCGTACCGCTCCGGGCGCTAAGCTACTAGCTGCTCAGTCCGAGGCGTTGGTTGCTTTTGAAACCGACGGCATCTTGCCAGACGAAGCCTGGTCGGTCGTTGTTCGCGGCAACATCAACACCGTTACCGAAGACAACGTCGACTATGTCCGTGGTCTTGGGGTGGCTCCCTGGGTACCCACCTACAAAGATTTCTTTGTCTCGTTGAGCATCGACGAACTTTCCGGTCGGCATTTTATTTTTGCTCGGCAGCCAGAACGTGGTGAGAAAGAGTTTAGCTACGATCCAGACCAACCCACCGCAGTCCCACCAGAAGATCCGGACCCCACACAGCTCTCTCGTTAAGCTGCATCCACAGACCCGTCACACCGGATTGCTTTCAGGGGTAAGGTTTGTAAGCAGTTTGACTAGATCACCGATATGCAAGGAACGAGGATGTCTGGTTCGGAGTATGAACGCGAAGTGACCGTGGCACCGGGTCCATCGAAGTCACAGATTCGACGGTGGCGCAGATATTTGGCAGACGAAATTGCTGAAGGTCAGATTTACCGAGATCTCGCCCACCGGAGCCAGAAACCAGAAAAAGCAATCCTGCTCGGCCTCGCCGACGCTGAAGACCGTCATGCCCAACATTGGCGCGACCTCTTGGGCGAATATGCTGAAACGCGGCGACGTCCAAGTTTGCATCGGGCACTGCTGCGTATTTTGGCACGGATGTTCGGTTCGGTCTTTGTGTTAGCACTTATGCAGCGTTCCGAGTCGAATACACCTTATAAGACGGATTCCGAAGTCCCCCGTGAAATTGCCGCCGACGAAGCCATCCACGAAGAGGTGGTTCGAGGCCTCGCCGCCCGTGGACGCGAAACCATGGCCGGAAATTTTCGTGCCGCTGTCTTTGGCGCCAACGACGGTTTGGTCTCGAATCTGGCCCTGGTCATGGGCGTTGGTGCGACCGGTATAGCCCCGTCAGTCGTTTTGTTCACGGGTCTTGCAGGCCTCTTGGCCGGAGCGCTAAGTATGGGTGCAGGGGAATACGTTTCGGTACGCTCCCAGCGCGAACTCCTGGAAGCTTCGCACCCCACTCACATCACGCTACGGGCAGCAAAACACTTAGATATCGAACAGAACGAACTTGAACTGGTGTACCAAGCACGCGGTATGACGCCCGAGGATGCTAGCCACCGGGCGCTAGAGCGTCTCGGGTACCTCAATTGCGATTGCAACCCGAGCTTTTCTGCCCGACCCGATGGGTCGCAAGGCCCGGAGGCCGAGCTGCAACAAGAAGAGTTTGAGGCAGTTGGAAACCCCTGGAAAGTCGCATTCTCATCGTTTCTCTTCTTCTCTTCCGGTGCCATTATTCCGGTCCTTCCCTTTGTCTTTGGCGCTTCCGGTATCGCTGCCCTCAGCTGGGCCCTGGGACTCGTCTCACTGGCGTTACTTATAACCGGCGGTATTGTCGGCCTGTTATCCGGTGCAGCCCCAGGCAAGCGCGCACTACGCCAGCTTGCCATCGGGCTGGGTGCTGCAGGTGTGACATACGTGTTGGGCCTGATCTTTCAGATATAGCAACCACGGCACACCGTGAGTGTGCACAAGATACACTGCTGTGCAGAAGAGGCCTATGCTCGAAGCATTAACTGTCTTGGCTCCGATGTTCATGATCTTTGGCGTCGGCTTTGTTGCAGGCTACAACAGCCGATTCCAACAGGCGGCAACAGGACTCAACGACTTTGTCTTTTCCATCGCCTTACCGTGTTTCATCTACATCTCGATTGCCACCGCCGAGCTGCCGGAATCATTTCCGTGGCATGTGTGGGCCCTGGCGCTGATTTTTCCTGCCGTCTTTTCAATACTGGTTTACTATGGCACGCGCTGGCTCACACCGCAGCACCGTAGGCAAGCTGCACCGCTGTCCCTGAGTTCCTCCTACGGAAATGTTGGCTACTTCGGCATTCCCATGACTATCGCCTTGCTCGGTACGGATGCTGCTGTGCCGGCTGCCATCGTACACTTGTTACACAACTTGGTGTTTCTCATTGGTTACCCTGTCATTCGTGGAAACCCTCACGACACAGCAGAAAGTGCCTCGCGGCCCGCTTCCAACCGCAGTACGCTCCAACGGGTCGGGCAAGAAATTCTCACACGAGCAGTGCTGAGTCCCGTGACGGTTTCTACGTTGCTTGGCATCACAGTGGCCGCTTTGGCTCTGCCTGTGCCCGAGGTGGTAACCGGCAGCATTCAGCTGCTGGGAGCCACCGCTATTCCTCTGGCACTGTTTTCCGTCGGCATTGCCATGCATCCGGCTCTGCAGAGTTTGCGCTCGGGTGGGCTCTCGCTAGGACTCGTAGCAACGGGTATCCTGCTCAAAAATGTGATGTTCCCGTTGGCCACACTCGGGCTTGCCTGGATGTTCCGAGATGCAATGGGCTCAGGATGGTTCGGTACCGTGATCTTGATGGCTGCCATGCCTATGTCGACCTCGGGCTATATTCTTTCCGAACGCTATGATGCTTCGGGAGATCTGGCAGCTGCTGTGCTTGCGGGGACTACTGTGCTATCCATTATAACCGTGCCATTACTCGCCGCGACACTGCTCTAGCGCAACACTGAGCGCATACGGCTCGGAGCGAGTTCCGCGGTGTCGAACGTTCCGGCGGCGGCATACTCCTTCAGTGCTTGGTAGACCGCAGCAACCGCAGGATTCCGCAGGGATTCTTGACGCACGACCGCCCAAAAGGTAGCCGGATAACCGAATTCTTTGTCGAGTACGGAAACAAGACTCGGATGAGAACTCGCCAGAAAATCTGGCAGCAATCCAATACCTGCGCCTTGCAACGTAGCACTCAAATGCGCATAGACGTTGGTCGATGAAATGCCCGACCGCATTTGCGGCAACTTCGTCAAGGCGGCATCAAGATCTTGGACAAGCAGGATCGCTTCAACATAATAGTTGAGACGATGGTGGCGCAAATCATCCAGTTTGGTCGGACGCCCGTGCTGTGCCAAATACGCTTCGGTGGCGTATAACTTCAGGTGATACTCGAATAATGGTCGTTCCCACGCACGCGGCACTTCTGGCTTTCCGACAACGATTTCTAAATCTAGCCCGGAACGATTCTGTCGTGCTCGCTGGGTGGAAGTAAACAATTCGATGTCCAAAGCGGGATGGTCCCGTTGCACATTTGCCAAGACCGGCGCAGCAATGTGGCCGGAAAATGCTTCCGGAGCACCGATCCGCACGGTACCGGAGACTGCAGCTTCTACTTCGTTTGACGCGAGTTTGGTCAGCGACTTTTCGATTTCCTCAGCGATTTCAAAAACTTGACGTCCCTCGGCCGTGATCTCCCACCCTGACTGCGAGCGTAACAGCAAACGCTGACCGGTCATCTTCTCTAGCGTCGCGATTCGTCGAGATACGGTGGCATGGTTAATTCCAAGAGAGTCAGCTGCCGCCGTAAAACGGCCGAGTCGAGCCACCGTCAAAAAGGTCATGATTGACGGCAAATTGCTGTGCAATTCTTCCCAGTCCATGCTTTCGAGTGTACTTCACGCCAATATCTGGACACACATCGAATGGGTGCACAGCTCAGGTCACGCAGGAGGAAACCGGGATCAGACCAGCAGATATCGGTCAACTAGAGCTGAACGAGGCGCTTGGACTGCTGTTGAGAAATGCCGGCTAGCCTGCGCGTTAAATCGAACGAAGCCCAAGCAAATGCTTGGACTTCGTTCGATTCTGATGAGATCACATACTAGTGCTTAGAGATTTTTGAAGATCTCACGCATCTTGTCAGCAGCCTCAGTTGGGGTTTGTCCAACCTGAACACCAGCTGCTTCAAGAGCTTCTTTCTTTGCAGCTGCAGTTCCGGATGAACCAGAAACGATTGCTCCGGCGTGCCCCATGGTCTTGCCTTCTGGTGCGGTAAATCCGGCAATGTAGCCAACCACTGGTTTGGTTACATTGTCTTTGATGTATTCGGCAGCTTTTTCTTCGGCGTCGCCACCGATTTCACCGATCATGATGATGGCCTGAGTCTCTGGATCCTGTTCGAAGGCTTCCAGTGCATCGATGTGGGTGGTGCCGATGACAGGGTCACCACCAATACCGATAGCAGTCGAGATACCAATCTCCGACAGTTCGTGCATCATCTGGTAGGTCAGGGTACCGGACTTGGAAACCAAACCGATTGGCCCGGTTCCGGTAATGGTAGCCGGTGTAATGCCTGCCAACGCAACATCTGGTGTGATGATACCCGGGCAGTTCGGACCGATGATACGAGTCTTGGGTTTGCCTGCGGAATCAACGTTGGCCTGTGATGCAGCAAAGAACTCGGCGGTGTCCTGCACTGGGATACCCTCGGTGATGACTACAAGCAGTCCGATTTCAGCTTCAATGGCTTCCATTGCAGCGTCTTTTGCGAACTTTGGTGGCACGAACATAACCGATACATCAGCGCCGGTTTCTTTCATAGCTTCTTCTACGGTGCCGTACACGTTCAACGAGACGTCGTTGCCATTGGCATCAACGTGCTCGACGGTTTCGCCTGCGCGACGTGCGTTCACGCCGCCGACAATGTTGGTGCCGGCTTTCAGCATCAGTGCGGTGTGCTTGGTTCCTTCGCCACCGGTAATACCTTGGACGATGACCTTTGAATCTTTATTGAGGAAGATCGACATTTCTTCTTTATCCCGTCCTTACTTGTTGGCCAGCTCGGCGGCTTTGTCAGCGCCTTCGTCCATGGTGGCCGCAATGGTAACCAGCGGATGGTTGGCATCGGCCAAAATTGCGCGGCCTTCTTCCACCTTGTTTCCGTCCAGGCGGACCACCAGCTGTTTGGTTGCGGCATCGCCTAAGATTTCCAGTGCCTGGACGATACCGCGGGCAACCTGATCACAGGCAGTGATACCACCAAAGACGTTTACGAATACGGAGTTGACCTGCTCGTCGCCAAGGATGACATCGAGGCCATCAGCCATGACCTGTGCGTCAGCGCCACCACCAATGTCCAAGAAGTTGGCCGGTTTGACGTTGCCGTGGTTTTCTCCGGCGTATGCGACGACGTCCAGTGTGGACATAACCAGTCCTGCACCGTTACCAATAACACCAACGGAACCATCCAGCTTCACGTAGTTGAGGCCTTTGGCTTCAGCTTTAGCTTCCAGCGGGTTTTCGGTGCGTTCGTCAACCAGTTCAGCGTGTGCTGGCTGACGGAAGTCAGCGTTGTCATCTACGGTTACTTTTCCGTCGAGGGCGATGAGCTTGCCTTCACCGGTGAGAACCAGAGGGTTGACTTCAACCAGGGTGGCGTCTTCCTTCTCAAAGACTTCACCGAGTTTAACCAGCACATCGGCGATACCGCTTTGCAAGTCGTCAGCAAATTTAGCTTCTTTTGCAATCTGTTCGGCTACTTCGCGATTCAGACCTGTGGTTGGCGAGACTGGAACGCGTGCCAGATCATCTGGGCGCTCTTCTGCCAGCTGCTCGATATCCATGCCACCTTCTACCGATGCCATAGCAAGGTAGGTGCGGTTGGCGCGATCCAGCAGCATCGAGAAATAGTACTCTTCTTTGATGTCAGCGCCAGCAGCGATCATCACCTGGTGGACGGTGTGACCTTTAATATCCATACCCAAAATTTCTTTGGCGTATGTGTATGCTTCGTCGGCGTTCTTCGCGACTTTGACACCGCCAGCTTTACCGCGTCCGCCTACTTTGACTTGGGCTTTGACAACGGTAACGCCACCAAGTTTTTCAGCGGCTGCTTTGGCATCTTCTGGTGTTTCGGCAACGATCCCAGGCAGCACGGGTACACCGTGTGCTTCAAAAAGATCGCGCGCCTGGTACTCATACAGGTCCACGAGTTTGCAGTCCTTTTACCTCGACAACTTATTGAATGACATTCCCGGAACAGATATCCCCGGGCGTCTGCGAGTTCGGCTTAACGCCACAAAACTCCTAAGCCCCTACTGTAGTCCACCAGACTGAGCTACCCCGAATAATGACTACACAGTGGCTCGGTTTACGTCTTCTTCAGGGGCGCGTAGCGCAGCAACAAGCGTTTTTCAGATTCAGCGAACTGTACAACAGCTACCGCTTTAGTACCTTCACCTTGGACTCCGGTTACAACTCCTGTGCCAAATGATTTGTGCTCAACGACGTCACCTGTGGCAACCGAAAGGACTTCCTTATTCGGGTTCACCTGGGTACGAGACGCTGGTTTTTTCACTCGGGCTGTCTCTTGGGTAACCCCCCCAGCTGCCGCCCTGCCATAGTTCCTGCTTGCGGTGGAAGCACCCCAGTGTGAGCCGCTGAAACGTTGGGCATCGCGGTAACGGAACCCACGCACTCCAGTGTCCTGACCGAAACCGCCAAATCCTTGGCCAAACTCCGAAGCTCCAGGTGTCCCTTTTCCTTCACGTTCCCATTCGATGAGCTCGCCTGGAATTTCAGATAGAAACTGGCTGGCCGGATAAAACTGATGCTGACCCCACATACTGCGCGACTCTGCGCGTGACACATACAGCCGTTCGCGAGCGCGTGTCAGACCAACATAGGCTAGACGGCGCTCTTCGGCTAACTCCTTTTCGTCAGCCATCGAACGTGCGTGCGGAAAAACCCCGTGTTCCATACCGGTGAGAAAGACCACCGGGAATTCCAAACCTTTCGCAGTATGCAGGGTCATCAGCGTAACCTCACCCATGTACTCTGCCAGTGCCTGGCCTTCTTCATCAGTAGCATCGGGCAGCTGATCAGCATCCGCAACAAGCGAGACCTGTTCAAGAAAATCGCCGAGGGTCCCATCCGGATTGGCCTTATCGAATTCGCGTACCACACCAACGAGCTCGCCGAGGTTATCAGCCCGGGATTCATCTTGGAAATCCTTGGAACTACGCAATGCCTCCAGCATGCCGGTCTGTTCCAGCACAGCTTCAAGAATCGTGGCAACCGACTCTGTTTCAGCCACTTGCTGTAAATCATCAAGCAGCTGCATAAACTTTTTGACTGCGTTCAAGGAACGAGTCGCCATACCACCGGGAGAACTCTGAGCATCGCGCAGCGCCTGCATAAAGGTGGATTGCATCCGCGTCTGATGGGCTGCGACAGTACCTTCGGCTCGATCTCCAATGCCACGTTTCGGCTCATTCAAGATACGCCGGAGATTCACATCGTCGTCCGGGTTATCCAAGACACGTAAATAGCCCAGGGCATCTTTAATTTCTTTGCGGTCGTAGAACCGGGTGCCGCCAACTACACGATATGGAATACCCGAAGCGATCAACCGTTCTTCAATGGAGCGCGACTGAGCGTTCGTACGGTAAAAAATGGCCATATCGGCTGGCCGATAATCGTGATTGTCCATGAGATCATCGATGGTGTCGGTGATCCATTGAGCTTCGCGGGACTCAGATTCCGCGGCATAGCCGGTAATCTTTTCACCATTGCCCTCCGCAGTCCACAGTCGCTTGACCTCACGCGAGGGGTTCTGCGCAATGACAGCATTTGCAGCGTCCAAAATGGTTTGAGTGGAACGATAGTTTTGCTCCAACCGAATCACCGTGGCATCCGGATAATCGTGTTCAAAGTCCACAATGTTGCGAATATCGGCGCCTCGGAAGGCATAGATCGACTGGTCAGAATCGCCCACCACGGTCAGTTGACCACCTTCGGTGGCCACGCCTTCCGGTTCGCCAGGAGCACCGGTGAGAAGCCGCACCAAGCGATATTGCGCGTGGTTTGTATCCTGATACTCGTCAACCAGAACAAATCGGAAGCGACGACGATAGTTGTCGAGAATCGCAGGGAAGGCATCAAACATATGGACTACGTTGCCCAACAGGTCGTCGAAGTCCATAGCGTTGGCACCACGTAGTCGGGAGCTATATTCCTTATAAATTTCTGCAACAGCCTGGTGCCACGGGTCAGCGGGTGCCGTTGACGCAAATGCTTCGTCATCAACGAGTTCATTCTTCAACGAGGAAATTTTATTTCGTATCGCCCGCGGCGCGAAACGTTTTGGATCCATGTCCGCGTCCTTAGCGATCTGCGTGATCAGGCGCAATGAGTCAGACGCGTCATAAATCGAGAAGTTGGATTTTAGTCCAACATGTTGAGCTTCGCGACGCAAAATACGAACACACGTGGAGTGGAAGGTGGAGATCCACATCTTGGCCGCATCCGGACCCACGAGCTCCCCGATACGTTCCCGCATTTCTGCCGCAGCTTTATTCGTAAACGTGATGGCTAAGAACTCGTGCGGTCTTGCATCACCGGTCGCCAACAAATGTCCGATGCGGTGGGTCAGCACCCGTGTTTTACCGGAACCAGCCCCCGCAACGATAAGCAACGGCCCACCACGGTGCAATACCGCCTCGGCTTGGGAGTCGTTCAGACCTGTCACCAAGCGCTCCGCCGACGCATTTGGCGTCGGCACCGGATTTTCAGAACCGGCATCAACCGAAAATGCAGGACGAAATTGGGGCAAAGAAGTCTGGTAGGCCATAGGCTCCAAGTCTAGCCGGTCACGGTACTAAAACTGACCTGTGTTCGCCGGCTGTGGAGACGACCTGCAAGACCGTCCCATGAATTCAACTAAGATGAGCACCAGGGATTTCAGAATGACCTGAGATTCCCCACGCCGAATTTGGCATAGAGATCTGCACCGGAGGATGAGTGGCAAGAAAGCGCCGAGCCAAAGACCACCAGGGCCATCAAGCGAGTCGGCAGACGCCAGGCAACAAAGCAGATCGCCCACGCTTGACCGTGGCCCAGGCGAAAGAGGACATTCAACAAGCCGGCCGACAAGAAGGCAGTCCCGGCATGTTAGTGCTCGCTGTTCTTGCAGTGACGTTGTTTATCGGGTTTTATTACCACATCCTGGCGCTACAAGGCATGCAACAGCTCACCGGTGGCACGCCAATGCTCGACCACCATGTTTCGGGCTTCGCCATCACAGACGTCGAGCATCTTGCCGAACGTATGGACGACGACGCACTGGGCCAATACAACTGGGTGCACATCACCGCTGGTCGGATCTTCCCGGTTATGCTCGGACTCAGCGTTATATCGGTAGGGCTATGGACATTACGCACCAAACTTGCCAAATGGGGTGCAGTAGTGGCAGCCGTAATCTATGCTGGCCTAGAAATCTGGGCCTCGATCACCCGGGAAGCAGCACTGCACGACATAACTGAGGCTAATGCGTCACTTGCCTCCACACTAACCGTTCTGCAATGGCTGATCTTTGCTTTCCTGATCATATGGATCGCAGCCATGCTGGTGCTGAAATTTATTGGTCGAAATAATCCGGGCCTTGACACATCAATGGATCCACAACGCGAGATCCCCTAAGATAGCCTGTGGTCTTCTAGACCCCTCGCCTCCGTAGCTCAGTTGGATAGAGCATTCCTCTCCTAAAGGAAAGGTCGCTGGTTCGAATCCAGTCGGGGGCACTATCACTGCCATGTCTGGCGAGCACTTGAACCTTCTAAAGTACTGGCAATCCCGTGAGGTAAGCCTTACATATCTTGCGAGGCCTCGAGAAAAGGTATTGAGTAGAGACTGAGGGTAGAACCTTATAGAAACATGATTCGTTGTCGCGACAAGGCACATTGCCCGGTTCGGCGGCAGAAAGGTTACTCAATGACTGACAACTATGCAGATTACACCACCCCCGGCATGGATTTCGAAGACAGCCACCGCATCACAGATATCCTCCAGGTGCGTCTCCATGCACTGAATGATCTACACCTAACACTCAAGCACGCCCACTGGAACGTGGTTGGACCAGACTTCATCTCGGTACACGAGATGCTCGACCCACAGGTAGATGAAGTCCGTGCCTGGGCCGACCTGGTCGCAGAACGCATTGCGACTATGGGCGCATCACCCAAAGGCACACCCGGATCGATCGTTACCGGCCGCACTTGGGAAGACTACGCCCTACAGCGCGGCTCAACATTGGCGCATATCTCCGCGTTGAACGACGTCTACACCGGTGTCATCGAGGACTTCCGCAATGCTATTGCCGAAACTGGCAAGGCTGATCCGATGACCGAAGATATCCTCGTTGAGGTTACCCGCGGCCTTGAACTATTCCAGTGGTTCCTGCGCTCCTTTATCACCAAGTCAGACGGCTCGCTGAACCCAGTATCTGAGTAAAATCAACCGACTGCAATAGTGCGCGATCCCAGTTTGGGGTCGCGCACTGTTTGGTTAACGAACAATTCACGCTCAACGGCTCTGGCCGGGATCGGTTCGAGTTTGCGAACATTAGTATAAACGTCCTCTCCCCCGGATGACGTTTGACGCAATACACGCGCCGAAACAGACGAAAGGCCGGATCCATCGTGACTGAAACTATCGCCGGGGTGACAATCCCCGACAGCAAGATGGCGCAGGACGCCACAGAACTCGTACGCGACGTCGCCGACGATCTGATTTTTGACCACTCTCGCAGGACGTTCCTTTTCGGCTCATTGCGAGGCATGCAGGAAGGTTTGCGCTATGACGCGGAGCTCCTCTATGTCGGTGCGATGTTCCACGATCTGGGGCTCACCGACACCTACCGCCGTACTGACCAGCGCTTCGAGATCGATGCGGCAGATGTTGCCCGCGATTTCCTCAATGAATACGGCGTAGACGGAAATGCCGCCGACACAGTGTGGGCGGCCATCGCGTTGCATACGACGCCAGAAATTCCGCTCCACATGCACTCCGAAGTCGCGTTAGTAACTCGCGGTGTAGAACTCGATGTACTGGGCATCGGATACCACTCGCTCACCTCTGAGCAGCGTCAAGCAGTCGTTGAGGCACACCCGCGTCCGGACTTTAAAAACCAGATCCTTGCGGCCTTCACCCATGGTCTCAAAGACCGTCCGGAAACCACCTTCGGCAATGTCAAAGCTGATGTTCTGCAACACTTCCTCCCGGGGTTCCAACGTGATGATTTCGTCGAAGTTATCCGCGACAACCCCTGGCCCGAGTAATAAGCAACAGCTGGTTATTCCCACCCAGTTCGTCGAGCCAGGATAACGGTGTCATCCAGGCTTACTTGGTCGCCATTTGGCGCGGTAATCTCTCGAGAACGAAGCTCCGCAATTTCAACCGACCAGCGACGTTCATCAAATCGCAACAACTCCAACTCTGTTTCTGGCGTGGTTGTTTCATGCTTGTGGTCGTGGTCGACCGCCTCGTGGTGGGCTTTGGCCCACGGTGGGAAAGACGCGTGCGAAATCACTAGGAGCCGTCCGCCCGCAGCCACCAGGTCTTGAGCTATCTGAAGCGCACGCTGCCTGTCGAATGCCACAGGGGACTGCAGAAACGAGGCCGTGACAAGATCAAAAGTCAGGTCACTGCGCCACCCCGAAAGAAGATCAGCAGCCTCGAAACGAACCTGAGCCTCAGAGAATCCTTGGGCTTTGGCAGCAGCTTGTGCTCGTTGGACCGCCACGGTCGAAATATCCAGTCCCGTCGTCTGCCACCCGTTTTGTGCTAACCAAAGTGCGTCAGCTCCTTCGCCAGAACCCAAATCCAGGGCCCTGCCCGGCTCTAGGTCACGTTCTCGCACTACATCAGCCAATGCCGTATTCACGTTGCCCGACCAGACCGCAGTTGCTTCGCGATAACGTTGATCCCAGAATGTTTCGTCAGTCATCTGTGTACTATCCAAATCCTTCTCCTGACTCGAGTTATTCAAACTGTGTCGCATATAGCTCGGCATACCGCTGACCCGCCTGCAATAATTCTTGGTGCGTACCACGTTCGACAATGCGTCCGTCTTCTACGACGAGAATCTCATCGGCACTGACCACGGTTGATAACCGGTGTGCGATGACCAACGCCGTGCGTGCTTCGAGGGCTTTATCAAGGGCCTGCTGCACTGCGGCTTCATTTGTTGCATCCAACGAAGCGGTTGCCTCATCAAGAATCACGGCTTCCGGCGCTGCGATAAGCAAGCGAGCTATCGCTAGACGTTGGCGCTCCCCACCGGACAACCGGTAACCACGCTCCCCCACAATGGTATCGAGGCCGTCGGGCATTGCCCCCACTACCTCGGTTAACCGAGCATTATCCAAAACCTCCCAGATGTGTTTATCTTCAACGGTGCGGTGTCCGAGGGTAAGGTTGTCGCGAATCGACGCGTGGAAGAGGTGTGAATCTTGGGTCACCATACCAACACGATCATGAATATCCACTGCTCTGGCTTCGCGTAGATCCACACCATTGAGTTTGATGGCACCACCGGTAACATCATAAAGCCGAGACACTAAGCTGGCGATCGTTGATTTACCGGCCCCCGAAGAACCCACCAAGGCAACAGTCTGACCTGGTCGCACAGTGAAGTTGATACCGTGAAGCACTTGGCCTGCGGATCGGTCATCAAGTACCGCAACCTCTTCAAGACTCGCCAGCGATACTTCCGAAGCCGCGGGGTACTGAAAATCGACATCATCAAATTCAATATGGACTCCACCTGCTGGAATCGTTTTGGGCTCTTCTGGGTCAGTAATCATCGGTTTGAGATCTAGTACCTCAAAGATACGTTCGAAGGAAACCAGGGCGCTCATCAGCTCGACCCGTGCTGTTGCCAGCCCTGTCAGAGGTGCATAAAGCCTGGTCAGTAACAAGGCCATGGTAACGACCTCGCCGGCGTTGAGGCCTCCCGTCAGCGCCTGATACCCACCGATGCCATACACAGCGGCCAGGGCTAGCGCTGAGACCAAAGTCAAAATTGTCATAAAGACTGAAGTCCACACACTGATCTGGACCCCGGAGGAACGCACACTATCGGCCCGAGCTGCGAAAATATCTGCTTCATATTGCTGCTCACCGAAAAGTTTGACCAGTGTTGCACCGGGAGCCGAGAAACGTTCGGTCATTTGGTCGCCCATGGCTGCGTTACGTTTGGCCCGTTCGCGGGTCAGCACCGCCAATCGGGAACCAAGTGAGCGTGCTGGGAAGAGAAATACCGGTAACAAGACAAGCGAAACGAGAGTAATCTGCCATGAGGTCGTCAGCATGACGACCAGCGTCACAGCCAGCGTGACCACGTTCATGACCACGGTTGGCAGCGTACGTGCGATAGCGGTCTGGGCACCGATAACATCGTTATTGAGCCGTGACACGAGCGCACCGGTCCGCGCCCGCGTAAAAAATGCGATGGGCATGGTCTGCACGTGGCTAAAGACGGAGGTGCGCAAATCAAAGATTGTGCGTTCGCCTAGGGACGCGGATTGCCATCGCGAGATAACATCAAGGACTGCTTCAACGACGGCAACAGCTGCGATGAGCAATGCTAAGCGGATCACGACACCTACGTCTGATCCGTCAACGATAGCGTTAACAACGTCGCCGGCTAATATGGGCGATACCACGGTGAGAACCGCACCGAGGGCTGAGACGGTCAGGTAGATGATCAGTCTGGCGCGATATCGTGCAATGAATGCCCACGATCGTCGTATCGTACCCGGCGTCAGCGTTTGCTCTTCATTGCCTCGCTGCATTCCACCCAGGGCAGCCCTACCAGCATGGCT
>DHCMJ07802__coassemble_902_pt1 | contig 29966 bp, 28 predicted proteins | sample DHCMJ07802__metabat2_low_PE_015 | metagenome-assembled genome bin DHCMJ07802 | reverse complement strand
ATCCGCACGAAGTCATACGTTGCCCAGTCTTCTTCAATCCCGGCGAGCGAAATGCGCAGCAGGTAGGACTCATCGGCGGTGTAGATCCGGGCGTAGTCACCTTGGGCTTGGGCCCATCGAATGGAGCGGATGGGGATAAACACTTGTTGCGATCCCTGTTGCACCGCGACTCTGCCGTGCTCTGGTACTTGTTCTATGGCACCGGTGTCGACGCGGTTGAGTGTTTTGCGTAGTGCCTCATGCAGTCGGGCAGGACGCACGGGCTTCAGTAGATAATCGAGGGCGTCCAGTTCGAAGGCATGCACGGCGGGGCGGGCATCAGCGGTTACAAAAATCACGTGCGGCACTTCGCCTGTGGGTGCGCGGCGAAGCTCGTGGGCCAGGTCCATGCCGGTGGGCCCGGGCATATGGATATCGAGTAGGACAACGTCGATAGTCCCGTCGGCCAGGATGTGCCGAGCCTGGGCTACATTGGTGGCAGTTTGTACCGCGGATACCAGCGGATCGGCTTCGAGTAACCACCGCATTTGTTCAACGGCCGGCACCTCGTCGTCGACGGCTAATACCTGCAGCCCCGCTACTTGCGTAGTCATGCGGGCCCCGCGGTCATTGGTGGAATAAAGTGTGAGGGCGCTTTGAATTTTGGAATGCGCATCGACACTTTCATACCGGCATCCAGCTGTGTTTCGATCTGCAATCCGTGGTCAGCGCCGTAGGCTTGGCGCAGACGTAAATCCACATTGCGCAGTCCGACGTGTGAGCTCTCGGCCTTGCCGCTCATCACTTTGGCCATATATTTTGGGTCGGCGCCGACACCGCCGTCTTCAATACTGATCTGAGAAAAAGTATCGACGTCTTTCGCCCGCACGAAGACGCGGCCGTCGCGATCCGAGTTGTACATGCCGTGGCGCACCGCATTTTCGACCAGCGGCTGGACACTCAGAAATGGAACTTCGACGCCGAGGACTTCCGGAGCGATATCGAGACTGACCTGCAAACGTGACCCAAACCGGGCTTTTTCCAGCACGACGTAGCGTTCAACAGCGGTCAACTCATCTTCAAGCGTGGTGAAATCACCTTCGGTGCCTAACGAGTATCGCGTGAAGTCGGCAAAATCGATAAGTAATTCACGCGCTCGTGCCGGGTCAGTCGGGATCAGACCGGCGATGGCGTTAAGTGAGTTGTAGATGAAGTGTGGTGATATTTGGGACCGCAGACTGCGCAGCTGAGCCTCAATGAGCTGCTCGCGGGTGAGCTGCACCAGCTGCTGATAATCCGGTTCAGGCTCTGGTGTTCGACGACGAGATTTTCTACGCAGCATCACGTGATATACCAGCTGACAGCGGCGGATGCAGTCATAATGACCGCCGCGTGACGACGCGCAAGGAATCTGAACATACTTCTATGCTAGGTGATTGCTGTCACTTTATCGATCCGCAAAACCGCTCAACTCACAGACAGTGCCGCTTAGCGCAGATTACCCGCAGCAACGTCCCGTGACCTCAGTCACATCATTACCGTGTGCTTCATGAGATCGTTATCCAAGCTCCACCCTGGAGGATCAACATGAGTACCCTCGACTATTCGGACTTTTCTGCAGTCCAACGTTCCGATCAATTCCAGAAGCTGCGGCGCACACACCGTAGCTTCGTGTTCCCCCTGACCGTCGTCTTTTTGATCTGGTACCTAGGATTCGTCGTCGTGGCGGCATTCTTCCCCGAGTTCATGGCGATTCAGGTCTTCGGCAATATCAACTTAGGCATCTTGCTGGGGCTTGCCCAGTTCCTCACCACGTTCATTATCACCGGCGCCTACGTTTCATACGCCAACCGCAAGATCGACCCGATTGCCACCGATCTTCGCGAGTCCATGGAAGCCGCAGGCGCTGGCGCACCAGAAGAGACAACTGACGACACCGACTATGCGTCTGCAGGTCAGGGTTCAGGAGAACAGTCATGACACAACTAGCTATCCTCAGCGCCCAGGCTGATGAGGGGCTCACCACCGAGGTGGGCAACCCCTGGGCAAATATCGGTATTTTCCTCGTCTTCGTGGCCATTACCCTTTTTGCAGTCTTACGGGCATCCAAGAAGACCAAGACCGCCGCAGACTTCTATGCCGGTGGCCGATCATTTACCGGCACCCAGAACGGTACCGCGATTGCCGGAGATTACCTCTCGGCGGCATCATTTTTGGGTATTGTCGGCGCGATCGCGATCTATGGCTACGACGGATTCCTGTACTCAATCGGCTTCTTGGTTGCCTGGCTCGTAGCACTGTTGCTCGTAGCTGAGATGTTGCGCAACACCGGTAAATTCACCATGGCTGATGTGCTGAGCTTCCGCCTCAAGCAGCGACCCGTCCGCATCGCAGCGGCCACCTCCACGCTGGCCGTGTCGATCTTCTACCTGCTGGCCCAGATGGCCGGTGCTGGTGCACTGGTGTCTCTGCTACTGGGGATCGACTCGGGAATCGGTCAGTCACTGGTGATCGCCGTCGTTGGTCTGCTGATGATTTTCTACGTTTTCATCGGCGGCATGAAGGGCACCACCTGGGTGCAAATCATCAAAGCCACACTGCTGCTCATTGGCGTGGGCATCATGAGCGTCTGGCTCCTGGCACTCTTCGGCTTCAATTTCTCCGGTTTGCTCGGGGAAGCAGCCTCGATTGCTGGAACTACAGACATCCTGGATCCAGGTCAGCAATACGGCGAATCCACGCTCACCAAGATGGACTTCATCTCCTTGGGTCTTGCACTGGTCCTTGGTACCGCCGGGCTGCCACACGTGTTGATGCGGTTCTACACCGTGCCAACCGCCAAAGAAGCACGCAAATCTGTTGTGTGGGCGATCTGGCTCATCGGTGGCTTCTACCTGTGCACCCTGGTGTTGGGCTTCGGCGCTGCAGCAATGGTCGGGCCCGAAGCAATCACAAATGCTCCGGGCGGACAGAACTCCGCGGCACCGCTGTTAGCGTATGAACTGGGCGGCACCCTGCTGCTCGGCGTGATCGCAGCCGTTGCTTTCGCTACCATTCTGGCTGTTGTCGCCGGGCTAACGATTACCGCGTCGGCATCGTTTGCCCATGACATCTACGGTCAGGTCATCAAGAAAGGCAAACTCGACACCAAAGGTGAGATGCGAGCGGGACGCGCGACCGTTGTCGTCGTTGGTATTCTGGCGATTCTCGGCGGTATCGGCGCGCAGGGGCAGAACGTTGCGTTCCTCGTTGCACTCGCCTTCGCGGTTGCAGCTTCAGCGAACCTGCCGACCATCATCTACTCGCTGTTCTGGAAAGGATTCACCACTCGCGGTGCACTCTGGTCGATGTACGGCGGTCTGGGCACCTCAATCGGTCTGATTCTCGTGTCGCCGGTGCTGTGGGGTGCAGAATCCTCCTTCTTCCCAGACGTAGATCTGGCGCTGTATCCACTAACGAACCCCGGCATCGTCTCGATCCCGCTGTCCTTCCTGCTCGGTTGGATCGGCTCGAAGACGTCGAAGGTGAAAGAAGATGTCCGCAAACAGGCCGAGATGGAGGTTCGCTCATTGACCGGTGTTGGCGCAGAACAAGCGACCGATCACTAATGCGAAGGTTCTAACCACCTCGGAACAACATAAAACCGGGTCCCCGTATTCATCACGAATGCGGGGACCCGGTCCATTAAAGGGAGTACAGGCTACGCGGTATGCTGTGTGGCCTGTTCCAAGCCGTTGCGAACAGCGGCACTCAGTGGTGCTGGGATGACGACGCTGCCGTCTTGAATCGCGATGAGGTCCATGGCTTCCAGCTGGCGCAAGCGTGGAATGAGGGTCTCATCGACATCGCCATTGCCCAGTGCGAACTGCGCTGTGCGTGCTGCCGCATCGCCCTGGGTCGCGTAGGTCAGAGTTGTACGAACATAGGTGGCCACCAGTTCTTCAGCGGCGTCGAGCTGGTCAAAGTCTTCGAAGCCGAAGGTTTGTGCGCGAGCGCCGGGCTGCACCTTGGTCGAGAGCACTTCGATCAGCTCGAATGCCTGCAGGGCCTCAAGAAAGGCCATGAGTTCTGGAATGGCCTGGGCGGATTGCACATAGCGGGTTGGCTGCGTGCCGGCGACGACGGTGAGGTCGGTGTCCGAGGCAGGTGCTTGTGCTGGGTCCTGTTTTTTGGCAACGCCTTCAGCTTCGATACCGATGGTGGCTGCAACGTCTTGAATATCAGCGCGCTTGGGCAGCCCGGTACCCGTTACCGGGTGCGACTCCCCCATCCACTGTTGGAATTCTTTGACTCCGGCCATGAATCGGGTTTCAACGATCGCGGTGTAGCGATCCTTCGGGTCGGGCCGGTTATCCGCTTGGGTTTCCTGGTCGAGGGGTTCGGCAGGGGTCTTTTGGGGTTTCGCGGCGGCTTTGGGCTGTGCTGCCGAAGTTTCCGTGGCCGATGGTGCGGCGGCTGGTTTTGCAGTTGATGCGGGTGCTGCAGGTGCTGCAGTGACCTGTTGCGCGGGCAGCAGTTCGTTGAGCACCTCATCAAAGGCAACTTCGCGATGCTCTGCCAACGCAGCGATGGCCGCGGCCACCATATAGGCGCTTGCCCCGACGACCTCTGATTCTGAGTTGCGGCGAAGCAGGCTACCAATCGAGCGGTACGCGCGGCCTTTGCGTGCCAATGCTTCCACATCCGGGGTGATGTTCCGAACGGCTCGTGGCGCTTCGCGCTGGGATACGCGGGCCAATCCGGTGTGTAGTGCACCGGTGGCGTACCAGGTATCGAGAGATTCCATAGCGACGCCGGTCACGTGGCCGGCACTTGGGGTGCCTTCGTGCGCCTCCGGACCAATATTGCCGAGGATCTCCACGGCCTTGTCATGTTGTTGGGCGTCTAGGGCCTGCGAAATATCTCGCAACGTATTAATAGTGCGTGCTCGTTCATCACTCACGGGGGTCATCAGCTCCAAGTTGTGGCGTTCAATAGCACGAGCCATGGCGGTCTCGAATTGGCTCGGGTCGACGTCGTCGAGGTTGTTTACATCAATGCCGTCTGCAGACAACAACGGGGCGAGCTGCTGTATGAGCTCGTCACCTTGCTCCGGCATGTGGTGGACGCCGGAGGCGGCCAGCATGTCTTGAAAATCTGGGTCGTGAGACCGCGACGTCGAATCTGTCATAAGGTGACGGTACCAAAAATACCCGGGAAATTTGCGGTGAACGGCGCCCAGGGCAAAGATTGTGCCCCGCATAACGCCCACTAGATAAGCGCGCCAAGCCCAATCAGAATCAGCGGAGTGACTGCTACCGCCAACCATACTGCCCAGGAAGCACGACGCTGCTGGGCGCCAAGCGGTGTCCAGACAGCAAGGAGTATAAGCACGCCATAGCTGAGACCGGTGGCCCCCATACTCAACCGCACAACCGCGCCGCCGATCTCACCACCCAGAAACGGCAGCACCATATCAAGTGGCGAGGGAATTGGCCCCTGGTGATCTGCACCGCCGATGCCCAGCACACACAGACTCAAGGACCACCAGTGCACAGCGAAGACGGCGCTGACGCTGCTGGGCGAATACCTAAAACCCCGTTTCTTCAGCACAAACCGTGGCAACCAACCTAATAATCCGCAGAGTACAACAACAATCGGCGCCATCAGCATGATAAACAGTTTCTCTGAGCCACCGGGGGCACCTACCTTGATAGCGATCACCACCAAAGGCAACAGCCACACGAGCCAGAGCCAAACACTCCACGTCATACGGTTGCCCAGCGCCACGTTTGAGACGGGCCGCTTCTGCGTCATAGGCACGGGCCCCGAACCATCTTGATGATGCATTTGGTCATAGCTGGATTGATTCGGCATACGACCCTCTCGCGTGTATTTGGAACTGCACGGCTTGCCCTCACCACAGTATGCGCAAAATCTTGTGACCGCGATTCCTGGTCTTCAAGTCATGATGCAGTCCTGTTTTACAGGCTCGATGGCCCATGCGTATGATATAAATCACATTGTCACCCGGTATTCCGATGAGAGGCTAGTTCATGACACAAAGCGTTGCCATTCTCGGTGCAGGCCCCAGTGGTCTTGCACAGTTACGCGCCTTCGATTCCGCTCGACGTCAGGGTGCAGATATCCCTCGCCTGGTGTGCTACGAAAAACAACCCAACTGGGGTGGCCAGTGGAACTACACTTGGCGCACCGGCTTGGACCAGAATGGTGAACCCGTGCACAGCAGCATGTACCGGTATCTCTGGTCCAACGGCCCAAAAGAATGTCTCGAGTTCGCCGATTATTCATTTGAAGAGCACTTCGGGCGCCCGATTCCTTCGTATCCGCCCAGGGCGGTACTGCAGGACTACATTATGGGCCGGGTGGAACAGAGTGATGTGCGACAATACATTGAGTTTGAAACCGCCGTCCGTTGGGTCAGTTACGACGAGAATACCGAACGTTTCACCGTCACGGTTATGGATTATCAGAACAACCGGTTGAAGTCTGAAGAGTTTGACTGGGTTGTCTCGGCTACCGGCCACTTCTCGACCCCGAATATGCCGTATTTTGATGGGCTTGAAACCTTCCGTGGCAGAGGAATGCACGCTCACGATTTCCGCGACGCACGCGAATTCGTCGGCAAGCACGTCCTGATGGTCGGCAGCAGTTACTCGGCAGAAGATATCGGCTCGCAGTGCTATAAGTACGGTGCAGCCTCAGTGACCTTTAGTTATCGCTCGGCCCCGATGGGCTATGACTGGCCGCCGCCACTCAAGGAAGTGCCGCTGATCAGTAGCGTCGACAAGAATACGGTGTACTTCATCGACGGTACCCAAGAAGAGTTCGATGCGATCGTGATGTGCACGGGCTATCTGCATCACTTCCCCTATTTACCCGATGACCTCCGGCTCATTACCGCAAACCGCATGTATGCCCCGGACCTGTATAAGGGCGTTGTGTGGGAAGATAATCCCAAGCTGATGTACTTGGGGATGCAGGACCAGTACTTCACCTTCAATATGCTCGATGCACAAGCTTGGTTTGCGCGCGATCTGATCCTGGGCCGTATCACGCTGCCCGATGCTGCAACCATGCATAACGATGTCCTCCACTGGCTCGACCGTGAAGCACAGATAGAAGATTCAGATGACGCCATCGATTTCCAGGGGGCCTACACCAGGGATCTCATCAGCATGACCGACTACCCGGATTTTGCCGTTGAGGAACAGGCCGAGCTCTTCAAACTCTGGCTGCGCCATAAGCACGAGGACATAATGGGCTATCGCAACCAGTCCTACCGGTCCACGATCACCGGCACCCTGGCGCCCCCGCTGCCCGATCACTGGATGGAACTGTTAGATGATTCGCTGGAGACGTTCATGACCAGCACCCTGGAATCGCGGGCAGCCACCGATGAGCCCCGGGCCACCAGATCGTAGATTCGGCAGCACATCTTAGGTTGGGCAGCACCTATCGGCCACTACTCTGTAACTTGGTCGAGCTGCCTTACCCAGACTTCAGATGCGGTTGGGAACACCGGTACGGCGTGTTGCAGTGTCGACACCGGCACCTGCGCGGTGATCGCGATAGTTGCGGCATGAAGCATCTCGCCGGTTTCCGGTCCCATCAGGGTGGCACCCAGCAGACAACCGGTGGCTTGCTCAACGACAATCTTGCCTTTGCCAACAACATCGTCGCGTAATAGACCGGCTCCCACGACGCCGGCAAAATCGACCTCACCGGTGACCACGTCGTAACCAGCATCGGTGGCCGTATCTTCGGTCAGTCCAACCGAAGCAACCTGTGGGTCGGTAAAGACGACCTGGGGTGTCGGGGGTTCAGTCGAAAGCTCATGGAGCTGCTGTCCCAAGAATTCGGCCGCGAATTGTTTGGCCTGGTACTTGCCCATATGCGTCAGCTGATGTTTCCCGCCGGCATCACCCAGCGCATGCAGCCAGCCGGGCGTGCGCTGTTCCAACACGTCCTGCGGGCTAAGGCCTATCGATTCAAGGTTGATCGATTCCAGTGCGGGACGGCGTCCGGTTGCCAGCAGTACTTCATCTGCCTGGAGCGTCTCACCTTCAGAGGTGCGAATCGAAACGGTGCCACCTTTGACCTTGCCCAGCCCCTGGTCCATGCCATCGGGGCGTTGGACCTGTGTGGCTTCGGTGAAGAAGCGGACGTCAATGCTGGCGTCGCTGAAATGATCGGTCAGGATATCCGATACAAATGGTTCGGCACCGCGCAGCAGCGCACCTTCGCGCACCAGCATGGTCACTTTCGACCCCAAAGAATTCATCCAGGTGGCTGCTTCACACGCGACCGCGCCCGCACCAATAATGACCAGGCGTGCCGGCACATCTTGAACCGACGTGGCATCTTGTGAATCCCAGACCGGGATGCCTTCGAACACCGGTGGAATATTCGGGGTGGTTCCCGTGGTTACCACGACGGCGCGACTCGCCCGCAGAGTTTGTGTTCCACCGTCACGACCGTGGACTTCTACAGCGCGCTCCCCGCTGAGCTGCCCATGGCCTCGAACAACAGTTACACCCGCGGATTCCAGCGACTCTTCCTGGCCGGAATCGTCATAGTTGGAGACCTGTTCATCGCGACGCTTCAGCAATTCATCGGCGCCAACATGGGAGGTTTCTACCCCGCGCAAATGTTTGGTGGTGGCGGCAACTTCGATCGGACGCAGCAGCGCTTTGGACGGTTTACACGCGTAGTAGGCGCAGTCACCACCGACCAGGTCGTGTTCTACAATGGCCGGGTTCAGACCGTGTTTTGCAACGGCGAGCGCGAGTGTTTCGCCGATCGGTCCGGCGCCGAGCACGATCAGGTCGAATTCTTGTGCTGTGGTAGCTGTATCAGCGGCAGTCATAGCTCCTCCTTTTGGGATAGCATCACGTTGAAAAAACGTGTTCTGCTCCCTCCATCCTCTCCACAACTTCACTTATACGTCTAGCGTTGAACGGCAGTAGCTCACCGTCTGCGAGCCTGCACTTCGTTGCGGTAATCACTGGGTGTGGTTCCAATTAATGTTGAGAAGTCCCGAATAAAATGTGATTGGTCGTACCAGCCAGCGTTTACTGCTAACTCAGTCAATAGTCCGTCGTACCCGTTGTCCAAGGCAGTTACGACGTCGTGAATGCGGTAGCGCGAGAGCACCCACTTGGGACTGACACCTACGTAGTGCGAAAACATGCGCTGCAACGTTCGCCGCCCAATACCCTGTCGTTGCTCAAGCTGCCCGATGCGCACTACCGTAGGATCGTTGAGCATGCTCTGGATGATGTTTAGCAGCGACTCGTACTCCAGATTTGACCGTGGAACAATGGTTGCGAGTACTTGGTCAACTTGTGCGGTCCATTCGGTGAGCTGCAGCGTGGGTTCTAGCCGAGCCAATGCTTGGTGCACGCGGTGCGGGACCAGCCCGGCTGCGGGCACGGTATGGTCACGTAAGACATTGGCAGGTGTACCAAACATTGCAGTAAACCCGCCGGGACGAAATTTGATGCCGAACACGGACCCTTCGCCGTGCACATTGACCTCGAAACGCCGTGTGGGCACGCCGGTGACCACAACCGTTTCGTCTTGCAGTACGTCACGTCTGGCTCCGTGTTCAACGCTCAAGGTCACTGCTGGATGCGGCAAAACCTGACTGAGGTAGCTCTGTTGCTCGGGCATAGCCCAGTGCAGCTGCCAATAGCCTTCCACCCAGCGGCTTATTTCAGGGCAGCACTGTGCACGTTGCAGCGCAATGTGTGCTTCCAGTTGTGCTGGACGCAGTATTCCGGACCGTGTTGAGGTTGCTGCGGCCGATGGCTCTGGTGCAACACATCCCGGTGACGGTAGTTCTGACGCGTTTGTACAATCGCCCACGCTTGGAGTGTAGAAGAGTAGTTTCCCAGCATTCAACACCTAGAAGGGAAACTACGATGCAGACTCATACACCACAGCTGGCCATGATCACACTCGACTGTGCCGATCCAGAACCAGTTTCACGATTCTGGTCTGAACTACTGGGTTGGCAACGGGTTTACCTGGACGAAAACGCCGCGATGCTTCAAGGCCCGGACCAGGCAATAGGGTTTGGTCGAGTTGCAAACTACGCTGCTCCGGTCTGGCCGAACGAACGGGGCAGCAAGCAGTTCCATTTCGACGTGGCTGTCGACGATATTTCAGCCGCCGCACAGTACTGCATCGAGCTGGGCGCGCACCGGCCTGTTGAACAACCCGGTGACACCTGGGTCGTGCTGATCGACCCGGCGGGGCATCCATTCTGTCTCACCGACGCCGCCAACTGGTAGCGCGCGGTGCACCTACTGGTTAGGCGGGCTGAACACCGGCAGCCATCATTGCCTCGCGAACGGTTTGTCCAATACGCTTCTGGGCGGCAGCATCGCCGTTGAGAATCGACTGCAATCCGCCGTGGTACGTGCCATCGACCGTGGTGGTACGTCCGGCCCACAACAGTTGGCTCAGTGCGAGGTGGCTGATCTGCGGATCCTGTGAGGCTGCTTGTTGAGCCGCCCGAATTTCTTCTTCCTGCTGGCCCGAATGCTGGATGGCAGAAGCAGAGCCCACACCGGCAAGAATCACTTTGCCCGCGGGAGTCAGCAGGGTGATAGCTCCAGAAAGTTTGCTGAATTTGAGCTGGAGTTGACCGGGTGCAGCGTCCAGCAACACCTGATCGGCTGTCGCAACGTGGATGCGACCCGGCGAAATGGTGACAACCGCCGGGGTGCTCTTCGACGTCATCATGCGTGCGAAGTGATACATGCCGATTTTCATAGGTGTTGCTGACATAGAAGACCTTTCGGGATGTGCCTTATACAGCAGGAGGTGCAAGATTAAAGTATGTGGCGCAAGTTTACCTTAGCGAGGTCTACCAGCTCGGAACCCTTGCCGCTCAACACGGTTCGCAGCGCATACAGCGAGAATCCTTTGACCTGTTCGGCGGAAATGGTTGGTGGAATAGTCAGCTCTTCGCGTTCTGTGACGACGTCGAGCACTGCGGGACCATCGTGGGCCAAAAACTCTTTGACCGCACCCGGGAGGTCTTTACTGCGTTCCACGTGTTTGCCCCAGATGCCCATCGCCTCGGCGACCTTGGCATAATCGGGGTTCTGCAGGTCGGTGGCAAACGGCACGAATCCACCGGCTTTCATTTCGAGTTCAATAAAGTTCAGTGATGAGTTGTTGTAGACCACAATTTTGACCGGCAGGTCGTGCTCGCGCACGGTGAGCAGTTCGCCCAACATCATGCCCAGGCCGCCGTCTCCTGCCAGCGCGATGACTTGACGGTCACGGGAAACGACTTGTGCACCCAGACTCATGGTCAACGCATTAGCCATTGAACCGTGAGCAAATGAGCCAATGACACGACGGTCTTCAGTCGTATGCAGATACCGCGAAGCATAGACCACCGGTGAACCAACGTCTGGAATAAATACCGCATCGTCGTTGGCTTTCTCATCAAGCACCCTGGTGAGGTACTGCGGGTGGATTGGTCGAGAACTGCGCGAGGGACGAGCCAGGTCATCAAGTTTGGACCGCGTTTTCTTGTAGTGGTCCAGCATTTTCGACAGGTGTCGGGACGATTTCGCAGGTTTCAGTAACGGCAACAGTTCGCGGATCGTATCTTTGGCAGTGCCCACCAGTGGCACTTCAACGGGGACACGTTTCCCAATTTGTTCACCACGGCTATCGATTTGGATAACCGGGACATCTTCGGGGTAAAACTGTCGATACGGCAGGTCCGTGCCAATCATTAACAGCGCTTCGGCGTCAATCATGGCTCGGTAGCCGGAGGTGAAGCCCAGCAGGCCGGTCATACCGACGTCGTAGGGGTTATCGTATTCGACGTGTTCCTTGCCGCGCATCGCATGCACGATGGGGGCTTGGATGCGCTCAGCAATTTCTAACAGCTCATCGTGTGCGCCAGCCACGCCGGCCCCGGCCAAGATGGTGACCTTTTTACAGCTATTCAATAGCTCGGCTGCACGATCGAGCTCTTCGGTGGCCGGTAAAATCCGAGAATTTGTAGCTTTGATAATTTCTGGTTTTGCATCCGGTAGCTCGGTAACGAACATCGAAGCGCTGATCACCAACACGGCGACGCCGCGCTGTTCCACTGCGGCACGCATGGCAATCGATAGCAGTCTGGGCAACTGTCCGATATCGCTGACCTGTTCAACATACACACTGCACTCGCGAAAGAGCTCTTGCGGATGAGTTTCTTGGAAGTAGCCTGTCCCAATTTCTTCAGCTGGGATGTGCGCGGCGATCGCCAGCACTGGAACACGCGACCGCTGAGCGTCATAGAGCCCGTTGATCAGATGTAGGTTACCCGGCCCGGCGGTGCCAGCAGTCACCGCCAGCTCACCGGTCATTTCAGCTTCAGCGGCCGCGGCAAAGGCTCCAGCTTCTTCATGTCGAACGTTCATCCACTCGATATCCGAGTTCCGCATGGCATCGGTGAACCCATTCAAGGAATCCCCCGCGATACCCCAGATGCGGTCGATGCCGTTGGCTTCAAATGTTGAAATGAAATGTTCTGCTACGTTCGCCATGCTTCCTCCTGAATACTTCGAATGCACAGCTCGCAAACCAGGTGTTTGCGAATCTGAAGTCTGGCATCCACGCTACAGGACCGATGTTTTCGGCGGAATGCTTACACTACCCGACTGCATGATTGTTCAATCATCACAGCTCAGTTGAAGAGTCTCTTGTAACAAGCCAACCGTAGTAGGCGCCAAGTGCCGCAACATTTGGTCCAGCTGTGCCATAGCGCACCGTCATTCCAGCATTGACCGACTACGCTTGAACCGAGAAGAATCATGAACATCGCAAGTGTCCCCTACTGAAGTGAGGTCAACTATGAAAATCTTGAGTTTTGGTCGTGTCCTAACCCTCGGCGTCGGTGTAGGTATTGGCTACCTCCTTGGAAACCGCGAGGGCCGGGCCCAGGCAGAAGAAGCCGCCCGTCAGGCTCAGCGCACGATTCAGCAGTTCTGGAATGACCCAAAAACCCAGGAGCGGGTACACGAGACCTCCGGACGCATGGCTGATGTTGTCAAAGAGAAAGCACCTGCACTGAGCGGTGTCGCCGATACAGCAGCCGATATGTTGGATAAATCCACGGGCTACGATTCCAACGAGTCCCCCGAGCAGTCCAACAGCCCAAATGCAACGCCGGGCAACGAAAAGGCCGGCCACGAAAAGAAGCATGTCAACGGAGACACCATTAGTGATCCGTCTGAGTCACTAGAAGAAGAGGGTGGCACTACCGCCACCCGCCGCTAACTATGATCTAGCTGCGTGCCACCTTGGTGCGCAATTGCTCCCCGGTGTTGGATGAAAAACCTCTTCGACACCGGGGAGCAGTTTTTTATCCACGTTGTGCTGTGATGGAGACGTGATGGACACCGATCAAGCATTGCGCGAGCAACTTCACGCCCTGTGGGCCACTATCGGCTGTTTTCTTGTGGGGATGACCGCTGGCATCATCCTGTTATGGGGCGATCAGTATGCAATGCTCGGTACCGGTCCGGTGGCTCTACAAACCGCTGCAGTTGCAGCAGTGGTAGCGGCATTGGCCTTTATCATCAGCACGGTGTTCTACCGTCGCGGTGAAACCTGGCAGATGCCACGCTGGCAAAAACTCGTCTCCAATGTCTCTGCGGCTGCCATCACATTGGCTATGGGTGGGGTCACCGCAATTGGGGTCCTGCTGGCCGGGCAAGTGTTAGCGACCGGTCTACGAGGTTTAGAACTTGGCCCCCTGGGAGGTGGGTTACTGATCGGCGTCGCTGCAGCCCTGAGCGGCAGACTCGCCTTTCAAGCCGGCATCCACCTGAGCACGCGGAATCTTGCTGCGCTCTTGTTTTCTTACCTCATCATTGGCACCGTTTTTGCCATGACCACCGCCACCGACCCAACTTGGTGGCAACGAAACTTCTCACAACTTGGCGCCGGAAGTGGTGCATGGGCCTTCAACGGTACGTTGATCATCGCCGGTCTGCTCATCGGCACGGTCGGTTCCTATATTGGACGCGACCTGCACCGGCTACTCGAAGACGACGCTATACCCCACATCGCCACCGTTGTGGGCATTTGGTTCGCGGCTGGACTGGCGCTGACCGCCGTCGGCCTCTTACCCATCGACCAGCTCCCCACGCCGCATAATATCGCGGCCTTTACCATGCTCTTTCTTTTGGTGGCAGCTGCCGGTTATACGCAGTTCGTACTGCCGAATCCACCGCTGGTGCTCAAAGCAGTCACAACAATGCTGGTGATCCTGGTCGGTGGCTCGACGGTACTGACGTTTATGTTTTCTGTCATCAGTGTTACAGCTTTGGAAAGTATCGTCGTCGGACTTGCCCTGCTGTGGATGACGACGTTCGTGCGAGTTCTGGGCATCCTGACGCCACAGACTTCACTGGCCTCGCAACGACGGCGACTCTTGCCTGCACGTTCCGCGACCAGATGAGCTGCGTGCGGAAAACAACAACGGCACCTGACTCAGCATAATACCTGGTCAGATGCCGTTTTATTGTGGGCCCTGCGGGGATCGAACCCGCGACCTGCGGATTAAAAGTCCGATGCTCTACCTACTGAGCTAAAGGCCCTAGTCGCGATGACCGCTATACGATTGTAGCCTATTTTGCTGCGGAACAAAATTTGCCACATTGGCTGTTATTTATGGGCGCCCCTGCTTTAGGCTGTCGTGGTGTACGCGTCTTATATAAAGGAGCAGGTTTGAGTTATCAGCGCGGCGGGTCAACCGGTCTACCATTCCACAGACCCAAACTGATGCCGCTCGAAAACTTTGAGCACCAACCGGGTGGCTTGGATCCTGCTGAAGTGTACTCTGCCGCTCAAACCGTAGCCGCGCAATTGGTGGCTACCGGTCAAGACCCCGATGCCGAGGATGCCACCGTGGATTGGCTGGTCGATCTCGTTGACGACGTCGGACTCGATACGATGGCCGAAATGTGGTCGAACGCGCCGGCGGTCACGTTTGGTGGTGCCCTGTGGCGGCTGTATGCGCTACAACAAGCAACCCGTCGAGACGGCGAGATGTGGGCCGCCTGGTATCGGGCAGGCTACGATGCCTATGCATCACGTGTTATCGCAGGTGCCACGGAACCACCTCACGCCAAGGATCTGCAACAGCTGACCTCCCAGATCCTGACCGGCCTCTACTCCGGAGATTTCGCGATCGCCTTAGAACGTGGCGGAGCTTACGCCCGAGTCATTGCTGCCGGACAGCATCAGCACGCCGAGCGACTCGAAGATCTGAACCCGGAAGCTTCGGCCGCACTAGAACATCGCTCGGTCAAACTCCAGCGCACCGCAACCGAATTAGAACTTTGCGCAACCGCCTGGCGTCACGGGCGGCTGGATGACGCCCACCCCAGCGAACTCCCGCGGAATTAACGCGTCAGATTGTTAACTTTAGGTGTGTAAAGTGACCAGATATGAAGCTGTCTGTAACGCGCCTATTTTCTGCTGATGAATCAGGTGCGGCCCAAGTACGAAGTCTTGCAAAACTTCTCGTGGAATCGGTGGACCTAATAACCCAGATGTTTGGTGCTTCCCCCGAAACCGGCACCGAACTTGATGCCAAGCTCGATAATCTCAATGCCAGAGCGTCTCGCAATACCAGCACCATGCTGACAGCACTGCGCAGTTCCTATCTCACCCCGCTGCCCCGCGAAGATCTCTATTTACTTGGAACCTGGATCAACCGTGCCGTCGAGGCCGTGACCATTACCGGAACCATCATTCACGCGACTCGCCAGTATCGCTTGCCAGCTCGTGCCGGCGATGTCTTGGAAATCCTCATCCGGCAGGCTGATCTGGTACTGGATGCAGCAGAGCAACTCGACCAAGTCGATGATCTGGAGAGCACCTGGATGCACTTAGAACGTCTCACCCACCAGGCCCACCGCGCCCTGGTCACTTGGCGCCTGACAGATGCCGATGAACTTCTGGCCCGCCACTACTACCGCCAACAAGAAGTAGCCCGATCTTTAGAATCCACCTTCATGACGATCCGCGAATTTTGTACGCAGTTAGGACGAATCCTGGTGCGTGATTCCTAGTGAGCACACTGCTTTTGCTCATCGCGGTCTTCGCTCTGACCGCGGCCTTTAGTTTTGTCGTGGCAGGTCGCGATACTCCCAACGCAGTAGCTCTGCCCATCGCTTCCGGTGCACTCACGCCCACAAACGCGGTGGCCATGACCGCCGTCATGCGCATGATTGGCGCGGTCATGGGGGTCAGTACGATCCAGTTTTTTGCCGCAGAATTCGTGGCACTGGTACCGTCTGGCAACACCGGGTTGGCCATCACCGCCGTTGGAGTTGCCACGGCATTAGCGTGGGCGATTTTTACCTGGTGGCGCGGCGTCGCCGTGTCATCTTCGCACGCTCTGACCGCCTCAATTACCGGCGGCGCCATAGCGGTCTCGCAGCTAAGTTCCAACCACCTGACCTTGACTGATTTATCCCCGATAGCCATGGGGATCATTATTTCGCTATTTGCTTCACCTATCTTGGCGATGCTGGTCGCCTGGCTTCTGACCATCCCGGTCACCTGGTTTGCTAAAGATACGGCACCGCATCGTGTCAGTTATGCAGCACGCGGCGCCCTGGCCATCGGTTCCGCAGCAAATGCCCTGGGCCACGGAGTGCAGTATGGACAGCGAATTTACATCGTGTTGTTAATGTCTATTTCGGCAGCGGGGGTGGACACCCTGTCAAACTGGGTAATAGCGGCGTCTGTGGTCCTGCTGCTGGGATTGGGCAGTATGGTCACGGCTTGGCGCGTGAACTACACGCTGGCCCGTCGAATCACCATTTTAGATCCGCTACACTCCGCAGTTGCGTCATCGACATCGGCCCTGCTGCTGCTCATCGGATCATTCATGCTGCATATCCCACTGTCTTCGTCGCTCACCACGGTCGCAGCGATTACCGGAGCTGGCACCGCGCAAAACAACGGCGTGATCCGTTGGGTTCAAGTCTTGCGGCTCATGAGCTATTTCTTCGCTACCGTGATCATCTGCGCGGTGATAGCCTTCGCCATCGTCGGAGTTATCACAACTCTGGTCTAAGCCTTCATCATGCCTCAGCCGTTATGCGGGACTCAGACTGTCGTGCCGTGTTGATGGCACGTCGTTTCCTTGCATACGACTCGATAGTAAAGATAGAGTGACTCATAGATGTCGAGCTGCGGTACCCCCGGGCTCCAAATCATCAGCCGCTTCGAGCGGCCACACGCCGTGAGGCGTGCCCGGCTCGGCATCGTTAGGTTTAGAAAAGCCGTGACCAGTAGCTCTTGGATTCTAGTAGCTGGTCACGGCTTTTTCTTTGGTTGCTAAACCCCCCGGGTTAGCCGAAGCGCCCGGAAATGTAATCTTCGGTCTGCTGATTAGCAGGATTGTTGAAGATCGTGGTGGTGTCGTCGTATTCGATGAGTTTGCCCGGCTCCCCGATGGCCTGCAGGTTGAAGAACGCTGTCTTATCCGCAACACGAGCTGCCTGCTGCATATTGTGGGTGACGATGACGACCGTGTAGTCCTTCTTCAACTCGTGAATCAGGTCTTCAATCGCCAGCGTGGAAATCGGGTCGAGCGCTGAAGCTGGTTCGTCCATCAAAATCACGTCTGGTTCGATTGCAATGGTACGTGCGATACACAGACGCTGCTGCTGGCCACCAGACAGGCCACCGCCTGGACGATCTAGCCGATCCTTGACTTCGCCCCACAGGTTGGCACCGGTGAGGGAACGCTCGAGCACGTTGTCGGCGTCAGACCGACTCAGACGGATGCCATTGAGCTGGTAGCCGGCTAACACGTTTTCCCGAATCGACATGGTCGGGAAGGGGTTCGGACGCTGAAAGACCATGCCCACGGTTGAACGCACGCGAACCGGGTCCACGTTGGCAGCATTGATGTCTTCGTCGTCCAAGAGGATTTTACCTTCGGCACGAGCCCCCGGAGTGACCTCGTGCATGCGGTTCAACGTGCGCAAGAAGGTGGTCTTGCCACAGCCAGAAGGACCAATGAATGCGGTCACGGAACGGGGTTCAATATCGATATTGATGTCACTGACGGCCAGGAAATCACCGTAATAGCAATCAAGATCGACGGTCTGGATGCGTTTTGCCATGGTTGTATTTTATCCTTCTGAAAGATTCACAAACTACGAAACGACTATTTGCCGGTTTTCGGAGCGAAGTATTTAGCGATTGCACGAGCAGCGAGGTTCAGCCCCATCACAATGAGGATCAGTACCAGGGCACCTGCCCATGCACGAGCGGCAGATGGATCACCGGCACCCGGTGCCGTCGGGTTGATCAGCTGACGGTAGATGAAGACCGGCAGGGCTGTCATCCATTCGGAGAACGGGTTCCAGTTCGTCGTTGCGATATAACCGGCGGTCACCAGAATTGGTGCGGTCTCACCGGCGACACGTGCGATGGCCAAGGTGACACCCGAAGCGATACCGGACATCGCGGTTGGCAAGACGACCTTCATGATGGTGCGCCATTTCCGGACACCAAGGGCATAGGACGCTTCGCGGAGTTCGTCGGCCACGACCTGCAACATCTCTTCGGTAGAGCGGACTACCACTGGAATCATCAAAACACTTAGCGCAATGGCGGCGGTGAACCCGGTTTTCACCGATTGCAGTGCCTGTGGTGAAGAGCCAATAGTCAGTTCGACAATCAGGGTCATACCGGCAAAGGCGAAGAGACCAGCCACAATCGATGGGATTCCGGTCATGACGTCGACGAAGAATCGAATACCGCGAGAGAACGCATTGCGGTTGCCGTATTCGGTCAGATAGATGGAGGCGAACAGCCCCACGGGAATCGAGATAACGGACGCCATCAGCGTGATCATGATGGTCCCGACAAGTCCGTGGAGGATACCGCCTTGCAGCGAAGCCCCTTCGGTCTGTGTGGCGATATCATCTGCGCCGGCAACACCGGCCATATCGGTGGTCAAGAGGCCTGGGTTTGAGACGAGTGTGGGCAGACCTTGCGATACAGCCGACCAGATAACGGAGATCAGCGGAATCAAGGCGATGATGAACGACGTCCACACGAGGTGGCGCCAGAATTCATCGGTTGCCTTGAGGCGATCTTCCATCACACGGGAGACCACGTACATGCTGCCGATAAACAGCACACCGCCGATGATCGCAAAGCCGATAATGCTAAAGGACTCAAACGCCACCAGCGTGATGACCAGAGCCAGGATCGCCGATCCTGTGGCAGCGGCCATCCAAGTCCAGGTGGGTTTCCGGTTGGCAGTCAGCGAGTCCAAGCGGGATTTCTGATGTGTCTGTGTCGTCATGTCTTCTGGTTTCTTCCCACCGTCTGGATCCTGTTGCGAGCCCTGTGGCTTCGACTTGGCACGCGAGCGAATTTGCGAACTCACGACAGTCCCTCAGCTTTCTTCGCGTGGCTGTTGACGATAGCCCTTGCGATGACGTTGACGACCAAGGTGATCACGAACAACATCAGACCAGCGGCAATCAGCTCGGACTGGCGTTGCCCGAAAGCTTCTGGGAAGTTCAGCGCAATTTCTGACGGAATGGTGGCGTTGGCACCCGACGTCACAAGCGACCAGGAGAAACCGCCGGCCGAGAGCACCATGGTGACCGCCATGGTTTCACCCAGTGCGCGCCCCAAAGCCAACATGATTGACGAAATGACCCCGGCGCGCGCAAACGGGAATACCGTCATTTTGATCATTTCCCAGCGTGTTGCCCCAAGCCCTAGTGCGGCTTCTTGTTGCAGGTGCGGGGTCTGAAGGAATATTTCCCGACACAGTGCCGTGATGATCGGTAGGACCATGACGGCGAGCACGACACCGGAGGTCATAAGCGTGCGACCGGTGTTGGTAACGTTTGGGTCCCCGGCAAACAGCGGGATAAAGCCCAGATTGTTGTGCAACCAGTGGTAGAGCGGCACCATAGCGGGTGCCAGTACAAGCATGCCCCATGCACCGTAGACGACCGAGGGAATTGCGGCCAGCAAGTCAATGAGGTAGCCGATTGGATTCGCGAACCGACGTGGTGCGTAGTGGCTGATGAACAGCGAAATGCCGATGGCAACCGGAGTGGCTAGCAGTAATGCGATGACCGAGACCATGACGGTACCGGCCATCAGCGGCCAGACATATGACCAGAAATCTATTGCTTGATCTGCGCCGGGCCCAAACGTCTCGGGCATGATTGCCGGCAGAGCCTCGATAAGCAGGAAGGCAGCTACGAATGCCAGCACGACCAGAATGATCGCGCCACCGGTCCATGACAGGCCAAAGAAGACTTTATCCCCCACAGCCGACGTGGTCCGCGCGGTGCTTTTTGTGCGCGGGGATGTGGATGTCACGTTGTACTCCTGTTACGTTACTTATGTACTCTAGGGGCTATTCAGGCCGATACCGTCGCATGTGGTGCAGCGCGATGGTATCGGCCGTGATAGCTATTTGGCTTACTTAGCCAGCAACGCTGATTGCTTCGATACGCTCTGTTGCTTCGTCACGGATCGAATCTGAGATCGGGGCGGAACCGGCTGATTCTTCAGCGGTTGCCTGGCCGTCTTCAGAGATTACGTAGTTACCGAATGCCTTGACCTGTTCTACCATGCTTTCGTCCTCGTATTCGTCGCAGAAGATGTGGTAGGAAATCATGACGATCGGGTAGACGCCTTCTTCTTCAGTGCTGCGGTCCAGAACGCGTGCGCCTTCAGATTCGGAATCTTCTTCTGCAGTTTCAACGGCAGCTGCCGCAGCGTCTGCAGAGTATTCGACGTAGTCTTCCCCTACGCCAACCGCGACGGTGGACAGGTCACCGATCTGCGAGGCATCCGCGTAGGTGATAGCGCCATCGGTATCCGAGGTCAGGGAGACAACGCCCGAGGTCTGCTGTGCGGATTCACCGGTCAGCTCGTCTGGGAAAGCATCTGAGGCTTCCCATTCCCATGAGTCACCGGCTGCACCGTTGAGGTAGTCGGTGAAGTTTTCGGTGGTACCGGACTCATCGGAACGGTGTACAACGGTGATGTCGGTGGCTGGCAGATCAGCATCTGGGTTCTGCTCGGCAATTTCTTCGTCATCCCACGAGGTGATTTCGCCGGCGAAGACTTTGGCGATGGTGTCTGGGTTCATGTTCAGGGTGTCAACACCCTCAAGGTTGAATGCAACAGCAACCGGCGAGATGTAGGACGGCACATGGAATGCGTTCGCTGCGCCACAAGCCTGCTCCTGCTCATCAGCATCCATGGCGGAGTCGGAGCCAGCAAAGGTGTACTGGCCGGCAATGAAGCCTTCACGGCCAGCACCGGAGCCAACTGGGTCATACTGAACGGACAGATCTGGGTGAACTTCGGTGATGTCAGAAGTCCAGGCGGTCATGGCTGCTTCCTGCGACGAGGCGCCACCACCGATGAGGTTACCCGAGGCCGAAACCTCTTCGCCGCCACCGTTAGCGTCAGCGTTGTCGCCGCCGTCGTCAGATGAGCAAGCGGCCAGAGCGATAGCTGCTACAGAAGCAATTGCAGCGGAGCGGTAAAAACGCGAAAACTTCACTGGTGTTTTCCTCTTTCGAGTTTGTTGTGAGTCGTATGTGTTGGGCCGAGACATACAAGGTTGGTGACCCGAACTAACCTCGAAGGTACGCAGACGAGGTAACCTATTGGCTCCAGTTGGGTGAACGACTGGTTAACGTTGCCCTAAGCGGCGATTTTCACATTATTTTCCACAACTCTCCTAAGATAAGAGGCATGGCTGAGCGCATGCACACCACCCCGTTACCGGTGCAGACTGGACCGCGGGGTTGGCAGAAGGTCAAACAGTTTTTCTCTTCCCGATTTCGTTCCGGTACCTGGCGTGCCCAGAAATCGCTTATTCCCGCAGCGACAGCGGCAATCGCATCGGTTGCCGCCTATGCTTTTGCAGCCGTTATCCTCGGCCATAGCGAACCCTATTTCGCGGCGACCTCTGCCCTGATTACCCTAGGGTTTGGTCGCGATCCGCATATCAAAAAAGCCCTCGAGGTCTCCATTGGTGTGACGTTAGGCATATTGGTTGGTGATTCTTTACAAGCGCTGCTCGGCCAAGGGTACTGGCAGGGCGTGATTGTGGTTTTCACCACCATCATATTGGCGCGGTTTATTGATTCCGGGGTTATTTTTACTACCCAGATGTCAATCCAGTCCGTTCTGGTGATCTTATTACCGCTACCTGACGGCGGACCCCTGGCGCGCTCCCTCGATGCGGTCATTGGCGGGGTCATCGCCATAGCGATCACCATGATCACCCCGGTTTCTTTCCGCAAGGAAACTATCTCCGGCATGCGCGAGCTCTTCGCTTCGATCACCGATGTACTGCGCGAACTCTCAGAGGCACTGCGTACACATGAATCACGCAGCGGTTGGGCCGCCCTGATCGAAGCTCGCGGCTTACAGTCGCAAATCGATACCGTTCGCACCGCGATTTCCACAGCAGATCAGGCCGCGACCTACTCCCCCACCCGACGATCGGCGCGTCAAGATTTAGAAGAACTCTCGCGCACCTTAGAAAAAACTGATCTTGCCGTGCGTTCACTGCGCATTATTGCCCGCCGGGTCATTACGGTCATCGACGAGCTCGAAGCAAAAGCTACCTCGGCAGATGACGTCGATGCCCTGGCGGACTGGTTTTCTGAAGTCGCTGACGCCGTTGCGGTACTGGGCCGGTCTGTTTCAGAACCGGCGGCACCGGGGCGGCACCGGTCGCTCTCGATTGCCCGCGATGCACTAGGTGCGGTAACCACCAAACTCACGCCCAGAAACATGGGGGCAAATACCCTGCACGGCGAGGCCCTGGTGATGATGTGTCGGCCGATGATGGTCGACTTCTTGGAAGCCACCGGTTCCGACCACCCCGAAGCAAGCAGCTATCTACCCCGCCTCTAGGCTTTATCGCGTCCTAGGGTGCGGCTAGGCTAACCCCATGGCCAAAACAAAGACCGGCACGAAGCTTGCCTATAAATGCACCGAATGCGGTTGGATGACCGCCAAATGGACCGGTCGCTGCGGGGAATGCCAAGCCTGGGGCACCATCGAAGAGGCAGGGGTGACGCCCGCCACTGCGCGTACCGCACCGGTAGCGGTCACCGTGGACGAGCTAGCACAACCCATCACCGAAATTGATGCATCCCACGCAGAGAGCTTTCCCACCAGGGTCAGCGAATTTGATCGTGTCTTAGGCTCCGGGCTGGTGCCGGGAGCGGTTATCCTGTTGGCCGGCGAACCGGGTATTGGAAAATCGACCATGGCACTAGATATTGCCGGTCAGGTCGCCACAACCCGCCGTGATGATAAAAAGCTACGCACCACCCTGTACTTGACCGGTGAAGAATCCGCGGCCCAGGTGCGCCTGCGGGCAGAACGCATCGGTGCAATGCACGATAACCTGTTGCTCTCGGCTGAAACGGATCTCGGCCAGGTATTAGGTCAGATCGAACACCTCAAACCCGATTTCCTCGTGGTCGACTCGGTCCAAACTATTCAATCTGCAGCCATCGATGGCACCCCGGGCGGGCGTATGCAGATCCAAGAGGTCACCGCTTCGATCATCCGGTTGGCTAAACGTCACGACATCGCCACCATCCTGGTGGGCCACGTGACCAAAGAGGGCAGCATTGCTGGGCCACGTACCATGGAGCACCTTGTCGACGTCGTCTGCCAATTCCATGGCGACCGACACTCACAGCTGCGTTTTATTCGGTCGGTCAAAAACCGTTACGGCTCCACCGATGAGGTCGGCTGTTTTTCAATGAATGATTCGGGCATCACCTCGATTGATGACCCGTCCGGACTGTTCATCAATACATTCGCCACTCCCATGCCCGGCACCGCAATCACCGTAGCGATGGATGGGCATCGCCCGTTGATGGCCGAGATTCAGGCACTGTCCGCCGACGGTGGCGGCGGATCGCCACGTCGGGTCGTGACCGGCCTGGTGCAATCCAGGCTCAACACCGTAGTAGCCATCTTGTCGCGGCACCTAGGCATGTCATTTATCACCGAAGACGTTTATGTCTCGACCGTGGGTGGTATCAGCGTCAACGAACCCGCTGCGGATCTGGCCATGGCTGCAGCGATCATTTCATCCCGCGAGGGGCTTCCGCTGCCACGCAGTACGGTGACGATCGGTGAGTTGTCGTTGGCCGGGGAGCTTCGTCCCGTGGCGGGTACAGAACGTCGCCTTAAAGAAGCACACCGGCTGGGTTTCACGCACGCAGTTATACCCAAGGACGATGACACCAAGGTACCATCGGGGATGCGCGTCTACCGGACCTCGTCGCTAGTCGATGCGATCAGCACGATATTCGACCCAGCGCATAGACCACCCCCGTCACCCAGCCACGACAAAATGGCCAAAGTCTTTAAGCTGCGCCCGGATGACGACACCGACCACTAGCACCTATTCCAGCTCGAACGTCACCGGGTCTGCGGTCTGTTCTCCCATGCCGACTATTAGTCGATACTCACCGGCCGAAATGTCTTCGGCTATCGTCTGGCAGTCCTCATCGGTGCCAACACGTTCCCACTGGAAATCAACTGATTCGGACTGTCCCGGCTCCATCTCTACCACCTGAGACTGTGGCTCGACCTGGCACGCCCGGGTCGAAAAAACGTACTGTCCTTCAGCGTCTTCAACCATAAAATTTTGCTCATCGGTGCCCAGCGAGGCGTCACACAGTTCATCGCCGTCGTGGGTAATGGTCATCGTGAACGTAGGAAACTCATCGGCTGGATACGCATCTTGATCCGTTGCACCAGCTAAAGAAAGCACCTGCGGGTCACATGCATCTGCGGCCTGTTCAGGTTCCTGGTCACTGGGTGAGTCCGAGGGCGATGGTTGACCAGATTCGCTGGTCGTTGGTTCAGGCGTGGGCGACACCTCGTCGTCATCGGGTAAAAACAGGCCGACCAAAGCCCAAATCCCCCAGCCAATAAGTGCCAACAGTGCCAGCAAAATAACACCGGCGACAATACGACGGCGTCGAAGAATATGCGGCGGAATGCGCCGTGGGCGTGGGGGAAGATTATCGGCCATACCCAATAGTTTAGCGATCCTGTCTGACAGTCAACTAGCCACCGCTAGCATAGAGCATATGTCCTCCACTGATCACCAACTCTTCCAAGACCATGCCTCAACCGTTCGGGCCCGCATCCTTGATTGGTACGCCGACAACGGCCGGGATCTGCCGTGGCGCGACCCGAACACAACCGCCTGGGGTGTGTTGGTATCTGAGGTTATGCTGCAGCAAACCCAGGTTTCCAGGGTGTGGGACGCCTGGTTAGCGTGGATGAAGCGGTGGCCCGGGCCCGCCGAATTAGCTCAAGCCCAAGCCTCCGATGTGTTGATCATGTGGGGTCGACTTGGGTATCCGCGCCGTGCCCTGCGCCTACATGAAACCGCAAAGGCCGTGGTTACTCAGCACAACGGGGTCCTGCCTGCAGACCCAGAATTGTTATTGCAGCTGCCCGGTATTGGCGAATACACTGCCGCTGCGGTCTCTTCCTTTGCTTTTGGTATCCCAGAAGTCGTGATCGACACCAATATTCGCCGGGTGCACGCAAGGATTTTCTCGGGCAACGGCGCCGGCGCCCCGAGTCTCACGGCGGCCGAACGTCGACTTGCCGCACAACTGATGCCAGACACCTCTTCGGCCCAGGGTGTGCACGCGGCCAATACGTGGAACGTTGCAGCCATGGAATTAGGCGCGCTGATTTGTACTGCCCGTGCTCCCAAATGTGAACAGTGCCCTGTGCTGCATCAATGCGCCTGGGTTACGGCCGGCAAACCCGAGCCGGAGACGGTGGCGAAAACTCAGTCCTGGAACGGCTCTGACCGACAGGTGCGCGGTGCCATTATGGGAGTATTGCGAGCCCAGGGTGCCATTGATGTGGCAACGCTGCAGACCACCGTCGAAGCCACCGGGCGGCTTGGACGCCACGTACCCGAGACCTCGCAGTGGGATCGTGCGGTGACTGGGTTGGTGACCGATGGGCTGGCGGTACTTGATGACGAAATCCTCGCACTTCCCTAGCGCGGATTGTCTGGATGCTGCGCATCGCCCAACTGTTTCGTCCACTTGGCAGCAGGTGGTTTCCACCGCGCAAGCGCAGTCAACAATTCGTGTGGATCCTGGGCGACAATCAACGCGTTTTGGAAACTTTCACGAATGAATCCCGTGTGCGTCATATGTTCGACCATACTGATCAACGGGTCCCAAAAACCGGCGACGTTATAGAGTGCAACGGGATGTGTATGAATGCCCAACTGTTGCCAAGTCCATGCTTCAAAAAGTTCTTCCAGTGTTCCAGCACCGCCGGGCAGGGCTACAAAAGCATCACCGAGTTCTGCCATGCGCAGCTTGCGGGCGTGCATATCCTCCACGATTTCTAAGCTGGTTAAGCCTTCGTGGGCGATTTCACCGTTCACCAGGGACCGGGGCATCACGCCAATAACTTCAGTACCTGCATTCAGGGCAGCATCGGCAAGGGCGCCCATCAGGCCCACATGTCCACCGCCAAAAACAATACCGTAACCGGCATCAGCAACGACCCGCGCAAAGTTCTGGACTGCTTCCAGATAGACCGTCGAATTACCTGCTGCAGAACCCGTAAAAACCGTTATGCGTTGTATTTGATCACTCATTGGACTCTGTTGAATAGCTAAGCTGGATCTGAGCGCTTTGCCAGATCCACGATCATGCGCGTATTGCCCAGCGTGTTTGGTTTGACGCGTGCCAGATCCAGAAATTCTGCGACGCCCTCATCCGTGGAAAGCAGCAGCTGGTTGAAGACACTTGGATCCAATACCGACTGATCGTTCATCACTTCGAATCCATGACGTTTGAAAAACGAGGTTTCAAACGTCAAACAGAATACATGCTGGACACCGAGTTCCGCTGCTTTATCCAGTAGGGCATTGAGTACAACGCCGCCGACACCGCGACCTTGAAACTCATCGGCGGTGGCCAGAGTGCGCACCTCGGCTAAGTCTTCCCACATGACGTGGAGGGCACCGAAGCCCACGATCTCGCCGTCCGCATTTTCGGCCATCAAGAATTCTTGGATAGCTTCAAAATACGCAACTTGGTCTTTGTCTAACAGCACACGATCGGTGGCCAGTGGTTGGACCATCGAACGAATGACTTTGACGTCTTGTGTGCGTGCGGGGCGGACTGTAATTTCCATTCTTCCAACTGTAACGGTTATCTTCTGCTCCGGCGAGGATTCGGCTGTGCCAGCTGCGGACACGGGCCAATGGGCCTGGTCAAACGTCGTGCCTTATCCGCACAATGGTATGCATGAGAATATTGACTGTTTGTCTTGGAAATATCTGCCGTTCCCCAGCCGCCGAGTCGGTGCTTATCCACAAATTATCGCAATCCGGTATCGATGCCGAAGTGTCCTCGGCCGGAACTGCGGATTACCACATTGGCAAAGATGCCCACGATTTGACCCGCAAGGTGGGTCACGAGCGCGGTTACGCTTTTACCTCGGTTGCTGACCAGGTGACGCCCACCCACCTCGATCAGGCTGATCTGGTGCTGGCCATGGACCATTCCAATCTGGAGAATCTGTTGGCCATCGCCCAAAACGATGAACAGCGCGCAAAGATTATCCGCTTTGGGGCCTTCGGGTCCACTGTTGAGGCCGATGGTATTGCCAATGTGCCCGATCCATACGGCTTCCCTGAAGAAGCCTTCATAGAGATGTATAACCAGATCGAAGATGCCGCCGAAGGACTAGTCACCGCAATCCAAGGCGACAGCCTGCCCAGCATCCAACAACGCTACGGGCACCAGTGAGTGGAACCGGCACCACCTCAACGATCACTCTTGACGACGGCACCCCGGCGTTTCGTAAGGCGTTATCCCCGGCACCTACCGGATTTTTCGTCTTCGAGGCCGCCGGGTTGCAAGCTTTATACGAGTTTGGTGCCAAAGTGCCACAGGTCTATGAGGTCACCGATGATCAGCTGGTCATCGAAGTGGTCGAGGCTCAAGACTCCAACCGAATCAGTCACCCGGAGTATACGTTTGGTCAAGAGCTGGCTCGATTGCACCGGGATAGTCAGCTGGCTGCCGGACCGGATCAGACGTTCGGCAGTCTGGAAGGTGTTTACCACTGGTTTCTCGGTGCTACCCGGATAAATCTGCAGCCGACTGCCACGTTGTATGAATCCTTAGTGGTCAATCGGATTATGCCGTTAACGCAACGCTGCATTGACGCTGGCCGGTTGGATTCGGCCGCTGTCGATATGGCCAATGCGCTGGCTGAACACCATTTTGGCGCATCTGAACGGCCGACGCTGGTGCACGGGGATTTATGGGCCGGCAACCGCATGGTGGATGCTTCGGGAGCTAGCTGGCTCATCGATCCGTCATGCCATTGGGGCCATCGTGAACAAGACATTGCCATGATGCAGTTATTTGGTGGCTTCGGCCCACAGGTTCTCGACGGCTATGAGGCGACCTTCCCGCTGGCAGATGGCTGGCGTGAGCGCATACCGGCCTTCCAGCTAGTACCGCTGTTAGTGCACACCCTGCTGTTTGGTGGCGGATATGGTGCTGCCACCCTGCAAGCTTTTGAACACACACTGCAGGGTGGCGCATAACCACTCTTAGCCGTCGTCTTGCTGACTTGGTCCATTCGGGGGTGGTTGCTCGATCCCCTGTTTTCTGCGCAACCACGCGGACCCGGTCCGCGCAGACAACGTGCCTCGAGGACCAATGAGCCGGTGCTCTTCCAGATAGGGGTCGCGGATAACCGGACGCTCGTCTGCGGCTTCTGGTTCTACCACGACGTCGGTTGTATCGTGTTCGTCTTCATTTTGACGGCGTTCATGTTCTTCGGGTGGCAGGACTTTCTTCCACGAGCGAGTACGTACCGGCGGTACCTCACTGGCGTCCTCTCGCAGTGCCCTATGCAACGCATACATCTGGAAGTAGGCGAGGATAAAGAAGGGCAAGCCGACCAGAACAACCAGCTGTTCAAGCGCTTCCAAACCTCCTGAACCCGAGAAGACCAGCAGGGTCGCGGTAATGACCGCGATCGCAATGGCCCAGAAGATTCGTTGTCCCAACGGGTTGAAGTCTTCATGGCCGTTGGCCATTGTGTCAGTCACCAGGGCTGCAGAGTCCACCGAGGTAATGAAGAAAATGACGACCAAAATGATGGCGATAACTGAAATAAAGAACGTGGCCGGGAAATGTTCCAGGAAGGAAAACAGTGCGCCTGGCACGTCCTCTTCTTCGACAACACTTTCAACCAGTCCACCATCGCCGTTGAGCTCAATATCAAAGGCGGCGTGTCCAAAGATCCCAAACCACAGCACCGAGAAGCCGGCAGGTACGGCCAGCACACCGGAAACGAACTGCCGGATGGTGCGGCCCTTGGATATTCTCGCGATGAAGATGCCCACAAAAGGCGACCAACTGATGGTCCAAGCCCAGTAGAACACCGTCCAAGAATCCTGCCATCCCGAGTTGGCAAAGGTGTCATTCCACAATGCCAGTTCGGGCAGATTCATCAAATAGCGGCCGGCTGATTCAATGGTGCCCTGCAAAATGAACAGCGATGAACCGGCAATCAGAATAAATGCCAGCAACCCTACAGCCATCCAGATGTTGATGTTGGATAGGACCTTAATCCCTTTGTCCAGACCCAGCGCGACCGAGATCATGGCAACACCACCGACCACGCCAATAATTACCAGCTGCCACACGGCACCTTCAGAAACACCGAACACCCGGTTGATACCGCTGTTGATCTGCAGGGCACCAAGCCCTAGTGAAACTGCCACGCCAAAGACTGTTCCGACAATGGCGACGATGTCGACAAGTTTGCCGATGCGACCGTGAATGCGTTCGCCGATAATGGGCTGAAAGATCGAGCTAACGCGAGGCGGT